>Ga0207984_1000285_pt1 | contig 32225 bp, 20 predicted proteins | sample ETNtaG_30_FD_185760 | JGI IMG/M metagenome (GOLD analysis project Ga0207984, IMG submission 185760) | Marine microbial and viral communities from oxygen minimum zone, Eastern Pacific Ocean - ETNP201306PF43B (SPAdes) (version 2) | ecosystem: Environmental > Aquatic > Marine > Oceanic ...
CGTTTGAAGAACATCGGAGCGAGGGATCGGTACCGGGATCTCCCCTGTGCAGAATACGGGGAAGAAAGTCGCAAAAGCAGGTAACAGTCTTCTGAAAATTGTTAATGACATCTGTTGAGGGAAACGGTCATTCAGTGATGGATATGGAGCAGGAAATGCTCCGGAACAAGAAGTTGTTCATCACCTCTTCCCCTTCTTAGGCTTACCCTTTCCCTCCTTCCCTGGCCTGGCAGGGGGCTGGACGCGGGTCTGGTAATACTTGGCCACCACCTTCTGCTGGTCGGCCTCTGCCGATTTCGCCCAAGTCTCGAAATCCCTGACCATCCGTTGACGCACCTCTGGTTTCTGTGCCGCGAGATTCTTCTCCTCGAACGGGTCGGACAGGAGGTCGTATAGCTCCCACTCTTTCGAGGGATTCTTTTTCGCCTTAAGGGTGCGCACGATTTTGTATCGAGTCTCCGTCCAAGCCTCCATGCCGCTGCCGTGAAAGCCGATCGCGCCCTTTCGCTCGGTTTCCCGGCCTTCGATCATCGGTATCAGGCTGATGCCGTCGTATTCGCGATCTTTCGGCAGAGGGATTCCGGCCACTTCGAGAGCGGTGGGAAAGTAGTCGCTCGTCACGGCTGGAAAATCGGTAACGAAAGGCTTCTTTACCTTTGCGGGCCATTCGAGAATGCCGGGCACTCGCAGGCCGCCTTCGTAGCAATCGCGCTTCCAGCCGCGGAAAGCGCCCGATGACCCGATAGGTGTGTAATTGAATTTTCCGCTCTGCGCATCGGCGAACATGACTGTCTTTTTTCCTTTGAGATTGGGGCCGTTGTCGCTGGTGAACCAGACCATGGTGTTCGCCGCCACACCGAGATCAAGCAGCGTCTTCCGCAAGATACCGACCTGCGTATCGACCGCGGTGATGTTGCTGTAGTAGATCTGCTCCTGGTTCTCACAGCCGGCATACTGCTTCATTAGACTGGGGTTCTTTCCGAGTGGCGTGTGGACATTGTGAAACCAGACAAGCGCCAGAAACGGTTTCTTTGCCGCAACCTGATTTCGAATGAAAGCGAGTGCCTTGTTCATCACGATGGCGGCATCGTCGCCGCGCAGGGATGGATCGTTCTGCCCCTCTTCCAGCGGGATATTGCGGCCGTTGTGCCAGTAGCAGGCACGAATTCCACCTTTGCCGAGCCGGGCGTAAGGGTCGTGCGTTACCAGGACGTTAAAAGTTGAAAAGCACTCGTCGAAGCCTGCCTGCCAGGGAGGCATGACATGATGCCCGGCCATTTCTTTGTCAAAGCCCCCGACGTGCCATTTGCCGAAGTGGCCGGTGGCGTATCCCTTTGTCTTGAGCGCCTCGGCGATCGTGATTTCCTCGGAGGGAAGGTGACCCTGGTGGGCGGCCATCGGACTATTCATATTTACCCGCCAGTTGCTGCGCCCCGTCAGGCACGAGGCCCGCGTCGGGCTGCAGACTGATGCCCCGGCATAAAAACGATCGAAGCGGATGCCTGCCGCGGCCATCGAGTCCAGGTTTGGTGTCTTGATCTTGGGATGACCATTGTACCCGACATCACCCCAGCCCTGGTCATCCGTCATGAGAAAGACCATGTTCGGCAGTGACTCACCGGCGGAATCTCTGATGGTGAACGCCGCGGTAATGACACAGAGAACAGGGAATATGATCTGGTGCTTCATTTCATTTCAATTCCAAAATACGATCAAAACTCGTCCATCGAATTCCACTTTCTCCAGTTCATCCTGAATGACATGTCTGGCCTTTTGTCGATCGAATCCGCCGGTACCGGTACCGAGGAGAGGGAAGGCTACTGACGAGTATTCTTCATTCTTCACGACTCGCATGGCATTCTTTACCGAAGTGCGGATGGCGCGTTCGGTGGCGAACCAGAAGGCGTTGATGCTGGCTACGTGGATGATGCCTTTGAACTTCAATTTGCCGGGCCCGGTAATGGCCGCTTCGCCGAGGGGCATCGGGCCGTAGAGGCGGAGCTGCCGAAAGGGCGCCGTGCCGGCATGCTTTCTTATCGCGCCCGAAACGCCCTGTGGAAGGAGCAGCCACCACGGGATGATGTTCCGATTCCACGGGTTCACAATGACATCGACATCCTGCTCCAGGAGGTCGCCTTTTACGATTTCAATTTCCATATCTGAAGATACTCAAGCTCACAGTTTTGGCAGTCAGCTCACCAGATTCGTGACGAATGATGCCAATTCGGCACCCCGGTTCGCCTGTACAGATTATTCACACGGGCCCGAAACATCGGAAATCAGTATTCTCAGCAACGCTCGCCCAATCTGCACAGATCTCAGATCGTCGGGGAACATACTTTGCTGTGGGCAGAATCCCCACCGAAAAAGGCGCACCGCACAATCTCAGATGGGCGGCTCATAATCCCGGAAGCAATAGAAGGAAGACTAATATGTGCTCGATCTCACAGAGCAAATCCTTTCCACATATCAGGAAATATCATGGCATCAGGCAGGCATCTACTCGATCACCCCATCTGATCCTGCAGAGCGTGAAAGGACGTGAGTGCAATCATGAGACCTTTTCAACGATCCTCTTCGATTCCGATCTGCGACGGTGGCACTCTCCCGATGAAGAGTGGAGGCAACTGCCCGTTGACAAGACCCACAGAAATGAATTCTCGAACATGATCACTGTTGGCCGCGCCGAGAACAATGATCTGATTTTGCCATTTCCTTACATCTCAAAGTTCCACGCGTATATCCAGTTGGTTGAAGATTCGTCATACCTGTTGACGGACGCAAATTCCGCCAACGGGACGTTCGTTGATGGCGAGAAGCTGAAGCCGAACGTGCCAGCGAAGCTCAACAATGGCAGCACGGTCTCCTTCGCCTCCGGACTGGATTACCTGTTTCAAACTGCCGACGTCTGATGTTGCAGGAACGGCGCGAGAAGCTCATCCGGGATCCCGATTTCGGCCACTGTGAGATGACCCACCATGACCGGTCCATCTTCAATAAAGAAACCGGCCTTGGGCAAGGCAAAGGTGACCGTCTCAGTGGCTGACACGCATGTCCCCATTATCTCGCCGGTGTCTGCATTGAGTCCCGATGGCACATCCACGGACAGGACGGGTTTGCCTGTCTCGCTGATCAGGTCAATGGCCTCGCTCAGCGGAGAGTAAACAGGCCTTGAGATCCCCGTTCCCAGGAGCGCATCAACGATCAGATCTGAATCGAGAAGTGAATCCACCAGATGCTGGTAGTTGGTCGTTTCTTCGAGAACTTCGTAGGGCTCACCGTCAGCCTTTTCGAGCAGGTGCATCGCCTCTTTTGCGTCGCCTTTGATTTCTGTGGGCGACTGAGAGCCGAACACTCTGATATCGTATCCATCGTTCTTGAGAAGATGTGCGATAACGAATCCGTCACCGCCGTTGTTTCCTTTGCCGCAAACGACTGTGGCGATCGAACCGCCATTCAGCATCCGTCGCGCCACCTCAGCGGCCGCCTGCCCGGCGTTTTGCATGAGCGTGAATCCAGGGATACCAAATCCCTCGATAGCTTTCCGGTCGAGCTCTCGGACCTCAGCGGCGGAAGCCGGGCGATATGAAGGTGCGTCTTTCAATTTCGGCCGTCCTGTGTGTCCCTGAATGCCGCGGTTTGCGGCAAAGACTCATGCATTATCCAACAAGGTCCGACGGACACAAGAATCGATATCTGTGGCAGTGGTTCAGAGGTCCATTCGGCGGCTTTGGACAGCGTATCTTTGAATGCCTGGATTCAACTCGACCCAATAGATATCGCCCCTCACCACTGGGTCTCCCGAATCAACAGCTCATCGACCTCTGCATCTGTTTCTCCCATAAACTCCTGACTGTAGGTGGCCATCTCCTCTGCATAGGCCCGCATCTCGTCGTGGATACGCTGGCGATCTCTTGATCGCGCAAAACTGCTGATCACTTCTCGTGCGAGTTCCTCGCTGCTTAGTGATTTGGAACCGGCCAAAGACTCCAGAGCGTCAGCGATGTGGTCATCGAGGAAAAGATTGAGCTGGGTCATGGCTGTTATCGTAAAGACTGAAGAGCCCTTTAAGCATACTCACATGGTTACGGTCTCCACCTCTGACGATAGCTTTGCACGGCCACTTATTCAGTCATCACTGATATTTGCCTTCATCCATTCGAGGCATCTGGCGTAGCCTTCGGCTTTGTCGCCGCGGCCTTCCCATTCTGCGCAGTAGGCGCCTTTGTAGTTGGCATTCTTGAGCGCGGTGCAGGCGTGAGGCAAATCCACATTCCCTTCACCAAGCGAGTGGCCCACGTATTCGCGCTGGCTGCCGGTACCGTCCTTCATATGGGTATGGAAAACGTACGGGGCGACCAGGTCGTAAAACCGGTTGCATGTCTCGATGTCGTGGCCCATCCAGTGGTAATTCATGGTATCCATCGTGGCGCCCACGAATGGCGAATCGACCTCTTCAAAAATCCGCACCTGCAGTTCGCCGTCGTTGGTGACATGCCCGTGGTTATCGACCCCAAGATAAATCTCATCTCGCTCGATGAACTCCCTGCAACGTTTGAGACATTCGGCCATGGCATCGCGTTCCTTCTCAAAAGGCACCTCATCCTTGCGGCGGCCACCTTCAGTGCGGATGACGTTTGTGCCGAGCAGGGCCGTCAGCTTGCAGACCCGTTCCATGCGAACCACCTGTTGCTGAATCTCGTTTTCGTCGAGCAAAACAAAATCATTGCCCGAGCCAACCGCGCAGACTGAGAGCCCCTTGGATTCGACGAGGGCACGCACCCGTTCTGCTTCTGCTTCAGGGCTGTCCACACCGTCATGCCAGGCGTCGCCGACGAACAGCTCCACCGAGTTGAAACCAGTCTCAGCAGCGTAATCAAGAAACTCTTCGAGCGATTCACCGGGCGCGTTGTAGTGGATTATTCCGAAATTCATGGGCAGTCTCCAAATGGTCTATGAGTGATAAGTAGTGAGCGACGGTACATCCAGTGAATCATCCTTCAACCGGCGGATGAATGGGTTCACTTCGGCCTTCCATCTCCTGCCGGTTCTTTCCCTTCGATGAGGGCCTTCGCCTGGCGCACATAGCGGCGGCCGAGCATTTCATACCCTTCTTGTGTGTAGTGGAGGTCGTTGCGTTTTACGCCGTTTCGCTCTTTGTCATTGAGGTCATCACAATCGACCCATGCGCCGCGTTTGTCTCTGATGGCGATATCTACCTGAGCCTTCCGGACGTTCTGCCAGTCCTTAAAACTCGGTTTGCCGCTGTCACTCAGCCTGCCGATGACGAAGTTCATTTCCGGCTGTGCCAGATCGCGGCGCAGGTTGGCTATGAGTTGAGATAGTGCATCGTCATACGCGGCGCTCAGCTTTTCCTTGGCGTCACGTTCGCCCTGCATCCAGCAAAAGGTGACCGAATCAGGCTTGGGGTGCTTCTTAATCAGAGCCTGGTACTGCTGAAGAATTCGCTCATAGAAATTGTTTTTTGCCCTGGCAGCCTCATTCAACTTCGAAGCGAGTTTGTGTTTGTCTGCAATCTCATTCCATTCGTTGACCCAATACCGGATCGGCTGCCCGCCCCGTGCGACTTTTATGTAGGGAACCGTAGCGTCCGGAAACAGCAATTTTGCCTCTGGCTCAAAACCCAGCTTTGGTTTCATCCCTGCCATGTTCGATTGGCCGGAAAGAATGAATATGTGAACTGGCTTGTCTTCCGCAAAACCGATCTCAAAGGCCATGAGTATCGAGGCGACTGAAATCAGAAGATTTGAACGATTCATAGGATTCTCCATTGTGTATGAAACCATTAACCATCAACCATGATAATTTCTTCCCGCTTCACTCCACGAACATCCATTTCAAACGAGAGCCCTTCTATCGGCGGGTGCCCGTAATGCCAGCGGATCCCGTGAACCGCCGCTTTACCGGCCCGCTCAAGCACCGTGTCCTCCAGGAACGGTTGCACAGGATGAACGGTATAAACATCCATCGCGGTCACATGGTCCCATCCAACATTCAGTCCATCAAGCCGGGCCTGCATGACGTCCATGACTGTCTGCGCTTTCTCACGCAGGGCTGCCTCCGATGTTTCGTTGGGACGGACGATAGCGTCGGCAGAGAGATTCGTCTGATCTTCCAGGTCGCCCGCGCCCGCCACGATAAACGTCGCAGCGGCTTCGGATGGAACAGTGTATGAAAAACCGTATAGCGAAGGTTCCTCAGGAGGCCTGACTGCCGGCGCAATGTTCGTCCTGGCAATCGGGTTACGGCCATCGGCCATCAGGCCCCAGCGGGACAGCAGTTCCTGGTATTCGCCGTTGAAATCAGCAAAGCCTTCGAAGCTGACGGGAACGGGCAGGCGCAGTTCAATTCCGCAGAGCGCGTGCTTTGGTCTTTCCGAGACGTCCAGATGTCGTTCTATTCGTTCGAAGCCCAATCGGTAAGGCATCGGCTGCATAAGCGTCACGTGAACGATCTCAAAACCGGGCATGGCCACGACGCCACACGAATACGGCGCGATGCCGGTCAGGAAAGAATAATTGCCGAGGGGGTTGTCGATCAGCATGAGGATGAAGAATCCGGACAGGGGGCGGACGGGCATCTTACTGGAATCCGCAGAAGACGTTGACTAAAGTGCGGCTCTCTTTTTACGGCATCAGGCATACTGAAAATCACTGGAGCAGAACATGGAAGAGGTCAGATTGGGCGTCATTGGCTGTGGAGGCATGGGGCGCAATCACATGCGTCAGTTTGCAGAAATTCCAAGACTGAAATTTACCGCGGCCAGCGACAGCTTCGCTGCAAACCTCAAGCTGGTGACGGAGGAGTATGGTGTTCAGGGCTTCGAGAGTGGCGAAGAGCTTCTGGATTCGGGGCTTGTAGATGCCGTGCTGATAGCCACGCCGCATTACTTCCATCCGCAATATTCCAAGGCTGCCCTCGAGCGAGGCATTCATGCCCTCACTGAGAAGCCGGTCTCTGTCACAGCCAAGGCCGCTGCCGAGGTGAACGCCGTTGCGGAGGCCCATCCCGAGCTCAGATACGCGGTCATGTTCCAGCAGCGCACGCAGCCCAGATGGAAACGGGTGAAGCAGATTATCGAGTCCGGCCAGTTGGGTAATTTTCAACGGATGCTCTGGGTGGGCACGAGTTGGTTTCGCACCCAGGCTTACTACGATTCCGGCTCGTGGCGTGCCACCTGGGAGGGCGAGGGCGGAGGCGTCCTGCTCAACCAGTGCCCCCACGATCTCGACATGCTTTACTGGCTGCTTGGCTCGCCCACGCGCATCCATGCCCACGTAAATCTGGGTAAGTTCCATGACATCGAGGTCGAAGATGATGTTACCGCCTATTGGGAATACGCTTGTGGCGCGTCGGCCGTGTTCATCGCTACCACTGGAGAACTGCCCGGAAGCGGGCATTGGGAAATCTGCGGCGACGGGGGCAAGCTGAGCATGTCCGAGGGCAAGATTGAATTCATTGAGTTATCCACCTCGTCCCGCACCTTCATCAAGGAAAGCCAGAGCGGCTTTGCCCGGCCCGAGCAGACCCGCATCCTGATCGATCCAAAAGGCGAAGCCGGGCACAAACAGATGACGGCCAACTTCATCAACGCCATCCTCGATGACGAGCCACTGATAGCGCCGGCCGTTCAGGGCCTCCATTCCATCGAAATCGCCAACGCGATGATCATGTCAGGCATCCAGCAGACCACAGTCGATATCCCCATGGATAGGGATGCCTATGACCTGTTCCTGAAAGATCTGATTGAACAATCCGACGTCGAGCTTTGAGCGGCCAAGGCGCGACGGCAGCGCTTTCAAACCGACCGGTAATCGGTTATGTTTTCCGCTTCATTTTTGAAGCCCGCGGGCCAGGCTTTCAGATCATTCAAGACATATCTGAAGCATCTTAAACCAGCCAGGAGACCACCATGAGATCGAATACGCTTTCGAAGTGGACAATGGCCTTACTAATCATTTCAGCCATGTTCCACAACGGCTGCCAGGTCGGTTCGCTCACTGAAGAGCAGCAGCACGCTCGTGCCGCCAGGGAAAAGGCTGAGGAGGCCGAAAGGCAGCAGCGCGCCAAAGAAAAAGCCGAACTTGCACTGACCCGTCAGAAGGCCGACGAGGAGGCTGCCCGCAAGAGGGCTGAAGGAAAAGCACAGCGTGAAACGGAACGAGCGGCAAGGGCGCTCGCCCGGAAGAAGCAGAAAGAAGAGGAAGATCGCCTGAAGGCAGAGGCCAGACAGAAAAAAGAGGAGGAGGAGCGACAGAAGGCATTGGCCATACAGAAAGCCAAAGATGAGGAGGCCAGACGAAAGGCTGAGATAGAAAAGGCAGAGGAAGAGAAAGCCCGGCAAAAGGCCCTCGCTCGACAGAAGGAGAAAGAAGAAAAGGCCAAGCTGAAGGCAGAGAAAGCCCGGCAAAAAGACCTGGCGCGACAGAAGGCGAAAGATGAGGAGGCCAGACAAAGGGCTGAGGAAGATAGTGTAAAAGCCGAGAAGGCCCTGGCACGACAGAAGGCGAAAGAAGAAGAGGCCAGACGAGAAGCTGAGGAACGAAAGATAAAGGAAGAGGAAGATCGGCAACGGGAGCTGGCACGCCAGAAGGCCAATGAAGAGGCAGCGAGAATCAAGCGCGAGAAGGAGCTCGCCGATCAAAAGAAACGTGAAGAGGAGGCAAGGCTCAAAGAGCAGCAGCGCAAGGAACGCGATCTCGCCCGGCAAAAGGCTGACGAAGAAAAAAAGGCGCGCCTGGAAGCGGAAAAGCTGCAAAGAGAAGAGGAGCGCCAGGCCCGTGAAATGGCTGAGCAGAAAGCAGAAGAGGACGAGATCAGACGCGTTGCAGCCGAGAGCAAAGAGAGGGAAGAGAATCTAAAGATCTTTGCCCGGGCAAAAGAATACGAAGAGGCCGGCGACTCTGAAAAGGCCCTGGAAATAATCAACACCGCAGGTCCGAATGCCGGCAAGATCCTTGGATTCAATTACCTCCAAAAGAAGCTCAGCAGCGTAGCACAACGCCGCGCGGAAGTTCTATCGAGCGCGGAGGCAACCACCCGCACCAACCCCAAAGACACCAGCGGACGATTCAACCTCGGATGGGTTCACCTACAAAGAGGCAACTACAAAAAAGCTGCCGAGCAATTTCAGGCCATCGTCGAAATGGATCCTATAGATGAATACGCTTTCATTAATCTCGGTTATTCACACCAGGGCCTCGGGAATTCGCAAAAGGCCGAAACTGCCTTCCGCAAAGCCGCATCACTGAATCCTTACATTACGTCTCCGATCGTCCACCTTGCCTATCTCTTTGCCCGGGAGAACCGCAACATGGATGAAGCCTCCTCCCTGGCGGGCAAGGCCGAGCAGATGGACAAGTATGATGTTGATGTGCTTCACACCCTCGGTCTCGTGCATTACCGCAAAAAAGAGTTTGATGTCGCCACCTACTATCTCAGGCGCGCCTCCCTCAAAGATGACCGCTCGGACATCAATTACGATTACGGAATGGCTCTCGCAGCATCGAATGATTTTGACGCTGCCCGAAGAACCCTGAGAAAAGTGTCAAGCGCTGGCGAGGAATTTACCCAGGAAGCCAAAGAAGCCCTGGCCAAAATCGACTCACTGGAACAGGAAGCCAGGGAAAAGGCACGCGCTGCCGAAGAGGCGCGGCAATTGGCCATTCAGAAGCAGAAAGAAGAAGCTGCAAAGGCAAAGGCGGAGGCGGAAGCCAAGAGAAAGGCGGAAGAAGAGGAAAGACGAATAGCCCGGGAGAAGCAAAAGGCCGAAGAGGCCAGATTGAAAGCTGAAGCCGAGGCCAAGAAAAAGGCCGAGCAAGAGAAGATCCGTTTAGCGAGGGAGAAACAGAAGGCCGAAGAGGCAAGACTGAAAGCGGAAGCCGAAGCCAGGAAGAAAGCAGAGGAAGAAAGGATTCGCGCCGCGAAGAAAAAGGCGAAGGAAGAGGAGGCCAGACTGAAAGCAGAGGCTGAGGCCAAGAAGAAAGCAGAGGAAGATAGGATCCTCGCAGCGAAGAAAAAGGCGAGAGAAGAAGCCGCGAAAAAGAAAGCCGCAGCGGCCGCACGCAAGAGGGCGGAACGTGACAAAGAGAAGGCCGAGGCCGATCTGCTCCGGGCACAGAAAGAGTTAACGGCGGCAAAATTGAGAAAAGCCCTGGCCGAAAAGAAAAAGGCAGATGCCGAGAAGCACACCGTTGATAAGGCACAACGCGATCTTCAGAAAGCGCTGGATGCCATCAAAGCGGCAGAGCTCAAGCTGAAAGAAGCGGATACCCGTAAAGCCGATGCGGAGAGAAGACTGCAGAAGGACTGACTGAATGTCTGCTTGGGGCCTCCGTCACGAGTTTTCTCGCCGCAACAATATCCCACCGGCCGGCTTTCTCAGTCGGCTGCCCACTGGGGCATAGCCATCAAGTAATGGTCGGCACGCTTCATGGCCTTCTCATCATCAACGTCAGGTTGCCATTGTTTGAACCAGTTGGCCATGGCTTCCTGTACCTCGTCACGAGTGACACTGAGATTGCCGTCTTCATCCGTGCAGTGGGTACAGTAGATGTCAGATTTCCCCTTGAATCCAGGGATTCCAAGGGACATTCCGCACGCATGGCAATACATCATTGATTCTCCTTTCTTGCCGAACGCCCAAGCTCGCTGAATTCTGCCGAGCGCAGCGGGGTGCAGCGCCTTAATCAACAACCTTACAGATCGCCTGGTAAGTAGCATTTGGACCTTCCATTTCTGGCATAACCGAGTTGGACCAGGTTATTACGAACCCGGCCTTCCGCAGTTCAGATTCGAGACACCCCGAGTCATGATAGACTCTTCGATTTGCTACATATGTCACTCCATTCACCTCTTTTTCCAGATCAAACCTACCCGATTCCGAGATCTTGACCCACAGGATTCCATCGTCGTCGAGGAGGGTGTCCTTTCCAAAGTTTGTGCCACTGTCTGCGATCATGGTGTCCAGCCAGAAGTGGCCGTCTGGTTGGATTGCCGCGCGAATATTTCTCAGGGCATTACACCTGTCCGCTTCAGTAACGAGGCAGTGCAGGCAGTGCCCGTCGACAATCAGGTCATATCTCTGCTTTGCCAGTTCATCATGACAGACATCGGCCACGCGGTACTTGATGCTTAACCGCCGCTCTTTCGCTTGCTCCTGCGCGATGGCGATTGCTGTTGGAGAAATGTCGATCCCTTCGGCCTCAAAACCGTTCTCTGCGAGAAAACAGCATATCGGCCCCGTGCCACACCCGACCTCCAACGCCAAAGGGCGACTGCCGGAGAACGTCGAGCGTGCAACGGCTCCCTCTACAAACTGTTTCATGCAAAACGATTCGAAATCCGCAGCCTGTCCCAGGTACTCGTCCCAGGCTTGGCAGCCGCTGTGTCGCAGTCTCTGATAAACTGTCTCATGCCCTTCGTAGTAGCGCATTGTGTTCTCTACTTTCCACCAAAGTCGAACGCTGGAAATCGGCGAGCCCGGACAAGTGCGACATCACTTAAAGAACGAAAACCCTCAATGGCGCGACGGGGAGGGCTTCGCTGGAGTGACCTTGTTAAGGGGTCTTAAAAGAATCCGCCCCCTGTCCGATCATCGAGAGCATATTTGATAACAAGCGCATCCTTGGTGTCTGTCGGACCTTCTACAGACGTGAAGGATTGGTCATATGCGGTGCCATCGGGAAGAACTCCCAATTTCAAACACTTGATTGCTCTTTTCCGCACCTTCCACGGGGCCGGGTCACCACCTGCGGAATTCCGACGATCATCATCGATCAGCCAGGCGCGCCCGCTATCCACAAGAAGGAAGCGATGAATTGACCCTCCCTCAACTCCGTTGAGAGTGCTCAGCGGGATGTCACCACGTTTGTCCTTGAACATCTCGACGGCGCGGGCCTTCGCTTGGTTAGAGGCTTTGATCTGGGCCAAGAATTCCTCATTCTGCCCGTAGTGCCAGGTAAGTACTGCCGTGGCTCCAGATGGCTCGCGTCCAATGGCAATGCGTACATCAGCATTGTGCTTTTTCGAGCATCCTGCCAAGGACGCAAAAATGGCAAGAGGAAATACGGGTCGAATCATTGATCGGTCTCTCGCCTTAATGTCAAGAATCAGAAACCGGAACGGCTCCCCAACTCACAGGGCGTACGGAAATCATAGCACTTCAGAAACTCAGAAGGCACCATCGACGATCCTGGGGCGACAACAATCAATTTCACGGGCTACAAGCCGTTCCCGAGATTTCGGATTTATCCCGGCACAAGAGCGATTTATTATGCCATTTTCGTGGCTACGGCAATGCAACTGCTGCCGCACCTAATCGATTTGCCCTTCTTGACCCTATTGAGCTCGGAGCTGACCAGCCTCTGAACGACGTAATGCACAAAACCAGTACCGCCGGCGTGTTCCTTTTTGGTGGCAGCTTTTGACAATGATTTGCGGAACCCAAGCCAGCTCGGGATCGAACGAAAGAGCAAAATTGGTGGAACAAGAAACGAAAACATGTAGCTGCAGTACGTGACATTGAATCCGCACCGTATTAGCAGGCTGGATAGCGAATTAGTCGTATAGCGCCGGAAGTGTCCCGCATGAACGTCGTCGCGTGACCATAGGAACTGAAAAGCCGGAACGTTTACGTACAGAGTTCCATTTGGCTGCAAGCAATCGTAGACTAGACGCAAGAAATCGGTGTCGTTGTGGATGTGCTCGAGGACATCGAATAATCCGGCCGACGGAATCGATTGTCGCGCGAATCCTGCATCCTCAAGAGTCGATTGGATCACCGTTCGGACTCCACGTTTCTTGGCATTGTGAGCCCCGGTCGGACCTGGCTCCAAGAGCACAGCGTCAATTCCGGCGGATTGTAGTGCGTTGGAAACGCAACCGTTTCCACCGCCAATGTCAAAAAAGACGGTCGATGGTGAGAATCTGCCTACGAGTTGCGTAATGACATTATTTCGGTGGCAGAACCAAAAGGATTCCTCCTCCACGGCGAAGCAGGCCTCGTTCCCTTCTACCGGATACGACACGTCACGCTGGTGGCGAGCAACCCAAACGCCATCTTCACGTTGGTCAAGGTTCGAGCTAATTGCTGTGATGTCTATCATTCGTTGTGCAGAGAACTTGAAGGGTTTTATCGGAGACAGTTCGCTGCGCGGGTCTCTGCCAAGGCGTGATGGGCTGCGCCGAAGATTCGATGTTGAAGGCGACTGTCTCGCAGCTGTCTCCGATAAAACCTGGGTTGAACGAAACCGTTTCGCCAATCACTTCTACGGCTTGCGTTTGCTACTAACTACCTACTTACCTTAAGAATATGACTGCGCTTAAAACACAGATACCCGTGCCCAACAAGATTTAGAGTGTTATCTGAGAGAAGAGGAATCTCTTAATTCGCCTGAGTTCTGTGTCCGGACCTGCAGCGAGGGAAGCGCAGGACAGCTGTTCTTCACGATCAAATAACGTCTCCTTAAAATGCTAACAATTTAGTAACAGAGAAATTGGCCCAGATATTTTGGTCTTCAAGAACGATTCGGGCTTTTTGAATTTACCAATATAAACAGACCACCGGGCCGATGTAGTAGTGCCATCCAGCGCCTACGGTTTTCTCAGATTCGGCTTCTTCAGTCAAGATGAATGTACTTTTCCCCTTTCCCGGCTGTCGACCAATCAGGTGTCGTTGTTCATTCATTCGTCCGTGCCCTCCGGAGGCCATCTGCATCAGAGCGACGCGGCCTCGTTTCGATGAATGGTGGGCTGATGCAACGGAAACTGTATTGGCTCTCTCCACGACCTGCTGGCCAGGTCTGGCGGCAGTTCCATGGCATCAATTGAAGCTTGGCAGGAAGTCGCCCTGGAGTTGAATCATGTCGTCGATGAGTTGCTCTGCTCTGGCGACGCTGTCAACGACTGGGTCGAGCAGAAGGGCCTGGAGCAGCAGGTTTCGAGAGCCTGTTCGGTAGGACTCGACGAGCAGTTCCTGGACCACCGTTTGCCTGCGGCACCACTCGGCGATGGCCGGCGGCAGAGGGCCGACCTTTTCAGGATGGATTCCTTTTCGGTCCACCATCGCGGCGACTTCGACGATAGCGTCACGTGGCAGGTTCTCGACCGCGCCATTCGCGTTGGGGACATTCACCGATGGCTCACGCCGGCCGAGGTCGAGCTCGATGTCGCAGATGATGTTGATGGCGATTTCGCCCGAAGAGCGCAGAACGGATTTATCGAGAGGTTGCTCACCGCTGAAAAAAGGCGCCAACCTCTCCATTGCTCCGCCCGATCCGGCAGAATCCCCGCTGTCCCTTACGGGAGTCCAGCGGAAGCCCTGATGCAACTTCGCGCCGCGAAATTCGTGCGCGAACGGCAGGTACTCTCCGATGTGGCTATCCACCGGAAAGGGAATGAGACCGAAGATATCCCAGATTTTGCGCACCAGCGGAGAGAAAACCTCGGGACTTCGATTCACTTTGCGACGAAGCGTCGGATAGAGGTCCTTGCCCGTTTTGGCATCCTCAATCTTCATGATCCAGTGGAGATGATTGATGCCGCCGACCGTGAATCTGAGAGCTTCTTCCTTTCGACCTAGAATGTTTGAAATCGTCTTGGTGCTGCCCATCACGCCGTGGCAGAGACCCGCGCAGCGAACCTTGGTGAGCTTGCTGACCGCGAGGCAGATACGGCTCTCAGGGTTCGTGAAGTTCAACAGCAACGCACGCGGTGCCAGCCGCTCGATCTCTCTGGCGATAGGCACCATCAGCTCGAAGCTGCGCATCGTATGGAAGGCGGCGCCGGGGCCGCCGTTCTCGCCGAGCACATGCTTAAAGCCCATGGCAAGGGGGACCCTGAAATCGAGGTCCCACAGCTCATTGCGCTTCCGGGCGACACTGGTGATCACGTACTTTGCGCCCGGCAGGGCTTCCGCGTAATCCGTAGCGGCGGAGACCTTGATCTTGCTCCCCGTTCGTTCGGCAACCATCCCAGCGAATCGATATGTTGCCTCCAGGTTCGGCTCGTCGACGTCGACCAGTACGACTTCAACGTCGAGCTTTCCTAATTCCTCGTTCACAAAAAGGTCGACTACCGTCTTCGGCCCAAAGCTGGCACTGGCCGCGCCGATCAGAACGATCTTTATCTTCTTGCGTTTTGTATTCCTCGTAGTGCTTTTAGTTTTTGATGCCATGAGTATCTCCTCGATCGTAAGAGGATGGTTGGGGATCGATTATGGGCTTCGGTGAGCCCAGACATTGTCAAGCCGAGTCATCTGCGTTCATCAAGCCGACTCAAACGATTGATTTCCTGCCTGGCCTTTGTCGCCCATTCGCTTTTCTGGTCAAATTGCAGGTAGAAGTTGAATTGGCGGATGGCGTTGAGGTTCTCGCCGAGGGCTGCGTAGGAGACGCCAAGGCCGTAGTAGTTATGGAACAGTCTCGGATTCAATTGCAGAGCGGCCGTGAAGTCCCAGAGCGCTCTGGTGTGCTGGCCGCGAGAGGCGAGGAAAGTGGCGTTCTGATAGCGCTGGTTACCGATGTTGGGATCCAGTGCATTGGCACGGGCGAAGTGCTTTGCGGCCACCTGCTGTTTACCTTCCATGATTTCCAGGGTGCCCATTAACGAATTTGTCCAGGCTGAGTTCGGCGCACGTTTCAATTCCCAGTCCAGCCAGGCGCGGCCATTCTTTCGATCGCCGAGCGCGAGGTAGCTTTCTGCCAGCCAGGCGCCGACGTTTGGCGTATCGGGCTTGAGGCGAACCAGGCGATCGTATGCCGCGATGGCGCCTTTAACGTCACCCGTAGCGTTCCTGGATCGACCGGCACCCAACAGGGTCTCCGGTGATTCTGGTGAAAGCTTCAGAGCTGTTTCGTACTGCTTCAGGGCCTCCTCGACTTTCCCTGATTGGAAGAGCCTGTTTCCTCGGGCGAGCGCCTGTGAGGCCGCCCGGGCGTCTGGCTCTTTCTGGTCGGGCGGGTCGACCCCGGGCGGCGGCACATTGGTGGTGACGACTGTTTCGGGGTTTGTCTCCGCTGGTGAAAGTGCCGGCGCAGGATTGTCACGGGATGTCGGTGTTCGAGGTGAGGGCGATTCCTCCGGAACCCGCTGACGAGGACGGTCGCTTCGAGCGGGGCTGGGATCTGTGTTCGCTGGGCCCGGCTTCAGCCGGCTTTGAGACTCCGGCGTAGGTTGACCTGAGTTGTCGCGAACTGGGCTGGGATCTGTGTTCGATGTGCCTGGCTTCAGCCGGCTTTGAGACTCAGCCGTGCGTTGACTTGAGTTGTCGCGAGCGGGGCTGAGATCTGTGTTCGATGTGCCTGGCTTCAGCCGGCTTTGAGACTCAGGAACCCGCTCGACAGGGTCACTGACCGCGCGCGCGGCCGCGACTGCGGTGACTGCAGTTTTCCTCTGTGGCGGCAACCAATCAGCAGGCTCCTGGCCTGCAGTCTCTGGAACCGCCCCCAGGTCAAATTGCAGTTGCAGTTGTCCTCCGCCCTGGAAGTAATGGCTGCCTGTCCAGCCGTGACTGTGATTTGCGGTGAAGGTGACGGAACCATCGCGTGGAAAGGTGAAGGACCAGTTGCTGTCCACCTGCATTGTGGCCTTCAGGCCGTTGCTCTCGTATTGCTGGGAGAAAGGACTGTTCCGACCATACTTCCGGTAGGCGGAGTCCGATGAAACATATTGGGCCGCGAGGCATCCGGCGGGGAGCCTGTTAAAAACAAGGCTCCGCTTCCGAAGCAGAAAGTAGCCAACATCTTTCAGGCCGCCCTTTGCTTTGGGAGCTGGAGGATCGGCCGTAGTGCCCGGAAGAGTCAATCCGAGCAAGTTGGGCTGATTGCTTTCCTTCTCTTTCTCCGGAAGGGCGTTTTCTGCTTCAATCAGTTCCAGGGCCCTCTCACGAAAAACAGATTCCGAGATGCCTTCCGGGCCGTAGGTGCCGAGACCTTCAAACCTGACAGGGTCCCACGTACCGGTGACGGTGACACTCAGTTTCTGCCCTTTTTTTCCGAATATTGGAATTGATGGGCCAATGTCGCCGTAGAGGGACATGCCCTCGGGCTTGCGATATATCTCGACGGGCTGCGACCAGTGCTCACCCATGTAGCGGCCCTTCGGCGCGTAACGGATGCGGGTGCGGAGAAACGCCCGTTGCCCCATGCGGACCTCGTAACGATTGAACATGACCGGCGCTTTTCGGTGGGGTTCGTGCCGGCGACCGAGATGAGAAAACCACGGGCCGTCGAGGCTGGGCGCGGAGAGGAATTCAAATGTTTCTCCTTCGACCGGCCGCCATCCGGCATCCACCTCCATATTCCAGTGGTTTTCAAGATACTTGCCGTTCTTCTTACACGTCCACTTGGGCGTTCCGACATCCGGCGCAGTCCGGTTCTGTGTTGCTGTGGCGAGGTATCTGAAGATGGTTAATCGTTCATCGGACTTCTCAACCTGCCCGCTCAGTTCAGGCCAGTTTGTGCAGATGAAAACCCTCCCGTAATCAGGCGCGGTGAACGCAGTTCCTTTGCCTATCAGGAAGTAAACGTCTTTGCTCGTGTACTCCTCCTTCGTCATTCTCTCGTCGGTAGAGTAAAGCTCGTTTCGCGCATCGCTTATCTCCATTGGCCGGAAACGCCCGATCACCGCGTTCAGTTTGGCGGATGCGAGTGGTGCCTTGCTCTTGATGTTTGCGAACCATCTCTTCTTCCCTTCCTCGAGCTTTTCATCCAGCTCCTTCTGAAGCTCACCTCGAGTGGCTTTCTTTCGTTCCAGTTTACTTTTGTTCTGCTTCCAGAACTCCTCAACCATCTTGCGCTTCTGGTTGGCACAGTAACTCTGAAAAGTCCCTTCGTTCATACCCGCCGGGCCATGCGGCTGGGAGTACTTTTTGAACTCGGAAATGCTGACTTTGTAGGTCGCCTTGACGCAATCGATTCGGATTTTCTGGCCTTTGGCGACGACGTAGGTGCCGCTCGCTCCCGGCATACTTTTGAGAAGAGAGTCATGAGATGCCGATCGCCAGCCCGGGAATGTGACTTGCACATCTGTCCAGTCTGAGCCGATCGATCCCCCTCCCGTCCTGGCGACAAATCGGGCACGGTAGATGTAAGTAAGTCCTGGCAGAACGTCCGCGTGCCGGTCAATGGAATAGCCGCGAACCGGATCGTTGCCGCCGTTTTTCTTTACATCAAGATCCTGGATGAAGCGGAAAGGGCCTCCCACTCGCTCGGATCGGAATAGCTGCAGGAACACTTTTTCCGAGCCCTTCAGGTGGCCTTTCAACTCAGGGGAGGGCCAGGAGATCACAACGACGCGAGATTTGTTGAGATCTTCCACTTCCTTCCGTTTTTTCCGTTCCTCCTTTTCACTGGCTAACCACTTCTTAAACTCGTCAGGCTCGCGTGCTTTCCGTACCTCCTCTTCGTATGCCTTTCGATTGGCTGCACGTTCACGTTCCCTGTCAAACCTGCGTTTTCGTTCGTCGGCACTTTCTATCGAGATGCGGTACGCGTCTCTGGTCATGACTTCCGCTTTCAGGCGCGGCGGCGAAAGGTCAAGGCTGACACTGATCGAGGTGGATTTCGAGGTGTCCGGGCTTTCGAGGGACTCTCCTGACTGATGACGATTCTTCGGCACGGACGCGTAGTGCCATTCGTGCGTGCCCTCGAAAGCCGTCGGAAAGCTATCCTTGTACTGATTGAGACTCGAATCGACGGCCACGCTCACCCACGGGCCATCCGGTTTGTGCGCCCTCAGCACTTCGAATGACTTTGCACCGGGGACCTTCGGATGCGTGACCTCTACGCCGTCCGGCTCATTCGAGGTGCGGCCCCTGCTAATCTTCAAGGTCGGCTTCGAAGGAAGCAGTTGTTTGCTCACGACCCCGATTCGCTTCCGCCACGGTTTCTGACCTTTCAGCAGCACTGGTTTGCCCGTGCTATCCGTAGCGGTGGCGGTCACGTAAAGCACATCGCCCCACATGCCGAGGGATGGGACATTCTCGTTCACGATCTCCCGCTCGATCTGTAGCTTGTAGGGGGGAACAAATTCTTTGGGATCGGCGATCACGGAGACAAGAAAATCGAGTTTTTCCTTGTATTCATTCGCCCCGATCTTTTCAGACAACACCCGCGGCCGGACGTGATATCGGGGAGCTGATTCCCTTGCCTCATCCTTTCGGGCGACGAGCCCCTGCCTCATGGCGCCTAGCATCCTGGGATCGCCTGGCCGGCGGCGGGCATCATCTACAGCAACGACCATCGATTGGGCCTCCCCTGTGGTGCGGTCCTTCAGCGCCTGTTCGCAGGCGAGTCGTACGCCTTTCTCGATGGACTTTTTGCCTTCACGCAGAATCTCCATGCCCTGGAAAAAATCCTGAGCCATCCGCATCGCCAGCTTCAGGCGAATCTCCTTGGTGAAGCGGTTGTAGAGGATCACGTTCTCATCGAAGGCAGCGAATTCCCCATTAGCGTTGATCCAGTTCGCCACCGTCTGGCGGAACAACTTTGTGATGTGCGGAAACGAATCTTCAGACTGATAGAGCTCGACGTCCGGAGCGTGCTTTTTCAAGTAGGCGCGCGCTGCCCTTTCGTAGTGATAGAAAAGGCTCATCCGCTTGGCTTCGAAGCGGAGCTTGTATTCCTTCTTGGTCTTTGCCAGCCATTCCTCCCATTCCTTTCCTCCGCCCAGCTTGTCTTCTCTGACCAGGTAGTTGTAGTCGTCGTTGACCGTTGACTCGATGAATTCGAGGTCGAACGCAGTGTCCTTCGAAAAGCGGGCGAGATGGAAGCTCATCCCTTCCTTGCCGTCCGGCCTCTTGAAAGACTCAGGGATGACCCGGATCTTCACGAAGTGCAGGATGCTGACTCGCTTCGATTCAAAATCAGTTTTCCGGCCAGGCTGGAACAGCCCCGCCTCCTGCTTGCTGAGGAAGCCCTGGTAGGCCAAGTCGGCAAGGTCGTCCTTCAACGGCTGAAGCACGTAGTTCCCGAAGATGGTCACCGAAGTCGTTGCGATGGAAACCACCAGGTATGCCTGTCCGAGGACGGGCACAAACATGGCCGATCCCATCATGACCGCGCCTTGCGGGCGGCCATGAGCGAACAGCTCATACACCGCGTTTGCCTGCGCCGCGCCGGGCACGTTGAGGATAACTTCTCGGGCGGCAATCCAGCCGGCCTGCTTCGCTCCGCCCTGTTGATAAGCAAGCATCACCTGGAGCGCAGAATCGTAATTCCCCTTGTGCGTCACCAGGTTGTTGAAAAGCTTCTTCGAGCTGAAGGCTTGCTTGCCGTCGAACTCCACATAGAAAAGCGGCAGTTTCTTCTGTCCCATCACCGGCCAGTATTGATGGACGCTCGTGATGTTGAAGCCGAGGGCCCGGCCGACTTCTGTGGCCGAGGAGATCGCACGGTCGGCGCTCATCCTCATCAGGCGGTTGGTCACGTATTCCTTGGTGTATTTCCCTTTCTTGTAGTCCTCGACGACCTGCTTGTATGCCTTCTTTCCCGATTCGAATCGTGACGTCATCCTCTCGTGCACGAACTCGTAAAAAGCATTGTTCCGGAAACGGCCTTTCCTTCCCTCTCTGAGTTTCGCATCCGGCTCGGTGCAGAGCCGGGCAAAGGCTGCGTCCCTGGCGATCTGCTGCACACGCTCCGCCACCTCCGGATTGACCTTCTTGATTTCTTCCAGAAGACGGTGAGCCGGATCGCCGTAGAGCTCCTGGGCCGACAGCTTGTACTTCTTCGGCTCGAGCAGCGTCTGGGCATACTTGACCGTCATCAGATCGTGCAGCCCGTGGAACAGAGATTTCTCGACAGCTACGTTCAGCTTCCCTTTCGAGGCGCCGGAGTACTCCTTTTTCATCTTCGTATATTCCTCGTCCGAAAGAGCTCCATTCATGAGCTCGGCCGGCGCCTGCACTGTGCGTAGAAGATTTTCGATCATCATCGCTCGCGCTTCGAGCTCCCACGCGCGCTTGGCCGCCTCCAGCCGCATCTTCTGCAAACCCTCGAGCGATTTAGGATTGTCTTCATAGTTCCGCCGATCCGCGTCCGTGAGCTCCGGCATATAGTCCGCGTAGATCTTCGCATCGTCATAGGATCCGAACGGCTTGTCTCCTTTGTGGCGCAGCCGATCCATCGCGGCGACGGCCATCACCTTGCGGATGCGATTCAGCCGTTCTGGCCTGAGTTTAGCGTCCGGCCCTTTGTCCAGCGGCCGGTAGACGTCATTGATGAACTTGTCCAAATCGCCCAGCGTGCCCTTCTGATGATTCTTCAGAAACTCTTTCTCGTACTCGAAGGTCGAGAGCTTTCCCCCCTTTGGAATTCTGCGCAGCAGGCTGATGCCCTCGGCAACGCTTCGCAGGAGATATTTCTTTCGATTGGGCGGATGGTGCTCGAACATCAGCCAGTTGTCCCAGGCCCCATCGAAGGCGAAACGCTTCTGGAATTCAGGCTCGAGCTTCAGCACCTTGTTTCGCGTATCGACCAGATGCTCGATTTTGGGCTTGGGCGGATCCGTGCTGCGATCCCATTCCACTTCGGTCCAGGGAGCGACACGTTTCAACTCGTCTGCCAGGGCAGCCATCGAGTTCCCTTTCGGCTTGAGCCCGTCGAAGTCCTGGAGGTATTGCTTCACCAGCCTCGTTTCCTCGGCCTTGATATCCGCGTCTGAACGGCCTGCTTTCTTGAATTCATCGAGCTGAGATCGAATCGTGTCAAGGGCCACAACTCTCATGGAATGTTCCGCCAGCGCGGCGTAACCGCGGCCCTCGGCCTGGCTCTTCAGTTGCCCTTCGGAGCGGTACGCCTCCGGATTCAATCGCTTCTCTTTGACGACTCGATCGACCTCGATCTCGTAGCTGGCGGAGCTCTGCTGAGCGCGCCAGTCCGGAAAGAAATCCGCCCCATTCATGCACTCGATACCCAGCCGTGCCGGGGTGCATCCGTATTTGGCCTTGAACTCAGCATCGAATGCCTTGATGACATCATTGATCATCTTCGACTCGCTGATGCCTTTCGCTTTGAGGATCTTGTCGAGCTCGCCGCCCGGCGTCAGGAACAGGGTCTGATCCACGTCGCTGGCAATGCCGCTGTTCTTGTTGCCGGAATCAAGCATACCGATGGACAGCAGCTTGCCCGGATCAACTTTTTGAAGCGCGGAAGACATGGCCTCGTTGATCATCGACCTTCTGGCTTCGGCCAGTTTCATGGACGTGTCCCCGTCAAGCGATTTCGCCTTGGCGATCGCCTCCACCACCTCGAACGGGTGCTTCTCGAAAAGCTCACCAACATGTTTCAGATCCGGATCGGCATCAAATTTTTTGACCTGTTCAGCAATGACCTTCTTAGCATCTTCGATATTGCCTTCGTCAACTTGCCCATGCCCGTCGCCAGGCCCCGCGTCCGGCTTGAGTTCGGGCGCCCGCATGTCGACCGCATTCTCTTTGAAGATATTGATGAACTTCCAGCCGGTGATCTTGATCCGCTGCTCTTCCTCTTCCTTCTCCTTGTCCACTTTGACCGGGCGCGGTGCTTCTGCGCTCCCTTCAGGAGCAGTGAGCCACAAAGCTGAAAAAAAGAACAGCAACATCAGGCGAATAGCGGACAGATTTGAGCCGCAGAATCTCTGGTGGAACTGTTTCATCGAATATCCTCGGATTGGAGCGATGGCGGGCAGAGCACTTCTTGCGGGGTCTCCCGAATTCGTGCGAAGCGGCAAACGGGGGGACCGGACCGTTACGGGCAAAGACCAAGGGGAGGGGAGGGGATCAAATCAGAGTGAATCTGAATTGCAGGGAATTCTACCTGCAGAACCGGACTTGACCCAAAATTCTTCCAGCAGTCGTAGCCACGGGCTGCCAGCCTGTGAGCTGTTCTCAATCTGACTTGGCTCGCAGGCTGGCAGTAGCCTGTGGTTGCGAGCGGAAGCTTCGTCTCTCTGTCCTGGAGCAGATTAAGACGATGAGAAAGAGCCAACCAGGTAATGACTCAGCCCAGAAACCGCTCTGCCACATTTCGAGTGATGGTCGAAATGTGGTCATCGACCGGCAGCGAGCAGGGATAGCTGATCGAGCCGACCCAGAAAACTTCGCTGCCGGATTACGAGCATGGCAGACCTCACGAGTGAAGTTTTCGCTTCCCCAACACGACCTCATTCGTATCATGCATGACTGCACATCAGAGTAAACCTGACACCATGAGCACTCTTACCGAAATCCAACTGCCCGATTTCGGGCGCGAAGAAAGACGACCTGAGATACCCATTCAGGTCTACCAGAATCGTTTCGAAAAAATCCTTGAACGCATGGCGCGGGACGGGATCGACATCCTCGTCGTCTATGCCGATCGCGAACACTCCGCAAACCTCACATACCTGACCGGTTTCGACCCGCGCTTCGAAGAGGCCATTCTGCTGCTCGACGCCAATGGCGAGCGTCTCCTCCTCGTGGGGAACGAGTGCATGGGCTACCTGCCCGATAACGAGCTCGTCCCGAGCGTTGAGATGTTTCAGGAACTCAGCCTGCTGGGCCAGGCGCGCGATGATTCCCGGCCAATCAGAACCATCTTTAACGAATTCGGCGTCGGCAATGACAAACGCATCGGTTGCTGTGGCTGGAAGCTTTTTCAGAGCGATCTGATCGAAGGTGGAAAACTCGCCATCGAGCTGCCGGCCTATATGGTGGACTGCTTGCGCGATCTGGTTGGTGATGCCTCGAACATTTTCAACGCAAATGAGATTCTGATGGGAGTCGAAGACGGTCTGCGCGTTCTGAACGAGCCTGAACAGATCGCTTTTTTTGAACACGCGGCGGGGATCACCTCGCACGGCGTTCTCGCGGTGCTGCGTCACATACGGGAAGGCGTCGAAGAGCGTGAGCTCGAACGTTTTCTGGACAGCGAAGGGCTCCCGCTCTCCTGTCATCGAATGGTCAGTTTTGGCGAGAAGGCAAAGCGGGGGTTGTCCAGCGCATCCAATAATTCCGCAATGACTGGCGATGTTTTTACGACCGCATTCGGAGTCACGGGCGCGCTGAATTGCCGGGCCGGATGTGTGGTGGGATCAGCATCAGATCTGTCCGGCGAACTCTCTGATTTCTTTCCACAGCTCGTCGCCAACTTCTTCGACGTCGTGGCCACGTGGTACGAGACGGTGCGCGTCGGCATCACCGGCGGCGAGGTCTTCGCCGCGGTGGAATCGGTAAGGGATGACAAGCTCTACCATTTTGCAGTCAATCCCGGTCACTACATTCACCTGGACGAGTGGGTCAACTCCCCGTTCACCGAGGGCGGCAAAGTGGGGTTGCGATCCGGAATGGCCCTGCAGATGGATATCATCCCTGTCTCCAACGGCCCGTTCTGCTATGCTAACATGGAGGACGGAGTCGTCCTGGCCGATGCCGAGTTGCGGCAGACCTTATCAAACCGATACCCAGCCATGTGGGAGCGAATCCAGTCTCGCCGCGAATTCATGCGTGAAGCACTCAGCATCCAACTTGATGAGAGCATCCTGCCCTTAAGCAATATGCCCGGCTGGCTTCCTCCTTATGCATTGAATCTCGACCAGGCTATGGTTGGAGGTGAGTGCGGATGAAAGGGCCACGGATAAGAAGGTTTTACGGATCCAGAATATCTGATCAGAGGCAAAGCTCTGACCGTTTGCCAGTCAGTCGCGAGCTTCTGGCTATACCCATCCCCTCGCCATGAAATACATTCTCCTACTCACACTGTCTGTCTATCTGCACGAGCTCCCCGCACAAGACGCTCGCGCATTTCAGAACGATGAAAACACCCTCCTATTGCTCCACTTCGACGAGCAGAAGGGAGATAAGGCTCACGACTCGTCCGGCAAGGGAAACCACGCGTTGTTCCGCAAGAAACCTTACGACGCGGAATGGCACGAGCACGGACGCTTTGGCGGCGGACTGCTCCTCGACGGAACGAACAAAGATGAAGATGGCGACAAGCGCGGGGATGCGGATGGGATGGTGCTGCCGAAAGGAGGCTCAGCAGATCCGGCAGGGACAGGTTTCACCGTCGAGCTCTGGGTGCGGCATGCGCATCTTATAGGACAGCAGTTTTATGTGACGCACAGCGGGGGCCCCAAAATGGCCGGGCGTTACACGTTCGGAACGATCGACAGCGGCCCCTTTATCAGCTTCTGGCCGGCCGACGCGGGCAGGCGTCACGTGAAGGCGCCGCGCACACTCAAGGCCGGCGTATGGCATCACGTGGCTGCGACCTATGACAGGGAGCACTTGAGCGTTTACGTCGATGGCGTAGAGAAGAAACGATTGAAAGCTGTTGGCGAAATTCATCCTGGAAATCCTTCTTCTCTGCTCGGCCAGGATACGGATCACAGGCCGGGTTCGATTCGAGGCGTATGCGGCATCATCGACGAGCTCCGCATCTCCAACATCGCACGAAAGACTTTTCCAAAAGGCCCTTTCATCACCAATACACCGATGCCGAAACTGAAAATCCCAAAGCATCCGGAAGTCACTGCACCGGTCGTAAATGTCGATCTGTCCAAGGTGCCTCTTCAACGGGGCGGCCTGAAAGAAATCGGACAGGACATCACCGTCAAGGCCAACGTGTTTCTCGATGCGAACGCCAACGGAAAACGCGAACCCAACGAGTCGCTGCCCGGCATCTCTATCTCAAACGGCGAGGATATTCTACCGACTGATAAGGATGGGCAGGTTACATTCAATTTCGTCATCAACGATCCGCGCCATGTGTTCGTGATCGTCCCGTCCGGCTACCGCGCCACGGGATCTTTCTACCAGCGCATCGCGCTTACCGAAGCCGACGAGTATGAGTATTCGTTTGGTCTGATAAAAGATGCAGCGTCGGAGAGGCCTGACTTTTCGATCCTGGTCGGCGCGGACATTCAGTATGCAACTGCGAGCAACTACAAACAGCTCTCGAGCGATTTCGGCCAACTGGCGGCCCTTTCAAAAAGCGCGGCCTTTGCTGTTTTTGCCGGCGACCTGACACCCTACGGCCTGCCAGAGAATCTGCTCGCCATCAAGAAGGCTGTTCTGGACATCTGGAAGAAGCCGTTCCATGCTGGTTTCGGCGGGCACGACGGAAACAATCCGACCGGCATGGGCAATTTTATGGATGTCTTCGGCCCGTACTGCTACTCGTGGGATTACGGCGGCCGTCATTTTATCGCGCTGGTTTCGGAGACCAGCTACATCAAGGGCGACCGTACGGCGCGGCAGTTTCGATGGCTCGAGAAAGACCTCGCCCTTCAACCGAAAGAGAAGCCGATCTACGTACTCTGCCACACAACGGAAAGCCTCTCGCCGTATCTCCAGCGAATGTCTGAAACGCACAACCTGCGCGGCGTCTTTCGCGGCCATGTCCACATCAACAACATATACGAAGCATTGCCCGGCGTTCCCGTGATGTGCATCTCGCCTTACCGCTCCAGCGACTGGGGCGTGTTCACTCGAAAGGCGAGTCTTTTGAGATTCGAAGGCGACAAGCTCATCAGCAACTCACGGGTTCTCGGACAGCGCAAGCGGCTGATCATCACTTCACCGATGCCAGGTGCTTCGGTTGCTGCCGGCAAGATCAGAATTCAGGCGAATGCATACGACACAGCGATCGCAGTCAAGCAGGTGAAGTGGGAACTGACGCAGCCAGGGGGAAAGAAGACCCGAGGCGTCCTGACGCAGCAGTCTGACTGGACATGGGGCAACACCGAACAGTCTCTACTCGTGGGCCGCCATAAGCTCACCGTCAACGCCACTGGCGTGGACGACTCGACATGGCAGAAGGCAGCCGAATTCGAGGTCGTCAATGAAGAGCCGCCCGCAGCAAAGCCGGCAGGTGACTGGCCCAGCCTCTGGGGTAAAGCGAACGGCGGCCGGAGCGCGGCTCAATCCATTCGGCCTCCTTTGCGCCTCGCATGGATTGGCCACACCGATGCTTCCATTCCCTTCTTTTCTTCTCCCGCGCTGGCGGACGGCAAAGTCGTCATCGGTGTGAGCGATTCCAATATCGGTTGGCAGAGGGCCGGCGTTGTCTGCTTCGATGCCAAAACGGGTAAGCGCCTTTGGAAAACCCACACGGGCTCAGACGTGCACAGCTCGGTCGCCATCGCCGATGGCAAGATCTATGCCCTCAGCACGATGGGAAAGGTCTACTGTATCGATCTTCAAAGCGGAGAAATTCGGTGGAACAAGCCTGCGGTGCCTGGAAGAGGGTTCCACTGGACCATGTCCATCGGACCGGTCTCGGTGTCGGAGGGCAAGGTCTGTGCCGTTACTTCGAATTCCGGTCCGGCGTGCCTCGATGCGAACACGGGCAAGAGGCTGTGGACTTCAGACGTCCTCCCCGGCTGGTACTACCCGACCGCCGGCTTGAGTGTTTTCGACGGCCACGGTTTCACCGCGGATGAAAATCGCATCGGCGCCATCGATATAAAAAACGGAAAAGTCATCTGGAAGAAGACCGTCACGAGGGCACGCGGATTCAGCTCCCCCACAAAATACGGCGAACAGCTTTATGTGGCTCACCGGGGATTGCTGCGCGCTCTGAATCCGAAGAACGGTGACGAGATCTGGCAGACTCCGTCCGGCAGCAGCAAGAGCCCTGGCATCCCTGTCGAACACAACGGCCGGGTCTTCACGACGGGCAGCTCCGGCGTCTACGCGTTCGATGCAGCCACCGGCAAACGGCTCTGGACAATCAGCATCGCCGATGCTTCGCTTTTCAAAAACAGCCTCTTTCAGTCGACAACCGAGTCCTCATCCGTCGCGGCCGCGGGCGACTATCTCTACCTCGGAAGCGAGAACGGGACCTTTTACTGCCTCGAAGCTGCGACGGGTAAGATCACCTGGCGTTACTACATCGGCGTCCCGATCAAGACTTCGCCGTTAGTTTCAGGGAACATGGTTGTGTTCTCTGCCTTCGATGGAAACGTTTACGCGTTTACAGGAGGCGTCCTTTAAACGAGATTGCAGGGGCGTGGCGACAGGCTGGTGGCAGCCTGTCGCCACGAGGCTTTAGTAAAAAAATGAGCACAGACACATCCAACGAAACAACCGTCCTTCAAAACAGATACCTCGAAGCGCGCTTCGCCCCGGATGGAAGGCTTATCCATCTTTCCAAACCGGACGGACATAATCTCGTTACGGGCATTTTCTGCCATTGCAATGTGATCGATGCGGAAGGCAGCGGCACTCTCGTCAGCGAGGATCCGAATCAGGCGGATGAGTCCGTTGCTTTCGAGGTCGTTGAGGTCTCTACGAACGAATCACAGGTGGCACGCACTGTTCGAAGGGGCGAAGTGGAGGTAACGACTCTCTTCGAGCTACCTCCTGAGAGTCCATTGCTTCGTATCTCCGTCTCGGTGCGTGGGCGTCTCGGATGGCAGGCCAGCCAGATCGCTTTTCCGAGAGTTCAATTCGCGTCCGGCTTTGCCGACGCCTTTGAAGACGAGCGCGACTGCTATTTCGATGGCGAAGAGATCGGAGGCGGCCGAGAGCTTCCTTGCTGGCGCGTCTTCTTCAGAGAGGAGGCCGCGGAAGGAATGCTGGCCGCCACACGATCCAAGTTTGAGATGAGCCACTTCCAGATCGTCGAGAAAGGCTTCGACCTCAGGCCGCATGTGATGACTGCGTATGACACCGACTACGTATTGGCCCACTCGGCGATGGATTTTTCGGAGCAGCAGGAATACCGCGCGGCCTTCGAGATCGGCCCCTGGGATGAAGACCGTCACGAGGAGATCCTCTCTGCAGCGAAACTCGCTGAGCCGGTCGATACCGGTAATCCTCCGCCGACCGGCTCTCCGCCGGAGGATCCCGGAGGGGTCATCTTTGATGCTCTCGAATTTGCCGACGCCGAAGCGAAGAGTGAAGAATTCCACCGCGGAAAGTGGATGATTGCTGAACTGCCTTGCTGTCGTGGTGGACGCGCACTGATGGCCGGCCCGAGCGTGGATGCTCCCGCGCTGACGTGCCTTCCTGAGCTTACCGGATTACACCGCGTGATTGTCGGGATCGGGAACGGGGACGGCATTATCGCGCATTTCACTGGTGACCCGATGCCGACCATTCGCATCACCGGTGTAGAGAGTGGTCGCGTGAGTGCCTGTCAGTCGCCCTTCTACCTTCGCCTGTCCGGACCGCAGGAAAGCCGCGAGATCTCCCTCGGCGTCCATGATATGGCAGGCAAGTCCATCACCCTGAGCCAGTATCCAAATTCGTACGCGCGCACGGTCGTGGATTACCTGCGCTTTGAGGCATTGAGTGAGGAAGAGGTGGCCCGCTGGAACGATGCTGAAGACAAAGAGCCCTGCATCCCGTTGTGCGGTTTCAACGACATTCCGGATATCGCGCCATTCACTTCGCAGCGTGACCCCGACCCGATGATCTACCGGGCGAACATCTGGGAACACGCCCGGTCAAAGTTCGACAAAATCTACTGGCGTATCGACGGACAATGCTCTGACTTCCCGTCGAAGTTCAACACCATGCGCTACATCAGCGCGAAGGTTCATGGCATCTTTACCCCGCAGGCCAAAGCATACGGCCGGGCGTTGAAGAAGGTGGATATGCTGAAGCTCGCCGTCGAGGCCGCTCACGAATACGGCCTGAAGCTCTACGGCTGGATGCGTTTCAATAGTTACAGCGGCAACGTGCAGAGCGATTTTTACAGGAATCACCCGGAACTGCATGAGGAATGGGATCCCGGTCGCCCCACAAACAAGCTCTGTCTTGCCCACCCTGAAGTTCGCAAACACAAGATAGATATCCTCGTCGAGGCTGCGAGCTATGGACTGGACGGCCTGAACCTTGGCCTTCTTCGCCACCCGCCCCCGATGCTTTATGGGCCCATCCTTGTGGAAGGATTCAAGAAGAAGCACGGCAAACCGCCTCCACCGCCACAGACAGAAGACCGCACTTGTTTCTCCAGCCTGCCTGATATGAGTGAAGACTGCCAGGAGTGGTACAGGTATCGCTCGACATTTATGACTCAATTTGGCCATGACCTTCGTGCTGCGCTCAACGAACGCGGAATGGAGCACGTGAAGATTTCTCTCTGGCTCCGGCCCAACCACTGCCTGTTCGATTCCATCGACCTGCCGCTCTGGCTGGATAAAGGTTTATGCGATGAGGTCGTAGTCGAGTCCTACAATCCCCACGAATGGAACGAAGAGGTCTACGGTGTCCGGCCCGAATGGAAGGAGATGGTGCAGTCGAAAGTCCCGCTCATTCGCAGCACGTTCGCGCTGGGCCTGGAGAAGGCAAAAGACATGGCCCTCAGCGAGGGCTACGACGGGTTGTGCACCTATGAATCAGACTGGTTCGTCCTGGACGATCGCTGGATCGATTTTTATAGATGCCTGAGGGAGTGACCAATGAGCATCCGAACCATCAGAACCTTCCCTTTCGAAACGGAACACCTTCTCGGCGAAATCCGATGCGACGTTCCCACTCCAACGATTGCATACAAGCCGGGCGTGATCTACCTGGCGCACAAAGGCGAACCGCGGCCACCGCACCAACCCGGATACGACCTGCTGCCTGAAGTGCCGCGCCAGGCGCTGCTTATGCCCGAGTGGCTGAAGACGGAAAATCGCAGCGACGGGATCTTCTGGAATCCCTGTCATGCACAGGCTGAATCGTTCCTCGAAGAAGACACAGTGGTATTCAAAGTGGATGCCGGCCAGACCCGCGACTGGGATCTGTCTCTGGAATTCCGATACACCCCCGGGCCGGACTGGATCGATTTTGAAATGCGACTGCTGCCGAACAAGCCGCACTTAGATTTCGATTTCTTCTTCGCGTCCTACATCGTGGAAGACATGGAAAGCACGTGGGTGCCGGGTCTCATTGATGGCGCCGAGGAGTGGCGGAAGCTGGACAATCGCAAGACCGAGCCCTGGGGCCGCATGTACGGCGTGCCGCGGGATGAAGACTATCGCCAGAAGATATTCGATGGCCGCTACAGCGGCGTCACAGAGAACAGTGGAGGAATCGAGGATTACTGTTACTCGAGACCGATCATCGTCTGCCACAAGGAGGAGACCGGCCTGGCCTGTGTCACCATCGTGGAGCCTGAAAAGAACCGAATCCTGTGCGGCCAGAAGCATCAGCACGAGACCGCCCACGATTTCACCTTCAGCGGCGACCTCGTGCCGGGAGAATTGTTCACCGGCAACGCAAGGCTTGTCGTGCGGAACATCGGTTCATTTCCTGGGGCGATTCAGGAGATCGACAGGATGTGGGATGATTTTCAAGAGGAGATGCGGAGTTAAGTTCGATCTACCGGGGCTGAATCTGTTCCCCTTCACGTATCGTGAGAGCTGGCTCCCAACATCCGCCCGGCCTTTCAATACCTCGAACATCCACCAGCGGAAGCGCTTGAGGATTCCAGCGGAGGACGGTCAAATCCGCACAGGTTCCAGTTTCGAGCGAGCCGGCCTCATCCTGAAGGCCGAGCACCTCGGCAGGGCGTGCCGTGGCCCTGGTGAACAGCTCTGCTTCCGGCATGCCCGCGGCCAGCAGCTTGGAGAGTGTGCGGGGCAAATCGTGTTGGGGCGCTGACCCGACGTGCCGGCGGTATTGGTCGGTGGAGATGGTGTCCGGGTAAAAGCCTTCGGCGATGGCCGCTTCGGCGATCTCAAAGCTGAAGGACTGCATCCCATGTCCGATGTCGAAGAGTACGCCCCGTTCCCGTGCTGCCCAGACTTCGTCCCTGATCCGGCCTTCCTTAACGAGCCCTTCTTCATGAAGAAAGCAATAGGTAACGACATCGCCGGAGCGCAGCCGTTCGATCTGGCGCGGGCTTACCAGCAAAGGCCGGTTCGTACGCTCGGCCGCAGCCAGGCCTCTCAAGAAGATTTCCTCCGGATCATTGTCGCCGCAGCAGACGGGCGCGGTATTCATGGCAATGCCCCAGACGGCGTCGCCGTTCTCCTCGATCGCACGCACGCACGCATCGACATCCACGTCGTTCATATCTTCGAAGCAACCTCCATCCTTTGACTCGCCGGACGCGGAAAGATTAAGAGCCATGACCACTCGCGTCTTTGATCCCCTGATGACCTTTTCGTGATAGCTCTCCCAATTGTTCGCCCCCGCATCGCCCTGTGACATCACTGTCGTGACTCCCCGAGGCAGGAATTCGATATCGGGATCAACGCCGAACTTTGAGCCACCTTTCGCCGGATGGGCATGCAGATCGACGAGT
>Ga0207984_1000290_pt1 | contig 31922 bp, 33 predicted proteins | sample ETNtaG_30_FD_185760 | JGI IMG/M metagenome (GOLD analysis project Ga0207984, IMG submission 185760) | Marine microbial and viral communities from oxygen minimum zone, Eastern Pacific Ocean - ETNP201306PF43B (SPAdes) (version 2) | ecosystem: Environmental > Aquatic > Marine > Oceanic ...
GGGCAAGAGGTATCCGTGGGGAGATCCGATTAGTATCAGTCAGGCTAATTATAGTAATAATGCTGGCAAACCTGTATTAGTAGGCAGTTATTCATCTAACGGTTATGGCCTGTATGATATGGCAGGGAATGTTTGGGAATGGTGTGCTGATTGGTATGGCTCTGATTATTATAGCAAATCACCCTCACGTAATCCTCAAGGACCGAGTTCGGGCAGTACCCGTATTTTGCGGGGCGGTTCTTGGTACAACGTTACAGTCAGCCTGCGTGTAGCTGGCCGCAACTTCTTCAATCCAGCGAGTACCAACTATGACGGCCTCGGTTTTCGTTGTGTGTCAGGATTTTAGGACCGTAGGTCCGTTTACCTTTTTCCGTGCGTAGCACGGTCTTAACTGCTTTACCACTAGCGGTTTTTAGGGTGGCTAGTTGTATTTAAGATAGAATGTTTAATACATACAGACTTAAGTCGCAGTAAGAATCCAGCTATAGCTGGATCGTGTTGTACATAAGCCAAAACTAAAATACAAGAGGAACGTTCATCATATCAAATTGGAGAGTTGGCAAAAATGTTAGCAATTCATCTTGCCCCAGAAGCTACAATTGATCTTTTGAGTAGATAGGAGTCGAATTGGAACCATCACTGAGGTTTGTGGAGCAACCTTACCCTTCAAGCCATCTCGGCAATTTACTGGCAAAATTTCGGGCCAAAGGTTTTGTGGTTTTACCGAATGTATTTGAACGCGAAAGTGTTGACGATTTTAGACAAGAGGTTGAAGCAGCCATAGTTACGAATCAAGGCGGACGACTTGAATTACCAGATGATAGACCAGAATTGGTTTATCCCCTCAGAGCACCTCGGATACGTGCCCCACTGAGTGGGGCTCTGAGTCCATCGCAAATGGCACCAAAGGTTTCGGTGTTTGAAACGGCATGGTTAATCAGCCAAAGTGGTGAGATGGCAGGTGGTTGGCATAAGGATCGACAGCATGAGGGCATGCCGGGCCGCGAATATCATTATCCATTGGGTGTGCATTTGGGGATTTACTATCGTGATATGGAGGATATTGAAGATGGCCTCACAGCGGTAGTTCCAAGATCCCATCAAGACCAAAGCTTGAATCCTTATAATGGGTCAGCGCAGGAATTATTTTTATCCAGCAAAGAAGATGTAGTGATGTGGGATCAACGGCTGTGGCACCAAGCCAATAGTCGCCAAAAAGAAGGTTGGCGCATATTTACCATCTATGGCTTTTATGTGGTACAAGCATTTCAAGGATATCCAATGCATCAGATGCCAAGAGCTTTAGCCCAAGCTTGGGTAGAATCAAAGGGCACAGCAGATGAGGTGTTTTATGGGGGAACTTTCAGCTTGGATAGTGTTAGAAGGGGCTTGAAAGAAGCCAAGAAAACTGGGGCTTAGTTCTACCATCGTTCGTGCATAGCACGGTCTTTACCACTTGTTAGTTTGTAGATCCGTTAGCTGTATTTAAGTTAAAACTTAAGTACAAGATGAATATAATGATTCAGAGATCAGTTTGCTGATAATGGTTGTCTGGGTTAGGTGTCGTGAAGAGGATTTAGGAGGCGTTGCCAAAGTCACCACGCTGTGTGTGCGCCGCGTTTTTTGCAACACAATCCTATTGGCAACTGTTGACGGATTGTTCCTCGGTTACTCGTAGCGTGGCAGCGGCTTGAGTTGAGGGGACAGACAAACGACGTCGCAATCCTCTGGGGAAAGCCTGTAGGGAATCAGTGGGCCGGGATGATTGTGTCCTCCGAAGCGAAAGCAACCAAATCCTTGGGCGCGGAGCTTGTCAAGCATGTTGCCAAAGCCGGCGAGGGGGGGACCGGCTTGATATGTCTTGCCCTTTTCGATTACCAGGGCTGCAAGCCGGCCGCTGGACAGCAGGTCCGCCGCGCCGGCCAGCACATCGATTTCCAAGCCCTCTACATCCACCTTCAGGAACATGTTCTTGTCCGCCAGTGTGGGGCGCTCTGCAAGAATGTGGTCTAGAGTCTCGACTGCCACGGTGCAAGTGGGGGGAGGCATGTGTAGTTTGTTCTCCGGTGTGTAGGCTCTGCCCTCGATACTGTGGCCCATGGAGCCCATGCCACCAATGAGGCTGGCAGTGTAGGTAGTGGCACCCACGGCACAAGGCAGTACCTCCACCTGCGCGGTCAGTTTGTTGTAGGCGATGGATTTGTGGAGGCGGGTGACGTTATGGGGATCAGGCTCGATGGCGAGGACAGTGAGTTCACCAGGGTGACGGCTGGCGGCGGTGAGGGTGAACAAGCCCCAGTGGGCGCCTACGTCGATGAACAGGTCGGCAGGGCCTAGGTGGGCGTCCAGGAAACGGCGTGTCTGGTATTCGCAGCCGCCCCGGCTTTCATTAATAACCAGGTAGCGGATGCCGAGATCGTTTTCAATTTCAATTAGATCTGCAGGTAAAGGAAGGACAAAGCGCGGTGTGCCGTCAGCGTTTTTGAACACCGACTGAAGGCCGACTTCGCCATCTGGCAGTTTCAACAGGTTGATGGTAGTTTGGTCTGGCAATGGGATTGTTTCCTTTCAAGTTTAACCGGTGCCCTTCAGCGACCATAAAGCAAGGATGTCATGATTCTTGATCAGGACACCAAAACTCGAAACACATTGTGATTATATCATATGCTCGTAAAACCGGGTTACGTCTTCTTGGTAATATCAAGAGGTCGAATCCGTTTGGAGAAAATACATGCGACAACTTAGCAGGATATTGTTACCGATGCTAACACTTAGCTTGTGGGCGCAGGAATAGGAAAACCATGCTCCAGTGGTAATTAATGTGATGGACAAACAGATAGAGCAACGGGTGGACTACGATGTGTCTGATGTCGATGGCGACTTGATGACCGTGAAGTTGCTGGCTTCCTCTGATAGGATAACAAGTTTGAACTGCTGGTCAGAAGCGTGGAAGGTGAGATAGGCGAAGGTATTTACCAATTCATATGCTGTACGTGGGTTGCTCCGGTTTGGCGACAGTGGCACGTGGGGATCTATTTGATCGTCTTTCTCATTACCTCCTATTGGTTTAGGGAGAGATATGATGACTTAAGTCATACCGCGTATAGCAACTGGTTAGGATTGCTTTATTTGAACCAATGAGCTATTAACAATATTCAACTTAATGTGTTCGTTAAGGTTATTTGTTCAACATGCTATTTAGGTATGATAGAGCGGCTTGCGTATAAAATACAAATAAATGAAGAGAAAGACAAAATATTTTTATATACAATTATCCAACAGAGTTGTATTTAAGTTTTAACTTAAATATAGAATAGACAACCAGTGATAAAGAAGTAAATACTGTGCATAGCACGGACAGTAGTAAACGGACCTACGATCCTAAAACCCTAACACATAACGAAATCCGTAATGTTATATTAGCAGCCAGCTCCCACAGCCGTAAATGAATTTACTGGCGATAATATGAAATTTTAGAATTAATGAAGCTTGAAAAGTGCTAAAATTGTTGGTAGTTGGTTTCCGAAATTGTTAGTGGAAGCTGCTAAATTCAAAACTGTGTTAACTATGAGGAGGAGAATATTTTGCAAACTTACAAGAGCTTGGTTTTCGGTCTGCTACTGTTGGGTCTTTGTTCTGCCGGGCAGTCTCAGATACTCTGGCTGCCTTTCGAAGGCACGGGCGAGGTCGCAAAGGACGTAAGTGGAAACCGAAAAGATGGTATTATAGTCAAGGCAACTCGTGTACCGGGTAAGTATGGGCAGGGCATCTCTATTGGTGAAGAAGACGAGTATGTTGAGATTCCTAATGTTCTTAAGCCCGAAGGAACCCTCGAATTCTGGTTCAAACCAAATTGGCAGGGCGACACAGCGGAGACCTACAGGCTATTTGATGCCGCCTCGGATAAGATTTTCTGGTTTGTGGGAAAAGGCCTCACGGGAGAGCGCATACCGGATTTTGGCTTCTTCTTTGAGGACGCGGCTGATACTGATTTTATAATCAAAACAGATGCTAACGTTATATCTGCTGATACGTGGTATCATGTAGCCGCGACCTGGGATTTCGGCAGTGGAAAGGCGAACTTCTACATTAATGGGGATGAGGTTGCGAGCAACGGCGAATTGGGCAAGTTCCCCGAACTTGCTCCAAAAGCCAGAATCGGGTTTAATGCGGAGAGTGGCTACAAAGCCGCTGACAACGGTGCTGATGGCGTTATTGATGAATTCGCCATTTACGACAAGGTTCTGAGCGCCGATGAGATTAAGCGGGATATGGAACAGTTAGCTTTTCCTGTTGAACCTCGTCACAGGCTGACCACCGTTTGGGGAAACATCAAATCGTGATAGGATATTCCGCGAAGATTGACGTATCTTAACCGGTGCGGTTGGGTTGTGATGGTTGAGGTCCTTTCAACACTTCAAATAGACAGCCATCATCAGCAACAACAAATCTCTGAACCATAATATTCATCTTTCGCATTTAGCGTTTGATTTTGCGGTATCTATCCGATAATCTGGCTTGTACATAAGTTTTAACTAAAATACAAGAGGATAAAGGCAATTGATCTATTTGAAAAGCGAATGTTTAATCGCAACCGAGCGGGGCATCATAACAGTAAAGTAAGTCCTTTTCTTTGGGGTTTGTGGAAGAAAACAAATGTTGAGGTTCATACTTAAGTATTGACTATTAAATCTGCAGTATGCTATTTTCACCTTAGTTTATATCCTTTTTTGTTTGCTGCATATATCCTTCAGACTCCAGCTTACAGATTTTTGCGATGGTTACACTTGTCAAAACTGAAAATTCTAACCCAATAATACATTCCGACCAGAATGTACTTTCCGATCAAGAAGTTCTGACCGAAGGTCCGCAGTATAATGTTCCACCCCAAAAGGCACGTATAAAATGGTATCGTTGCCATGTTACTCGTGAAGTGTTACGCGAACTCAATAGGCGCAACAACTTTCTTGGTTTTGCACAGACACTGGGTTTTCTAGGGGTGTTGGCCGCCGCTTCAGGCGTTGCTGTTTATGCGTCATTCCATTGGCCTTGGTATGTCACTGTGCTGTTAGTTTTTGTTAACGGTCACTTCTGGCATTTCTTAGTCAACGGCTTCCACGAGTTGGTTCACGAATCGGTTTTCAGTACCCGATGGCTCAACCGATTTTTCCTGCGCATTTTCTCATTCTTAGGTTGGTACAATCACCATCTGTTCTGGGCCAGTCATACTGAGCACCACAAATATGCTCTACATCCACCCGATGATCAGGAAGTGGTGTTACCCCAAAAGATCGACTTGAAAAAACTTTGGAAGACATCCATTATAAACTATCGATACCCTGACTCTCTGCTCAGGAACAAGTTTCGAAGCTTCACCGGTTACCTCGATATGGGTAACCCATGGATTGCTTCGCTCTTCCCTGAAACTGATCCAGAGCGTCGTCGTGCCTACGTAAACTGGGAACGTGCTGTACTTATTGGTCACTTGTTGATTGCGGGTGTGTCTCTAGCATCTGGATATTGGATTGTTCTTTTGGTCATTACCTTTCCAAAGACGTTTGGAGCATGGTTGCAATTTCTCTGTAATGCCGCCCAGCACGTAGGGCTTCAGGATAACGTACCGGATTTCCGCTTGTGTAGTCGAACGATTTATCTTAACCCGATTCTCCAGTTTCTATACTGGCACATGAATTACCACATTGAGCATCACATGTACGCCGCAGTCCCATGCTACAAGCTTGGTCGGCTCCACAGGCTAATCAAACACGAAATGCCATATTCTCCCCGGGGCTTATATGAAACATGGAAACACATTGCCAAGATTTTAGACCGTCAGGAAAATGACGCTGATTATCAGTATGTCGTTGAGTTGCCTGCGTCTATAAGATAGGGTGCTGTTGCATATTTAGCTGGGCGTTTCGGAACGCCCGACGATTATTTTTGCAGTGCAAAGTACTTCGCTACGGCCATCGCGATTTCCCAGATTGTCTCAGTCAAGAAAGTGTAAATACCACGTCTGTACTCAGTTAGTTGTTGTCTCATCCAACCACAAACTGAGTATTTGCATCTGAAACATCCAAGTGCTTGGCGGAAAAATCTCACTTCGGATACCATCTACAACATTGATAAGAATTATAGCAAACGGCATGGAGATCCATTAATATGGAAATGCGAAAATTGGGGAAGACCAATCTTAAGGTTAGTGCGATTGGATTCGGAGGTGCGCGCCTTAATGAACATCCTGATCAGGCTGTAGCAACTGTTCACAAGGCACTAGATCATGGGGTCAATTTTATCGACACGGCTAGGGATTACGGTCACAGTGAAAAAAATCTGGGGCAAGCACTCCAAGGCCGTCGACAGGAGCTTTTTCTAGCTACCAAAGTGGCGTTTAACCATGCGGATCTTGTACAGGTAAAGTATTGAGATTAGTCTCACCCAGCTCGAAGTCGACAATGTAGATCTTATTTATGCACATGGTTGTAATAATGCAGAGCACTATAGGATATTAATGCGGGACCAAGGAATGCTACATAAACTGGAACGTACACGTTCAGAAGGATTAGCTCAGTTCATTGGTGTTAGCTTTGATCACTTTTTACCCTTCGATAATAATCAGACCAGCATGGAGCGGATGATAGCCTTGATCGAATCGGATGCTTTTGATGTGATTCAAATTCCAATGAGCTTGATCCGCATTGAGCGAGTTGAGGATCAAGTTTTACCCTTGGCGGCAGAACGGGATCTGGGTGTTGTAGTCAATTTCCCTACGGCTAATGGCATACTTACAGATGATATTGGGATCTTTTACAATATACTTGGTTCCTATATCACGACTCCTTATCAAGGAGCATTACTTTTTCCTTTACTGAATCCTGCTGTTTCCTGTGTACTTTCAGGAATGAGCACACAGGCATTTGCAGATGAGAATTGTGCTTTAGGTTCGATAATCGAAAACATTTCTGAATTGGAACGTCGCCAGTTTTGGGATAGTATTCAAGCGGTGGGTATTGGTCCATGCCGCAGTTGTGGACGTTGTGCTCCTTATACGCGAGGTGTTCCTGTCAGGCAGATCATGACCTACTATGATGCTGTGCATCGATTTGGGATCCAAGCAGCCTTACCATGGTATGAAAAGTTTAGAGAGCAGGCCTTAGCTTATGATACTTTCGAGGAGGCAGACGTGGTTTGTCCCGAGGGATTTGATGTGCTAGCAGAGGTAAAAAAAGTCTATAGATGATGGATTGGCAAAGTAGCCCATCATAATGGAAGCAACAATCTGTAGGTACATTGCTAGTGTGGAATTCGAAGCGCCCGGGCCGTTTTTATATATAAACACTGACCAAATTATACTGCAAGATAGGGAGAAGGAAACTCGTAGTCCCCCCTATCTTGCAGTATAATTCGGACTAAGAATGCAATTAGTCTGAGCCAGAGAAGCCAAACGGGCTAACCCGTGAATTAGAAATGCCGGACCCAATTGAGATTCGTACCAGCTGATACCAGAGGCGCCTAGCGGCAGCGAATTCTGAAAATACACATTACAAACATCTACGGCAAGATCGAGTCCTGCTTCTAACCAATTGGATTCACCTGTAACATCATATAAATCAGAGAATAACCCGAGGACCAACCCAGGGTCCGCAGCCGGAATCTTGAATCCTTCCGCTGTGATTTTATCAATTGGAAGTGGTTCATCAAGGTAGGCTTGGCCGACGGTCAGTGCCCAATTCAGTAATTCCCGATTTTGTGTCAGACGCCAGATGTTGATACAAAGAACCGCTGTGCCGCAAACTGTACCAGCACCATATACACTGCCCCAAGTAGACATCAGCTCAACAATGTTTTGAGTCTCCTGCTGGCAGAGGCTAACGAATTTCCTGTCCGAAAGTTGGTGCGGTGCAGACAAGAAACCTGTAATATATTCCTTAGCATAATCCCGCATCTTTGAGGCAAGCTCGGCTTCAAACGGCTCCATCAGATCGCCCGATTCCAACAAACTTGCTCCCAGTGATAATGTTTGGGTTGGCGCATTGTTGCCGAAAAAGCGTTCAGCTTCCTTCGGTGACCGGCTCTCAATCAGTAGAAGGCCGAGCTCATCACGTTTCTTCCACCAATAGTCAGTCATTAGACAAATCTGGTCAAGAATCTCTGAACGTTGATTTTGAACATAGGCAAAGGTCAGATCAAAAATATAAAACCCCGAATGCCTTGGAAAATCACAGGAACGGCCGCCACGCTCAAGTCGAGAGGGAGCACCAATATTAGCGTGACGAATGTACTCATACCCAGACCCCTGGGTCCAATGATAATCAAGTCCATCAGCGAAATTTTGGACGCAATCAGGATTAAAGCTATTCAGCTTTTCCCACAGCCAAAATGGTACTTGGCGAAGATGATCATGGATTGCACTACCATCTTGAGAGTTTCGTGAACAACCAACTCGTTCCTCAAGAACATGCCAAAACGAATGTTCTCCCCAAGGGAAAAGACCTGTTGGAGTGTTTGTACAATTTAAAGAAAAATGGCTTAGGTAACTATCGGCAGCTTCAACATACTCTGGTTTCCCTAAAGCATACATCGTTTGCAATAAAGGTTCATCATGAATCAGGTTACTCCCCAAATGAGCTCGATCACCATCTCGCTGCCCAGGGATTTTAGGTGGTTTCGTCAGTAACATCTCACCCGTTTGAGGGTCAAGAATTGATGGAAACAATCCCTTGTAAGGTTTTCCAGCCTTTATAATTGTATTAATAACAGTATGTATTTTTCTGAGAATCTCTTCTGCGGTCATTAATTGATTATCCAAGTGAATTGATTACCCATAATTTTGGATCTCGTTTTGTTATTTGCCTATGAAACGCCGATCCATAAGACTACCATTCAATTCTCAGACATTGTCCCGATTTAGAACTGTCGATGGCACCAAACACCATAGCTAGGCTCTTAATATTGTCGGTATAAATTGTTTCAGGCGTACCACCAGTTTGGACACACTCGATGAATTCATGAATCAGTCCTTGATGCCCACCAACACGATCGTTGCCATCAAACGGCGGAATTTCGACGTTTTCACACTTTGAATGGAACCCACCAGCTTCGGTTACAATATCAGCCACCATCTGACCTCCACCGTCCCATTTGACGGATCCCTTGTCTCCAATAATCCTCCAATCGCTTTCCCAAGTTGTGTTTAACCCTTCTGAACACCAACTTCCCCTGTAAGTGTAAACAATATCGTCGGTCATTTCATACACAGCAATGGCAGAAGCGTCATGGTCGTACCATGACCCCTTTGGATTCCATTCCTTACAGTAGACGGACACTGGATCAGCTCCGGAAATGAAGCGGGCAGCGTCTAAAGTATGGATCGCCATATCCACCAATAATACATGTTTCATATGATCTCTAAACCCTCCGAAATGAGCCCCAATATAAAAATCGCAGTTAACCGTTGTGATATTACCGATAGCGCCCGATTCCAAAAATTTCCTTAGTCTCCGAATCTGCGGGTTATATCTTCGATTCTGAATTACAGCGTAAAGTTTCCCTGCCTCTTCAGCCGCTTCTATTGATATTTTAGCGTTTTTCATGTTATCCGCCATTGGCTTCTCTCCAAGCACGTGACAACCGTGTCTGAGAGCCGTCGTTGTTATATGCGTGTGTGATTCAGGGATCGTACAATCAAATACAACATCCGGCTCGGTTCGGGTAAGAACAGTCTTTAGATCAGTATCGATAATCGCCTCTGACAGATTGTAGTCTTCGGCCCTCTTATTAGCCGCTTCTTCCCTAACATCGACCAAGCCGACTAATTCAACTTGATCCATCTGGCTAGCAACGTTGAGCCAAGCACCACTCATTCCCCCGCACCCTACAAGTACAATTTTCAATTTTTTCCGCATTTGATACCTTCAGAACCTCTGTCCAATTAAAATTCAAGATGTGTTCGCTATTAACACAAATCTATAAAAAGAATTTAGCAAACAATATATAACGAATTGTCCTATGAAGACCCCTTCATTGTAACTATTACAGCAAAAGGCTGCAAGACACATTTGTACGAAAGGAAATTTACCTACGTAAAAAACAATCCAATAACTTGTTTATTCCAGTGAAAGGGAATAGACTATAGATAATCTGCATAAAACTTTCTCAGGAGAGATGAAGAAGGACTATGATAGTTGTTATCTCACCATCAAAAACTCTGGATTGCAAAACGCCGTCAACAGTGAAGAAACATAGTACACCGGAACTTTTAGCGTACTCGCGTCAATTGGTTGAACAGTGTCGTAAATTGGATTCGGCGCATATTTCGGATCTGATGAAGGTTAGCGAAAAAATAGCAGATCTTAATGTAAAACGGTTTGCAGAATGGGATTCCGAACTTACTCCAACAAATGCAAAGCAAGCTATTTTAGCCTTTAAAGGTGATGTCTACTCAGGTTTGGATGCAGAGACTTTTGGCGATTTCGATTTCGACTTCGCCCAATCCAAATTACGAATCCTCTCAGGTCTATATGGGATATTAAGACCCCTTGATCTGATGAAGCCGTATCGGCTAGAGATGGGAACTAAATTAAATAATCCAAAAGGCAAAAATCTATATCATTTCTGGGGAGATATAATTACTGAGAAACTAAACGAAGTTGTTGTGACACTTAAAGAAAAAGTATTGGTTAATCTCGCTTCCAATGAATATACTAAATCAATAAATATTGACAAATTCCAAGGACGGATTATTACACCTGTTTTTAAAGAATATAAAAACGGCGTATACAAAGTGATTGGTCTTCATGCCAAGAGAGCCAGAGGATTGATGGCTCGCTACATAATTAAAAATCAAATAACGGAACCAAAGCAACTAACTGAATTCAATACTGGAGGATATCTTTTTTCCGTCCCAGATTCCAATGATACAAAGCTTATATTTTACCGAGATAGTCAACTTTAACCTATTACAAGATCTTCTCGATTCTTTTACGGGCGGGTATTGGTATCAATTGGGTCTTCATCATTGTTTATAAACCGTTCGGTTGTATTATGGGTCGCCGGACTAGTACGAAAATCAGCAATCCAAGGTGCTCGAAAATAGGCTTGCTTCTCTCGAGGAAGTCCTGCAAGTATAGCCGGTGGGGTTTTAAGTCTGTGCCAGTGGGTGGCCAGATGAGAATAGGCGTGTAATATGGCAACACGTGGTGTGTCTTTCTGCCATTCAGGACCAGCATGACAAATATTCTCAGTGAAGAAAATCGCGCTGCCTGCGGGACATTCATAACTGGTCAGGAATTGACTCCGTCCACCTTTTTCCAGCGATGTATGATCTGGGTGCATACTGTAATTGGCTTTATGGCTACCAATTATAAAATGGGTGCTTTGATCTTCGAATGCAATATCGGTCAATTCAAAGATAACCCGTACCATACCAGCATGAATACGTCCGTTGTGAACGCGATAGCCAAAGATAGGGTCTCCCTGATTTGGACCACCGCCGTGAAGGCCTCCATGGGCCTCACCCTTTTTTCTCCAGATGCAGCCACAATTTTCAAGCCGAATATCCGGACCAATAATTTCATGAAGTACATCAATTACTTGAGGATGATCAATAAGAACACTGGAAGGGCCTCCCGGTATGTCCCGGTGTTCGGGTGGTAGAGATTTAGGTTTGTGTTTGACACGATCAATCTGATCAAAGATTTCCTCTACTTCAGTTTTGCTGAGAATCGCTGGGCGAACAAGAAACCCTGTCAGATCAAATCTAAAGCGTTCCTCCTCGGTCATTGCCATTATGAGTGTTCTCCATTAATTGGGATGTTGAATTACAGTAAATCTAGAATCATATCCTAGCAAAAAGCACCTAATAGATCAATAGAACTTAACGTAAAGGTTCCAATGTTAAAAGCAGATTGGAAACGCAACTCGATAAATGGGATTACCCGCCAATTCCTAATCGCAATTTATGACAATTTATGGGAGTTTTCTAATGAAGATTGAAACGTTAGAAAAACCTAGGGGCATAGTACTAGCTGATATTACCAACGAGCCAGATGACGAACAATCCATGGTACGATTTCTATGTTACATCAATGAATTTGATGTTGAAGGCTTTGGTAGCAACCACCTCTCGCCGTTTGAGAGATAAAGTTCTGCCGGAAAGGATTCAAGAACGTGTTGAAGCTTACGAGCTGGTGCGGAATAATTTGTTGAAGCATGCGTTAGGTTATCCTGAAACAGAGTGCCTGTTAAAGGTCAAAGTTCAATGGGTTCGAACCTGATAATTGAAGTTGTTGACAAACCAGATCCACGCCCAGTCTGGGGTGGTGTTAACTGCTTGGCACAAGCATATCTGGACAGATGCGGTAGATGAAGTCATCGGCATAGATGGAAAAACATATAAAAAACCAATCAAGCAACCATATGATGTTGACGTCAAGCCTACCAGCATGATTTTGCTGCTCGCATCGATTGGACCGTCGCTGAAAACTATCAAAACGCAAACCATAACCCTGTAGCTGCTTTTGCTCACGACACCCGCAAGGGAGTAGTTACGTTTGAGGTCAAATCGGGAGAGATGGTAACGCTCAGTGCAGCTCGGGCGGTCACAATATCTTGTATTTTTTAGCAATGTAAAGAGAACGACGAAAGGCAGACGATCCTTTCCCAGCTTTGGTAAAATCATATTCCACTTTACCGATTGCTTGCCAAGCTCGCTCAGTTTCGATTACCAATTGCTGCATTTCGTCCGGTTCGAGGGAAAAAGCTGAATCCACACCACCATCTGCCCGACGTAATGTAAAATATTTTTCTATAATAGTAGCACCATGAGCAACGGCTGCTAAGGCGGCACCAAGCCCCATAGTATGATCCGACAAACCCACTTCACAATTAAAGCATATGAGGTATCGTTAATATATTACTGTCCACAGGATATTCACGTCGTTCTCCAAGCCAAGGATGAAGGTAAACCCTGCCAGCTATCGAAGAATTATCGTATCTGTTATACCTCGGCGATTTTCAGGTCAATTGGGTGAGACAAAATAATGCGGCCAATATAAAAACCCATTCTCAACGGAATGTTCTCTCTGGAATTCAACAGAAGAAAATTAGGATATTGTTGATTTCGCGTTTCAGTCATGCTATCGTAGGTCATGCCCTGAATCTTAAATTTTAAGAGCTCAGTGACATCCTTTTTCAGAGTGTTATTCTGATATACTCATCTTTAGTTCTTCCAATATCACCTAAAACTAGCAAGAGGAGGGTTCAATGAAGTTTGGAGTAATATTCGTAATTTCCACTTTTATAGTAATGAAAATTAGCCATGCTCAAATCAAAGAATCCCTTGTTGTCTACTTTGACTTTGAAGAAAGAGTAGGAAAAACTGTAAACGATCTATCTGGAAATAATAATCATGGGAAATTAGAAGGAGATACCAACTGGACAGAGGGGAACTTTGGCAAAGCGGTTAAGTTCGGAGGGAAAAATGGAATCGTCCGTGTTGAACACTCAAAGGATTTTGAGTTCGTTGATGGAATTACCATTACTGCTTGGATACGTCCAACTCTGAAAGCAGGTCCAGGCACTTGGCAGTTGATTGCAGCCAAAGGACGTGATGTTCACGAATTTTTTGAAATTCTTCTTCATCCAACAGGATTCATCTGGATGGGCTGGAAACTCACCGGAGGACGTGCTGTCCCAGAAAAGAGTCCACTGGACGTTAAGAAAAACGTGTGGCAACATATAGCTGTATCATATCAATCCGGGAAATGGTGGACAACTTATTTAAATGGTGAAGTGTTGATCAATTATCCGAAGAAAAACGATAAGCTGATTCCCTTAGATGCTCCTTTATTTTTGGGAGTGGAAGAGCCGTTAGGCATGAACCGATATTACAACGGAGATACAGACGATTTTGCCATCTTTAACCGCGGACTCTCTCAGGATGAAATTAAACAAGTCCAAGCGGGAATGGGGAAAATTATGGCTATCCAACCTCAGGCAAAACTCCACACAGCTTGGGTTAGATTGAAAACGAAATATTTGCAATGAACAACTTGATTAGGATCTATAGGAAATCATTTTGCTAGATCTATCCTCCGAATACCCATTAACAAAATCACAAATTGAAGAATATCGTCAAGATGGACACATCCATTTATCTTCTGTATGTACAACGGAGGAAGTAACTTCCTACCGCCATGCTATTGCCGAGGTAGCCTATTCTCGGTTCCCTAAAAGAGATACAGATGATGTTTCCAATCGTGCCTTCTTGCAGACACTAAATCTCCGTTATCATAGTCAGAGGGTGTCGCAATTCGTCTTGGCCAAACGCTTCGCTAAAATCGCAGCTGATCTAATGGGAGTTGGTGCCGTACGAATTTACCATGAACAGGCTCTGTTTAAAGAACCCAATGGAGGGAGGACAGCTTGGCATCAAGATCAATACTACTGGCCACTCGCAACAAATAACGCAATGGGAATGTGGATGCCTCTGGTAGAGACCCCAATTGAGATGGGGCCAATTCAATTCGCCACAGGATCACAGGTCAACGGTTTTATGGGGCAGTATGCTATTTCGGATTCATCGCAAGATTTTTTCCAACAATTCATTGAGAAAAAGCAATATTCTTGCTGGCAAGTATCTATGCATGCAGGAGATGCTACATTTCACAATGGATGGACCATGCATGGCGCCACAGCCAATCAAACAAAGACCATGCGTGAAGCTATGATTGTCACCTATTATCCTGATGGTACTACGGTTGATAAATTATGTAACCCAAGCCGTTCTCATGATGCTCAGAATTTTCTTGGCGGTAGGAAAGAAGGGGACTTGGCCGATAGTGAAATGAACCCAGTGCTTTATCGAAGGTGAAAGTACTAGGAAGCCGAAGAAACAGGTTAAATCTTAACTTGGCAGAATTTAATTCAACTTATCTATATCTTTGATTCATACCATAAAGTTGCAATCACTGATTTTTTGCAATTTATCAAACGAGCTTGTCATGGAGTTAGAAACATGAAATTTGGTATCTCCGGCAGTACAGCAAAAAGTATCAAAAAACCTTGGGGGTCGGAAGAGTGGCTAGAACTCAATGACCACTATTGCTACAAAATAATTAATATAAATTCTGGATACAGAACAAGCTTACAATACCACCAACGTAAAGTTGAAACGCTCCTTATTAAGAGAGGTGAAGCTAAGGTGCTGATCGGTGATGAGTGGTTTGACATGTCTGAAGGTGATTATTTCACCATACATCCGGAAACCCAACATAGGATTTTAGCCAAAACGGATTTAGAGTTGCTTGAAGTATCCACTCCCGAAGTGGATGATGTTATCAGGGTCGAGGATGACAGCAATAGACCTAGCGGAAAAATAGATTCTGAGCATCGATAGTAAGGATTCCTTACTTGAAAATATATGCTTAATTTAAGCGCAAACCATTCAAATAAACAACAAGTTTGGAATGTTGTTGAAAAAGAACAAATATTTTTGTAGAATAGTGGGATTGAAGATAAAGAAGTTATCAAAATCACACTTCAACTCGAGCTTCATGGAGGAAGATTCACAATGTCCAATGATAAAGAATACAAAGTGATCGGGACTCGCCCCATCCGTCATGATGGTGTTGATAAAGTGACTGGCCGTGCTCTGTATGGTGCTGACTTCACAATGGTGGGCTTATTACACGGCAAGGTATTAAGAAGTCCACATGCACATGCACGTATCAAGTCTATTGATACTAGCAAAGCAGAAGCACATGCGGGTGTTAAAGCAGTTGTCACTGCAGATGACATGCCAGAGACAAACGGGGGATCGGTTGTACTTGGTGAAGGTGGAGCAACGGATATTAAATTCCTCCAGGATAATATTTTAGCTAGTGACAAAGCCCTTTATAAAGGTCATGCAGTGGCTGCTGTTGCTGCAACTAGTCCGCATATTGCTGAAGAGGCAACGGGTCTAATTGAAATAGACTACGAGATTTTACCGCCAGTGATGGACGTGCGTAAGGCAATGGCCAACGACGCCCCTTTGTTGCATGAGGATCTCAAAACAACCTCGCTCGGAAAAACTTCTGCAGGGTCAAGCAATGTAGCTAAGCATCTCCAGTTTCAACAAGGAGACATTGAAAAAGGATTCGCTGAAGCTGATGAAGTTGTCGAAAAGGAGTTCAAGACGGCAACAGTTCATCAAGGATACATTGAACCGCATAATGCAACCGCACTCTACAAATCGGATGGACATTTAACAGTTTGGTGCAGTACACAAGGTTCGTTTGAAGTTCGCGATCAGTTGGAAAAGATTTTGCAGATGCCTGTTTCGGATATCAAAGTTGTGCCTATGGAGATTGGTGGTGGTTTTGGTGGCAAGATCCCTGTTTACCTTGAGCCTGTAGCAGCACTGCTATCGATGAAAACTTCGCGCCCCGTTAAGATTTTAATGGATAGGGCTGATGTATTCGAAAGTACCGGGCCAACAGCTGGATCCTATATTACCGTCAAAATGGGAGTTAACAAAGATGGACAGATCACCGCTGCCAAAGCGGAATTGATCTATGAGGCAGGGGCTTATCCAGGTGCACTTGTCGATTGTGGCGCACAGTGTATTTTCTCCCCATATAGCATTCACAACTTCCTCGTCGATGGTTATGATGTCGTTCTCAATATACCTAAAACAGCACCTTACAGAGCTCCAGGCGCTACTAACGCTGCTATGGCAGAAACCGTAGTTGATGAGTTGTGCGAAAAACTGGGGATGGATCCACTAGAATTTCGAATTAAGAATGGTGCACAAGAAGGAACTCGGCGTGTTGATGGACCAATCTTTCCCAAAATTGGTCATATCGAGACCGTCGAGGCAGCAAGAGCACATGAACACTACAACACACCGCTCGAAGGAGAATACCGTGGTCGAGGTGTTGCTTCCGGATTTTGGTTCAATATTGGTCTGAAATCGAGTGTTTCCTTGAACGTTAACTCGGATGGCACCATCAACCTGATTGAAGGCTCCACGGACATTGGTGGAACAAGAACGTCAATCGCCATGCAAGCGGCAGAGGTTTTGGGTATATCCGCAGAAGATATCAATCCATACGTAGTCGATACCGACTCCGTTGGATACACGGGTGTCACTGGTGGCAGCCGAACTACGTTTGCCACTGGATATGCCGCAATTGAGGCAGCAAACGACGTTGTTAGACAAATGAAAATCTTTGCTGCCAATTTGTGGGAAGTTGATGAGAATGAAGTTACCTTTGACAATGGCACCTTTAGAAGCGCAAACGGAAAAGTGCACAATGTCTTCTTCAAGGATCTGGCAAGTACAATCAGCGACGAAGGCACACCAATTATTGGACGTGGAGCAGTAGATCCCAAAGGCGTTGGTGGCGCTTTTGCTACGCATATTGTCGATGTTGAGGTGGATCCGGAGACTGGAAAGGTTGCGATCCTACGTTACACCGCGGTACAAGATGTAGGAAAAGCGATTCATCCGAGCTATGTTGAAGGACAAATACATGGTGGCGCTGTTCAAGGCATAGGTTGGGCTTTGAATGAAGAATATATTTATAATGATGAGGGGCGAATGACAAACTCTAGCTTTCTTGACTATCGGATGCCGACCAGCTACGATGTACCAATGATCGAAGCTGTTATCGTTGAAGTGCCAAATCCAGGTCATCCATATGGGGTTAGAGGGGTTGGAGAAGTTCCAATTGTCCCACCTGCGGCGGCGATTGCTAATGCAATCTATGGTGCTATCGGTATCCGAATGAAAGAACTTCCCATGTCCCCTGACCGGATTTTGGCAGCCATGGGAAAAATCTAATCCAAATTTTTCTGTGTCTTGTTCTTTCTCCGTATGCGTTTTTGTCATTTTGGAAGGGGAAGGTTAAGGTAATATAGTCGTAGATGTTGGTGAAATATATTAGCGTTGTTGAAAAAAAATGATAATAACTTGACGCCTTTAGCATTGTTAGTGTATAATCCACGTGGTTTTCTGGAGAATTATCCTGCCAAATATTTGTAGAAGTTCAAGGAATGCTTCATTCCTACAGCGTTTTCAGGGTTGATGCTCTTCTCAAATTGTCCGTTCTATTTAATGCGAAACTTTCCTTTTTCGAATCCTTTTTGAATGCCTTGGAAGGTGTATGATTTATATTATTTTGATGTGCATGTGCGAATTCGAGGCTGTTTTATAATTTTGTAACGCAATAAAAAAATCAAAAAGCTACGTTTTAGGAGAAACCTTTCTTTTTCCGGATTTTTGCAATTTTAAGACTAGAAATTCCACGAGCAGCCTCGCAAGAACCCAACAATCTAGCGCTTGGATTAGAAAACAATTTCTTAATGAAACCTGTGTAGCCCAAACTAGGGGGGAGACAAAATAATATGCAGAACCTTAACATTGTCGCATTACAAGATATGACAATTGCTGAATTGGGCAAAATGGCTAAAAATTTTGGGCTAACCGGATATAGTGGTCTGCGAAAGCAAGATATAATTTCATTAATCGTTGATGCAAAGGCTACCCGAAACGATGGATTAATGTTTGGTGGTGGAGTTCTGGAAGTTTTACCCGAAGGCTATGGGTTTTTGAGATCTCATCGGTATAATTATCTACAAAGTAACGACGATATCTATGTATCTCATTCACAGGTTCGAAAATTCGATCTTCGGACAGGTCATACGGTTGAAGGTCAAATTCGGCCACCGAAAAAAACTGGCGATAAAGAAGAACACTACTATGCTCTATTAAAAGTTGAGAAGATAAATGGAGAACCTCCTCAAAATTCAAAAGATAGGATTCTGTTTGATAACCTAACACCAATTTATCCCCATGAACAACTCAGACTTGAACATGATCCAAAGGAGTTTGCAACGCGTATTGTTGACCTAATGTGTCCAATTGGTAAAGGTCAGCGAGGGACAATTGTTGCCCCCCCATATAGTGGAAAAACTACTCTACTAAAAAATATAGCCCAAGGGCTTGCTGCCAACCATCCAGAAGTATTGTTGATGGTGTTATTGATAGACGAACGTCCTGAAGAGGTGACTGATGTAAGCCGGGTTGTTAAAGGTGAAGTTGTCAGTTCTACGTTTGACGAGCATCCAGAACGCCATGTTGCAGTTGTCGATATGGTAATTGAAAAAGCCAAACGTTGGGTTGAGTACGGTCAAGATGTCGTAATTCTTTTGGATAGTATGACCCGTTATGCGAGAGCGTGTAACTTGGTTGTTCCAACAAGTGGAAAAACATTGACTGGTGGGTTAGACTCACTAGCCTTTGTCAAGCCTCGTAAATTCTTTGGTTCCGCTCGGAAAATTGAAGAAGGTGGTAGTTTAACCATCATTGCTACGGCACTAATTGATACTGAAAGCCGAGCAGATGACGCGATTTTCGAGGAATTCAAAGGTACTGGCAACATGGAAGTCCATCTTGAAAGGTCGTTGTTGGACCGCAGTATATTTCCAACAATCAATATATCTTTGTCCAAAACGAGGCGTGAAGAATCGCTAATGAAACCTGATGTCTTGAGAAAAGTGTGGATATTACGCAAATTCTTGAGCCAGATGGGAGTTGCAGAATCAATGGAATTGCTTTCTGAACAGCTAGATAAGAACCCCACAAATGAAGACTTGCTTGAAATGATGACGATGTCCGATCCAACTAAATCAGAATCAGGAAGTAAGAACTCAGCACATCGGTGGCGCTAACATGTTTTGTTTAATTTCAATCATAATATCAAAGGAATGCTGGAGAAATATTGAATTATGAAACCGAATATTCACCCTGAACTTGTAGAAGCTGAGATAAGGTGTATCTGCGGAACAATTTTTAAAACTATGTCGAGTAATCCAAAAATGAGTGTAGAGATCTGCTCAAATTGTCATCCTTACTATACTGGTCAGCAATCAAAAATCATAGATACTGCAGGACGTGTTGAACGTTTCAATCAACGTTATAGTCAAAAGAAGTAAAAATAGAAAATACCACTTTTGATTGAGTTAGCGGGACAAGGTATTTTATATGACAGAAAAACGCGATTACTATGAAGTCTTGGGTATAAATCAATCCGCAGATTTGGATCAAATCAAAAAAGCCTACCGAAAACTTGCCATCAAGTACCATCCTGACAAAAATCCTGATAACTCAGCAGCCGAAGGCAAGTTCAAAGAAGCTACTGAAGCCTATGAAGTTTTAAGTGCGCCTGAGAAGCGACAGAAATATGATCAATTTGGTCATGCTGGCTTGGAAGGTATGGATATTAGTGGTCACAACTTCAGGGGATTTGAAGATATTGTCAACAACATATTCGGTGATTTTGGCGACCTGTTTGGTTTTTCTGATTCGCGTCACGGTCAATCCGGACCGAAACGTGGACGTAACCTCCAATATGACCTCGAAATCGATCTTGAAGATGTCGTAGAAGGTAAAACCACTGAGATCAACATACCTCGCCTTGAAACTTGTGGAACCTGTAATGGTAGTGGGGCAAAGCCGGGAACCCAACCTCAAGTCTGTCCCGAGTGTACTGGGCGCGGAAAAGTTAGCATGCAAAGTGGCTTTTTCAGCGTTACCCGAACTTGTGCTCGTTGTGGGGGACAAGGGCGTGTTATTCTTAACAGTTGTAAAACATGTGATGGTGAAGGTGTGACACAGAAGACACGAAATCTGCGCGTGTCGGTACCAAAGGGCGTTGATACTGGTAACCAGTTAAAGGTTAGTGGTGAAGGGGAATCTGGTGTAAATGGAGGACCTCCTGGAGACCTCATTGTTGTGATTCACGTCAGATCGAATGAACAATTCGTCAGACAAGGTAATGATCTAATTACTGCGGTTTGTGTTACGTTTACACAAGCTGCACTTGGTGTGGAAGTTGACGTACCAACTATCAACGATACTGAAGAATTGCAAATACCTCCCGGCACTCAATTTGGTGATCGTCTGAGAATTAGTGGTAAAGGTATTCCATACTATAATAGCCGAACCTCTGGCGATTTAATCGTGATTGTCGAAATACAAACACCAAAGAACCTGACTACTCAGGAAAAAGAATTATTGGAAACCTTTGCCGAGACACGTGGGGAACAAATCGAATCCGATACCAGCAATATTCTACGTAGAATCAGCGAAAGATTTTTCCATCGTAATGCAGATGGAAATAGATAATAACCGTAGTCTGACACACTTTCATAACCTCCCAATACATATTATGGTAACGTTGGCGTCTGAAGCTCAATGATGAAATGGGCTCAAATCACAGTTGAAACGTCTGAAGAAGCATCCGCTGCAATAGAAAATTACCTTTTCGACCAGAAGGCTAATGGGGTCGAAATCAAGACAGATCCCGATAAAAGTAATCAAACAACTCTGATTGCATACTTTCCTGTCAGTGATTTAGTTGGAACCCGCGTTATCAACCTTCGTAACTTCATAAAAAAATTGCCGAGTTTTGGACTATCAGCTGAAAACACAGAAGTACATCTGAGATCCGTACTGAATGAAAACTGGTCAGAAAATTGGCGTTCGGCTTTTCCTCCACTAAAAATAGGTACACGGATAATCATTGCTCCGACGTGGCATCGCGTTGAACCTTCTGAAAACGAAGTTCTGATTCGTCTTAATCCGGGCATGGCTTTTGGAACAGGTCATCATCCAACAACACAGCTTTCAATTTTGTTACTCGAAGGAGTGGTCAAAGGAGGAGAAATTATAGCTGATATTGGTACAGGGTCTGGGATTTTGGCCATCGTTGCCGCCAAACTTGGTGCCAAAAAGATCTGTGCGGTTGATTTAGATAAAAAAGTCGTGGAAATCGCGGGAGAAAACTGTGGACATAATTCTGTTGAGGATATCGTTGATGTCAAACAGATGGATCGGGTTTCTGAGCTAAATCAAAAATTTAACCTTATCGTAGCCAACATTTTGACCAAAGTTATATTACCTATGATACCTCAAGCACCTAAGTATCTGAAATCAGGTGGACATCTTATCCTATCAGGTATAATGGAAAATGAAATATACAAAGTAAAGGCCGAATTGATTAAGAATAAATTTGAATGTTTAAAAACCCGTCAGAACAACGAATGGTTCGCTATCTTGGCTCGATTGAAAAAGTGAGATCATAAGGATCAATGAATTGGAAAATCGAAATTACTCATAAACCGAATATAGATGATAATGTCGGAAAGGTGTTGCGACAAGATATCATGGACCTTGGAATTATCGATGTTGATGAGGTTCGTACCGCACAGATCTACTACCTTGAAGGTAATGTCGATTTGGATGTTGTCCATCAGATTGCTTCGAAATTGCTTGCAGACCCAATCACGCAAAGTTTTGAATGTGATGATGTGGAAACCGTTAGCCCAAATTCGTCGAAAAACGATTTGGCAATTGAAATTCAGTTTAAATTGGGTGTAACTGATGCTGTGGGTCAAAGCGTGGAAAAAGGAATTTCAGATCTCGACATTATGGGAATTAAATCGGTCCAAACAGGCAGAAAATATTGGATTAAAGGCAATGTTAATCACACTCAAGTAGAAACCATAGCCCGCCGTTTATTATCAAACGAAGTAATTGAAACTTTTGATATCTATTGATTGGAAGTAGCGTAGCAACGAATTATTGTTGCTAGATTGCATCTAACTAACACTGATGAAATGCTGTATTGAACAGCAAACTTCAGTTGAGTAATCACTCCATGTCTTCTTCCAACCCGTTTGGGCTTCCCTGCTTCAACCCAATTGAACCTGTGTTTTTTCAGCAGGTTGGCCAGTGTAGATACCGAAAAATAGTAGAGGTGATCTGCAGGATGTACATACGGCCAATTCTCCCTCTGAATACGAATTTGTATGCTTTCGCCATTCGGCACTTCAACAACAAGACAACCCTCTTTTGGTTTCAATATGCGGCGTAATTCTTCGAGCAACAAGTTTGGTTCAGGAACGTGTTCCAACACGTGGTAAAGTGTAATCACATCGAAGTAATGACTAGGAAAATCCATCTCAAAAACATTACCGCAAAAGACATTCAGATTATAATTGTCGCGGGCAAAACTTACTCCATCCTGAGACAAATCTACACCGAAGGTTTCCCATCCTCTTTTTCTCGCTAGATATAAGAAAGTTCCTATGCCGCATCCTAGATCTAGGATGCGGCCCTGATATGGGAATTTTCTTTGGATCTCTCCTAATCGCTCTTCCATCTGCAACCATTCCATCTCATTATATTGGATGTGATTGCGCTTTGTAGCTGGGTAATAACCATCAATATAGTTCTCTTCCAAGCTGCTAGATCTCAGGCGTGGGTTAACGTATTTCAGGTTGCACCTATCGCAAGTGACAACTGAAAATCCATCCTTGGCAAACAACGGTCTTGTGTCCTGAACAGCACATACTGGACAGGCAATAAATTCTAGATCCATGGTCTAATCAGGTTTTAGATTCCCACTATTTTTCATGCTAGATATGACATCAAACGCTTTGTATAACCGATTAAAACCTTCGATGACTTCTGCCCGGGAAATAATAAGCGGAGGAGAGATACGCAAGACATTTCCTGCAAGCGGACCAATTAAATGAATTCCATGATGGTAGGCCTGTAAAACTGACTCATTTGCAATTTCGTCTGCTGATTTTCCAGCGTATGCGTTGACTTCTAAGCCCCAAACTAAACCTTCGCCTCTAGCTTGGCCTAAAAATTCAAATTCTTCGATTAGTTTGTAAAGTTGGTCGGCGACAATCTCACTCATTTTACGACAGTTTTCGACAATTGGGAATTTCTCAAAAGTGTCTAAAGCTGCAACAACCGCTGCACAACCACGTGGGTTCCCACTGAATGTGTCGGATGCTTCACCATAATCCATGAGATCTAAGATGTCAGCTCTTCCTGCAACAGCACAAATTGGCTCACCATTTCCAATACCTTTCCCCATTACAATGAGATCGGGATCCAACCCATGTTTCTGAAACGCATACATCTCACCAGTGCGGCCATGACAGGACTGAACTTCATCCAAAATAAAAACTACATTGTTTTCGTTGCACCAGTCGTTCAATTGGCGAAGGTACCATGAAGGTGGATGAAAAGACCCCTTTGCACCAAGGTAAGGTTCCGTCACCAACATTGAAATCTGATTTGGGTATTCTCGCTTAAGCGCATCAAGTTGTTGGCCAATTCGTAAATCCTGATCAGAGGGACGTTCCCGCACATCCCTCTGATCAGCAAACATAATAAAATCGATCCAGCGAACATTTGGATTTGCGCTCTTTTCTCCAGTGATATCGCCAGCCAGCCCTTTCTTACCATGAAACCCATATTTTGTTGATAAGATAATATGGCGATCCGGATGATAATGCAACGCTGACCAGATGGCCTTGATAATACCAGAAGAACCGCAAGCCGACCACAATACCCTTTCCATTTTTTTATGGTTAAGATTTTTAATTAAACGTTTGGCTGCAGTTACTTCAATCTCGGTAAGCATATTATAAGCATTTCGTGGCAAGTTGCCAATATAACTAGCATATTGTTCTTCAAAATACGGATGGTTATGTCCCAAATTGGCCACCAATACTCCCGATGAAAAATCAATAAACTCTCGACCCTCAGGATTCCAGAGACGAACACCTTCAGCTCGACCAACTACCAGTTGAGTTGATGTATACGTTTTGTGACTTTTCGGAATAAGGTCAACTATCTGCTTACGAATTTCATTAGACCTATCGTCATTTTCAATATAAATTGGCGTACCTGCCATTAATTCTGCACCTTTTTGAATCCTATACTGATTTGTCGTAAATGTGTCGATTTTCTGTGTATGGGTCAAGAATTGTGATACCATCAATTCCAAACTTAGCAGTTACTGGTGTTCCCATATTTTTCTGCAGATAACCGAAATTAAGGTCCATCACAGTTCTAGCTGTTTCAATGATGGCAACTGAGATCCGACCTTCCTCAGCTGTGGGATACGTTCGATCAATATCTATCAGCGAGTGACCATTGAATTTAATGCGCAAGACACCGAGAATACAGGCAATCAGGCTATCTTTGCCATAGCCAACATAAGCTCTTGATCCATCGTAACGGAACACATCCCGTGTAAAGTGCGTATTTGATGTGTGAGACCCACTACCTTCGATTGTGTAACGCAACCCACGATACTGAGAATCCGACTCTATTTTTCCTCCCGTCATTAAAATTTCGCTTTCCTGATTAACAGGTCCTTCAAAATCATCCGGGGTAATCCAATTATTAGCAAAATGAACATGCATACCGTTATCAAAAACGACACTTACTTGTGCCGCATCATAAGCATTAATTCCATATTCCTGAGTTAACTTTATCTTTTGTCCAACAGCAAAAATCGAAACTGGTCTGAGGTTGAGATAACCGACAAACAGATCCGTCCAGTGAACTCCCACATAGCTAAAAGGGTCACTTTTTTCTACCCACTTGAATGTCTTCGTTGAGACCTCAAGCGGTTCTTCCAACACCGCCCGCCCATAGATAGGCGTTCCCATTTGATCTACGAGTTCATGGAATATTTTGAGATGGTCAGGATCGTATCGCTTATGCATGTCCAAACCGACCAATAGCTTTTTTTCTTGTGCGAGTTCGATGATATTGTCCGCTTCTTTAATACTGAGCGTCATTGGTTTCTCAGCTACCGCGTGCACACCTTCTCGAAGCCCATGTAGAATTGGAGCAGTGTGAAGATGATCAGGTGTTGCTACTGCTAGAATGTCAAGATCTGGGAACCGTTCGGTCATATCCACCCATGGAGTTTCACCATAGAAGGTCTCAATCTGTGCATCGGTTAGTTCTGCATACGTGGCTCTCGCGCGTTCTCCCGACACCTTTGTGCGAGTGCCTATACCAACGAGTTCAAAGGTCACATCAGCGAATCCGGAAGCAAAGTCATCATATCCTATTCGACCAAGCCACGGTGAAATTCCACTCCTCTGCAAATCGGCGTAGGTGCGTAAGTGCACATCGCCACCAAACATCCCTGCCCCCACGAGTCCAATTTTTATTTTTCGTTCCATATCGCTTGTAATTCCTCTACAATCAATTGAGCAGAAGCTAAGTCCTGTTTTCTATTTACTTGATAGACGATTTTATTGGCGTTATTTCGGTTTCCCAAATAATAACGCATCCATAAAAATAGTGTCAAGAGTGATGCGTCACGATAATTTCCAGATTTTGCTACTGAAAACGAAGTGTACCCAAACAGTCCGTTGAGTATAAGTGCGTTGAATCCATCTGTCCAATTGTTAGCATAAATTTGTCCTGAACCAGGTAGGATTGTCGAAAGAATTCTGGCGACAGAACCTGATTTTCTTGGGTTTTTGATTGCTTGACTTATTATTACATCAATTTGGTGAAACCTTGAGGTATTTCCAAAGTATGTTCTGAAGGTTGAGCGTGCTTCCTCCCAACTAAACAGGTAAATCTCGGCAATCCCTTTGAGAAAAAAGGCGCGCTTGTACAACTGATTTGGTATTGGTTGTGATAATACATTAACTAATTCGAGTAAAGCTAGATCTGGTTGATTGCTAGCGAGATAGGTAACAGCCAAGTCGATTTGGATCTTAGATCTAAATTCCAAGTTTTTTGTTCGTTGAGATGCAGAGTTCATTGATTGAATTGCTTGAACCCACAGTTGGTCTGATCTATATGCCAATCCAATCTTATAGCTAATCTCAGCCGATTCAGGAGCATCCGGATTAAAAAAAAGAAATCGTCTATATTCGGTAATGGCTTGGCTGTAATTTTCCAAATTGAAAAAGGAATTACCTAGTTCAACTGCAGGGTCTGCATAAACCAACACGGAAAAGAGAAAAAGTATTATCGCCCAGCATCTACACATTTTAGTTGATCCAAGAATGCCAATTCTACTTGTTGATTATGTATCTGTGAAGCAATCACAGCCCCATAGATGTTACCCAAGTAAAAAACGCTGGCAACGACACCGAATGTCCACCCTTTAACCGAGCCAACTCCATTTTGATGAAATCCATCGTAAGCTAGCCAACTGCTGAGCCCAATAGTAATCATTGCATTCACCGCATCAGCAACGCGGCCATTGTAAATCTTGCCTGTACCTGGAATAACTGTAGAGAGGCAACCAGCAAGTATTGGACTTTTTCGTGGTAGGTGTTTCCCGTTGACCGCGAGCCTCTGATAGAACGCATTACTTTCTCGAACATCAGTTGGGAGGTTCTCACGCTCGAGTTGATTGAACAAATCAAGTGCAGAATCCCAACGCTTAAGCATCAACAGATTAATACCGATCAACTGGCGAGATTTTGGTTCACTAGTTTTCGTAAGAAACTCAATTGCTTTTTGGTACTCATTAATTAAAAAGTACGAATACGCAACCTGATAGTAAACAGTACTGGTTAATTGACTACTAGGTTGTTTTTTTAGGATCCAATTAAAAGTGTTCAGTGCCTTATCAATTTGCCCAATTGAACGGTAACTCAGCCCAATTCGATACCAAACCTGATTGTCATCTGTGGGATTGGTGAATAGGTAACGCTGATATTCACCAATCGCTGGCAGGTAGTCACCTTGGCCATAGAGGTAATCTGCAAATTTTCGAATGTTTTGAGGATTGTTATAGTCAATAGAATCAGCACTTACCTCTGAAGCAAGTACCAAAAAAAGTATGACAAAACAAACCATCATCTCAATGATTGATGCGAATAATAATCAATTGGATCGGAGGATAGGCCTGTTTGGGGATCAATTGGGTAATAGAGTATAGCCGTTCCGTTGCATCGACAAAGACGGTCAGTGATTAGTGCAATCCCCCGCACAATACCAAATCTCTGGATTGCGGACATTCCAAACCGAGAACAACTAGGTGTGAAATTGCAAACTTCACTATCTTGTGACGAGATAAATTTCTGGTAGATTCTAATCAATCCTGTTGAGATCAACTTAAATTCAGATATTTCTTGAGGATTGAAAATTCTATTTGATCGTTTCATGGGAATTGCAATTGGGTTAGACTTCAGGATAAATGTAAGATCAGCCAATTCATCAGGAATAGCTGGGGAAAGAATGAAATTCAAAATTGTTATACCGATAAGCGAACGAATTACCACACGATTTCTCTGGCTTTCATCGATTTGGAGAATCTATTTTGACTATAATATCTCAATTACATTCTCGGGAGGTCTACCAAGAACAGCTTTATTATTATTAACAACTATTGGTCGTTCAATTAGTACTGGATTATCAACCATAATCTGGATCCATTCTGCCCTCGATCGATTATCATTAATAGAAAGCCCAAGTTCACTGAAACGGTCTTCTTTCTCACGAATCACTTCGATTGGTTCCCTATCGAGTTGGCAGAGGATATGATCAAGCTCTTCAACAGTAGGCGGTGTTCTCAAATACTCAATTATTTTAATTTCTTGTTCTCGTTCCCTGAGGAGTTGCAGTGTTGCCCGACTCTTAGAACATTCTGGGTTGTGATACACCTTTGGAATTGATGACATAAATCGCTCCTTTATTTTTAATCTTGAAGATTTTGCATAAAACAACGAAAATCAAAGAGAACGTGTGCAAGATCTGGAAGAACCTCCATTATGTCTGGAGTGGTTTTGTAAAGTGAGTAACATAGATCCCCTAAATTTTTTAGAGGTTTTAATAAATCGATCACTGTATCAGATGCCGGGATAGGAACAGATGTTTCCCATAATTGAATAAAGCTCCAACCAAGATTCTTCTGTTCCTACAACTGGTATAATCAGCGCACGTTCCGACAAATTGCTCCTCGCTAAAAGCTACCTGATACAGATATTCTTTGTGAATCACCAAGATCATGAGATTTAAATGCATAATCAGCAAACACCTGTGCTTCTTGGAACTGAAGTCGGAACCCAACCCCCGAGGAGATTCTACCTCCTCGACCACCCATACGGAGCGCAACCAATTTAAAGAGCCTTAGCTCAGAACCATAGTAGACTAGTATTTCACTGTTTTGATCGGCTTTTAGATCTTTTTGCCGAGATTCTGCATCTATACCGAATATCAGGTGTCCAATTTTGCCTATACTGAATCCGTATGAACTACCGATTCTCAGTCGAGTTTTACGCGTGAAGGTCGGATTACTTGCCGTATCCCAAGCGATTTGTGTGCCAGTAGCATCTTGGATAGTGAGACCGATTCGGAAATTACTAATCGGTCGAAAAACCATCCCAAGGTCAATTCCAAAACCATTACCAGAATTTTTGAAGATGGTCTGTCGTAAAATCTTGAGATTGCCGCCAACAGATAGATTGGCATTTACTGCTCGGGCGTATGAAATCAAGATCGCGTTGTCAGCATTACTGAAATATTCGGCAACAGTTGGACGGTCAATGTAGAATTCTCCGGGATCTTTCTCTCCATTTGCATTCTTATCTTGAAAAGACCCAAGTTCCCCATCACCATTAACATCGATGAAGGTGGTTCTGGGAATTTCATCAACTCCCAAACGAATCCAACTTACACCTACACTTCCAATATCCTCGATTTGTTGGACATAGTTAATAAAGCTATATTGCACTAGCCCTTTATTCAAAAATCCACCTTGGCCAGATCTAAAACTGTCAGAATACATTGTAGAAAATGCATGGTTGCCTGCTTCCGTTAACCCTGCGGGGTTCCAATATGCTGCTGTGGAATCATTGGCAATGGACACAAACATCCCTCCCATTCCCAAGGCTCGTGCGCCAACACCTAGACTCAAGAATTCGGCTGGATGGCTACCTTCCTCTGCTATCGTAAAGGACACCGGAAGCAAGACAAGAACGAGCATAAATCCAGCAAACTTTTTAGCCACTTTGCAATAAGACAGCGTTGAATTTGAATTTATTGTTAACTCTTTATTTCGCATTTAGGAACCTAACTGATTTCTACGTAAGAATTTAACCAGGAGCAAAATCATAAATTGGTTGTTGAATAACAACGCTTAATACACTCCAAAATGCTCCTACACAATATTCACCCAACAGAACACCAAAGAAAAATAGCACCGCTTTATGATACAGGGCGACACCACCAAATCTCAAGATAATCCATTTAATAGTAGAACTTATCACCAAACATGACCAAAAGTAACCAACACCACCCGTCATCGAAATAGCGTATCCCGCGGGATGGAGAGGCCACCAGATAAATCGCATTCGCATCAGCATTAAAATAAAAGTGAAGGCCATACTGCCTGCCATGAACCCAACGGCAGGAATATCCATTTCTTTAGGGTAAGTCAGTGTAGTATCAAGCCATTGGAAGATATAAGTCACATGCCCAATAGAAGGACCAATTCCGCCACCAGCACCGGTGACGGTACCACCTAAGCGATAAAGTTCACTTATCGTAGCCCAAAAGGAAGCGATGGAACCAAAGATTACAGCGATGATCATTGCTGTAACCAGTCGTTTGGTATTCATCCGGGTTCGCTCTGCCATTTTGAACGATTCGAGTTGATGAGGCATTATGTGCTCTCGATAACCACGGCCACTAAAAAACCAAAAGAGTGTAAAAACAGTCAGGTTCTTTGGTCCAACTGCACGCGTACCCAACAGATTTATCAGAAATCGTTGTCCATTTACCCAACCGGCCATTTCGTGAGCAGGAGGGCCAATTTCCGCACGAACTCTTGTGATGGCCAGGGACAGTGCAAAAAAGAAAGCAAAATAAGGGAGAATGATCAGTAATGTCATCCCCGCTTTCAGACAGAACCAAATGATAAATGTACTCGCCAAAATAATCAGCAAAATAGCCGTCCGGTAACGAATAGGTTCGGTGGAATCATCGATAGCGCTCGACCTCCCCAAAACAATGTTTGCGACATTTCGCAGATGCCTTCGTGTCACGACCAATGTAGCAATGAAAATTGCCATCCAAGCCCCAATGGATTGTTCATCAAAATATGGGGCTGGCATACTGACCGCACTGGCAAAAACTCGCTGTAATTTTTCGACAACATAAAAGAACCAAATTGAAAACGATAGATCAAGTGGCAGTAAAAACCCAAGGCCAATCACAAAAGGGTAAAGCGGTACGGTAATACCGCCAACGGCATTCCAAGGTTTTTCCGTAAAGAATCTACCCCAGTTTCGTGCGTTGTGACGAACACTAAAATCTGGCAGGGATGGGTAAAAGTATGCCAGACCATGCCATATGTCCAGCACAGCAGCAATCATAAAACCATACCATAATACACGATTTTGAAAGAAACCGGAAGCACCTCCTCGATCTGTAATTGCTAATGGTAACTGGATAATCGGATACGCTAGCTTTTCGTGCTCTGTCCATTGCTTACGAACAATCACGTTCATACAAATCATGATCATGCCAAGCGCAAGAATAAACACTGTCCACCAAAGTGTTGGACCGACCCATGCATTCAGGATTTTAGAGGTGTAAAAGTTAGTATCACCTTCGTAAAATCCACGAATAATTTCTTTATCAGCGACAACAAGGTGCCTTGGTATGTGGGAGTGAAAAAGGGATGCCCAGTCATTTTCAGGTGTAGCAAACCAAAAGGCGTGGGGAATGGCTGGAATGGTAAGAGCAAGCGTATCATGACCAGCAAGGCCAGATGCAATTGAGAGCATGGCATAGATGGTAATCATCTCAGCTTGTGTCAATGCGGCTTTCGGCGCAAACCTTTTCAGGAGGAGATTAATCAGGATCAAACCGAATAGATTGAGGACAACATTCCAAAACAGCGAGATGGTCGTAGGGTGACCAGAGTGCCAAATACATTCGACCTCAATGACCCAAAAAACATTCGGCGGAATCAGTAGAAGTCCAATCAGGATTGATCGCCAAGTAACAGCTGTTTGATGGTGCTGATTTCTCTGTTTCACATATGCCACCAATATAATTATCGATTCACAATTCTAACCTT
>Ga0207984_1000292_pt1 | contig 31882 bp, 25 predicted proteins | sample ETNtaG_30_FD_185760 | JGI IMG/M metagenome (GOLD analysis project Ga0207984, IMG submission 185760) | Marine microbial and viral communities from oxygen minimum zone, Eastern Pacific Ocean - ETNP201306PF43B (SPAdes) (version 2) | ecosystem: Environmental > Aquatic > Marine > Oceanic ...
TTTTTGTATTTGGAACCTCTAAGATGAAGGTTTTTTATTTCCTTATAGTGATGATTCTTAGTTGCGAAAATTTGATGAAACAAAGATGCTAATTACACCGTGTTGCACGAACCCGAATTGGAGATTCGTGAGGATGCCGTGGAGCATCCTCCATACCTTTGCTTGCTCGGTAGGTGTTAGGGGCACGCCGTTCGGAAGTTTCTCTCCAAAGATCTCCATAAGATTGTTATCTGAAATAGTGGCAATATAGATGTCAGCCGACTTTAAGAGGAGATCTTGTACTGCATGAGCACGAATAGCAGCTGTATTTGAACGAGTTTGAAATGCGAGAAACACTAAGGTGATAACAATAGCCACCCCTGCAACTAAATCTCCAATAGCACCTAGTGCCTCCCAGTTCATTGGCATCTAACATAATATTTTACTGCCAAAAGCGGCATAAAAAACAAATATAAGTACATTATCCGGTATTTCAAAAAAAATCATGTTTATTTATAATAAGACATATGTTAGTAGATTATAGCAAAATGCAGCATAATATGTTGTATTTAGGCGAATATTTTGATTTAATTGTTTGATTAAATAAGATGATATTTTGCTTGCTCAGGTAAAAGCCCTCCTCTTAGCAGATAAACGACCACAGGGAGTTAATCTGGCCTGTAACCCGATTAAAGATGATGTTCTTAGTTAATCTTTAGATCAGTGTGCCAGACCGTTACATAAAATATTTATTACCACTTTGTATAAGGATTATTTATTAGCACTGAATTATAATATCTGGAGTCATTAGTTACTTCTTTACCTAGCCAAACTGGCTTCTCAAATATATATTCTTCCGTAGGTAATTCGATCTCAGCAATAGTTAAACCTTCATTATCATCGTGGAATTCATCCACTTCAAATTTTAATCCTGTTTTTTCCGGTACAATAAATCGGGTTTTATTTATTATACCAGGTTCACAAATCTTAAGTAGTTCCTTAGCATCCTTAATAGGAATTTCCTTTTCCCATTCAAATCGACTAACACTTGTTTGGTTTAGACTGCTCTTAATAGTTAAATATCCTTTGTTACCTGTAATTCGAACTCTTACAGTCCTCTTTTGATCAGATGATAAGTAACCCTGAGTAATCCTTGTTTTGTCAGTCGCTTTTAGTTTAAAGTTACCTTTCACCAAAAACTTTTTTTCAATTTCAAGTGCCATCCAATATTTATAGTTTTCTATTAATGTCTGAACATGGCCTTCCTAAAATTCTAAGATAGAAACTACTACCTTTTCCTAATTCGCTCTCAGCCCATTTCTTATCGGTTCCTTAAACGAAATTAACAAAAAATAAAATGTAAATCCTTACAATTTTCTTTATTTTTGACAGCCCTTTTAGTAAAAAGGATAGATATGGCTTTTGTAAATTCAATACTTAACTGGTGGATTAAAAAACGAATTCATCAAATCGAACTTTTCAGCAAGTATCCTATTGAAGTGCAGAATGATGTATTTAAGAAGCTTATAAATGCAGCACGCGATACAGAGTGGGGTAAGCAGTATGGTTATAAAACCATAAACTCATTGAGTAAATTTCAAAGCAGAGTACCAATTAGCTCATATGAAGACCTGAAGCCATTTATCGATAGATTGCGCAAAGGTGAACAAAATGTATTTTGGCCTGAAGAAATTACATGGTTTGCAAAATCGTCTGGAACAACCGCAGGCAGAAGTAAATTTATTCCGGTAAGTCCCTCAGCTCTTGAAGAATGCCACTATAAGGGGGGTAAAGATATGTTAGCCCTTTATTTCAATTTATATCCAGACTCAGAACTTTTTGAAGGAAAGAGTCTTGTAATGGGAGGAAGCAGGAATATACTTGAAGTTAGTCACACAACTTATATAGAAGGTGATTTATCTGCAATATTAATGCACAACTTACCTTTTTGGGCTCAGTTTAAACGGACTCCTTCATTAACCATTGCTTTAATGGATGAATGGGAGAACAAACTTGAACTAATGGCTGAGTCAACCATGGGTCATGATGTAAGAAGTATTTCAGGTGTACCATCATGGATGCTTGTACTGCTACGCAAGATACTTAAAAAATCAGGTAAGGAAAATTTACATGAGATTTGGCCTAACTTAGAGGTATTTTTCCATGGCGGGATAAACTTTGAACCATATCGTGAACAGTACAGTAGCATTCTTTCGCACGAAAAAATTGCGTATTCTAATACTTATAATGCTACGGAAGGTTTCTTTGCTATTCAGGATCAGAAAAATAGCACTGATCTGCTTTTAATGCTTGACTATGGTATCTACTATGAATTCTTACCTGTTAGCAGTATAGATTTAGGTAAGCAGGAAACTGTGCAATTGGCTGATGTAATTATCGGTGTTAACTATGCTTTAATTATAAGTACCAATGCAGGTCTTTGGCGATATATGATTGGCGATACAGTTATGTTCACAAGTAAAAGCCCGTTTAGAATACGTATAACTGGGAGGGTAAAAAACTATATAAATGCAGTTGGCGAGGAGTTAATAATAGATAATGCTGAAAAAGCTCTATCTATAGCTTGTTCAAAAACTGGCGCCATAATCAATGAGTATACAGCAGCCCCATTGTTTGAAAATGATGAGGTAGTACATCAATGGTTGATAGAATTTGAGAAGAAACCGGAAGACAATGACTTTTTTAATGAAGCATTTGATAATGCATTGAAATCTCTTAATTCTGATTATGAGGCAAAGCGATATCACAATCTCGTACTTAAACAACCCATAATTGTAAATCTGAAAAAGAATACATTTTACAAATGGATGAAGAAACGCAATAAATTAGGCGGACAAAATAAGGTTCCCCGATTATCGGGAAGTCGTGAATATGTTAATGAGATACTTAATGTGTAATTGTTTTTATAAATTTTAATAACAAATTGTATACTTTCGTAAAAAATAATAATACATGCACGTAGCAATAGCTGGTAATATCGGTTCAGGTAAAACAACACTTACAAAGCTCTTGGCCAAACATTTTGGCTGGAAGCCGCATTACGAAGACGTCGAAAATAATCCTTATCTCCATAGCTTCTATGAGGATATGCAAAGATGGTCTTTTAATTTGCAAGTGTATTTTCTAAATTCAAGGTTCAGACAGGTTGTAGATATTAGAAAAAGCGGGAAAAATATTATTCAGGATAGGACAATATATGAAGACGCTTATATTTTCGCTCCTAATCTACATACAATGAATTTAATGTCCACAAGAGATTTTGATAACTACAGTTCTCTGTTCGAGTTGATGAATTCATTTATCCAACCACCTGATTTATTGATTTATTTAAGGGCATCTGTATCAACACTTGTTAAACAAATTCAATCCAGAGGACGTGATTATGAGGAGTCAATAAGGCTTGATTATTTAAAACTCCTTAATGAAAGATATGAAGCTTGGATGCAGGGATATGTTTCGGGTAAGGTCCTCATAGTTAACGTAGATGATTTGGATTTTAACTCCCCTGAAGATCTAAGCATTGTTATTGAAAAAGTAAATGCTGAAGTTCATGGACTATTTTAATTAGAATACAGTTTAATATCTGTCCTGAATTTTGATACTTATTTTCTAACTCTTAGTTGAAAACAAACTACCACAAATGAAAAGCATTGGTATAATTCCATCCAGGTATGCGTCTACCCGTTTTCCGGGGAAACCTTTAGTGGAAATTAAGGGTAAAACCATGATACAAAGAGTTTATGAACAATCCGTGAAATCAATATATCTATCAAAAGTTATTGTAGCAACGGACGATGATCGGATTTATAATCATGTTAAAAGTTTTGGAGGAGAAGTGTTGATGACTGATATAAACCATACCAATGGCACATCACGCTGTAACGAAATAATCTCATTGCTGGAAAAAAAAGGTGAAAATTATGATATAGCAGTGAATATACAAGGTGACGAACCAAATATTAATCCTGAACAAATTGATAGTGTTGTAGCTCTTTTCGACAACAGCAATGTTCAAATAGGTACACTTGCTAAAAAAGTAAGCTCTAACGATGAATTGTTCGACCCAAATGTTGTAAAGGTTGTAATAGGAAATGATTACAATGCATTATATTTTAGTAGGCATGCAATACCAGTACTTCGTGGTATTGATCAAGACAGTTGGTTGAATAATTTCATCTTCTTTAAGCACATTGGAATATACAGCTATAGAACAAGCGTCCTTAAAGCGATTGCTATAATGCCAGTCGGACAACTTGAACAAGCAGAAAAACTAGAACAACTCCGGTGGCTTGAAAATGGTATTTCCATTTCTGTTGATATTACTGATTATGAAAGTGTTGCTATTGACACAGTTGATGACTTACAAAAACTTGAAAATATTTCTTGATATTAACGATCATATTGTTTAGTTTAGCAGGTTCGGAATAGAAGTTTTGTGAGATGAAGATAGCAAAGTATATTGGTGATTTATTGTATGATTATGAATGCGTAGTTATTCCAGGTTTAGGAGGATTTCTAACTAATGATAACCCAGTATCAATCAATGAAGTTACGTATAGCTTTTCACCTCCGTTCCGTAAAATACATTTTAATGTCTATTTAAGAACCAACGACGGCTTACTTGTAAATCATATTGCACAACAAGAGCAAATAGGTTATAAAACCGCAAAACAAAAAGTTGACCAGTTTGTTTTTCAATGTCATAATGCATTAGAAACGGGAAGGAGAATCAAATTTCAAAATATTGGTTCCCTTTATTATGATGGTGACAAAAATATTGTGTTTGCACAGGATATTAGAGTTAATTTTAACTCAAATTCATTTGGATTGAGCAGTGTAGTTTCTCCTGCTATAAGAAGAGAAACAGATGAGGAAAAAGTCAGAAAAGTTGTAAAGTCAGCATTTGACAAAAGTAGTACTAGAAAAAAACCAAAGGATAGAAAAATTAAAATTGAAAAGAAGGTTAAACTGGATGGTGGGAGGAAGATGCATGCTAAGAGAAGGAAATCAGCGCTTACTAACCAATTAACCTTTTTATTAGTAGTTGTTTTGGCAATGGGAGTCGGCTATATGTATATGCAAAGAGAAGCTTTGCAAATTTATTTTGATAAATATTCATCACATATTCCATTTTTCTATTCAAGCGTAAATGATTATTTGTCAGAGAATATCAATTCAAGCCACGTAGCTGAATTGAGCCGAAGTACAGCTTCATTTTTCCCATTTTTTCTTAAGAAAGAAGACACTACGACAATAGAAGAAGATGCTAATCCTGCAAATCAGTTAAATACTGAAATAGTTGACATTACTGAAGAAGAAAATTTAAACGAAGACAATAGTGAACAGCCTTTAATACTGGATGATGAAATAATTGAGGAGTTTGTTGATAATTCCAGTCCAAAAGAAAATGTTGAGGTTGCCAAGAATATAGAAAAGATTCCTGTCGAGAAAGTTCTTACCACAGATAGGTTCTTTATAATTGCCGGTTCATTTTCAAATGAAACAAACGCCAAGCGATTGGTAACCAAGCTCAATAATAAAGGATATAGTGCATTAATTGCTGATACAAACAAGTACGGAATGTTCAGAGTTGCCATTATGAAATTTAACAATCGCGTTTCAGCTGAAAACAACCTTATGGCAATTCGTAACGAAGAAAATCCACAGGCCTGGCTACTTGTAAAATAGGCTAAATTTTTCCCTAAAGTGAGTAAAAAAAATAAGCTTTATCGTTTTGCCGAAAATGAAACTTTCGACAATATGTTTCAATTGGCATACGAAGATGTTATTGATGGATTTGAGCTAAGAGATAACTGGACAAGTAATTTTTTCAAGAATAACAATAACCTGATAATTGAGTTAGGATGTGGAAAAGGAGAATATACGACAGGATTGGCACAAATGTTTCCAGCTAATAATTTTATTGGTATAGATATTAAGGGAGCTCGTATCTGGCGTGGATTGGTTACATCAGATGACAGAAGTTTAAAAAATGTAGCATTTATCCGTTCAAGAATTAACCTCATTGAATATTTTTTTGGTAACAACGAAGTATCAGAAATATGGATTACCTTCCCTGATCCTCATCCTAGTAGAATTAAAGAAAAAAGGAGATTGACATCACCTCAGTTTCTGAATAGATATTACAAGATCTTAAAAACTGATGGAGTTATTCATTTAAAGACAGATAATATTATTTTTTTTGAATACACGATGGATGTGATTAGAGATCACGGCCATGACTTATTATATACTACATATGATGTTTATGGAGAAGAAAATGATAAAGCCCTTACTCAAATTCAAACGTTCTATGAAAAAAAGTGGCTTAATCGTGGAACAAAAATTAAGTATTTGAAGTTTAAGTTAATACCTTTATAACTAATTTGAAAATGGAAAAAGGTTTCTTTCAACAAGTATATGATGTAGCTCTTCAAATTCCTTTTGGAAAAGTTACTTCCTATGGTGCTATTGCAGAATATCTAGGAAGTAAAGGATCGGCACGTATGGTTGGCTGGGCAATGAATTCATCTAAAAACTTACCTCAAAATCTACCCGCTCATAGAGTTGTAAATAGAAATGGATTACTTACCGGAAAACAACATTTTGGCGGCAAGGATATTATGGCTGACTTGCTTAGGAGTGAAGGGTTGATTGTTGAGGAAAATAAAATTATAGATTTTGACAAGTACTTTTGGGATCCTTCATTGGAGTTAAAAATGTAAGGTCCATAACTCAAACACTAATTTTCCGCAGTCTTATAATGGTTCATCGTCTTTATTATGAATGATCCTGATGAGACAAACACCTAACATTTAGTTTTAAAGTTGTATATTACAACGCCTAATATTTGATGCATACTAACATGAAAAAACTGTCGTTGTCTATTGCTTACAAAGGTATTTTCGAGACCAAGAATAACTACAACAGACTATATCTTAATCTTATAAAGCGGTTTTAGCAGAAAATAATATGAAGTTACTTCTCCTTTTTCTTTAACAAGTATCTAACAACATTCTCATCATTGGTGCCATAACCATAACTATTTACAAATTCCCAACCGTTTTTAGTCATGAGGTTCAAGGCAGAAATAATACTTGCTGATCGGGCAATTGCCCCATCTTTATCTCTAATTTCTTGTGCTTTGGGTTTTGCCTGGCCATAATCCACATGAACTAACGTTTCGAAGTTTTTGGTAATGCCAACCAACTCTACATAATTGGTGCCTTTTCTCTTATTTATGTTAATATCACCAACATATATCTGCGAGTATCCTATGTAGCATGCAAAAACAATAATGAGTAATACGATAATTTTTTTCATTTTATTTGGCTATTTGTGATTTATAATCCAAAAATAGGAAATTCATAGCATAAAGGACGAAATGACACTATATTGTTTTTTGATATGCTACTTTATTAATTTTGCATTTGATTGGATTAAAATCACAATAACAATTTTCAACATTGAATAAAGCTGTCTTCAAAATATTACTATTTATTATTTTCCTTCAAGTTCAAACCTATTGTTTTGCTCAGGGTAGCTGGGAACAAATCGAAGTTCCAACACAGCAATTTTTAAGATCTGTTTATTTCACAGACAGTTTAACCGGATGGGCTGTTGGAGATTCTGGAATCATAGTGCATACTATGGATGGTGGAGGTAACTGGATGATACAAGAAAGTAATACAGCGAATGATATTGTTGATGTTTTTTTTCTTAACAGCCAGTTGGGATGGGCATCTTCATTCAATTATTCAACACCGCCTTATGGAACTTTGTTGCTCAAAACTACTAATGGAGGTATTGATTGGATTGGTGAAACTTACCCTGTTGAGAATATTTTCATGACATGTATTTTCTTTTTGGATTCACTTGTTGGATGGATGGGCGGTATTCCGCATGCACTTGTTAGCACTTCTGACGGAGGTAATTTGTGGCAGCAAGCTGAGGTTGATACCAGTACACTTGCATTCTTCCCTGTATTGGATATTAAGTTCTACAATGAACAATATGGATATGCATGTGGAGGTATGTTTGATATTGCTGGTGTTACCTGGCATACAAATAATGGTGGTGAAAAGTGGTATGCTATTGATGCTTCAGATGCTCCTGCTGATGAGGTACACAACTTATACATCTTTGATTCTCTTCGAGTGATAGGAGCTGGTGGTGATCCCGATTTTGGTTATGGCGTTGGTTTGATCCGTACGTTTGACGGTGGGCCAAACTGGGAATATGAAGAGCTTGGTATGCAAGGCATTGCATATGATATTGATTTTGTAAACGATACTGAAGCGTGGGCTCCTTTGGGCCCTCAGAGGAAATTTATTTATAGTGTTGATTCAGGATCAACCTGGTTGGAAATACCAACTCCGGAATCTACGGCTATTTATGATATCACATTCACTGATTCGTTACATGGGTTTGCTGTAGGTAGTGAAGGAGCTGTGCTTAAATTTAAACCAGCTACACCTGTTGGAGTTGAAAACAATAATGAATTTTTGAAGGAGATAATCCTTCACCAAAATTTTCCTAATCCCTTTAAAGATAATACGACAATCTCTTTTAGTATTATTAATGACCATTACATTAACCACCCAATGCAATTAACAATTTTTGACATTTATGGAGTTAAGGTTACTTCGCTTATTCCACAAAAGATCATTTTAGGAAAAAATACTATAACATTTAATGTCGCAGGTTTTCCTAACGGGATATACTATTATCAGTTAAGCGTTGGTGAAAAGATTGTTGGGACCAAACAGTTAGTCTTAATGCGATAATATCATTCCTCTTGTTTTAGTGAAACTCCCTGCTTCCAGTCGATAAAAATATACTCCGCTGTTTGCTTGCGAATCATCTGAATTATAGTTTACTTCATAGTGGCCTGGTAATTTATATTCGTTTACAAGCTCTAGTATTTCAGTCCCCATCGCATCCATAACCTTTAATGAAACAAAACTGTATTTAGGAACATAGAAGCTTATAGTAGTTGAGGTACTAAAAGGATTTGGGAAGTTTTGTTCTAATTCAAAACTAAGTTGAGCTTCTTCATTAATCGCATCAACAGATGAGTAATTAATAGGAACTGTCCATATTTGATAGATGCCTGTTGAGTTACCCATCCAGACAGGCCAAAGTTTTGTTGTTGTAGAAGTGATATCAATATTATCACCTTGATAACCTTGACCTAGCCCACCAATTGGAATTGGTTTAAAGTTATGATCACTAATTTCAAATTCTTTCCAATTATCGCCACCATCTGTTGAGCGTGCAAGAGTAACACCAGTTGAATCATCAGTTGTGTACCTGTCATCATAAAATATAATATCAACTGCGCCAAATTTATCTACATGAACTGTTGGGAAATATTGGGTTTTGCCATTATCTAATGCATCCTGATTAACCCGTATTGCATCTGACCATGTTACACCACTGTCGGTTGAACGATTTAATATAATATCAGGGTCAGAACCTGCAGGTGGTTTGTCTTTTTGTCCTGTTACTATATAAATCCAGCCATTTCTTTCTCCACCACTATTGTCCACAGCGATTCCTGGCAAACCATTCACCCTTATATTTCCCTTGTTTGGAAGTAACCCGGTTATTCCATTAATGTCAAATGCATTTTCTGATACTGTCCAGTTTAGACCTCCGTTGGAGGAAGAAGCGAAACCCACATAAATCTCCTTAAAAGGAGAAAATTCGGTAACACCAGCCCAGCATATAACGAGATCTCCGTTTACCGCTACATCAATATCTCCACCTGCACACCTGTTAGTTGGTGAATTTATTTGCTGTGGAGTACTCCATGTCTCAGCTCCATCATCTGTGTATGAAAACATCATTGGAAAAGGAGTTGCAAACTTAACCCATGTGGCATAAGTACGTCCATAATGAGTGCTGGAAGTACTGGCATCTGAAATAACAGCTGCCCGTTCAAGATCATCTGTCGATATAACACTTTGCCCAGACCAGGTATTACCGTTATCCAAAGAATAGTGAGAATATAACCCTACAAAAGGAGATCTTCCTAATCGTGTAAGTATAAAACGGCCATTTTTGTCGATTGCAATACCAGGATCACCACCATGGAACAGCATTGGATTGCCTGTACATGTGTCATTTCCCTGCCATGTATTTCCCCCATTTTCACTTACAAAGATTCCTTCGCTAATAAAAAAAGGAATAAAGGTTAATGTGTTGCATGATGAAAATAATACATTCTCATCTATCGGACTTTTTACAATAAATACTTCAGTTTGTGTTACATTACTTGGGTAAATTCTGTAGTTCTCTCCAATAGTTAGCATATTGTAATCGTACTGATTATTTTGAGCTGTAATATTGGTGATAATAGCCAATACGATAAATAATAATATTATGAGATTTTTTGCCAATTGCCTCATGTTGTGATTAATATGAATTGTTTTGCTTAACAATAAAAGTTACCTATTTCAAAATCTATATCCAATATTTAGTGAAACAAAATAATTTCTTGGTTCACCGGCTTCGTAGAATCTTTTCTTTGCAGAATTAGTATTTGTAAAACCTACGTAAACTTCATCCAACATATTATTCATTCCTCCCGACATCATTATATTTAATTTGCCAAATTTCATATCTAACCCTAAAACTGAATTTAGTAATTGATATGACTTGGTTTTGTCGGTATTAGCATCATTTACCCAAAGTCCGCTTATGCCCGAAAAGCTAAATTTTGCAAATCCAACAACATTTTTAGTTATGGGATGTGAATATGACAATGCTAGAAAGAGATTATTTTTTGGAACACTAGGTACTATGTTTCCCGAAAAATCTTTCTCATGTTCTATGATGTTTCCAGCTGAATCGATTTCAATTGTAATGGCTGAATATTTCCCATAAATGAAATCAGAAAATGTGTAAGCAAATGTAAATTTTAGGTCTTTATATAATTCAACCCGTGATCCTAATTCAATGCCCCTTCGATTTGTTTTTGCTGCATTCCTGAAAAATACTTCACTATAAACTTCATAGGGAACCACTTCATTATCAATATTCAAATTGAAGAAAGTAGCTTCGAACAGCAGATGCCTAAAAAATTCAGCTTCAGAGTTAAGTATATTCCCCTTAATCCCCACTTCAAAACTCTTAGTTTCCTGGGCTTTTAGGTCATGATTATAAAGTTTAGTAGGATCAAAACTCTCCAATTCGTTCTTAGCCGGACTGTCATAACTTAAACTATAAGATGTGTAAACTGAAATCCACTTTGACAATTTGTAATTCAGGGCAATCTTTGGGACGAAGGCATTAAAATTCCTATTATCGTTTCGGGAGGGTAAGGTTTCTTCTTGTAATTTGAAATTAATGTAATCGTATCTACCAGCCAGCAATAGATACAAACCATCTTTTGTTATTTCATAGTTGTTCGAAATATAGAAACCATTATTATAAATCTTTTCATCTAACAATTGAATTATTTGGTCTCCTTTATTCCCGTTTATATTCGTATAATATTCCGTTCTTGCAGGCTGAAATAATAAGTCGCTTCCTATTAACAATTCATTGACTCTGCCCATTACTTTTGATTTGTTTAAATATCTTACCCGTAATCCAAGACCATACCTGTTAATTATACGGTATTCTCTTGAAGTCCGTTCGAAATATTTGATTGTACTATAAGCAGTGAGTTCAAACTCATTATTTAAATTACGCCCAAATTTAGAGGTGAACCTTAAACCAAGACGACCCTTAGTTGACAATCGCTTCACATCCCGGTCTATGAATCGCTGATCAGCCTGAAATGGATCTGCTTCAAATTCTTCTTTGGTTAATGCTCCTGGGAGTTTGATAAGCCCATCAGCAAAATAGAAGAGTATTTTAAGACTTGTATTTTCGGATGGAGAGGTTTCTACTACTGAGTTTACAATATTCCAATGCTCACTGTTGTGTGGCCTATACCCATCATAGTGATGGTTACTATACGCACCCAGCAGACCATAATTCTCAGTTCTTAAACCTAATTTAATCCCGTTTCGTCGTAATCCGAATGAGCCAAATTGATTAAATTGAACACCAAATGATCTCATAAAATCAATATCATTGATAAAATTTATAACCCCACCCGGGGCGTTTGTGTACAATGATGACAAATTGCCTTTTGCAATCTCAATCCTGCTTATAGCCTGAAAATCAATTGCTTCGATTCTGGTTTGGCCATCGGGTTCTGATTCAGGTATGTCATCCAACAGTATTCTAACCCCCCTGATTCCGGAATTCGATTTACTGCCAAATCCCCTTATAGATATCCTTACATCATGGTTGCCATATCTGGATTGTATAAACATACCCGGGACTGATGATAGCACATCATCAACTCCAATTTTTTTGTCGTATTTGTAATCGACAAAGTTTATTCGTGTAACAGGATATGGAATGTCGATTATTTTTTTTGAGACCCTAGTCCCGGTAATTACAACCTCCTCAATATTAATGCTTGATGAATCTTTTGGGCTAATATTTATTGTTGTATCAGGATCACTCACTTTTTGCGCAGCCAATGATTGACAACCAAAACAAATGAAAGCGAATAACACAGTTACCCAAATAGAAAAAGATTGTTTAGTCACTATTTCCTTAACGATTTGTTGAAATTAATTTATCTCAAAACTACAAATATATTTATCAATCTAAGCCGAAACTATATCCAAGAGTTGATTCGTATAATGAAAAAACCCGAAACTTGGTTTCGGGCCTTCATAAAAATTTAAATTGTTAAGAGAATTAAGTCAATTATCTAACCAAAAACTTCTTAACAAATATTCCATCATCATTCTGGAGAGTAATAAAGTATACTCCGGGTTTGATGTCTTGTAGATTAATTCTAGAGGAATACTCTCCATTTATTACAATTTGATTTTGCTCTAAATATATAACACCTAAGGCATTGTATACCTTAAGATCGATATTAATTGATTTAGAAGAAATAATCCTAAAATTGAAGGTTCCGTCATTTGGATTTGGATAGAGACTTACGTTTTCAAGACCAACAATATCTTCAATACCAGTACAATTAATAAATGTAACAGTTACAGCATCGGTACCGGTACAATTATTTTCATCAGTAACAAGTACACTAAATTCCTGCGAATTATAACCTATTCCAGTTGAATCCACGGTGATGGAAGATGTAGTGAAATCTCCAGGAATCCATAGATATGAAGCAGCGTTTGGTATTGTAGCGTTCAGTGTAATATTTTTACTTCCGCATAGTGAAGTATCATTTCCGATATTTACCTGTGGCACTTCAAAAACTGTAATAGTTTGCGAGGCTGAATTTGAACATTCATTTTCGTCGATAACGGTGTAAGATATTTCATGATCACCGGAACCTGCAAGTTCAGGATCGTACATATTATCAATTATAACACCATCTCCACTATACCAGCCACCTAGAGGCAGACCTCCTGTTAATTCAAATGGTGGAGTATTTAGACAAACAGAAGCAAATGGATCAAGGGTAACTTCAGGTAGCGTCAATACTGTTATATTTTGATATGCTGTGTCTGCACAAAGGTTTTCATCAGCATAGCGGTACCCAAGATTATGAGTTCCTGCTCCAGCTATTGAAGCGTCAAATAATGTTTCATCTATAATACCAGTGCCAAAATATGAGCCTCCTGCTGGTTCTCCATTTTCTAATTCAAATACCTCTGTATTAAGGCACACTGGATCCAGAGGAATAAAACTTACGTTAGGAGTTTCATATATAGTCAATGTAATTTCTATGGCTTCACTCTCACATCCATCAATTGTTTGTGTTGCAAAATAAAGATAATCACCAGGGAGAGTATCACCAGTATTAAAGATATTACCAGCGAAAACTAGCTCAGTTAATTCGGGATCACTATACCATAGTATGTTAATGCCTTCGGCCTCAAGAGGTGGAATTTCCACATTTTTACATACAGACAAGCTTTCTCCAGTAGGGGATTCGGGTATTGCATTAACAGTGATGAATTTATCCTTTGTAATAAGGTCGCTGCCGGCAGGATTTGTTACTTCAAGGCTGACATCAAAAGAGCCTCCTGTATTATAACTAATTCCTGTTGGATTTTGTTCAGTTGAAGTTGCAGGATCGCCACCTTCAAATGTCCATAACCAACTATGTGGACCATTAGTAGATTCGTCCGTAAAGTCAAGAGCGCCGTCCTGACAAGTAATTGTATCACTAACACTAAACTCAGCAGTTGGAGGTTGTAAAGGGATAACCGTAATTGTAGCTTCACGTGAGTGAACAGGAGTGCCATTTGGCCCTTCCCCTCTAATTGTCATCAAATAATCTCCCACAGGAACCTGATCAGCTGTAATTACAATCGGTAGAGAACCTGGAAATGAAGAAATAGAGTTACCATTAGGATATTCAATTGTAAAGGTGCCTGAAGAAGGATCAGCGATTGTTGCGGTAAAGATAGCTTCATTAGAATAAAGTTTTACTGTTGGTACTTCAGCCCAAATAGTATCGCGATATGATATCATTGGATTTGTAGGAGAAACTCTCATGGCAAAGTCGGGAAAATAAGTTGTAAAACTGGCGAAACTACCCCAACGAAAGTCACTCCATGTTAGGCAAGAAACGTCAGAATTTGAAGTAATACCTGTGTAGTCTCCCTGGTATCTTGGTGTACCACCACCACCACAAGAATTGCAATTAATTTTCATTTTTTCGTTAGATACTTTTTGACTACTCTTGAAAGTTTGTCCGCCATCATCAGAATATGTAGCGTAAATCAATGCACTATCATTAGTAGGTGTATTCCTGGTATCCATCCACTGTATATATAATCTTCCGGTTTCTTTATCACACCATGTAGCAGGATGCCATTGATGGCTCGCCTGAGGGCTAAACCCTGTGTTTACTCTTTTCGCACTCGACCATGTTGTTCCTCTATCATCTGAATATCTGGCCCAAATATCTGGTCTATTTCCGTTTCCAGGAGGATCATTCGAGGCATAAACCAAATGCAGTCTCCCTCTATGTGTACCAAAACTATTATCTGCAGTAATAAACGGATAAGGTCTTGTGCGCATATTTTCTACCGAATTTCTCCCATTGACATTGGAACCAACATATCCGGCAAAGTTTTGTGATGATCTGAGTGAGAATGTCGATCCACCATCGTTTGATTCATAAAAAGTATAGGTGGAAGCAAAAGCGCTTCCGCTGTTTGTAACAACGTAGACAGCCCCCCCTTGAATATTTTGATCTGGACCAACACATACCATCATGCCAGGTAAAGATTGTGTAGATGCGTTAAAAGTATTTTGCCATGTATCTCCATGGTCAGTACTTCTCATAAATCTACCTGATCCACTATTAGTCATTGTGGTGTACACATAGTTGGCATATGGTCCAGCGGTTTGGTCACATGCAATCCAATTTTTATCATTCCCATTAATAGCGATAACTGCAGGTCCCCATGTTTGACCATTATCAGTTGATTTTACCACCTTGCAGCCTTGTATACTGGAGCCATACATGTTCTCATAATAAAGATTCCCTATGCTATCGTATGCAGTTACAGGGTCACCTCGCATAGCACCACCCCAATTCGGGTTACTATTATCCCAATCGAGACCGTCCATTGTATAATGAGAACCATCGGTGTTGAATGCGGTGAAAAATTCTGTAGGAGCGAGGGGATTGACACTAATGTGACCTTCTGCAAAATCCGTTCCTAAATAAAAATTATCATAGTTATCTATTGTAATAACTTGTGAGGCCATCTTTGGCCATTTTTGTATTGAATCCAAATACCATTGAGGTACCTGATCTAAGTTTGGATCGTCATCAAAAACTTGTCCGTAAACAGGACATGCTATTAATCCGATCAACATAAATACTAATGCTTTAAAAGCAGAGTGTTTTGGTTTTTTCATCTCTTAAATAATTAGTTATAATTAGTTAAAATTGTGACTGAAATCCTTTTAGATTACTATTTATGTTAGGCTACGTAAAGTTACACATTAGTGCTCTAACAATACTTGAATTTAATACAACCTAATAAGAAAAACTAAAAGTTCTCAAAGATAACTTATTTCTTCTTTTTGATTATGTCCGTTAAAACAAAATTAGTAAAAACCTGTCTAGTTTATTTAACCAAAAACTTCTTGACAAATATTCCTTCATCATTCTGCAGAGTAATGAAATATACACCCGGTTTGATGTCTTGTAGATCAATTCTAGAGGAATACTCCCCATTAATTACAATTTTATTTTGCTCTAAATATATAACACCCAGGGCATTGTATACCTTAAGGTCGATATTAATTGATTTAGAAGAAGTAATTCTAAAATTGAAGGTTCCATAATTTGGATTTGGATAGAGACTTACATTTTCAAGACCAACAATATCCTCAATACCAGTACAATTAATAAATGTTACTGTGATAGCATCAATGCCAGAGCAGGTATTTTCATCAGTAACAATTACGCTAAATTCCTGTGAATTATAACCTATTCCAACTGAATCAACGGTAATACTTGGTGTAGTGAAATCACCAGGAGTCCACAAATATGAAGCAGCATTTGGTGTTGTGGCATTTAAAGTAATATCTCTATTTCCACAAATTGATGTATCATTTCCAATATTCACTTGAGGAATGTCATTTACCGTTATGTTTTGATATGCCGTATCAGTACATAGATTTTCATCTGCATATCTGTAGCCAAGAATATGAGTTCCAATACCAGCTAATGGTGCATCAAATAATACATCATCAAAAATCCCGGGTCCGAAATATGAACCTCCTAACGGTTGTCCATTTTCTAATTTAAACACTTCGGTATTTAAGCAGACAGAATCTAATGGCGCAAAACTTACTGCAGGAGTATCATAAATTTCTAAGGAAATTTCAATAGCTTCACTCTCACAATTGTCAATTGTTTGTGTTACGTAATAACGGTACACGCCTGGAAGAGTATTTCCTGTGGGAAATACATTGCCTTCGAAAATTACTTCAGTTAAAGCGGGATTATTATACCAGAGGATATTCTCACCTGCTACCTCAAGAGGTGGGATCAATAAATTTTTACAAACTGATAAACTTGCTCCTGTGGGAGATTCTGGTATTGTATTAACAGTGATAAAGTCTTCCTTAATAATTAGATCACTACCAACAGGGTTTGTAACTTCAAGACTAACATTGAAAGTCCCAGTATTTGCATAAGTAATTCCAGTAGGATTTTGCTCGACAGAAGTTCCAGGATCACCACCTTCAAATGTCCATAACCAACTTTGTGGACTAACTGATTCATCTGTAAAATCAATAGTTGAACCAGCGCAAATAGTTGTTTCATTTGCGGTAAATTCAGCTACTGGATCAGAAATAACGTCAACTATTGCTTCACGATAATGGACAGGAGTGCCGTTTGGCCCCTCTGCTGTTATTTCCATTACATATTCTCCAACAGGAACCTGGTCAACAGTTACGACAATTGGTATGGAATCAGGAAATGCGTTTAGGGAATTTCCATTTGGAAACTCTAATGTAAATGAACCTGAAGAGGGATCTTCGATTGTTGCAGAAAAAATAGCCTCATTATCATAAAGTTTTACTCCGGGGATTACTGCCCAAATTGTGTCACTCATATAAATCATCTTTGTTGTTGGGTAAGCTCTCATCGCAAAATCAGGGAAATAACCTATAAAGCTGGAAAATTTACCCCACCGAAAGTCGCTCCAGGTTAACATTGAAACTTCGGAGTTTGACACAATACCATTGTAGTCACCTTCATATCTAGGAGTACCCCCGCCACCACATGTATTACAATTGATTTTCATTTTTTCGTTTGAGACTTGTTGGTTAACCTGAAAACTTTGTCCACCATCGTCAGAATAGGTAGCATAGATCAACGCACTGTCATTTGTTGGGGTATCCCTGGTATCCATCCACTGCACATATAATCTACCAGTTTCTTTATCACACCACGTAGCAGGATGCCACTGATTGCTTTCAGTAGGAGAGGTGCCTGTGTTAACTCTTAGTGCATCTGACCAGGTAGTACCACCATCATCAGAAAATCTACTCCATATATCAGGTTTATTTCCGTTACCCGGTGGATCATTTGATGCATAAACTAAATGAAGACGTCCTCTATAAGTACCAAAACTATTATCTGCTGTAATAAACGGATAAGGTCTTGTACGCATGTTTTGAACAGCATTTCTTCCATTAACAGCACTGCCAACATACCCTGCAAAACTTTGAGCTGACATGAGTGTAAAAGTTGCCCCACCATCAAGGGATCTGTAAAATGTATAAACTGAGGCAAATGCATTGCCCCTATTTGTAACAATAGTTACAGCACCACCCTGAATGTTCTGATAGGCTCCAACACAAACCATCATTCCAGGTAAGGATTGAGTTGATGCATTATAAGTATTCTCCCATGTTTCTCCATGGTCAGTACTTCTCATAAATTTACCCGAACCACTATTCGTCATTGTGGTGTATACATAATTAGCATACGGTCCAGCGGTTTGGTCACAGGCAATCCAATTTTTATCATTCCCGTTAATTGCAATAACTGAAGGTCCCCAGGTTTGTCCATTATCTGTTGATTTTACTACCTTACAACCTTGTATACTTGATCCGTACATATTTTCATAATAAAGGTTCCCTAAACTGTCGTATGCAGTCACAGGATCACCTCTCATTGAACCTCCCCATGAAGGACTGCTATTAACCCAGTTTAATCCATCCATTGTATAGTGAGGTTTATTAATATTAAACGCGCAGAAGAATTCTGCTGGCATAAGCGGGTTCGAGCTAATATGACCTTCTGCTAAATCAATACCTATATAAGTATTATCATAATCATCTATTGTCACAATTTGTGAAATCTGTTGCCGCATATTTTGTGATTGATCCAAATACCATTGCGGAACTTGATCTAAATTAGGATTGTCCACAACTGTTTGTCCAAATGTGGAGAAAGTCAATAACATTATTGAACCAAATGCTAATACTTTTAAAAGAGAGCGTATAGGTTTTTTCATATTAAAATATTTAATTGTAACTATTGATTTTTATTATTAAAGTATTATTGATACTTTTTAGAAATATCCATAAGGGTTATGACAAATGTTAGATCAATTAGAATGCATTAAAGAATAAACGTATAAAAAATATAGCCTCCAAAGATAACTTTTTTATAAAGTAGACTGAATTAGATAACAATTCGGATTGATTTAATGCACTTTTAAACTAAAGAGTTGCACTACTATTCTTGTAATCATTTCAGAACAGTATTTATTAATGGATGTTTTTCAACTTAAAATTCGTCTTCTTCTTCTTGGTCTAGCATTCCATTTTGACGTTCGCGATCATATTTCTCACAATCAAATTCAATCATTACATCTCTTAGAGGTTTGTCGAATTCACCCATGCTAATACCCAATGAGGGATCTGCGTAGATCTTTTTCATATAAAGGGCCCAAATTGGCAATGCCATATTAGCTCCTTGCCCTAAGGTAAGGGTTCTGAAATGCACACTACGATCTTCAGCACCTACCCATACTCCTGAAGTAAGATCAGGTGTGATTCCCATAAACCATCCATCAGATTGATTTTGAGTTGTTCCTGTTTTTCCGGCAATAGGGTGGTTAAATCCGTACTTATATCTGAGTCTAATACCAGTACCACTTTCCACAACACCTTCTAACAGTTTCAGCATTTTGTAGGCTGTAACTTCATTCATAGCTTCGGTTTTTTCAGGAACGAACCTTTCTAATAAGTTGCCATTTTTATCTTCAATTTTAGTAACGAATGTAGGTTTAACGTATACGCCTTTGTTTGCAAATGTGTTCATTGCTCCTACCATTTCGTAGAGTGATAAATCAGGAGTGCCCAGAGCTATTGAGGGCACTGCTGGTATATCAGATTTAACACCCATCTTTCTGGCCATTTGCCTTACCGACTGTGGTGAGAACCTGCCAATAAGATATGCTGATATCCAATTGTTAGAATTTGCTAAGGCCCATTTTAAGGTTACTTCTTCACCAATTCGGTCACTTCCAGAGTTTCTTGGAGCCCAGAAAGTATTGTCATCTAGTTCAACACTATACTGAATATTTGAAACTTTATAGCATGGTGTATATTCACCTTCTTGCATGGCAAGAGAATAAAGGAAAGGTTTAAAAGTTGAACCCACCTGCCGTTTTCCTTGAACCACATGATCAAATTTAAAGTAACTATAATCAATACCACCAACCATAGCCCTGACATAACCGGTATGTGATTCCATGGATAGCAATCCGGCTTGTAAAAAATATTTATGATATAAGATTGAATCCAAAGGTGTCATGATTGTGTCAATTGGTCCATGCCAGCTAAAAACCATCATTTCAGTAGGGATACTAAAGTTGTCCAATATAGAATCCAGGCTAACACCGGCATTACGTAACTTGCGATATCTTTCACTTCTTTTAACTGCCTGAAGCATTATCCTTTCGACTGATTCTTCAGCTTCTTCTTCATCAAAATCGAAAGGAGCATTTGTAAATCCTTCCCAGTGCTCGTAAAATGCAGGTTGTATATCAAGTGAAAGATGCTCTCGTACTGCTTCTTCTGCATATTCTTGCATGCGTGAGTCGATGGTGGTGAAGATTTTCAGCCCATCTTTATATAAACTATAAGGCGTACCATCAGGTTTAAAGTGGGAATTACACCACTCCTTTAACTGACCGCGCAAATATTCTCGTAAATAAGTAGCTAAACCCTGGTTGTGATCTTGCATTGAATATTTTGAAACGCCGAGAGGCAAACTGCTAACGGAGTCATATACCTCCTGAGTGATAAAACCGTATTTTTGCATTTGATTTAGAACCAAGTTACGTCTTCGTAAAGAGCGATCAGGATTAGAGATAGGGCTATATCTGGTTGGTGCATTTACAACGCCTGCCATAAGAGCAGCCTCTTGTAGATTTAATGAATCAGGAGTACAATCAAAAAAAGTTGCCGAAGCAGATTTTATACCATAAGAATTATGCCCAAATGGAACTGTGTTTAGATACATTGCAATAATCTCTTCTTTGGAATAATATCTTTCTAATTTAAGAGCTGTAATCCACTCTTGAAATTTGCGCAGCACAAGTTGGGGAGTAGAAAGTCTACCTCTTGGAAACAGGTTTTTTGCCAATTGTTGTGTAAGTGTGCTGCCACCACCTCTATGATTTCCTGTAATTACTCCATAAAAAACCCGAAGTAAAGCTTTCTCATCTATCCCAGAGTGTTTCTCAAACCTAATATCTTCTATAGCGATCAAGGCATTTATTAAGTTTGGTGAAATATCTCGATAACTTATGTTTGACCTGTTCTCTATAAAAAATGTTCCGAGTAGTTCACCATTAGAAGAGTAAACTTCCGAAGCAAGGTTGCTTTTGGGATTTTCTAATTCTTCAAACGTAGGCATGTGACCAAACCATTCACCTACAATACCATAGAAAAAAACTACAGCCAATGCGATTGATAAAAACCATAGTAGCCATAGTTTAAGGATGTAGTTAAAGAATTTTTTCTTTTCTGATTTTTGATTTGCCATAACACAAATACTCTTTTTCGAAAAACCTTTACTTAAGAGTTCCCACCTTATTTATACTTAATCCTATATTGTTAATACCAACTAATGTATCAACACGCATAGCATGCTGAACGAGAAATCGGTAGGTACCTATTAGTGGGAAAGATAAGCCAGACTTTAAAACAATATTACTTTCTTTTATATCTCCCCATCCTTTGCCTAGCCATTTTCCTTCGTCGTTTGCCAGATTAAGTTCAATTGTATCGCGACTAATATTACCGTTAGGAAACTCTGTAATTAAAAATATATATAAGTTGCTATACCTGTAATTAATCGAATTTCGAATATTTAATCCGAAATCATATGTATCAAGAGTGTCGTTAATGTTAACATTAAAAGCAACAGCGTTATTCTTATACCATCCTTCGGAAGGAAGAATAACATTTTGGTTAAAAACAGTATTGGTGGTACACGAGTAAAGAACTGCCGTCAGTATGGCTAAAGACAAAAATGTAATTGCTGATTTTCTTAAAAAGTTAAACATCTATGTTATAAGAATGGGAAATAGAAATATTTATTATTTAGCTCCGAAAAAAAAGTCAAAATAATATCACACATAACTTGTAATATCATTTGAATAACCGTCATCTATTATATTATCCACTTGCGTATTTTTTTCGGCAAATTCTTCCAGTTCCGATGGTAACTTACCTTTTTTATTTTGAGTTATAATATATTTAACTTTATCAATGGGTATTGCCATCATATTAATAGAATCGTCTGTGTAGGCATACCACATAGTCTTTTTAAATACTTCACTTTTGATGTAATAAGCTTTGCCCTTTTTAGTATTGAGTGGTATTGAGCTATCAGGAAATTCGTTAAGTGTATCTATATAATCATCAACCTCGTAATTTATACAGCATTTTAACTTAGCACACTGGCCTGCAAGTTTTTGAGGATTTAGTGATAATTGTTGTATGCGAGCTGAATTAGTTGAAACACTAGTGAAATTACTCATATAAGAAGAGCAACATTGCTCACGTCCACAGGGTCCAATTCCTCCAACTTTAGCTGCTTCCTGGCGAACGCCGATTTGTTTCATCTCGATCCGTACCTTGAAAGCATCTGCAAGTTTTCTTATTAATTCTCTAAAGTCAACCCTATCGTTTGCTGTATAATAAAAAATGGCTTTTGTTTTATCGCCCTGGTACTCAACATCATTAATTTTCATTTCAAGGTTGAGATCTAATGCAATAGATCTGGATTTTAGCATTGTAGGATTCTCGAGCTCAATTATTTCCAGCCATTTTTCTATATCAGTATTTCTTGCATGCCTGAAAACACGTTTTAGATCTTTTTTGTCAGGATCTACTTGTTTACGCTTCATCTGAATTCTAACTAATTCACCAGTTAGCGTAATTATTCCAATATCATGCCCTGGTGATGCTTCGACAGCAACAACTTCACCTTTCTTTAATGTCATTTCTGGCTGGAAGGTAAAAAAATCCTTTCGTCCATTTTTAAACCGTACTTCAACAAAATTATAACTGGATTTTGATAAAGGATCGTTATAATCCGGCAGCCAATCATAAGCACTTAATTTGCAGCATCTTTGCTGATTAACAAAAAGGTCATCCTTCTCTGTGCCGGATACAGTACAACATCCCCTTGATAGAACAATATTTTTTTGTTGATTATTATTTTCTTTTATTTCACCCATATTATTTCTGCGATCTCTATCTCAATTGTATCGTGACAAAGGTAAACATTAAGTTTATTTATTCAGTAAACAGTTAATATTCTCTAAAATGAGATTATTGACCTGATTAAGATGAAAATGCCAAATCCTGCAATGGCGATTCCGGCAATTTTATTTATCAGTATGAGGAATTTATCTGTTATAAACCTCTTAAACTGAGAAGCGGCAAAAGTTTTAATTATATCCGTAATCAAAACAATTGATAATGTTCCTGAAAAAAACAAAATAAGTTTAAAAGTATCGGCGTTGAAACGTGCTGTTATACCTACGATAATGCTAATCCAAAATATCCATACAAAAGGATTTACAGCATTTAAAATAAAACCTTTACCTATATATATTATTGGATGTGGAGCCTTGATTTCGGGTTTATCCTCCATCTCTCTGATGTCGGTTTTCCTTAAGTAAGTAACAATCCCAATAATAATTAAAAGCCCCCCACCAATAATACCCATTAAGCTGTAATTTTGGGCGCCACTCGTTATGCTTGTTGCTCCGTAAAGCGATGCTGTTACAATTACGAGATCGTTTAGAAAAATGCCAAATGCTAGTAATATTCCAGGAAAAAATCCCCTATAGATTCCGGTTTGAATTAGGGCAAAAAATGCAGGACCAAAGCCAAAAAGAAAAGCTAATGATAAACCCAGAATTGTTCCCTCAAGAAAAACATCCATCGTTAGGCCATTTTATTAATGATCCAAAAATAGTTAAAACTTTGTACCTTAATGTATTTCGCCATTATTAATAAAAATTTATGACTATTGTTGAATATCAAATAAGTCGGCAAATCTACGATAGGGATTAGCCATATCAGATTTTTATATCAATATAGGTTTTTTAATTAGTAGGTTATTACTCTCAAGGTACTCATTCCACTCATCGATCCGTGAGTTTTTTAATACACGAGGAAACTTATTAGCACTACCTTCCTTCCCTGATTCCTTCATGTAATTATAAAAAACCTTTGAAGGGAGCACCGTTACCCAAACTTCTTTTATGGCCTCCATTCGCTCAACACGGTAATCGTCATTTAAATTTTTTAAATGTTCATCTATTATTTTCGCAGCGCGGTTTCCTTCAAGATGATCATCTGTACCAATATACCACCTATGGGCAAACAGGCTACCATGTCGGACACCTGCAATTGTGAACTCTTTTATCTTAATATCCAAGTCTTCCTGCAATAACTCTATTGCACGATTCATATTCTCCTGTGAAAGATGTTCACCACAAATACTAATATAATGATTAGTCCGACCCGTTATTATTATTTCACATTTGTCTTTATCTACAAACTTTATGGTATCACCAAGCAAATAGCGCCATGCACCAGCATTTGTTGAGATAAGTAAAGCATAATCAACACCTTCTTCAATATCTCCAATTGTTAATGTTTGAGGGTTTTCACAAAGGTTACCTTCATCATCAAAGTTAGTTCTGTTAAATGGAACAAATTCGTAATAAATTCCATTATCAAGTACCATCTGCATCCCCAATGAATCCTTTCCATTTTGAAAAGCGATGTATCCTTCTGATGCTAGGTATGATTCATTATACATTAGGGGTTTGGCTACCAGCTTTTCAAAGCTCTTTACATAAGGTTTAAATGAAACTCCACTATGAACATAAACGGAAAGGTTTGGCCAAATATCATGAATTGTTTCCACCTTGTACTCACTTATTATTCTCTCCATCAATATCTGAACCCATGCAGGTACACCTACAATAATACCAATATCCCAAGAAGGTGCTTTTTTAACCATTTCATTAAGTTTGGTAGCCCAGTCGGCAGTACGTGAAATACGTCTCCCTGGTCTGTAAAAATGTTGAAACCAGAATGGAATATTACCTGCAGTTATCCCCGACAAATCGCCTTTGTAATAAGTTCCGTTGTATTGCAAGTGAGTACTGCCACCGATCATCAAGATACCTTTTTCATAAAAATCGAGTGGAAAGTCAAATTTCGTCATAGTAATTAATTGCCTCAGGGTTACCTGTTTTATGCCGCGTAGCATCTCGTTGGTAATAGGAATATATTTACTTGATGCATCGGATGTGCCTGAACTTAGTGCAAAATACCTAACTCGTCCTGGCCATGCAACATACGATTCACCATTTAATGCCCTATACCACCAACGTTTGTACATTGATTGATAGTCGTGAACAGGAACAGTATTTTCAAATGATTTTTGAACATTATGTGTATTAAGCAGTTTTGAAAACTTATAATGTTCACCAATTGCGGTAAATTGTGATTTTTGGAGAAGCTTTTTCAATTCCCTTTTTTGAGCAGTTACTGGGTTGAGTTTTCTACGTTGCTTTTCAACAGGCAGATTACGCAATTCAAATGCTTTTTTAATAATGCTTCCCAATATTGGCATAGTCTCAATAATTATGAGCCAGCAAATTTATTAAAATTTATGGTTTTTGGGGCAATCATTTCAACGGATCAGAATAAATTGCATACAAATTACAACATCCCTAATTCCAGCTTTGCTTCTTCTGTCATCATATCATGATCCCAAGGAGGCTCAAAAGTAATCTCAACATTCACATTCTTAACATCACTCAAATAGCCTATTTCTTCTTTTACCTGAGCAGGCATGCTCTCGGCAACAGGACAATTAGGTGACGTAAGAGTCATTAATATTTTTACATTACCATTTTCTTCAACTTTAATCTCGTAAATCAAGCCAAGCTCATATATATTTACTGGAATTTCAGGATCGAATATATTTTTAAGAATGACTATTATTTTTGCTTCAAGATTTCGTATTTCTTCTATGTTCATATTTTTAATTTTTGTGGTATTAGTAAATGCGAAAATGCTTAAATGTGTGAATGCTATAATGCTAAGATTTGAATAGATACTGTTATTATGACATGTATTCATTTAAGCATTCCTTTTTAATTCCAATGCTCGTGCATATAATTGCATTTGTTTTATCATCGAAACTAAACCGTTTGCTCTTGAAGGCGACAAGTGAGATTTCAGGCCTATTTCATCCAGAAAATCAAAATTTGCAGTTATAATCTCTGATGGAGAACTCCCTGATAATACGCTGATTAATAAAGATATTATTCCTTTTGTGATAACGGCATCACTATCAGCTGTAAATTTAACTATGCCATTTTTTTCTTCGGCATGCAGCCAAACTCGTGATTGACAACCTGAAATTACGTGGGTCTCATTTTTATATTTCCCATCAATCAGGGGAAGTTCTTTTCCTAATTCAATAAGGAAGGAATATTTATCCATCCAGTCATCAAAAATCGAGAATTCATCAACTACCAATTTTGCTTTTTCTTGTATAGTCATGTTCAATTTATTAAGTAGGTTCTCCTCTAAGCTAAAATTTACTCGTTATCTCTAGACCATGTGTATTTTAATTTAGGCTAACATAGTAACAGCTTTCTTAACTGCATTTATAAACAAGTCCACCTCTTCACTTGTATTATATAACCCAAAAGATGCACGAATAGTCCCTGGAAGGTTTAAATATTCCATTAAGGGTTGGGCACAATGAGTACCTGTACGAACTGCAATGCCCATCTGATCTAGTAGTGTTCCAAAATCGTATGGATGAATGTCGCTGATCACAAATGATAATACAGCAGTTTTTTGGTCTGCATTTCCAATTATTCTTACTCCGTTAATCTCACTTAACCTATCAGTAGCATAAGATAGTAGTTTGTCCTCATAATCCCTGATCTGTATTATATCCAATTTTTCGATATACTTTAGGCATGCCTCCAGTCCAAGCGCACCGGCAACGTTTGGTGTACCTGCCTCATACTTATATGGTAAGTCATTAAAAGTTGTTTTTTCGAATGTTACATTACTAACCATCTCACCACCATATTGATATGGGGACAGACGCTCCAACCATTCTGTTTTTCCATAAAGTACGCCAATACCCATTGGACCATAAGCTTTGTGTGCTGAGAGAGCATAAAAATCGCAATCAAGATCAATTACATCAACTTCAATATGTGCAGTAGCCTGAGCACCATCTACCATAACTGGAACGTTATGCTCATGAGCCATTTTTACAATTTCTTTTATCGGGTTAATCGTACCAAGAACATTAGAGATATGTGTAATGGAAAGTAATTTTGTAGATGTGTTGATCATCTTCTTAAAAGCATCCAGATCAAGATTGCCATCTGAATCAATTGGAATAACTTTTAATTTTGCCTTTTGCTTAATGCATAATTGTTGCCAGGGAACCAGGTTGGAATGATGCTCCATTGCAGTGATAATTACCTCATCATTTGGTTTAATGAAATCAGTCATCACTGATGCGACCAGATTAATTGAATCAGTTGTGCCTTTTGTGAAAATAATTTCTTTTTCGCTTTTGGCATTAATAAACTTTGCGACATACCTTCGTGCATTTTCGAAATGCTCAGACGCAATATTGCTTAAATAATGCATCCCACGATGTACATTGCCATTCTCCTTTTTGTAATAATCAGATATTCTCTTTATGACATCCAGAGGTTTTTGAGTTGTGGCGGCATTATCAAAATAAACAAGTGGTTTATTGTTTATCTTTTGAGATAAAATGGGGAAGTCAGATCTGATTTGTACGATTGGGAAATCCATGTTATTATATTTTACTCAAATCTATTTCAAATTCGATTGGAATGTCTGGCGTAGAGCAATGTAATACGCATTTGTCACAAATTGATAGATCGCCCCGAAGTCTTTTTTTAACCATATCATCAATACTTAGTCTGAGGGCGTTGATGCTAATCTTACTTGTTACTTCAGTAATAAACGCATACATGAGTAGCAACTTTGCATCGCTTTCTGAAATTCCACGTTGCATTAAATAAAACAACGCATTATCGTCAATTTGACCAACAGTTGCACCATGACTACAAACTACATCGTCAGCATAAATTTCAAGAAAAGGCATAGTGTCAATTGTTGCGTTGGGAGTCATAAGTATGTTAGCATTCTTTTGGAAAGCTTTAGTTCTTTGAGCATCTCTGGCAACATATATATGTCCGTTAAAAACAGCTGATGCACTATCATCAAGCACTCCTTTGAACATCTCATTGCTGGTACAATTTTCAACTGAGTGCTTTATTACTACCTGGTTGTCAACATGTTGTTTATTATCAATTAAATAAATTCCGCTTATGTCAGCAGCAGCATGTTCACCTTGTAAATCAACATTAATTTCATTTCTAATAGATCCTCCATTGAAGGTTAACACGTTTACTTTTAGATCGCTATTACTTTCCTGATGTACAGAAGTAGAATTCACAAGAGTAGTTTGGTTGTTTAAGTTTTGTAATTTGTAAAGGTCAAGTTTTGCATTTTTGTCGAGGAACACTTCAGTATTTGTAACTAAAAATCCAGAATGTTGATTAATAGAATCATCACAGTGTAAAAATGTCAAACTACTGTTTTTGCCAACTATGATAAGGTTTCGTGAATTAATCATTACATTTTTATCACGATTTACCATTTTAATAAGCTGAAGAGCTTTTTTAGATTCTACGTTATCTGGTACATAAACAAAAATTCCATCCGTGAAAACGGCTGCATTTACAGCACCTAATCCATGTTGTGACTCTTTAGCTATTTCATTAAAATAACTATCAATAAGTTCCGGATAAGCTTCTTGTGCAGCTATGATACTACCTACGATAATGCCATCATCAAGGGTTTCAAGTAGTTTGTCATTTGAGTTATAATACCAGCCGTTGAGTAAAGCAAAAACGTTTGTGTCAAATCCATGAACATAACAATGAAAAATTTCATTTATTCGTTTATTAAACTCTGGTTTATTATCACCGATATCAAAGTCCATATCATAAAGATGCTGGATATTTGTTTGGTGCCATTTTTCATTACTTGTTAAAGGAAGTCTGATATCTTCAAACTGACTTATCCCATCCTCTCTTGCTTGCTTAACTTTTGGATGACATAGTTTGTACTTATTATCTTTGTTATCTTGATAATGAGAGAGCAAGGATAATTCCAAGGGTTTATAATTATTTTCTGATAGTTTAATCATTATAATGGTAATCGTTTTACACCTACTTCTTTATCCAGTCGTAACCTTTCTCTTCAAGTTCTAGAGCCAATTCTTTTCTGCCTGATTTAACAATTCTTCCGTCAAACATAACATGCACAAAATCAGGAACTATAAAATCAAGGAGGCGCTGATAATGAGTTATTACAAGAAAAGCATTTTCGCTTGAGCGAAAGGCATTAACTCCTTTTGCCACAACCTTTAGTGCATCAATATCAAGTCCTGAGTCAGTTTCGTCTAGTATAGCAAGAGTCGGCTCAAGCATTGCCATCTGGAAAATCTCATTTTTCTTCTTCTCTCCACCTGAAAAGCCCTCGTTAACAGAACGATTTGTTAACTTCGACTGAATATCAATGAGCTTCTTCATAGCCTCCATTTTCTTCAGGAATTCATTTGCTTTGATTGCTGGCAATCCTTCGAATTCGCGTTTTGCATTTAAAGCAGTACGCATAAAATTTGTAATGCTAACACCTGGTATTTCAACAGGATATTGAAAACTAAGAAATATTCCTTCTTTTGCTCTAATGTCGGCTGGAACCTCGTTTATGTTATTGCTTTTATAGATTATTTCTCCAGAGGTAATTTCGTATCCATTACGTCCTGTAATTGCTGCAGCTAAAGTACTTTTGCCAGTACCGTTTGGCCCCATTATTGCATGAACCTCACCATAATTAATAGAAAGGTCAATACCCTTGAGTATTTCATTTCCACCAATAGAAACATGAAGATCTTTTATATCTAATAGCATATTTTCTTTTATGTTCATTTTACAAATACACTTAATATTTGTTTGTTATTCAACTAGTCTATCCCACACTTCCTTCGAGTGTTATTGCCAGTAGTTTTTGCGCCTCTACGGCAAATTCCATTGGCAGTTTATTTAAAACTTCTTTAGCATAACCATTTACGATTAAGCTTATAGCTTGTTCGCTATCAATTCCTCGTTGCTGACAATAAAACAGTTGATCCTCAGAGATTTTTGAGGTTGTAGCTTCATGTTCAACAATCGCTGTGTTGTTGTTAGTTTTTATGTATGGAAAAGTATGTGCTCCACATTTATCCCCAAGTAATAATGAATCGCATTGAGAAAAGTTACGTGCGTTCTTTGCTTTTTTTGATATCCTAACCAAACCTCGATAGCTGTTGTTACTATTCCCGGCAGATATACCTTTTGAGATTATAGTGCTTTTAGAATTATTACCGATATGAATCATTTTAGTACCGGTATCAGCCTGTTGAAAATTATTAGTAACAGCAACAGAATAAAACTCACCTATTGAATTATCGCCAAGTAGAATACAACTAGGGTATTTCCAAGTTATTGCCGATCCTGTTTCTACCTGTGTCCAGCTTATTTTTGAATTAATTCCCTTACATAAGCCGCGCTTAGTAACAAAGTTATATACACCACCTTTTCCATCTTTATCGCCAGGGTACCAGTTTTGTACTGTTGAATATTTTACCTCAGCATTATCGTGTGCAATAATTTCAACAATTGCTGCATGAAGCTGATGCTCATCGCGTTGTGGTGCTGTACAACCTTCCAGATAACTTACGTATCCACCTTCATCTGCCACAAGTAATGTTCGCTCAAATTGTCCGGTGTTTGCAGCATTTATACGAAAATAAGTGCTCAACTCCATCGGACATCGTACGCCTTTTGGAATATAACAAAATGAACCATCACTGAAAACAGAAGAATTAAGAGCAGCGAAATAATTGTCAGTATACGGAACAACTGTTCCAAGGTATTTCTTAACAAGTTCGGGATGATTCTGTACGGCATCACTGAAGGAGCAAAAAATAATACCATATTTAGCTAAAGTATCCTGAAATGTAGTTTTTACAGATACGCTATCGATAACAGCATCAACGGCTACTCCGGTCATTACTTTTTGTTCCTCTAAAGATATTCCAAGCTTATTAAAGGTATCAATTAATTCAGGATCAACCTCATCAAGGCTTGCAAGTTCTTTTTTTGGCTTTGGGGCAGCATAATAAATAATATCCTGATAATTAATTGGGGGATGGTTAAGCAGTGCCCAATCCGGTTCATCAATTGTTAGCCAATAACGATATGCTTTTAATCTGTATTCAAGTAGCCAATCTGGCTCCTTTTTCTTATTTGATATAAGTCTAATAATATCCTCATTTAACCCTTTGGGGGCTGTTTCAGTTTCAATATCAGTAAAGAAACCATATTTATAATCACCTGATGTAACCTCTTCTAATATTTTCCCGTTTTTCTTTTCTTCGCTCATCACATGCCTATTTAGAATAAATTTAAATAAGACCACAAAAGTAGTAAATTTACCCACATTGAATAGATTTAATTTTGCTATTTTTAACATATGCTTGAGTTGACTATGCGATGCTGACTTACTATACTTTAACAAGTATAAATGAGTGATGTTAGATTCTATAGAACACTAACCTGAAGTTTGATTATTACAAGAGAAAAATTCCTGTATTTTGTCTACATTTGTGGGAAGTAAAGCA
>Ga0207984_1000297_pt1 | contig 31505 bp, 18 predicted proteins | sample ETNtaG_30_FD_185760 | JGI IMG/M metagenome (GOLD analysis project Ga0207984, IMG submission 185760) | Marine microbial and viral communities from oxygen minimum zone, Eastern Pacific Ocean - ETNP201306PF43B (SPAdes) (version 2) | ecosystem: Environmental > Aquatic > Marine > Oceanic ...
GGCCTCGGCGTGATCCGTCCCACGGCTGCCGTTCTCCTTCGATGTCCGGCCAAACTCGGTCATGGTGACGATCACCATGTCACCCCATTGATCCTGCATATCCCGGTAGAACGCCTGGAACGCCAGGGCGACGTTGCCCAGCAGTTGGCGGTGTTTGCCGTAAAGCTGCCCCTGGCTGGTGTGCGTGTCCCAGCCGCCAATGTTCAGGCCGAGAATCTTGGCGTTGGTTCGTTTGAATAGCATTGCGGCCTCCCGAAGTCGTTCCCCGTAGCTACCGCCGGGGTAGGTGGCACTGTTGGCAGGGGTGTAGGCCTTTTGGGTGGCGTCCTGCAGTGTCTGGATGGTTGAACCCAGCAGTTGGCCGGTGCGATGGACAGTTTCACGATAGCGTTTGCGCGGAAGGTTCGGTTGTCCGCCGTAGAGGCCAAGGACACCTGAACCGCTTGGCCAACGCGGGTCTGCGCCGGGCAGGGTGCCGAGGAACTTGCGGTTTTGCGCGGCGCTTCCCTTGAAGGCGAACTCGGAGGCCTTCCGGAAGTTCGGCAGCGGCTTGGGGCCGCGCAGCGAGACCATCTGCGAACCGGACAGGCTTGCCGCCACAAAGGCGTTTTTCTCGTCCGACAGGTCGAGGGTTCGGGTGATCTGCCGGTAGAACATCCCCTCATCGAGTTTCTTGTTCCCAGGGGTGGCGTTTTCCCAGTAGTGCTGGCTGTTGAAATGGGACCTCGACTGGTCGGCATAGCCGACCCGGTGGATGATGGCGAGATTACCTGGCCCGTCTTGTCCGTTGAGTTTGCTGCCGTTGAAAATCTCCATCATCGGCTCCAGGCCGGGATGTAACTGGGCGAATCCATTGCCGAGATCCAGCGCTTGGTTTTCGCGAAGGAACAGGGTGGGGCGATTGGTGGTGTTGTACTCGTTGTCGCCGCGCGGGATGACGGCGTTGATCCCGTCATTGCCACCGCGCTGGAAGATGAACAGCATCTTCTTGTTGCCGGAATGGCCATCCGCCAGGAGATTTCTTGGCAGGCCAAGCATGTTGAGGCCAAGCGCTCCACCAACTAGGCTGCCGGTTTTGAGAAAGTCGCGTCGTTGCATGTTCATGGTTCTTGAAAGTTGATGTCTATTGGAACTGCCACTGTGGCATGGATAAGATCAGGCCCACGAGTTCCTGGACCCGCTCGAGGTAGGTCGACGAGGCGGGATCCAGTTTCTTGGGGCGCCCGACAACATTCGAATTGACGAAGTCAAGGAGGATGCCTCGTTGTTCAGCGGTGAGAGATTCCTGGAACAGCAACCTGTCAAAGTAGTTCACGATGGACACGCCACCACCGAGGCCGCCGCGAAGGCGGGGCTGGATCAAAAAGTCGGAACTGGTGTTGGACACGTTGAGTCCGTGGATTGCGAGAATGTTTTTGCCCTTTTTCAGACGCTTAATGTGCTTTGAAAGTGAGAAGGCCTGAAATTCCATGGCTTCGCTGTCGGTGTGCCCCTCGGTCGCATTGGAATCCCACGCAAGGGTTTCAGGGGCGTTGGCAGCAGCGACCCTGATGCCGTTCAAGTAGGCGACAAATCCGTCATCGTACCTCATGTCCAGTCGCAGGTAGTCAAATTGTCCGGGGTCGTCCACAAGGAATGGCAGGCGGATATAAACAGAGGTTCTTTTTTGGTGCATCCTGGTTTGCACATCTAGATCGATGAAATCTGTATAATCGTCATTTGTGTCATACCCGACACTGGTTCCAGTTGCGCTCCATTTGGCATCGTTGAAATCAACCTTTGTCCAGTCAAGATTGAGTGCTTCGTTGACTGGTACATGGTAACGGACAAGAGTGTCCGGGCCTCTTTCCGAGAAGAGAGTTTCAGCGTCCCACTCAACATATTCATCTGCATTACTGGCCATGGTCTGCGCAAAGGTCATACGTTCGAGCAGGGTGCTGGTGTCCATCCAGTCCGAGCCGATTTCCGAGTAGCCGTCCGGGTCATCGCGGACGAATAGCTCCATTCCAAGATCAGCGTTATAATCGGGTAATTTTGTGTCTGTCACATTCGCGTCGAGGGCGCGAATGGAACTGTTGATGTACTCGATCGGGGTCTTGATCTTGCCGCGATAGCCGAGATCCTGCCAGAAGGCGCTCTGTTGCTTTTTTGGATCCAGAATGACCTTCATGACTTTGTCGATGTCGCCGGCCGGTTTGGTGGAGTGCCACACCTCAATGGCCTGGTCCATGAGATGAAGCAGTTCCGCTGGGGCGGTGCGGCTGTGGTAGGTCGCCAGGCTGATTTCATCCGAGACAAACTTGTTGATAAGTTTTTGGCAGATAAACTCACTGGTTGAGGGATGGCCAACCATTCTGTCAATGACGCTGATCGCATCATTGACGCCATTGATGCCAAGTTGATTGGCGGGAATCCGGTGCTGGTGCTCCGTTCCCTTGAAGAGGGTTTTTGAGCCGGTATGATGTTGCTCTGGGATGAAGCGAAACGTCCACTCTCCGTTCGGGTCGCCGTTCTCGATGCTGCCAGCAAGAGTCTTCCGCTCGACTAGCCTCGGGTTGATGGAAAGATCCGAGCTGTTCTTGGTGGTGTTGTGCACCTGGATTGCGAGCACATTTTGCTCGGGGCTGGATTTCAGTAGTTGAAAATAATCCTTCAGGTTGATCGTCATCGGCTTGGCTGTGACCTCGTGCCCAGCGTTGGCCTCGGCATCGAAGGGGGGCGGATACCCCGTGAAGTTCATGGTCTCGCTCCTGCCGATTTCCTCGCCATTCAGGTATGCGATGAATCCATCGTCATACTCCACGTGAAGCATCAGGTTGTCCATCTCGTACGGGTCTCCGATGGCGAAAGAGTGGCGAAGGTAAACGGAGGTGTACCGGTTGCGCATATCGCCGAGTGTCGTTTTATCGTCGTTATCCCCATAGCCAATGCTGACTGTGCCCCGGGACCATTTGGAGTCATTGAACCCAGACTGTGTCCATTCGAGGGTGGGGATCAGATCATTGCCAACCTTCTTGGGGGACGGCTCTACCAGTCCCTTGAAATACCGCCATACCCGACCGGTTTTGAGCTTGTTGTCGTCCTGGTATTGAGCGCTTTCATTTGTGAAGGGAGTCCGAGCCGATTTCGGGAAAGGCTTCACATCGCCGGGCCAGGCTTTTCGTACATTCCATCCAGTGAATGCCTTGGACAATTCCTCGATGTCGGTCTGGTTGTAGCGGTTGTCGACGCCGAAACCGAATAACTCGAGAATTTCCCTTGCGTAGTTTTCGTTTGCCTCTCCTTTTTCGTTCAGAACGTTATCCAGATAAATGAGCATGGAGGGGCTGCTGGCGCTGTAGAGCAGCAGGTCGCCAAAATTGCCCACCGCGTTTTCATGAAAAAACTCATATTCCTTCCACTCCATTTGCGCGGCTTCCTGCTTGGCCTGCTTGGAACTCATGGATTCGTTGCCGTTCGAGTTTTCAAGGTCTTCGAGGTATTCAACGATCTTGTCGTAATCGGTCGTGAGGTGGTTCTCCCAGAATTCAGCCATGACAGCCTGAAGTTGACGCCGCGAATAAATGCCGCGCAAATGGATCAGCTGTTGTAGTGAGGTGATATCCCTTATCCGCTTCACCGGCGCCATGTCCAGCTTGGTTCGCTGAATCAACTGCGGGATCATGGTCAGGTCGTTGCTGGTGAGCTTGTCGTTGTGTACTTGGATGGCGAGCACATTGCCTTCGGGTTTGAGTAACCTCAGGTTGTCTGTGATGTCAAAATCCACTGGGTCGCCCGCCTCATGGCCCTTTTTAGCCTTTGTGTTATAGTTGGCTACTCCATCGAGGTTCGCCCGCGCTATCTCCCGACCATTAAGGTAGGCGATGAATCCATCGTCGTAATCGACCCTAAAGATCAACTGCTTGATTTCCGGAAGGTTCCTGATCTGGAAGCTGCGCCGAATAAAAAGGCTTAGGTAACCGGGCTGCCCGGGGTCGTCGGCGGTTTTTTCGTATAAGCGCATGTCTGTCAGTTTGGTCAAGTCATCGTTGTCCCCGTAGCCGAAACCGGACGGTCCCTGCTCCCACCCACTGTCGTCAAAATTCATAGTCCTCCAGTTTCTCGGCGGCTGCTCGGTCCCTTTGAAGTAGCGCCAGGTCTCCCCCTCTTCCACATGCGCCCTGTCCATGCTCGGCTCGTGATAGTAGAACAACTCGGCTTCCTTCTGGATTTGCCTGGGCGACTGCTGCCACGGGACCGTGGTCGGGTTTAATTGGGACTCGATGTATGCCTCGATTCCGATTTCCTCCACCTTGGTCACATCCGCCAGGCTGGGGCCGTAGGCGATCCGGTTCAGCAGATGCCCGATCTTCCTCGCCTGGCCGAGGCTCCAGACCGGGTTCAGTCCGAACGGTGGTACCATGGCATCCTCGTATTCGGGGAACAGATAAAAACCGGGTTCGACCGAAAAATGACGCGAACCGGCAAAAGGAACCTTGGGCGGCTCGACCGAGGGGCCGGCCTGCACGCGCATGAAGCGCATCGGTTGATCGTCAGGGAAAGTGAATGTCACCAGCCCCTCCTCGCCGGTCAACTCGCCCGCAACTGTCGGCTGCCAGCCGGAATCAACATCGTTGCTGATCTCCAAAACGGTGCTCATGTGCCCCGCCGGCACGTGTACGCTGACGATGACCTGCTCCTCTCTGAGTTCCGTGGCATAAATGAACGGTTCATCGCTGCCGGCGCGCAACGAAGCTGGCGCCATGAAACCGATGCTCACCCATATTGCCAGCCCGAGCGCGGTGGAAATCCTTCGCGACCAAGAGTTCATATAAATGAAAACTAGCAGCGACCGGGCCAATTGTCAAAAGCTGATCCGCCGCTTAATTGCCGTTTAGAGCCGGTTTTACAGCAAAAAGAGGTGTGAGAATCCCACGCTGCGTGTGGGGAAAACGCGCTTAGCCAAGCGATTTGAATTGGAAGACAAGCGGCGTCGCGGTTGAATGCCGCCGATGCAACTTACCAAGCGTGACTTTCTCAAAACCCTCGGCACAGCCTCTGCAGTCGCCGGCTTTGGCGTGGCTTCGCCGGCTAGTCTCTCCGCCGCCGCATCGATTCAGCGCAACGGCAAGCCGCGACTCAACCTGAGCCTGGCCGCTTACAGCTTCCGCGATTTTTTTGGTACTGCAACCCATGCGCAAAGAAAGTCTAAAGATGCCAAGGCCATCGACATGCGCGGGTTTATTGACTATTGCGCCGATCACGAGTTGGAGGGTGCAGAATTGACCAGCTATTATCTTGACCAGAATATTGAACAAACCGAATTGATTGCACTCAAGCGTCATGCGTTTCTACGCGGCATTGCGATCAGCGGCACCGCGGTTGGCAACGAGTTCACTTTACCCAAGGGTGAGAAGCGAGACGCACAAATTGCCCACGTCAAAAAGTGGATTGGCAACGCGGCTATAATGGGGGCGCCGCACGTGCGGGTGTTTGCTGGTGGTACACGCGGCCAGTCATTGAAACAGGCCCAGGCGCTCTGTATCGAAGCGCTCGAGGAAGTGGGTGAGTACGCCGGGAAAAGTGGCATCTTTCTGGGTATTGAAAATCATGGCGGCATCGTGGCCGAGGCAGACAGCCTGCTTGAGATCGTCAAGGCCACGCGCAGCGCGTGGGTGGGCATCAACCTCGACACTGGCAACTTCCACACCGACGACGTTTATGGTGACATCGCCCGCTGCGTGCCGTACGCCGTGAACGTGCAACTCAAGGTTGAAATCCAACCGCTTGGCGCAAAGCAAAGAAGCGAGACGGATCTAAAACGTCTGGTCAAGATTTTGCGTGAGGGTGGTTACCAGGGCTTCGTTGCGCTGGAGTACGAGGCGGCACCGGACCCGTGGGTTGCAGTGCCTGAGTGGCTCGATCGACTCAAGGAAGCCATCGGTTAGGTTTGCCTCTTAACTGTCCTAGGAGAGGTCGGTTTACCCGAAAACTCACACCGACGGTCTATCTCAGCGTCTGAGACCGTTTGGTTACCAGCAATGGATTATGGGTCTAGAGGGTTGACAGGTAGGCGACCAAGTCCCGCGTTTCATGCGGAGAGAGGATCGTTCCCATCGGCGGCATGGCTGAAGCTTCTGTACTCGTCAGTTTCTTGATCGATGCTGTTTTCAATTCCATTAATTTTCCGTCAACCAGAATAAGGGAGAGTGCTTTGTCGGTCTGTTTCTGGGTTCTTCCAACGAATGTTTGGCCATCGTTCATCTCGGCAACGGTCACGGCAAATCCCTCGGTGATATTCGCGCTTGGCTCAACAAGTGAACGCAGCAGGTACTCGCGATTGAAGCGTTTCCCAATACCCTTGAGAACGGGGCCAACCTGATTCTTCTCGCCGCCTGCATCATGGCAGCGCACACATTGCCCGGTAACGTGTTGTTCGTAAACCAATCTGCCCTTCATGGCATCACCACCCATCAGGGTGGCGCGGAAAGGAGCCAATGAGTCGTCTGCTTTTTGTGCGGCCTTGTGTTTTTCGAGCAGCTTGACCAGTGGGGGAGTCATTCGCGCTTTGGCAGCCGTGATGATGTCCAACTCGAATTCACTCGCAAGTTTGCCATTGAGCAGTGCGTCGAATGCTTGTCGTAGTATCCGGTCGCCTGCGGGGCTCGCGGCCTTTCCGAGGGTGTGCAGGAAATGTTGCTTCGCGGGGAGGGTTAGTGACTGCCATTTTTCGTCGAGGCGGGGTCCGAGCCATTCCGGTTCGGTCGATGCAATTTTGTCGATGACGGCAACTTGGATTTCCGGCTGATTCGATTTCAGTAAAACAAGCAGCCTGTTGGCGACAGCGGCAGGTTGTTTCGTCTGAATCGAGCGAACGGCCTGTACGCGGGCGGGGAGTTTCTGGGAAGCGGAATTGGCAATGGCAAACAATTGATCTGTGCCGGCTCCGATGCCTAGTTTTTCCGTGAGGCGGATCAATTCGGGCAGCAAATCGGAACCGGCAGATTGATAGAGCTTCTCCAGGTTAGCGGCAACCAACCGCTTGGGCAAGTCGCTGTCGCGTTCGGGTAACTTGCGGATCCGGCCCTCGACCCGGTCGACAAACGGTCGGCGATTCCAGTCGCCCAGGCAAAGCAGTGCTTCGTTTCGCATTGCAACCGGCCTGGATTCATTGAGGGCGTAGTCAATGAGATGCCGGGCATTGGCGGTTTTCCCGACTCGAAGATTGGCGTTCAGTAAACGGCGGGTGACCGCTTCGTCGTGACTCGTGTTAGACGGGAGCAGATTGGCGATCGCGGTGAGTGCGCCTGGAATGGACGTGTCATCATGAATTGAGCTGATTGCCTCGCGTTGGACCCATTCGTCTGGGTCATCCAGAAACACGGCGGTGGAAGGATGCTTAAGGCGACGCAAGGCGACCACGGATGCGGCGCGAACGGCGGAAGATGGGTGTCTGGCATTTTGAGCAAGCTGACCAGCGCTTGCCGAACCGACCAGGCCCATTATTGCTGCGTGGCGTATATAGGGGTCCTCATCATTGTTGCGATCGAGCAGCGTTAACAGGGCAGGGGCGGTTGACCGGCTTCCGGCTTGGCCAAGCGACATGGCGGCATGGAATTGAACGCGTGCGTTATTGTCGTTGAGGAGTTTAACCAAGCTCCCGGCGGCTGGCTTGAGCTTTAAAGTGCCGGCAAGCTTTGCGGCTTGGGCGCGAATTTCAAAGCTGGCATCGTCGAAAGGAAGCTGCCCGGCCAAGCGCTTGGCCTGTCTGTCGTTGATTGTCAATTGCCCAAGGCCCCATTGGGCATGGACCCTGGCCAGAAGCTTCGCCTTGGGGTCTGTCGCGATATCAAGCAGTTCTTCCAATCTGTTGCGCCTGGCCAACTCGAATTGGGCCTCGAGCCGGATTCGCTGGTCGGCGTGGCCAAGGAGTTTGAGCAAAGACGGAACCGATCGACTGTTGAAACTGTCGCGAAGGAACCTTGCCACCTCGAGGCGGGTTTTGGATTTGCGAAGGCCGGGGTCGTCCACCGCCCAAATGCCGCCAAGTTCGTTGGGCTGCCACTTGCCGTCCCAATCGGCGATGTACATCGAGCCGTCTGGGCCAAAGTTGATTGCGCTGGCCATCATGCCGAAAAGGAAGATGTGCTCATCTACCATTTCGAAGTAAGCGCCCCGTGGTTTGGTGGTAAACGCGGTGATTTTCTGGACCGGGAATTCACAGAGGAAAAAGTAGCCCTTGTAACGGTCGTTCAGGGCGGTGCCAGGGTTGAACTTAAAACCTCCAGGGCCAACGGAGAACTCGCTCATCGGCGGGGTGATGTAGGCGGCCTGCCCCTTCCAGTGCGGCAGCCAAAGTTTCTCGTCGATCCACGGGCAGTATCGGGGCGTCTTGGTTTGTTCCGGCCAGCCTCCTTTTTTGAACTGCCAGTTGAGCCTCCAACCGGAATCGCTGCCCTCAGTAATGTAAACAAAACGCTCACGCTCTTCGCGGATATCCCCGTCGTTGTCCACAGAGAACAGGTTGCCGTAGTCGTCGAATGCGAGTTCCTGAACATTGCGAAGGCCGATGGCAAACACCTCGAGATGACTGCCGTCCCAATCGCAGCGCAGGACACCGCCCGTGTTCGGGTGATGCAACAGCTTGCCTTCTCGAGTGCGAACAGAGAAGCCGTTGTCGCCGACAGAGAAGTACAGTTTGCCGTCCGGGCCAACAGTCAGTCCGTGAAGATCATGTCCGTCGAAAGCGGCGTGAACACCAAAACCGTGAAAGAAAACCTCCTGTTTGTCAGCGTATCCATCGCCATCAACATCGTTCAGTTTCCATACGTCGGGATAGATGGTGGCAAACACGTCACCCCGGTGGGGCAGCACACCGGCAATAACGCCGTTAATCTCCTGGTTAAAGCCCTCCGCGTACACCTTTGCCACGTCAGCCTTGCCATCGTTGTCGGTGTCCTGAAGCAGATGAATGCGCTCCTTGACGGCGGTCAGATCGCGCCAGTCATGAGAGCCGTCCTGGTTGCGATCTGGAAGCCATGGTTTGTTATGCTCGCTCAGCGACGGGGCCATTTTGGTGCGGAACAAACGCCGGATATCACCAATTGTTTGACTGGATAAATCGTCGATAACCCAATCCTTGTGGCTTCGGATGTCCATATCCACGGTTCCACGCCGAGCCGTCTCCACAACGTACAGCCGGCCTTGATTGTCTAAACTCAACGCAACCGGGTTTTTCAGCATGGGTTGCTTCGCCCACTGGGTTAGTTTCAGCGATTTATCGTTTAACTCAAAAGGAATCTGAACTCTTGTTCTTTGGCCAAACACTTGCGCTATGGTCATTATTAGCACAGCCACTGATGAAGCGGACGAAACCCAAGAATTCATTTTGAGTTATTTGAGTTTTTTCAACTGGCCGATTCTGTAGCGTTTGGCGATACGCTGGTTTGCCGCGCTCAGTTTTTCGGCATCGAGGATGATTTTCTGCAGGGCGCTTCCTTTCTTGAACTCGAAAACATGGAAACCTTCTTCAGGTGATTTAAGTGCGTTGTCCAAGCTCTCAAGCGTGTCAATCCGTAGACCGTTCGCCCTGTCCAATACCAGATTTCGCGCGTTGCGTTCCTGGTAGCCAATGTTGTAAAAGTCAGGAAGTACCAGCGAGAGAACCACCAGGGCTCGTTGCTCCTCTTCCGGTTTTTGTTTGTTGTAGAACACCAGCCGGAACGGTGCGGTCCGTTGCCAGTCCTTCCCCCAACTGCTGAGGTACTCGGCCGAGAGCGGGACGAAAACGAGGCCGCCGGCGATCAGGTAAGTGGGCTCGGTGCCCTCGGGTCGATCCATCACGAGATTGTCGGTAAAATCGGCCTTGGAGAGGGTGTAATCAATTTCCTGTGTCTTGCCGTCCCTCCATACCTTGAGTTTCACGATGTCACCCGCCCATTTGTTCCGGCAGGCGAGGTATTCCATGATGACGTGGCCGTAGTCCGGGTCGAGGTAGTCGCCCTGGATGTCAATCGGAAAGCCGTCCACTTCGAGAATGATGTCGTGCAGGTTGAGCGGGGATTTGGCCCCGGGGCGCGTGGAAGTCTTGATCACGAGCACGCCACGAGCGGGGCCGTTCAGTTCAAAGTATTCCGTGGTAGCGGGATTGGAGGCCGGTTGCCAAATGAAGTCGAAGTACCCAAGACCCTTGTAATTGCCGTCAGCCCTGAGCCTGAGTGCGGCGGTGATAAACGGGGCGGGGATCACAGAACAAGTGCCGCCGGACTTGCTCGCCACCAAACCGACCACCTTGCCGCCAGAGACCATGAGCTCCCCCCGCCCGGCACCTTCAATCTCGGAGCTGGCCTTGAGCTCGATTCGCGGCGCCTGGTTAAAGTTGGCGTCGGCAACGGTGAAGCGGCTGAATTCCGCCGCCCGTCGCTCGATGTTGCCAGCCCGCCAGCGAACCACCTTTAGGTTGTCTCGAAGTTCATCCGCTTCGGCGAACTGAACAGGGGCCAGGTCACTCCAGAATGTTTCGTCACTAACGCCCACCACGGCGAGGTTGGCCTGGAAGTCTACCCACTTGACTTCGCCGTTAAACCAACGACCGCGACCGCCTTTCTGAAGCCGCACCAATGTGCGGTTGGCCAGGCCTTGGGCTGTCGTCAACACCTCGTTGCCATCGATGACAGCACCCAGCTTGGAGATGGACTGTGCCCGCTTGTCCCAAGGGACGCGAAAGTTGTGGTCATTGCGGGTGACATCGAATCGAACGATGCTTTCCTGCCATGCCAACGGACCATTGTCCGCGTCAAGAGATGAAAAGGAGGAGGCAACCAGGGTGGCCGCGAGCATGATGATTCGAACGGTTTTCATAGGCGTCGATCGGCGGGAATGCCGTAGGTGGAGAGGATCTCCGCGTTGGCGCTGTCGGCGCCGGCCTTGTCGAGACACTCGACGGTGCCGGAGGCGAACTTGATGATGTGCTGCTCCATTGCGTTGTCCTTGAACGCGGCAACCACGTCCTCAAGGTTTTCGATGCGCCGGCCGTTGATCTCGTCTATCATGGCTCGATTGGCCAGGCGCAGGTCGGCATTGACCGGGTGGGCCATCGTGGCAGCCAGCACGACCGGCTCTGGCCGCACCTTCTCCGGCTTTTCGTTTCGCTGGTAATACAGCTCGTAAACCATTTCAAGGTTGGCCACGCTGCGCCAGTTGCGGCCAAACGTCTTCACGTAGTCCAGCGTCAGCGGCGTGAACACCAGCCCTGCATAAACAAAGTAACGCGGCTGGGTATCATAGAGGTTTCCAGTGTTGGCGTCCTCGCGGTGAATGCCCATTGGCACGGCGACCTCGATTTCCTTTCGGCCGCGCCACAGTTTTATCTTCAGTCGTTGCCCCTTTTGTGCGCGCTGCAGCACGGCGGTGCAGTAGACTCGATTCCCGTCGAGCAGGATCGTGCCATCACTGCCGACGCGACTACCGTCCACCTCGAGGACGACATCGTCCTTCTTCAGTAGACCAGCCTTCTCCGCGTAATCAGTCAAACTGTCGATCCGGGCGCCGTCGCCGGTTGGGTCCAAGCCGAGGTACCTGCGGAATGCCGGATTTTGCAGCGAGACAATCCGCACGCCCACCTTCGGGAAACCGTCGTTCCGACCGTCGCTTATATCCTCCAAAAAATGGTTAATTACCGATGGCGGGATGAAAAAACCGGTATTTTCCAAGCCGGGACTCCCCATGAATGCCACGCCAGCCACCTTGTCATCCTGAAACACCGGCCCACCGCTGTTGCCGGGATTGATCGCGGCATCCGTCTGCACGGAGAGAAACGCCTTATTCCCGATGTGCACATAGTTTTGCAACTCAATGCGGGAGACCACGCCGCTGGTGTAGCTGATCTGCTCCCCGCCCGCGGGGTAACCACACGTCACCACGGTCGAACGAACCTTCGGCAACTCGCCGATCGGCAATGGGTCGAGGCCGTCAAAAAAGCCGGGCTCGGCCACTTTGAGCACCGCCAGGTCGCACTCATGAGAAATATGCTCCACTTGCGCCAGCCAGGGGCGTGGATCCTGAAAACGACGCAGGACGATTTGCTTGGCCCAACTGACCACGTGGGCGTTGGTCATGACGCGCTCACCATCGATCACAAAGCCGGAACCGCTGGAACCGGCCACCGGGTTGCTGCGCCAAGGTGCATCCCAGATCGGCGTCTGGCTGTACAGCAGCACCTGAACCACGGAACGTCCCATGTCTGCCGCCGAAGCCAAGCCGGCCAGCGCGCCAAACAGAAGGAACAAGAAGAGTATTCTCACGCGGGAAAACTGCTGGGCAACCCGCAGAGGGTCAAGGGGAAAGAAAAGCGGCTGGCCGAAACCTGGCGTTTGTATTTCGTTTTGCGATTGGCCAAGCGCTTGGTTTTAGGCCAAGGCAGCTTGGGCGGCGGCCAAGCGGGCCACCGGAACGCGGAACGGCGAGCAGCTTACGTAGTTCAAGCCGAGGCCGTGGCAGAACTTGACGCTGCTCGGTTCGCCGCCGTGCTCGCCGCAGATACCCAGCTTGATATTCTTGCGGGTGCTGCGGCCCTTGGTTGCGGCAATCTGCATCAACTGGCCAACGCCGGTCTGGTCCACGACGGCGAACGGGTTGTCGGTGACAATTTCCTCCTCCTCATAGTTCGGCAGGAAGGAGCCGGAGTCGTCGCGGCTCATGCCCATGGTGGTCTGGGTGAGGTCGTTGGTGCCGAAGCTGAAGAACTCAGCCACCTCAGCGATCTCGTCGGCGGTCAGCGCGCCGCGGGGCACTTCGATCATCGTGCCCACGAGGTAGTTTAGTTTGATTCCTTTCTCCTTTGAAACTTCCTTAGCCACGCGGTGGACGATCTCGGCCTGTAACTCGAGTTCCTTTTTGAAACCGACGAGTGGCACCATGATCTCGGGGTTCACCTTGATTTTCTTCTTCTGCACGTTGGCGGCGGCCTCGAAGATGGCGCGCACCTGCATCTCGGCGATCTCCGGGTAGGAGATGGCCAGGCGGCAGCCGCGGTGCCCCAGCATCGGGTTGAACTCGTGCAGTTCGTTGACGCGCTGCTTGATCTCAGCCGGCTTGACCTTGAGTTTTTTGGCGAGGTCGTTGATCTGTTTGCCGTCGTGGGGCAGGAATTCATGCAGCGGCGGGTCGAGCAGGCGGATGGTGCCCGGCAGGCCGTTGAGCGACTTGAAGATGCCCTCGAAATCCTTGCGCTGATACGGGAGCAGTTTCTTGAGCGCCTTGCGGCGGTCGCTCTCCTCCTCTGCGAGGATCATCTGGCGTACGGCATCGATGCGGTCGCCCTCGAAGAACATGTGCTCGGTGCGGCAGAGGCCGATGCCGGTGGCGCCGAACGCGATGGCGTTCTTCACCTGTCCCGGCGTGTCGGCGTTGGTGCGGACCTGCATCTTGGTGGCCTTGGCGCACCAGGCCATGATCTGCGTGAAGTTTTTGTAGGTGCGACTGCGCTTGGCCGCTGCGTTGTTTTTCAGCAGGCCCTGCACGACTTCCGACGGGGCGGTCTTGACTTCGCCGGAGAAAATCTCGCCGCTGGTGCCGTCGATGGAGAGGTAATCGCCTTCCTTGAAGTTGAGCGAGCCGATCTTCATCGTGCGCTTGGCATAGTTAATCTGCACGTCGGCAGCACCGCAGACACAAATCTTACCCATCTGGCGGGCGACCAGCGCGGCGTGCGAACTGACGCCGCCGCGAGCTGTGAGGATGCCGTTAGCGGCGATCATGCCGCGTAAATCCTCGGGAGATGTTTCGAGGCGAACGAGCAACACCTCCTCGCCCCTGCCCTTGGCCGCCTCGGCGCGATCGGCATTGAAATAGACCCTACCTGTGGCGGCACCCGGGCCGGCCGGGAGGCCCTTTGCAATGGCAGAGGCCTTCTTCACTGCGGCTCGGTCGAACACCGGTGCGAGCAACTGGTCCAGGTCGTCGGCCGGGATGCGCTTCACGGCGTCTTTCCAACTGATGAGCCTCTCCTTGACCATCTCACATGCAATGCGTACGGCAGCCAGCCCGGTGCGCTTGCCGTTGCGGGTCTGGAGCATGAACACTTTTTCCTCTTCGATGGTGAACTCAAAGTCCTGCACGTCACGGAAATGTTTCTCCAGTACCTTGCAGATGCGAAGCAGTTCCTTGTGTGCACTCGGCAGAACCTTCTTGAGCTTGGCAACCGGATCCGGTGTGCGAACACCGGCAACCACGTCCTCGCCCTGCGCATTCATCATAAACTCGCCCCAAAAAACATTTTCGCCGGTTGCGGGGTCGCGAGTGAAGGCGACGCCGGAGCCGGAGTTGTCGCCGGAGTTGCCGAACACCATTGACTGCACGTTTACCGCCGTGCCCCAGTCGGCCGGGATGTTGTACTTGCGGCGGTAAACGATGGCGCGATCGTTCATCCACGAGCTGAACACCGCGCCAACGGCACCACGAAGCTGATCCCACGGGTCGTTCGGAAACACCTTGCCGGTGCGGCTCTTCACGAGCTTTTTGAACTCGGCGACGAGTACCTGCAGATCTTCGGTGGAAAGTTCGGTGTCTTCGGCGTGGGCATTGCCGAGGTGTTTCTTTTTGATCTTCTCGATGAGAATCTCGAACGGCTCCTCGTCCTCGCTTGGGAGTTTTTGCACGCCCATGACGACGTCGCCGTACATCTGGATGAAGCGCCGGTAGCTGTCCCACGCGAAACGGGCGTTGTTGCTGCTCCTGGCCAAGGCTTCGACGGTTTCGTCGTTCAGGCCAAGGTTGAGGATCGTGTCCATCATGCCAGGCATCGATTCGCGGGCACCGGAGCGGACCGAGAGCAGTAGAGGGTTTTTTCGGTCGCCGAATTTTTTACCAAGCTGCCTCTCCATCCGGGTGATGCCTTCCTCCATCTGCGCCTTGAGCACCTTGGGGTAGGTTTTCTTATGGTCGGTATAGTAGGTGCATACCTCGGTGGTGATGGTGCACCCCGGTGGCACCGGCAGGCCGATGCGGGTCATTTCGGCGAGGTTAGCACCCTTGCCGCCGAGGAGTGCCTTCATTTTGCCGTTGCCGTCGGTTTTTCTGCCGAAGTGATAGACGTATTTCGTAGCCTTTTTTGCTGCCATAAACTTTGTTTTGGTTGGGGGTGCCGGGTGGGAAGTCCCGGCAAAAGAGCGCGGAGAGTAGCAAAGGAAGGTTCTGAGTCAAACCAATCCATGATGCGAGCACGTCGTCGCTGCGCGCCCGCTTGGTCAAGCGTCTGGTCTGCCGGCATTGGCAACACGCGGGGGGGTGTGTTAGCCTGTGCCGGTGAGTTCAGAAGTCGAGGAGACTCCAAGCAAGCCGCTGAAGCTGGTGAACTGCATCTCGTGCGGGGCCAATGCATTCATTCCCGGCGACCTGCGCCCGCTGGAGATCACAGCCTGCTCCAAGTGCGGCGGCGAGCTGATGATGCCGATGATGCTTGAGCATTTTGAGCTGAACTCGAGGATCGCCGCGGGCGGGATGGGCACAGTTTACAGGGCCACCGACACCGTGCTCAAGCGGGATGTCGCCATCAAGCTGATGCAGTCCGAACTGGTTGAGGACGAGGAGGGGTTGGAGGGGTTCTATGCCGAGGCACGTGCGATGGCTCAACTCAACCATACGAACATCATTCACGTTTACCAGTTTGGCCAGCTTAACGACCAGCTTTACCTGGTGATGGAACTGGCCCTCGCCGGGAGTCTGGACCGGCTGATCGACCAGCACCGCACCGTGTCGGAGTTGCAGGTGCTCGACGTCGGTATCAAGATCGCCTCGGCGCTGGATACCGCCCTCAAGCAAAAGCTGCTGCATCGCGACATCAAGCCCGGCAATATCCTGTTCAATGCCGACAACGAGCCGAAGCTGGTGGACTTCGGCCTGGTGGCCAAGGCGGAGGCCGGCGTCGATTACTCCCAGCAGATTTGGGGCACGCCTTACTACATTGCGCCGGAGAAACTGCGGCGCGAGCCGGAAACGTTCCTTGCCGACATGTACAGCCTGGCGGGGACGCTGTACCACGCCATCACCGGTCACACGCCGTTCGAGGCGCCCGAGATTGACGACGTGGTTCTCGCTCACCTGAACAAGCCCCTGACGCCCCCGCGCAAGCGCGTTCAGTCCATCACCGGCCCGACGAGCGATGCCATCGTGCTTGCCATGAACAAGACACCGGCCAAGCGCTACCAGTCGTACGATGAGTTCATCATGGCGCTGACAGCGGCACGCAGCCAGTTGCTGCGCAGCCAACTCGCATCGCCATCCCCATCCAGGCCACGGCGGCCCAAGCCGGCCGCTCCCAAGGAGACAACCCCGTCGAAAGGCTGGTTTCGGCGAGGTAAATAACCAAATTAAGCCTATTCAGATGGAAAACGTGCCCAGCCAAAGCGCCGAAGATTACCTCGAGCGCATTCTCGAACTGATTCAGGAAACGGGTCAGGCGAGGGTGGTGGACATTGCCAACTCACTCAATATCAGGCAGGCCTCGGTCACCAACATGGTCAAGAAGCTCCGCGAACTGGGGTACGTGGAGCACGAAAAATACAAGCGCGGCCTGGTGCTGACCGAGGAGGGCAGGGGGGTCGCCCAGCGGATCCAGCGGAGGCACGCCACTTTGTCACGGTTTTTCTCCCTGCTCGAACTGGACAATGAAACCCAGCGCCGGGATATTGAGGGAATCGAGCACCACCTGAGCCGCGACACGGTTCACGCCCTTGAGGATTTAGCCTCGTTTTTTGAGAAAAACCGGGAGGTCCTGGAGCGCTTCCTGAAAAGCCGCACCAAGGCGGGGTAACCGGGGTAGTTCAACCGAGCCTCGGCAGGCTCGCGGCGGCGATAGCCTGGCCGTGGCGCTTCTCGGTCTCGTCCGGGATATGGAACTTGATGCGCTTGGCCAAGTCGGGGAACTCCGCCGCCATCACCTCTCTAGACCGCTCGATGATGTGCTCGCCACCCGGCCCGGTGGTCACGCGGCCCAGCAGCAGCACGTACTCATAGTCATAAAACTCTGCGTAATGCGCCAGCGAGTAGCCGAGGTAAATGCCGATGGCGTCGTAAATCTTCAGCGCCCGCTCGTCGCCCTGCTCCATGAGCGCCTGCACGATTTCCAACTGCTCCGGTAGCTTGAGTGAAGCATCATACTCGATGCCGGAAGCTGGCAGCAGGCGGCCGACCGCCTGTTGCGAGAAGTACTGCGCACCGCAGCCAAGGTCGCCGCTCCACTCATCGGCTGGCGCATCGGGATGCAGATCCACCGGCGCGAACGCAAGTTCGCTCAGCCAGGTGGTGATGTTGCCGTCCATGTCGATGTAGCCGCCGCCCTCGCTGGTGCCCATGGCGATGCCGAGCACGCCGTTTTTGCCCAGCGCCATCGAGCCGGCCAACGCGGTGACTTCGCCGTCGTTGAGCACATCGAGGGGCACATTCCATTCTGCCGCGATGCGCGTAAAGATGTCGCGCACGTGGGCATCGAAATCCTCCGGCCCGACGCCGCGAAAGAGTGAGGCCCACGTGACTTTGTTGTGAGAGTAGCAGCCGGCGGCACTGCCTCCGATGGCGTCTACGCGGGGCAGGTGCTCGGCGGCGCGCCTGAGCGAATCCATAATTCCCTCGTAATGGTAGTTTGGATCCGGCTCGAAATACGGGTCCCAGGCAATCTCCTCGCTGAACTTCACCTCCCCGTCAATCACCGCCGCGGCTTTCCGGTCGCTGCCGCCCAGGTCGAAGCCGATACGGCAACCGTTGAGGTTGCGGCCGATCAGGCGCGCCTCGGAATGTTCCGCAGGTAGCTCGGCGCAGGTGGTCACCTCGATCGGGTGGCCGTTGTTTTTCACGCCGATCACCGTGTTGTCGAACTGTCCAAACGTGTTTGTCCGGTAGTATTCCTGCAAGCGCGGCACGAGGTCGTCGGCCCCGCTCAGGTGGATTTTCCAGCCGCCCCGCTGCCACAGCAGACACTTCACGATGCGTTCGACGTGACGGAAGTTGTTACCGGCCAATCCGTGGTCAGCGGGGAAAATCACCGTGCGATGATGGAACACGGAACCGTCGGCCTGCTCCAGGGCGATCCCCACGTCCGCCGCCAAGCCGGTTTCGCGCGCCGCCTGCTCGAAAGCGCGGTTGGCCAGGATCGCCGGGCGGTAGGTGGGGTGGAGCTCCGGGAGGAATTTGGGTTCTGGTAACAGGACTGTCTCGCTCATCACGGGGCGCGGATAGTTTGATCTCTCGCCACGCATTGCAAGACTGCTCGTTCTGTTTTTGCCCTAGCCCTTGGCCAAGCGTAGGATTTCGATGAGGGTGTCCCCGTGCTTGAGGGTCTTTTTCAACACCCACGGCCCGGGGATTTCCAGCGTGTCGCGCTTGGTGTGGCCAAGGACGAACAGGCCGGACGGCTCGAGCAGCGCCGGCAGGTTTTCGTCGTCGAGCATCCGCTGGGCGAATGACTCGGACCGCCGATTGACGTTCTTTTCGCCGTAGGGCGGATCGGCCATGACGAGGTCGAACTTGGCCCCGTTGCCGCGCAGTTGGGCAAGCGCGATGAAGGCGTCCCTGATGATGAACCGCGTTTGCCCAGGCGGGATGCCGATCGACTTGGCGTTGGCCTGCAAGACGCCGGCGTGCCTGGCGGACAGCTCGACAAACGTGGCCGACGCCGCCCCTCGGCTGAGGCACTCGAGGCCCAGCGCGCCAGTGCCGGCGAACACCTCCAGCACCTGCGCCCTCTCGGCAAAACCGGCGAGACTGTTGAAGATGGCGAGGCGCACCTTGTCCGGCGTGGGGCGCACCTCCAGTCCTTTGGGAACCTTGAGTGTTGCGCCGGCTGATGTGCCTCCGATGATCCGCATTTGTGCCGGGAGTGTTGCGCTTGGCCAAGCGGCTTGCAACCCGGTGGGACAAATTGGCTCAAAATAATCCCTTTTGCGTTTGACCCTTCGTGGTCGGAAGGAGTAGCTTCCCCGTCCTTTTTTGCAGGAACATGATTGATTTTCAGAAAATCCGAAATAAACAGAAGTGGTTATTTGGTGCGATAGCCATTCCGGTCATCTTTGGTTTTGTCATCCTGTTCACTCCAGATGCTGAGGATCGTCTCTTCGGCCAAGGGCGCCAGTCGGAGAGCGGATCGTACGGCCAACTGGACGGTGAAATCGTAACACGAGCTCAATGGATCGAGGCGCGGAACATCGTTATTGCCCAGTTGGGCCCCCAGTCTAGAGGCATACCCGAAAGCTTTTTGAACAGCCGCGCGGTACAGGTCTTGGGAGAGAAAGCATTGATGAAGCGATATGGCATCCACCCCAGTCAGATCGATTCGGATAAGTGGATCTCCGGTCAAATCGACAGGAGTCTTGAAGCGATGCCTGCCGAATCGAGGCCGACGCGCCGGGAAGCACTGTCCAACTTGGCTCAAGGATTCGGAGACTCATCCCGATTGGAGGCGTTCGCACGGTATCAGGTGGGTGTCAATCAGTTGCGGAGTTTGGCAGGGGTATCCGGTGTGCTGGTGTCATCCAAGGAGGCCGAAATTGAATTCCGCGAGATCAATAAGGAGTATGAGGCGGAGGCAGTTTTCCTGAGTCACACCAACTATCTCCCGCTCGTGCAATCAACTGACGAGCAGCTTAAAAAACACTACACAAATACGCTCGCCAAACACCGTATCCCTGAGCGCCGACAGTTGTCGTACGTGACCTTCCCGGCAACCAACTACCTCGCTGAGGCCGAAAACAAATTCGACACATTGAAGGCAGGGGAGCGTGGGTTACTCTTGCAGGCATACTGGCCGGAAATAACCAAGCTGGTCGGTTATCAAACCAACAGCATTACCGGATTGGCCAAGCTGATTATCCCTGTGCGTACCAACGAGTATGCCGGCATGAAGATCGAGGAGGCCACGGCTGCCATCCGAAAGGAGATTCTGACCACAGCGCAGGGCATTAAGTCAGGCCTGGCGGTGATCGAGGCTTACAAGGCAGGATTGGATTTCCAGAAGAGCCTCGAGGCCACCCACAAAGCGCAGCCCGCGTTCGACACGCTGGAGAAAATGGCTCTTCTCCAAAACCTCACCGCCGCCACCACTCTTCCCATGAGCATGGATGATAACGCAGTGGTGGGCTTGGCAAGGGTCGTGCCGAGGCAAGTGTTCGCCCTGAGTAAAACCAATGCGTTTATTATCGGCGACGCACCATTTAGTGGTGCGTCCGGTGATTTTTATATCGCGTCGCTTAAGCGGATCATCCCGTCGCGCAATCGGTCGTTTGTTGAGGCTAAGGCCACGGTCACCGCCGAGTTCAAGAAAGGCGAAAGCATCAAGCTCATGAAGGAAGCTGGAGAGAAGATTCAACAGGCCATCAAGGGGGGGAAGTCCCTTGCGGAGGTGGGCAAGGAGAGTAACATTCCCGTTGCCAAGCTGGGACCCTTCGATTCGGCGGGAGGCGCCATCCCCGGCCTGGCAAACAGGGCAAACAGCGAGGATTTCCGCACCCAAGCGCTTGGCCTTGAAGCTGGGGAGACTAGCGAACTAGTCACCAGCAGCACCGACTCTACGGACATGGCTTCCGAGGAGGCTGCGTTTGTGGTGAAACTGATTGCCGAGACAGCAGTTGACAGCGACAAGTTCAATGCGGAATTCCCGGTTTACCTCGAGAATGAGCGTTCCATCGCCGCCGCCCGGGCCTACACAACTTGGCTGCAAGTCAGGATGGAAGATCTTTACAGGTATTCCCTGAAAACCTACACCGATGGCGACGGAACCATCGAGGTTGAGAGTGTTGATGGTGCCACTGGTTTCTACAAATCGGGCACACTGGTAAAGTTCGTGGCCAAGCCGGCCGCCAACTTTACTTTCAATGAATGGTCCGGAGCGGTAACAGTCAACACCAGTAGCGCAACGAACGAGGTTACTGTTTCGCGCAACTCATCCATCACTGCCAGTTTTGTCGAAAAGGGCGCCGAGTAAATCCTGGCCTGCTTGGCTCGCATTGTGTCGTGGCTTCCGGTGGCAAAAATGTCATTCGCCTGTTTACCCCCGACGAAACTCGATCGTGGGTGTTCCCGGTGCTCTTCGAGGATGACCACTGCATCGCGGTCGACAAGATGAGCCACATGGCTGTCACGCACAGCCAGAGATTTCCCGATAGACCAAGTCTAGCCAACCTCATCCGTCATGCCATTGCCGCGAATGCTCGGTGGGTGGCCAAGCGCGGCATTCGCCATCTCGGGTTTGCCTATCGCCTCGACTTCGAGACAAGCGGCATCACGCTGTTCTGCAAAAGCGACGAGGTCCGCCAAAAGATCGGCGACCTGCTCGGGGCAAACGAGGAGCGGCGCGAGTTTCACTGTCTCATCCACGGTACACCGAAGGAGGAGTCATTCGAGATCGTTGCCAAGATCGGATGGGTGCCCGGCCGCCCGGAAATCATGCGCGCCGGCAAGCAGGGGAAACATGCCAAAACCCGCTTCGAGCTCCTCGAGCGGTTCGGCGGCTTCACGTTGCTCAAGTGCCTCCCAGACACAGATCGGAAACACCAGATCCGTACCCATCTACAGCACGCCAAGCTGCCGCTGGTCGGCGACGCCCAGTACGGCGGCAACCTGCTGCTGCTCTCCAAGATCAAACGCAATTATCGGCCGCGGCGAGACGGAACCGAGCAACCGCTACTCGACCGTGCTGCCCTGCATTTCAGCAGATTGAGTTTTGCGCATCCGATGACCGGCGAGGAAGTGGACATCGAGTCGCCCTTGGCCAGGGACATGCAGGTTGCGCTCAAGTATCTCCGCAAATACTGCCCAACCCGTGACCAACTTGGCGCTGAATAGCCGGAGATACCCGCTTGGCCAAGCGCCGGGTCACGGTATCTGCAGCTTGGTCTGTTCGTCGGCGAGCCGTTGTTTTTGTTTGGGAGAGGTGCTGAGTTTCAGTGCAGTCGCGTAAGCGGACGAGGCAGCTTTCCCCTGGTCGGATGCCGCCAGCAATTCGCCAAGTTTCTCCTGAAGGATCGCGCTGTCCCTGGTCTCGGGCAATCGGCGTAGATGCTCAATCGCCGCCATGGCCGGCGCGCCGGCGGCCAGGCCTTGGTTCACTGCAAGCAGGTGGAACCACTCCAGCATTGGGCTGTTTCGCCTGGCCAAGTCCGCGCGCAGTTCTTCCGGTGCCTTGCCGAACGGGCGGTAGAGCGGGTCGCCGACAAACACGGTTTGCCATGAGAGCGCACGTGTCGCCGCGTAACCGGCCTCGCCGAAGGTGAATCCGTTTTGGATGAGTCGGGCAAAAAACAGCGGCTGATCCGGGGTCAATGCAAGGTACGGCTCGAAGACACTGCCGAAGGTGGCCGTGGCGCCCTTGTTGATGAACGGCCCAATCCAGCGGGCGTGCGCGTCGCGGATCATCGAGCCGCTGAAGGAGTGCAGATGGTACGCGATGGCGCCAGGCATGAATTCGACCGTTGACTCCGCGAACACCCCCTCGACGTTGATCCCGTACCAGCCGGCGTAAAAGGCGATGTGACTCGCGGGATAGCCGACCGGCAGCGTCTCCGGTTTTTCATCGACCACCGTCGAGAAGCCGCTGCGTCGCATGATCTCGGCGACCTTTCGCAACCGTTCATCGCCGGCCTTGAGTTGGCCGCTGGAAATCCCCCGCAAGTCGACGTAGGCACGGCCCCAAAGTCCATCTTTCTCGGCGGTGATGGCGCGCTCCACCAGGCGCTTGGCCAAGCGGGCGGACGGGCCGTCGAGCCGCGCAACCATCAGCACGCCGTTGGCGGGGGAGATTTGTTTGGCGTCCACCTGTCGAAAAACGGGGTTGGTGACAATGCTGAACCGTTTCGGCGCTTGGTCAAGCTGCGGCAGCATCGCCAGTTCGCTGTCCACCGAGGCCTCATTGCGGCGCAGCGAAGACGGCGCCTGCTCGTGTCCATCCTCGATTAATTCATCATCCTTGTTAACCCGGATCGGCACCCCCCAGCACAGCACCAAGTAGCGAATGGAGGCTGTTTTGCCATCGAGCAACTTGCGCTTTGCCAGTTCGGTGGCTAATGGCTGCTCGAGTTGCGTCGTGAACTCCCGCCGTGAGATCGTGTGGCCATCCGACAAAGGTAGCCCGATGAGGTGGTTCCACGGGATACTGCGAAGCTTGGCGTAATGCTCCGCGACCGCCCTCGACTCCGGCAGCTTGCTGTTGAACAGCACGGCCACGCTTTCTCCTTGGCCAAGCGCGGCGGATTGGGCCAGGGCACCGACGGCGATCGAGGTCAGCAGTCGTTTCATGTCAGGCAGAACTTCATGCCATCGTAGGCAAACCGGACACCGTTGGGCAACTCCGCCTCGTCTCGGTCGTGATCGTAATAATCGGTCAGGTGGGAGAGAAGGGTCTCGCCGGCGCTGATGCGGCGGGCCGTGGTGAGCGCCTCGTCCAGGGTCATGTGAGTCGGATGCTCGTGCGGGCGAAGGGAATCGAGAATGACAACTTGAACTCCGTTGGCCGCCTCGACAGCCGGGGACAACACCGCCTTGCAGTCGTTGTAGTAGGCCAGGCGCTTGGCACCGTTTTGTTCAAACAAAAACCCGAGCGAGCCCATACTGCCGTGCGGCTGCTCAAACGGAGTGATCTGCAAGTCACCCAGGTCGAACGCCCCGTCGATGAGATGCGGCTCTGGCTTGAAGTAGCTGCGCATGAGCGGCCCCTCGAACGCGTACTGATAAACTCGCCGCAGGGCGTCCATCGTTTTTTTGTCGGCATAAACCGGCATCGGGCGCCGCCCGTTGATCGAGCAAAACCGTCGGCAGTCGTCGAGCCCCATGATGTGATCCGCGTGCGAGTGGGTGAACAACACGGCATCAACATGCCGGATGCCCTCGCGCAGTACCTGCGTCCGCAGATCCGGTGTCGTGTCCACCAGCACGCGGATTTTGTCCGTCTCGATGTAAATCGAGGAGCGTGTCCGGTGGTTCTTGGGGTTCGCCAGGAACTCCGGTGGATAGTCGGCTCCGATGATCGGCACACCCTGCGACGTGCCGGAGCCGAGGATGGTCAGGTTGAATTTCACTGCGTTTTGTTTTGCCTCCGCCGCGATCTGTTTCCACATTCGTCCGCGTCCGGCGCATGCTGACCGATCTCCGAATCAAGAACCTGGCCCTTGTCAGCGATCTGGCCATTCAGTTTGGCCCGGGCTACAACTCGATCACCGGCGAGACCGGCGCGGGCAAGTCGATCCTCATCGGCGCGCTGGGCCTCGTGCTCGGGGAACGCGCGGACCGCACCCTCATTCGCGATGGCGACGACCACTGCTCGGTCGAGGCAATAATCGACACCGCATGCCTTGGCAAAGCATTTCACGCGCACATTGAGCAAAACGGCATCGAGCCGTGCGAAGGTGGGCAACTGTTTCTTAAGCGAAGTTTCTCCGCCTCGGGCGGCAACCGGCAGTTCATCAACGGCTCCCCGACCACCCTCAGCGTGCTGGCCTCCATCGGTGAATGGCTCGTGGACATCCACGGCCCGCACGATCACCAATCGCTGCTTAAGGCCGCGCGGCAACTCGATATCCTCGACGCCTACGGTGGGTTGGAGGAAGCGCGGAGCGAGTTTGCCGCGCTCGTCGATCAGCGGGCCGCGTTGGCCGGGCAAAAAGCCGACCTGATTGTGGACGAGGATGCCTACGCACGCGAACTGGATCTGCTGCGTTTCCAGGTAGCCGAAATCGAATTGGCACGACTCAAGCCGGACGAAGAACCGGAACTCGAGCAGGCGTTTCAGCGGGCGACCCACTCCGCGCGCTTGGCCGAACTGGCCATCGAGGCGCGGGGTCTCATCGACGACGGCGAGCCGAGCGTATCTGACTTGAGCGCCGCGCTTGGCCGCACATTGCAGGAGATGGCCGGGATCGATCCTGGGGCGGAGCCGCTGCTCGCCGAGCAACGTGCTATCAACGAACAGTTGGCCGATTTGAGCGGCGCGGTGGCCGACTATGCCGAGCGGTTGAGCCTCGACCCGGAACGAATGAAGCAGGTCGAGGAACGGTACAACCTTGTTCAGACGCTCAAGCGAAAATACGGCTCAACCCTGGCCGAAGTAATTGCGTTCGGCGAGAAGGCGGCCAAGCGCTTGGCCGCAATCGAGGGGCGCGACGAGGAACTGGCCCGGCTCAACGCAGAGACGGCCAAGCTCACCGAGCAAATCCGATCGCTTGGCCAGGCGCTGAGCGCCGAGCGAAAAGCCATCGCACCCAAGCTCGTCAAGGAGGCGGAACGGCAGTTGAACGACCTGGGGTTTTTGCAGTCGCGATTCGATGTGGAGATCGTCGACCCAAGCGAGCTTGGCCAAGCGGAGGCCGCCTTGTCACGAACCGGCTTTGACCAGATCGAGTTTCTATTTGCGCCGAATCCTGGTGAGCCGTTCAAGCCCCTCAAGGTCATCGCGTCGTCGGGTGAGATGGCGCGTGTGATGCTCGCCCTCAAAACCGTGCTCGCGGTGCAGGACAGCATTCCAGTGCTGGTGTTCGACGAGGTCGACTCGAACGTCGGCGGCGAAACCGCGGGGGTGGTTGGCGAGAAAATGAAACAAATCGGCGCGAAGCGCCAGGTGCTCTGCATCACGCACCTCGCCCCGGTCGCGGCAGCGGGGCACCGGCACTACCTCGTGTCCAAGGAGATCGTGGAGGGCCGGACGCTGACACGGCTCACAAGGCTCGATGGCGAAGCCCGCATCAAGGAGTTGACCCGGATGCTCGGTGGCGGAGGCGCGGCCGCCCGTCAGCACGCGGAGGCGTTGCTCAGCATCCCGAAATAACGCTTCCACAGGGAAGGGGAATGCCATAGGTTCCCCCTCCCCGCGATTCGCGAGGAATTCCCTTGTAAATGAACAGTTATGACATAGCCGTTATTGGCGGCGACGGCACAGGCCCGGAGGTCACCCGGGAAAACATCAAGGTGCTCGATGCCGCCGGGCAGAAGTTTGGCTTCAAGCTCAATTACACCGAGTTCGACTTCGGCGGCGAGCGCTACCAGCGAACCAACGAGGCGTTGCCGGACAGCGCGGCGGACGACTTACGTCAGTTCCCGGCCATCCTGCTTGGCGCGATCGGGCATCCCGACGTCAAGCCGGGCATTCTCGAGAAGGGTATCCTGCTCAGGCTTCGTTTTGAACTGGAGCAGTATATCAACCTTCGGCCGGTCAAGCTGTTCGACGAGCGCTTCTGCCCGCTGAAGGACAAGAAGCCGGAGGATGTCGATTTTGTCGTCGTACGCGAAAACAACGAGGGGCTCTACACCGGCTCCGGCGGGTTTGTGTTCAAGGGCACGCCAAACGAGATCGCCATCCAAGAAAGCGTCAACACCCGCCGCGGAGTCGAGCGCTGCCTGCGCTACGCCTTCGAGTACACGCGCAAACGCAACAAGGACAACAAGCTCACGCTCTGCGGCAAGACCAACGTGTTGACGTACGCGTTCGATCTATGGGAGCGGGCCTTCAACGAGATCGGCAACGCCGACTACGCCGACATTAAGCGGGATTACGCCCACGTCGATGCGACCACGATGTGGTTCGTGAAGAATCCGGAATGGTTCGATGTCATCGTCACCGACAACATGTTCGGCGACATCATCACCGATCTCGGTGCGATGGTGCAGGGCGGCATGGGCATCGCCGCCGGTGGCAACCTCAATCCCGAGGGCACCAGCATGTTCGAGCCGATCGGCGGCAGCGCTCCGAAGTACACCGGCCAGAATGTGATCAACCCGCTGGCCGCCATCTGCTCCGGAGCACTCATGCTCGAGATCCTCGGCGAAGACGAGGCGGCCAAGGCCATCGAGAACACCGTGATCCGTGTCACCCGCGAGAAAATCGAGGACTTGGGAGCCGGCCGAATGGGCCACTCCACCACCGAGGTCGGCGACCTCGTAGCCTCAGCCCTGTAACGTCACACCCTAACCCGTTCCAGACGAGTCGGTTAACAAAACCGTTGCTCTACCAATGAGCTCAACTGGCGCAAATCAAAAGCGCCGGACAGGGTTACTAGCCTTGGAACTGGTGTTTGGGAAGATGCTTCTTTCCCTCTCAGTTCGCACACTCATGCAATCCTACGCATGAGAATAAACTGAAATCTGTTAATGGAAGTCCTCTCTCTCACAATAAATAGAGCCGGGAGGGTAGTGGGATCTTACGTTTGCGTCCCACTCACAGACATCCATGTCATTTTTGACTTTTTCTGTTTCCCAATGGTAAAAAACGCGACAACATCAAGGGCATGAAAGTATTCGTGACCTTCATACCATTTTTGATCCTTCTGGTTATCACTCGGTTGGTTCAAGGCGCGGAGGATCCTGATGATATTTTCGGTCACTTGAAACCCGCAGACGGATTGGCAGTTTCGGTTTGGGCGCATTCCCCCCTGTTCTTCAATCCGACTGGGATGGATGTGGATGAACGGGGGCGCATCTGGGTTTCGGAGGCTTTGAATTATCGCGGGTTCAACAACCAGAAAAGAAAACCCCGCTGGCATGAAAAAGGGGATCGGATCGTCATCCTCGAGGATACCGATGGCGACGGAAAGGCGGACACTTCGAAGGTGTTTGTCCAGGACAAGGACCTGACGGCTCCGCTGGGCGTCGCGGTGATCGGGAACAAGGTCGTCGTTTCCTGCTCCCCACACCTATTGATGTACGTGAAAAACGACAAGGACGAGGTCGTTCGTAAGGAGAAGTTTCTTTCCGGATGGGGCGGGTTCGACCACGACCATTCCCTGCACAAGATCGAAGTGGGCCCGGACGGTCGATGGTATGGCAACGCCGGCAACGCCGGACCGCATGAAGTCAAGGGACGAGACGGTTGGACGCTGCGGGCGGGAAGCTGGTATACTGGGGGCACTCCTTACAACAAGGAAAACACACCCGGTCTCAAGAGCGACGATGGCCGCGTTTATAGCGGCGGTGTTCTCTTTTCCATTTTGCCGGACGGAACTGGGATGCGAGTGCTCGGTCATGGTTATCGCAATCCCTACGGTCACGGACTCGACTCCTTCGGCAACATATGGATGAACGACAACGATGACACCCAGAGTTGTCGCACCACGTGGATCATGCGGTTCAGCGATTGCGGGTACACTTCGAAAGACGGAACCCGGAGCTGGGGAGTGGACCGGCGACCCGGCCAATCGGTTCGGTCGGCTCACTGGCGTCAGGACGATCCGGGCGTCATTCCATCCGGGCACGTTTATGGAAATGGCTCCCCGACCGGGTTGACCTACTACGAGAACGGCGCTCTCGGCAAACGATACGAGGGAGGGCTTCTGTTGTCCTGCGAGGCAGGTCAAAACATCGTGTGGGGTTATCGCCGAATCGCCGAGGGGGCGGGATTCAGGCTGGAAGGATTTCCGTTTCTCACCTCCACCGGCGTGCAGGATCCGAATTACCAATGGAGCAAGCGGGAGTCGAATCGAGCGATGTGGTTTCGACCGTCCGACGTGATTGTGGGAACCGACGGAGCAGTTTATATCTGCGATTGGTACGACGCGGTGGTTGGAGGTCACCAGATGGATGACTCCAACGGGAGAGGCACAATTTACCGCATTGTGGCCGCGGGAACGAAACCGCGACGAGCCAACTACAAGACCGCTGCCGATTATTTGAAGAGCCCGGCGCCGAGCGTCCGCAACACCGGTTTTCGCAGCTTGGAAAAACAAGGCGAAACAGCCCTCCCCGCATTGAAGGAGATGTTGAGCCAAGGCGATCGCTTCATGCGGGCAAGGGCGGTTTGGGCCTTGGCCGCGCTTGGCGAAAAGGGTTGGCCTGAGCTGAAAGCATTGATGAAAGACGCAGACCCGGAAATAAGGATTGCCGCCTATCGCGCCTTGGTGCAGGCCGGTCATCCCGTGCTTCCACAGGCTGCCGCCCTCGCGAAGGATTCATCCCCGATGGTGCGTCGGGAAGTGGCGTTGTCCATGCGCGACCTGCCGCTCGACCAGGCCCAGGTTGTCTTGGTTGAAATCGCCGCCGGATACGACGGTAAGGACCGCTGGTACCTGGAGGCGTTGGGCACGGGTTGCGAAGGAAAGGAACTTGAGATGTATGCCGCCCTCTTGGGGCATCTCGGCGGGCCGACTCTTACTTGGAGCAAGCCGTTTGCCGATATCGCGTGGCGACTCCATCCGGCCACCGCCATTCCCGCATTGAGTGAGCGGGCGCAAAGCGCCGATCTTACCGTCGGGCAAAGGAGACAAGCCATCGACTCGCTTGCCTTCATCATCCACAAAAGCGCCGCCAGGGCGATGGAGGTGGCAGCGGGCAAAGGGCCGGAGGATTTGCGAGACTATGCCGCCTATTGGCTGAAGCATCGGGCGAAGAACGACTGGAAAAACTTCGGCATCAAGCAATCCGCCGTTCAAGCCCCGAAAGTGGTCTCCGGAAAACTCCCACCGTTGACCGGCAAGGAACGGTTCAGCAGCAAGATACTTAAGAAGGGATTCGTGGACATCGACTTGGACGTCACCGGCGTCTCGACGCTGCACCTGATCGCGACCGATGGCGGCAACGGAATATCATGCGACTGGGTCGATTGGTTGAACCCCGTGCTTATTGACAAGAAGGGCCGCTCCCACGACCTGACCCGGTTCAATTGGACCGGGGTGAATAATGGCTGGGGCGATTTGAACAAGGGAAAGACCTGTGTCGGATCACCATTGAAGGTAGACGGGAAAGTGTACGAAACCGGCCTCGGCGGGCATGCCCCGATGCGATTGGATTACATCTTGCCGGGGCAGCAGTTCGTTCGCTTCAAGGTTCGCGCGGCAGTAGACGACGGAAGTCCTGATCGAGGCGGCGCAACCTATCGCACCCCAATGGCGAGCGTCGCCTTTCAAATCCATCATGACGGATATACGCCGGGCAAGGGCAGTCCGGTGAAAGCGGCCCTGCAGGTGAAGGGTGATTCGACGGTTGGGGCAAAACTCTTTGCCTCAATGGCCTGTTCCACTTGTCACACATTCAAGGGACAAGGCCGCGAGCTTGGGCCGGATCTGACGAAGATCCGGGAAAAATATCCCCCGCCGGAGTTGATGGAAGCCATTGCCGATCCGAACGCGGGCATCCTCGCCGGTTACGAGACCGTCTTGATCGAGACGAAGGATGAACGAACCTTCTATGGATTCGTCATTGCCGATGGGGATTCTCTCACCCTGAAAGACGTTTCCGGAGCGACGCATACGATATCCCGAAAGAACGTCGAGCGGCGTGAAACGCAGAGCTACTCGCTGATGCCGCAGATCCCCTTTGAACCGAAACAACTGGCCGACCTCGTCGCTTATTTGATATCGAAAGGAAAGTAATCATGACCATGTGTACCCGAAAGGATTTTCTCAAGCTGGCCGCCGGGGCTGCATTCGTCCCCTGGGCTCCCCTGTTCGCCGCGCCTGCGTCACGCGGTTTTCAAATCGGCGTGTGCGACTGGAACCTGGGTAAGTCGGCGAATCCGGAGGCGTTGAAACTGGCGGCGGAACTCGATATCGACGGCGTTCAGGTTTCCTTCGGGGCCCCGGGCGGTCCCCATGACCTGCGGAAACCGGAAGCCTTGAAGCGATTTCGCCAAGCGGAAAAGGAGCACGGAACCAAGATGGCGTCGATGGCCATGGGCATCCTGAACGGGCGCCCCTATAAATCGGATCCCAACACCAAGCAGTGGGTGGTCGACAGTATCGATGCCGCCAAAATGGCGGGACTCAAGGTCGTCCTGCTCGCCTTCTTTGGTAAGGGGGATATCAAAGGCGATGTCCAAGGCACGAAGGAAGTGATTCGCCGACTCAAGGCTGTGGCCCCGAAGGCGGAGAAAGCCGGTGTCGTGCTGGGCCTGGAAACATGGCTGGATATGCACGAGCATCTGCATATCATTGATGCGGTGGGCAGCCCGAATGTGCAGGTCTATTACGACTTGGGGAATTCAAATCATCGGGGCTACGACATCTACAAGGAAATCCGGGCCCTCGGCAACGACCAGATATGCGAAGTCCACGCCAAGGATTACGCGGGTAAACTATTCGGTCAGGGCAAGGTCGATTTCTGGGAGGTTCGTCGGGCGTTGGACGACATCGGCTATCGCGGCTGGATCCACATCGAGGGGCGCACGCCATTCGGGTTGCGGGACAGCTATCGGCACGATGCCCATTTCCTGCGGGCGGTATTCCCGCCGGATGCCTAACTCCCCCATCATCTGATACTGTGTGCGTCCCAATTTTGCGTGTTGAGGCAGTATCGCTGGCAGGGCATCGGCAATGCTCAAAACTGGTGTGTGAAGGCCAGTTGAACGATGCCCCAATCGCGTCCGCGGTACAGATTATGGAACGACTCGGTGTATGGGCCAAGCGCACCGTAACGGGTGAAGTACGGGCCGCCAGAAAGTTTCACCGCCGAGTTCGCGCCCTGCCACCGGATACCCAAGCCAATGTGCCACGTCTCCAATTCCGGAGCGGCACTCGAAAGTAAAAGCGAATCATCGATCTCGCCGGTGTCGGTGTACCAACGGCCGG
>Ga0207984_1000301_pt1 | contig 31290 bp, 30 predicted proteins | sample ETNtaG_30_FD_185760 | JGI IMG/M metagenome (GOLD analysis project Ga0207984, IMG submission 185760) | Marine microbial and viral communities from oxygen minimum zone, Eastern Pacific Ocean - ETNP201306PF43B (SPAdes) (version 2) | ecosystem: Environmental > Aquatic > Marine > Oceanic ...
CCTGTCCGATATGGCATCAGAAAAAATAGGAGTAGATCCCGGTAACCCAAATTCATCCCAGTTGTCATTGTCTGCTGAGATAAGCGGTAAGCATATTCGTCTCGAATTTCAAGCTGACCTGCCGCGTCATTTAGAATCAATCACTCAGAAGATTGAGCAGATCGTGAATCAGAACCAACAGAACAACCCGACTAGCACCGTCGAGATGTTGCAGTCTCACGCACAACGTCTGGCATCCACAACTAATGTCGCTGTCACCGGACAAATAGATCCGGAACTTGAATTGGATCTAAAAGGTCAGCAGATTGAATCGATCGAAGTAAAATCGGCCAAAATTGATGTAGCGCCTCAACCTATTGTCCAAAAAGGTTTTGCTCAGCTCCGGCGACAAGGATATCAACTATTTCAGAGATTGCAAGGCAACGTTGAGCAAGCATCAGCTAATCTGGTAGATGATGCAGGTTCAGGCGAAATTTCAGCACAATTGGATGTGGCAGCTGAATTTGAAGAAATGTTTCAGTCCCAGATTGGTAGCCGAGTTTCATCTACTAGAAATGCAACCTTCACACCAATAAACAGTTCGGTTCAGAACGTGATTGGCTCTGAACCGATTTTGCAGAACATTGAGGTTGGGGCAGAATCACTAGCAATGTCGCCAGAAAGAACTATTCAGGAAGCTCGGCAACAGATGATTGAAGAGATTCAGTCTCACCGGCAACTGGCCAGAGGTAGCGGCTCGCGGGAAGTCACAATTCGTCTTAGGCCGGAGTATCTTGGTCGTTTGATTGTTCGAGTTACCAATCAGAATGAGGAAATTGCTGTTCAGATCCGCGCGACAACGACTGAAGCCCAAAATTTACTAGTATCAGAACTTGCCGATTTGAGTGTAACGTTACGGGAACAGGGTATTCAGTTAGGTAACCTGGACATTTCGGTAATTGGTAGTGGAAAAGATTCTCAACAGTCTCATGATCAGTCATCGCAGTTTTCTGATCAACAACAGCAGTCAAATCCTAATTCTAATAGTGACCAAGATGAAAATAGGGAGTTCGAATCGGAGATGAACCAAGACATGTCTCACGATAGTTCAGACGACGATTCAGGCGATCTTAACTTAGTTATATAAGGAGAAACAATGCAGATTGGTAGAGATAATTCAAAACAGGCGAATGGCACATTATTGTCTCGTCCCAACGGATTGGGTTCCAAGACGCCGATCACACAGTTGGCTGACGAAAAACGGCTCGGAAAAGCGGATTTCTTGAACTTGTTGGTAACCCAATTAAAGTATCAGGATCCTCTTGAACCAATGAAAAATAGCGAATTTATTGCGCAGACTGCCCAGTTCAGTGCCCTTGAGCAAATGCAGGAACTCAACCAGAACGTGGAAAGCCAGATGTCGTTACAGAGGAATATGTCCGATATGATGAAAACGCAGTACATTGGAAAGACTGTGCAGGTTCCTGGTTCAAAAGTTCAACTCGCCGATGGAAAACCTGTAGAAATTGGCGCATCACTTTCTGCACCAGCTGGTGTACGGTTTGAGATGTATAGCGAAAGCGGTGAAATGGTGTCTTCAACCAACCTCGGTATGCAAAATGCAAAAACTGTGAGTGTCTTCTGGGATGGTCGTGATCAGGAAGGCGTTCTTCAGCCGGATGGTGATTACACTTTTCGGGTTAAGGGTATTAATCAAACAGGTGAAAGTGTTCAAGTTGAACCGCTGATGTCAGGTCAAGTTTCAAAAATCTCCTACGAAGATAACGAAACCAGATTATACGTCAATGGAGAATCCATTTTAGCTAGCGAAATAGTTTCTGCTTCAATGTAACTGTTAATATAATTTTATGTAACAACAAAAAAAGGAGAATTTACACATGCTTAAATCAATTCTTAATGGCCTAGCCGGTGTTAGAGGACACCAAACTCAGATGGACGTTGTCGGTAGTAATATTGCCAATATCAACACTATTGGTTATAAGACAATGCAGGCAACATTTCAAGAGACGTTGAGCCAGATGGTTGGATCCGCTCAAGGACCGACAGAAAAACGAGGTGGTTCGAATCCTCTACAAATTGGACTTGGTTCTTCGATTGGTGGTATCAAGTCAACTTTTTCTCAAGGTGCTCTTCAGGATACTGGAAATGTGACTGATATGGCTATTCTTGGGAATTCGTTTTTTATCGTAAATGATGGTAACCGTGATTTCTTTACGAGAAACGGAAGTTTTGGTTTTGATGGTGAAGGTACCTTGGTTAACAATCAAGGGTATGCTGTTCAAGGTAAGCAAGCAACTCCAGAAGGGGTAATTGCAGAAGATGCTGTTGTTGGAAAACTTAGCTTGGCTGCAGATACGCGTGTTGAGCCTAACGCTACCACTCAAGTGACTATTACCGGGAACCTCGATGCTGAGACGACTATGCAAGGGACATTAACACGTACCAAGTCGTTCTTGGCTACTGCTACCCAGAATGAAGACATCAGTGGCCTTTTTGCTAACGGGGCAGCTGAAACATTTCTAAACCTGATTAGTGGTTTGGACACTATAACGGTTGGAGATCAGGTCAGCACAAGAACTTTTACCTATGGTGTGGATTTTACCACATTAGCAGATCTGGCTACGGCTGTTGATAATGAATTCAATGCTCGGTTTACAACTAATTTTAATGATCCTGCGGATGGGGGAGATGGCCAGATAACTATTACTTCTGTTGCTCCTGAAGTCCGAATGGTGGTTCGAAGCGATACAAATAGTGCATTGGATGCAGCCTTTGCAAATGTGCATGAATCTGTGCTGATTACAGCTGGTTTTGGAGCGGGACAATCCGTTAATTCTGACGAATTCGCCCACCGAGCAGGGCGTACTGATCCACTAATCAACCTGCGAAATGCTCAAGGTGACACGCTTGGTCTTGTCGCTGGTGACGATCTCACATTGCTGTCGGCGGCAATTGGAGGGCTACGGAGTCCAGCCACATCCCTATTTGCTGATATCGATGATACCTCAACTTTCGAACAGTTTCGCCTCAACTTGGCAAACGCGCTCTATGGTGCGTCACCGCAACCGGAAGAGAAGGTTGAGATTGAAGATGACGGTCGGATCCGGATTGAAGGTGGTCTTGGGGTTGCCCGAGCAGTGACTGATTTAAAAATTGGTGCTGGAGGAGATCCGAATACGGATACACGAGCCTCATTTGGTAGTAGCTTTACGTTTTTCGAAGAGCAAGCTGCGTCAGACGTTACACACACGATGACAACCACAACTTATGATAATATTGGTCAAGCACACACATTGCAGGTTGAGTTCACCAGAACACGTGAATCCGGAAAGTGGAACTGGCGCGCGTTTTTGACAGGAAACGAAACTGTCCGAAGTGGGTCAACTGGAATTATACAGTTTAACCGTGATGGTTCTTTGAACTCGCTGCAGTACGATGCAGGGGCAACAGCATTCAGTTTCGATCCAGGTAACGAGTCGGAACTAGTCTCGGTTGGACTTCTGGTCGGATCTGAAGGATTGTTTGATGGAGTAACTTTCTTTGCATCTCCATCAACAGCTGCGGTTGTTGATCAAGACGGTTCCGCTCTGGGTGTTATGGAATCAGTTTCTATTGACGAAGCCGGAATGATCTTCGCCAATTTCGATAATGGTATTCGGAAGGTGAAGGCCCAGATTAGTGTGGCTCAGTTTAATAATCCAACCGGTTTGATCAAAGCACAAGATAGCTTGTTCATCAATTCAGTTAACTCTGGAAACCCAATTGTGGCGGATGCGGAGAAAGTATTATCGAAAGTTGTGTCTAAGAAACTTGAGAGATCCAACGTCGATATTGCTGAACAGTTTACACAGATGATTACCGCTCAAAGAGGTCTACAAGCAAACTCACGAGTGATTACCACTTCGGATGACGTGTTGACTGAACTGATTAACTTGAAACGTTAATTTTTAAAGGGCGTCTAATTAATTAGGAACGTTAGATGCAGAAATTGACAGAGGAAAGGAGTATTTAATGGATTTAGGATCGGTGGTTGGCTTGCTTTTGGGCGTGTTTGCCCTTGTTTTTGGCATGTCAGCCAACTTAACAAACTTCGCTAATCTAAAGTTCTTTCTTGATCCGGCCTCCTTTATGGTGGTTATGGTTGGCACGGTTGCTTCTACTTTCATTACCTTTCCAATGTCTCAAATGAAGACAACTTTCGCCGTAGCTAAGAATGCCTTTGTGGAACCCACATTTTCGAATATGGAATTGATCAAACAGCTCGTTAATTTTGCAAACATCGCTAGGGTGGAAGGGGTTCTCCAACTTGAATCTAGGTTGGAGGATCTCACTGATGATTTCCTTTCGCGGTCAATGACTATAGTTGTTAATGGTATGGATTCTGCAGATGCTAGGATACTTCTTGAAAATGAACTGTCTTTTGTCGAGGAGCGCCATGGTGCAGGACAAGATATTTTCGATTATTTGAACAAATATAGTCCGGCATTTGGTATGATTGGCACACTTATGGGCTTGGTTCTGATGCTTCAAGCGATGGGGGATGATCCTGGAGGAATTGGACCTGCCATGTCCATTGCTCTGATAACCACTTTTTACGGAGCAATTTTGTCTAACCTGATATTTACGCCTATATGTTCCAAACTTAAGATGCGTCATAGGAATGAAATGCTTTACCGTCAGATTACTATCGAAGGAACAGTCCTGATGCTGGAAGCGGCGAATGCACGGGTTGTTGAAGGGACTCTTAAGGGATTCCTACCGCCTAAAGAAAGGGAAATGCTAGACGCTGAAGCTGCTGCTGGCTAGTTCGCTGGAGAATCTTAAATGGCAAAAAAGAAACAGGAAGAAAGTAGTGAAGGTGCACCTGAGTGGATGGTGACGTTTTCAGATATGACAACGTTGCTATTAACGTTTTTTGTTATGCTTATTGCCATGGCCAATTTTGATAAGGTGAAATACGAAACGGTAAAAGCTTCCTTCAAGGATTCAATGGGGATTTTGAGTGGTTGGGATGAACCTGAGGTCCCGCCACTTATCCCACCAATCCGGCAAAAATTCAATAACGAAGAAGATCGAATGCGAGGGATTGGTTATAGAATTAAGAAAAAGTTCGTTGAAGAAGGAAAACCCAAAAGTGTGAATTTTGTAACCAAGAAGGAAGGGTTATTGCTAACACTTCGGGAAAGTGATAGCATAGGTTTCAGTACTGGAGGTACTCAACTGACGTTAGGAATGCGTGCTGTGCTTGATGAGATCGCTGGGGAAGTCAAATCCGAATCCAACAGGATTATCATCGCTGGACACACTGATAGTCAACCGATGATCAAAGGCGGTAGGTTCCCATCAAACTGGGAACTTTCAGTTGCTCGTGCCAGAAGTGTACAACAATACTTGATTCAAGCAGGTGTTGAAGAGGGCCAAACTTCAATTGCTGGTTACGCTGATACCCAGCCAATACCAATAAGAGAAGAAGGCCTAAAGATGTCTTTAACCGAACGTCAAAAGGCTAATCGAAGAGTCGAGATATTAGTTGTTCGTAAGCACCAACTTCCAACTCAATGAGTTGTGGAGTTGTCTCTCAATTTCATTCCCAAGTTAAGATTCACACCCCTCGAAATATCCTTCTGGATCCTACCAAAAATTGAATTCTGTCAATTAGCTAAGGTATGGAATTCGTTTTTAAATTAGTGTATAATATCAATTAGGTTGAGTCAGGAGAATGGAGTTATGGAAGCGCCGGAAAACGAGAGAAACCAAGATCAAAGCGATAGTGAATCCTCACTTAAATCGTTGCTTGAGGGAACCAATAAAGAGCTCATTCTACTGATTGCTTCCTTCGTTATTATGTCGATTTTGGCGGTGTTGATTGTTTTTTTTATAGCTGGTCCCAAGAGTTCGGACCCAACAGCAAAGAAAAAGGCTGACCAGCAGAAGAAAGACGAGACTTCGGATGGTAAAGGAGCCATTTATATCGGAATCCCAGGCAAATTTATCAATACCTCTGATCCGGATACACTGCGGGTAATTAGTGTAAAAATTGACTTGGTGTTAGAAAATGTCAAACAGGTTGCGGCTCTGGAAAACAAAGTTGCTCTTGAAGTCGATCGTGCGGAAATAGATGATCTTTTGTTGACTATATTTTCGGATAAGCTGGCGAGTGAGTTGCAAAGACCAGAAGTGAAAGACAAGCTTAGGCGGGAACTTGAATACGAGATCCAAAAGATCTTTGCAGATTCGGAACCAAAGATTAACATTAAGCGGGTCTTGTTTCGCAAATACATTATCCAGTAACATTCGGGAAATAGTGGTTATGGTTGAGCAAGAAAAGATTCTATCAGAAGAAGAGATCAATACAATTGCGGAAGAAAGTCAGAAACTAATTGATCAAGAAGAAAAAGCTTCGGGTAATGTTTCTGACCAGGTTAAAAACTATGAGAAATATGATTTTTCTCAATCTGCTGGGGCCGCACAATTACTGCAGGATTATCTTGTTGTAATTAGCAACTTGCATCAGCAACTTGTACGAGATTTTGCTGATTCAGTTTCAGGTTTGATTCGATCGGTTACGGAGGTTGAGTTTACAGGCGCAAACCAAATGACTTTCGGTGAATTCTGTGACGAACTGGATGATCCATCCTGTTTTTGCAAGTTAGCGATGGAGAATGTAGATGGAATGGTTATTATGGAAATAAAACCTGATCTTGCCTTTGCTGTTGTTGAAAAACTTCTGGGAGGAGTCGGGGCATATGAGGCTGTCCCAGATCAATATTTGACGGATATTGAGGTGGAAATTATAAGTCAATTGGTGCAATATGTTATTTATGCATTGGATGTTGTTTGGAAGCAAGCGAAGGGTGACATCGCTTTTATGATGGACTCTGATTCCTTTGAACACCAGGTGAATGAAGTCAAGAATATCTTATCATCTCATGACACTGTGATGGTTGTTCAGTTTGATGTGAAACCGATGTTTGCAGAGACCGCAGGGCACCTGAGTATTTGTTATCCTGTTGATGTGGTTGAAAGCATTATGGCTGATGCGCCAGCGGAGCTTTTGAATGTGTCGATTGCCGATGCCACAGATTCAGTAGATGAAGAAGAAGACAACCAATACAAACCGCAAGTCCAGGAACGTGTCAGCAAAGCGGAAGTGGAGATAAGAGCCGTTTTTCCTAAGACGATAATGTCACTCAATCAACTGAAAGCCCTCCATAAAGGCTGTGTGATTGAATTGGATGTGCTTGTAGAAAACAAACGGATTGTTGACCCTGTTATTCTTGAACTGGAAGGGAAACCTAAACTTCTTGGGAAACTAGGGCAAATGCGAGAGAAGCGTGCTGTCATGATTAGTGGGCCAGTGGAAGACGAGGATTTGTAATATCGGATCTATGTGTCTCCAATGCCATAGGTTTGGGTATTTAGGAAAGGAACAATAGGATAAGAAATGGAAGAAAAAAGCGATCTCAACGAAATGTTGGGTGAAAATGAAGGAACGGTAGAAGAGGATGATGCTGAATCCTCTCAAGGCATAGCAGAAGAACCTGTATCAGAAGACCCCGGCGACATGGGTTTGATAGAGGAAGATTTCTCATTTGCTGAGGGACAGCAAGATCAACCGGCTGTCGCAGATGGTCTTGAGGAACTTCTGGCTGATGTTGAGCTTGAAGTTATCATCGAACTTGGACGAACTCGAAAAGCGCTTCGGGACATTTATGATTTGAAAGTTGGCACAATCGTTGAACTAGACAAACAAGCGAGAGAACCGATTGATATTCTTGTAAATAACAGCCCTGTCGCTAGGGGAGAAGTTATGGTATTTGAAGATGCTTTGGCTGTACGTGTAACAGAGATTATGAATCCTACTGAACTTGTCAAGAAAAATTAGCTCATATGATCATGGGATTCGCCGATTGGTTAAAGAAATATTGGCAAGTAGGGGGCGTTGCCCTATTGCTGATTTTGACTTCAATTTGGGCTCAAGGTCAAGACACAATAGGAGACCCTCCGGTTCCCGCATTCGAATTACCCAATCTTTGGCTTTTTGCCCTGAAGATGCTGTTTTGGTTGTTGATTGTGACCGGGCTGATTTTTGTTACAGTCTGGGTGTTAAAGAAGTTGATGCTAAAATCTCAACCAACTCAATCGGTAAGACCAATCAACATTATCTTTGAAGAGCCGATTTCTCCAGCTAAATCTGTCTGTTTGATTCGAGTTTTAGATCAAATGCATGTTGTTGGTGTGACCAATGCGAATATTTCGTATATAGCAACTCTTGATGAAGATGAAGTGACTTTGGTTGATCAGTGGCTTGAAAATGAATTGATTCTTGAACGACGAGTGAAGACTGGTTTCCAATCTTTTCTTCGCAACTTCGTCAGGAAAACTGGTAAGTGAAAAAATTTTTTTTGTTTTTCTTTTTGTTTCCTCTTCTTTTTGTTTCGCTTTGTTATTCCCAATCTACTTCAACGCAACCAGGGCTTCCTCTACCAGAACTTAATATTAGTCTTCGTCAGACAGACAATCCGAGCGAATTTACGTCAACACTTCAAGTCTTTATAATCTTGACAGTTTTGTCGATAGCACCTTCCTTTCTGATTATGATGACTTCTTTTACACGTTTCATTGTTGTTTTCGCTTTTCTCCGTCAAGGTTTGGCCATTCCGCAGATTCCACCGAATCAAGTTCTAGCCGGTTTAGCCCTGTTTTTGACCTTTTTTGTTATGGCACCGATTATTAAAAGTATAAATGAGGAAGCACTGCAGCCTTATTTGACCAGCGAAATTGGTCAAAGAGAGGCTTTCGAGAAAGCGCTCTCTCCAATTCGTGACTTTATGCTTAGGCAAACACGGACTGATGATATCCAATTGATGCAGCGACTTTCAGGTTTAGACTCCATAGAATCAAAGGCTGATTTACCCACGCATGTGTTAATCCCTTCCTTTATTATCAGCGAGCTTACAACTGCATTTACAATTGGGTTTCTCTTGTTTATTCCGTTCTTGGTAATCGATATGGTAGTTGCCAGTATTTTGATGGCAATGGGGATGTTGATGGTTCCCCCAATATCAATTTCATTACCCTTCAAAATATTGCTTTTTGTTCTTGTTGATGGATGGAACCTTCTAATATATTCACTGGTTTCAGGAATTAAGGGGTAGGTGGAAATGTCACCAGAAGCTGCAATTTATGTTATACGTCAAGCCTTTCAGTTAATGTTTATGTTGGCTGGTCCTGTCCTGGTTTCCGGGTTAGTGATTGGCTTAATTGTTAGTGTTTTTCAAGCTGCAACACAAATTCAAGAAATGACACTCACCTTCATCCCCAAGTTGATAGCTGTTGGTCTAGTATTGACCCTTTTATTTCCATGGATGTTGAAATTGATGCATGGTTTTACCCGGGACCTGATTATTAACTTTTACTCTTTCTTGCAGTAATGCCAAATTTTTTTATCCCACTCGATTTATCAATTCGATTCACGCTTGTATTTCTTCGTATTGTGGGGATTGTTGTCTTTGTCCCTTTTTATAATCATCGGGCTTTCCCTAATATCATTAAAATGGCGCTTTCGATTGTTCTCACTTTTACCGTTTTTCCTGTTTTAAATTTACAAGGTTTTACCGTACCGTTAGATGTAATTTCCTTGGTTTTGGTGGCTGTCCGAGAAGTGTTAATCGGTTTCGTTATCGGTTTTGCCTCCCAACTTGTCTTCATTGGTATTCAATTTGGTGGTGAGTTAGTGACAATCCAAATGGGGTTTTCGATGGCAACTATTTTGGATCCAAACCATCAAGAACAGGTTACTATTATTTCCCAGATTTATAGTTTTTTGGCTCTCATCATTTTTGTTTCTATTAAGGGACATTATATTTTCCTAATTGCTGCGGTTAATACTTTCAAGTTCGTTCCGATTGGTGGGTTCAGCTACTCCGAAGATTTAGCGGAACAGATCATTAGACTATTTAGCGAACTCTTTGTGGTAGGTTTTTATGTAGCTGCACCTGTCTTTGTTGCGCTATTTATGACGACCATCGCACTCGCTTTGATTAGTCGTGCAATTCCACAGCTTAATGTCTTCATCATACTTCCTCTGGTTCAAGTTTTGGTTGGAACGGTTATGATTATAGCGTCTATTAGGGTAACAGTTGTGACCTTTGAGTTTTTGTTTGAAGGACTTGGTAAAGACCTGCAGACGCTTGTTACGGCCATGTGATCGCTGGCATTTCAACTGCCTGTTTTGAGTTGATGAACACTCAGAGCGGTGTTATACTAGCAGTGAATACGCAAGGTTGAAACAGCTCTGTATTCTGGTAATATAACTCTTGAAACCTTGAAACGTTATCCTGATAAACACGTTAGATTTCATTGAAGAGATGATGTTGGTTGAGGCGAATGGCTGAAAGTGTTGCCGGTAGTTGCATGGGAGGAATACACTTCAAAAATCCTATGGGGTGAGGTAATTGAACGAAGGCCCAGGTGGAGAAAGAACTGAAGAGGCGAGTCAGCAGCGTATTGAGAAAGCTCGCAGGGAAGGTGATGTCCCTAAGAGTCGGGAATTTAATTCTGCGATTGCTTTGCTCTTGGGACTATTGGCAATGTGGGTGTTTGGATCGTTTACACTCACGTCATTGAAGAACCTGAGTGTTGTTGCCATAAAGCAACTAAATGATTTTCGAGCTGAGCCTTCGATTATACAATTCTTTTTAGGCGATCTTTTTACACGGTTTGCGCTGATTATTTCACCCTTCCTAGTTGCCACTGCTGCTGCTGGTATTTTGACAAATTTTCTTCAAGTTGGTCCCCTGTTTTCCTTTGAAGTTCTTGCATTTCGTCCGGAAAAGTTGAATCCTTTTAATGGAATTAAGCAACTTTTTTCACGAAATGCTCTTGTTGAAACAATTAAAGCGATCCTGAAGCTAGCCGCCGTAGCGGCTATCGTTTATATCACTATTCAGGGTGAGTCAGTCTATTTTCAGTCCTTGGGATCAAAAGACATCAATGGTATCCTCAACTATATCGCGTTTTTAACTTTTGATGTTGCTTTTCGAGTGGCGCTTTTTCTCCTGTTACTTGGGATTTTAGATCTTTTCTATCAACGTTGGAGTTACAATGAAAAGCTGAAGATGACGTTACAGGAAGTTAAAGATGAGAACAAGCAAACTGAGGGTTCTCCTGAAGTAAGGCGAATCATTCAGGAACGGCAACTAACAATGACACAACGGAGGATGATGGATGAAATTCCGGATGCCGATGTTGTTATCACCAATCCAAGACATATTGCGGTTGCTATTAAGTATGATCGAGACGTGTCGTCCAGTCCTGTTGTGATAGCAAAAGGAGCGGATCTAATCGCTAAGAGAATACGTGAAATCGCAGAAGAAAATGAAATCCCAATTATGGAAGATAAACCAGTAGCGTGGGCGCTTTTTGAACTCGAACTCGGCGACATTATTCCAGTGGAGTTGTACAAACCAGTTGCCCAAATTCTTGCACGTGTTTACAGTATGAAACAAAGTTTCAATAAAGCAGAAAGTATGAGTGCATGATTGATGGCAGAATCAAGGTAAAATTCGATCCGTATGCATCCCTTAATTACCAGAAATAGTGATTTCGTCCTTGTATTTGGTGTCATTGGGATCATTCTAGTAATGGTGATCCCATTGCCTGCAGCGGTGCTCGATTTGCTGTTCGCAGTGAATATTACGGTATCGCTGGTTACCTTGCTCGTTGTTCTCTACATGTTGCAGCCAGTTGACTTCTCGATTTTCCCGTCTTTATTGCTTGTATTAACTATGTTTCGTCTTTCACTCAATGTTGCTTCAACACGAGTGATACTCACGAAAGGACATCTAAGTACAGATGCTGCGGGTAAGGTAATTCAATCGTTTGCTCAGTTCGTAGTCCAAGGAAATTATGTTGTTGGGTTCGTCGTTTTTTTCATTATACTGATCATTCAGTTTATTGTTATTACTAAAGGATCGGGACGTATTGCTGAAGTTGCTGCCCGTTTTACATTGGATGCTTTACCGATGAAACAGATGGCTATTGATACAGATTTGTCTGCAGGCTTAATTACCGATGATGAAGCGCGCCAGCGTCGAACAGAAGTTTCCAATGAAGCAAATTTTTACGGCGCAATGGACGGTGCTAGTAAGTTTGTGCGTGGTGATGCCATCGCTGGCTTGATTATTACAGCTATCAACATTGTTGGTGGCCTGATTATCGGAGTTGCTCAAAGGGGCCTACCACTAGCAGACGCCGCGCAAAAATATACACTGTTGACTATTGGGGACGGATTGGTTAGCCAATTTCCTTCGTTGGTTGTTTCTCTTTCTACAGGTCTTCTGATTAGCCGAAGTTCGGAGAAGAGGGCCTTTGGTCAAGCCTTATTAGAGCAATATTTATTGCAACCACGTGCGTTGGGAATAGCTGCTGGTGTGCTCGCTCTTATAGGTATAGTTCCGGGAATGCCAACATTCCCGTTTCTCGTGCTGTCTGCTAGTGCTGGAGGCATGACTTACTTGGCTACCCGCTTTCCAGAAGGCATGGAGGAATTGCCTCCAGCTGCTGATGAGGCTGTTGATGCAGCACAGGAATTGACGCCAATTGAACAGGCGGAACAGGAACTTGACGTTGAACCAATACAGCTAAATGTTGGTTATAGTTTGATACAACTTGTGGATCCTAATGAGGGTGGAGATCTTCTTAATCGGATCAAAGAGATTCGATCATCTTTAGCTCGGGAGCTTGGATTAGTCCTGCCACACATTCGTATACGAGACCAGATGGATTTAGCTCCAGGAGCCTACCGAATTGTGATCCGTGAAGAATCTGTTGCGGAAGGTGAACTCCGTACAAATGAATTTTTAGCTATGGAAGTTGGCCCGGTGACAGAGGAGATTAATGGAACACCGACTCTGGAACCAACTAATAATCAACCGGCGATGTGGATAACTGCAGATCAACGAGAACGTGCACAAATGGCTGGTTACCTAGTGATTGATCCGTCTTCTGTATTGGCAACGCATTTGGTAGAAACGACTAGACGACATGCTGATAGGTTTTTGACACGCCAGGACGTGCAAAAGTTACTTGATCGTTTAAAAGAAACCAGTCCAGCTATTGTTGATGAAGTACTTGAGGCTACTTCTTTAGGATTAATTCAAAAGATACTAAAGAACTTGCTTAAAGAGGGCGTTTCTGTTCGAGATTTGATGATTATATTAGAAGCATTAGCCGACCAGTCAACTATAACGAAAGATCCCGTGATGCTAACTGAAGCGGTTAGACAACGGGTAGGCTCTACAATTTGTCGTCCTTATCTTTCAGAAGATAATGCACTTGATTATGTTGCTTTAAGTGAAGAAGTAGAAGAAGTTATTATGAGTGGGATACAGCAAGATGAACAGGGGGAATACCAATTTTTAGCTATTGAGCCCAATGCTGCGTATCAACTTGTCAATGGTATTGCCAATGCTGTTACACAAGTTGCTGGTCTTAATGTGCAACCACTCATCTTATGTTCCCGCTCAATTATTCGTGCCTACTTGAGGCAATTTATCGATATCCAATTCCCAACGCCGATAACAGTGTTGTCTATTGAAGAAGTTCCACCAACGATACAATTGAATGAGATTGGTCGTGTGGAATTGACTGAAGCTGAGTAGTAAGACCACCGTCATACTGGGAGTGTGAAATATGGCTACGCGTATCCAAAAAGTTTACGGGAAAACGCCAAGAGAAGCACGCCAAAAAGCTGAAAAGGAGTTTGGCAGGAATATCGGTATTGTTAAAACACGGCGTATTTCACCCAATAAACTTCAACCGGATAAAGGCTCAAATTACGAATTAACAATTGCAGTTGAAACTGAAATTCCTGCTAAAATGCCGCTTATTCGTCCGAGATCTCCTAGTCAGGATCCAGTTGCCATTCAGCAAGCAATTGAACGCGTAAATACGGCTTTGACGGCTAACGCATACGGTCGTCAAAATGCACAGACTGATTCGGAATTTGGTCAAGACCCCCCGTATAGTGAATCACCTGGTTTTTCCTCACAACAAAATGAAATTGTACCTGTTCCAGATGATTTGTCGCCGGAAAAAAGGGAAGAGAAACAACCAGAGAGCTCGCTTACCATGGACTATCTCAGTTCGGAATTAAATGAGATCCGTGATGCTCTTAGTATTCTTTTAAGTAGTACAAAAATATCTGATAATACGGATTTGCCGGATGAAGTAACAGGACTTTACCGCAGATTTCTCAAGTCTGATGTTGAGGCAGAGTTAGCTTATGATCTAGCCGAAGCGATGTGGACCTGTTTTAATGATGAAGAAGGTAAATCGATTCATGAACATTTGACAACGTTAATTCAAAACATTGTAAAGACAAGCAACGGTATCAAATTCGGTGATACTCCGACAGTGGTTGCTCTGGTTGGTGCAACAGGTGTTGGGAAAACGACGACAATTGCTAAGCTTGCTATTCAATATTGTTTTCAAAAGAAAAAGGTCGCCCTCATCACAACTGATGATTTTAAAATTGGTGCCATCGAGCAATTGGAAACTTACTCCCAGATTTTATCCCTACCGATGGAAGTTGCTCGTGATCCTGAAGAACTCGAGAAGAAAATTCAGAAATATGCTGATTTGGATTTGATCTTGATTGATACGCCTGGACGTAGCCAGTTGGATGTTGCTCGTCTTAGATCAATCGAGTTATTTTTGAATGCCGCTCGTCCGGATGAAACTTACTTGATGCTAAACATGACTACGCGTAACACTGATATGGAGAATATAATAAAGAGATTTGGATCACTTGGGATTGACAAACTCATTTTTACTAAGTTGGATGAAGCAATTTGCTATGGTTCTATTTTGAATTGTGCTGTTCGTTACAAGAAACCAATTGCCTATTTTACAACTGGCCAAGATGTTGCAACCGATATTGAAGTTGCAACGCACAACCGAATAGCCACTTTTTTGCTTAGAGGTTACCAGAAGAAATCGTAGCGTTTTAATTATGGTCATATACTGGCGATCAAAGTGTCTGAACCGGAGTCGACTTTGTATTTGAGAGTGTAGTATCAAGGAGAAATTAACTTTGAAGAATAATCACGCAGCAGAGCTGAGAAAGGTTGCGAAGACTGTCTCAGCCGAAGTCGCTCGAAGAGGTAGAATTTCCCCGGTTTTACGTACCATCGCGGTCACTGGTGGTAAAGGTGGAGTTGGAAAAACCAATGTGGCGACAAACTTGGCGATTGCCATGGCGCAACTTGGTAAACGTGTTGGGATTCTAGATGCCGATTTGGGGCTTGCGAATGTAGATGTGATGTTGCATGTTAATCCACGTTACACGCTTCAACACGTGGTCACTGGAGAGAAGCGAATTGAAGACATAATTGTTAAAGGTCCTCTTGATATTTCAGTTATTGCTGGTAGTTCTGGTATTAAAGCTATGGCGGATTTGCCGGTCCAAATTCATAAAAAATTAATTAGTGAGCTTAGTCGACTCCATACTTTAATTGACATTCTCATCATTGATACCCCCGCTGGAATTGGTAATAATGTTTTGAGTTTTGTCTTAGCTGCGGATGAGATTTTGGCTGTAACAATACCTGATCCTATGGCGTATACTGATGCATATGCTTTAATTAAGGTGATTTCTCGCTGGCGTCGGGATGCACGGGTTAATCTTTTGATTAATATGGTGCGGACTGCTGCCCAAGCTCGTGAAGTTGCTGAAATTCTCAAAACAGTTGTCAGGAAATACAACCTCCAGCTAGGCAAAATCTCGTATGCTGGTTATATTCCCTATGATTCCAAAATTAAAAATTCGCTCATCAATCGTAAGCAAGCACCATTTATGCTTGAAAATCCCGATTCTCTTTCTGTAAAGTGTATTCAGGTTATTGCTAAGAGGATGGTTTCTTCTCTGGCACAACATTCTGTTACGAAAAATTTCTTTTCGCAATTTGAACAAATTAAGGAAAAGGGTCAAGGGAAATAGCGTTATTCCTTGGCATTTTAATTAACTGAGATGAAACATCATGCGTGACCTGAAAATTGTGTCATCTTTGCTGAATTACGAAAATTTAACTCGCTGTAGATTAGCTTGTTAGGCTAAAAATGGGATCTAGGAAATGGATTAGTATAAGAATCAGTTATGGATTAAGTTTTTCTGCTCTAATCGTAGCTAGTCTTATGGCTTATTTCAAAGGGAATTCTATTGAGACGATTTTTAGAAAGGCAATCATAGCCTTTATTATTTTTGGGATTTTAGGATATATCGTCGGATGGTTTGTCTCATGGATAACACGATCAGAACTATCATTTATTTACGAAGACAGAGAAGAGGATGAAGACGACAGAAGAACTGTGGAGGGCCTATAAATTTGACGATGACTCTGAAGCTAAAGAGCAGCTCATTGATCAATGTCTTCCACTGATAAAGTCGATAGCGTACCAAGCATCTGCATATGCTTCTCCATCATATGATTCAGATGATCTTGTAAGCATTGGCATAATGGGAATGCTGGATGCTATTGACAGGTTTGATCCGACAAAAGGTGCAACCTTTAAAACCTTCGCCAGTCACCGCATTCGCGGAGCAATTCTCGATGAAATCCGCGCTTTAGACTGGGTTCCAAGAAGTGTTCGACAGAAAGCTAACCAACTCGAATCAGTATATCGGCGTTTAGAACAGCAAAATGGTCGTGCTCCGGATGAATTTGAAGTTGCTAAAGAGATGGGCCTGACCATTGACGAAGTGCATCAAGCCCTAACAGAGGTAAGTTGTACAGCAATCATTACATTAAGTGACCTGACGTCGGATGAGGATGAACAAGACGCTATTCAAGAATTTATTGCTGATCCGAGTAATATTGATGCTGCGGACCAACTTATATATGAAGAAACAAAGAACCTCTTGGCTGAAGCTATTGATTCGTTACCTGAGAGAGATAAACTGATACTGAGTTTGTACTACAACGAGGGATTAACAATGAAGGAAATCGCCCTTGTTTTAGATGTAAATGAGTCGCGCGTTTCGCAACTCCACTCTAGTGCTATTTTAAGGTTGCGGGCTGGGTTTCAGCAGGATGATGACGTCGTTTGAAACATGGAAAAATATAGAATCCAAGTTCGTTTGAGTAGAATCTTAGGTCGTTTTAAGTATGTTTTTTGAATGATATCAAGATTGATGACATTCGCTATGAAATTCAAAACAAACAGAAATCGTAAGATCTATACAATAGTTCGTGGTATTAGTTGGATTCCTGTTTTAATGCTTGTACTTCTTTGCATTGCTTTTTTTCCAGATGATTCTAGTGCAGCAAAGATCATTGGGACGAGATATCACCATCATCCAGAGACTCGTTCTACTCGTGTTGTTTTTGTCATTGATGGTCAGATTGGTTCCCACCAACTTCATTCCCCACAGGAAAATGAGATCGAGGTCCGTTTATATAATATGTTAGTAGTGCCCGGTTTTGATTTGGATGTTAATGCTAATGATCCAATTTTGAAGGATGTTTTGGTCAAAATGGGGCCTGGCCAATCGGCAATTTTGAATCTAACTTCACATCAAGATATTCGTCGTTATAAGTTATTTCCCCTCTCAAGCCCGAATCGAATCGTGATAGATCTTTTTGGAGCTTTCGATTCATCTTCTAAATCTCAACCATCTTCACTTAAAGTTGGTAACCGAACAGATCCAGATCAAAATGCTCCTTTATCTCCGAAAAATCCGGAAGAAATAAACGAATCATCCACTAATTCAGAGGAGATATTGAGTCAAACAGTATTCCAAAATCATGAAGTTCGATCCGGAGAACCGATGCTAAACATCCAGGAACTTTTGGATCAGGATGAACTTGTTCTTGGAGTTGAAAGTGAGTCTAGGGACATCCCCACTTCGCCCTCTACCGTTGTCTGGTGGATACTTTTAGGGATCATTTTTTTGTTACTTTTGGGGCTGGTGGTTCTAGGGATCCTGGTTTTAAGGAGCCGGAGAGCATTAAAACTTGTAATGAATCAAGAACCTGTGCTCCCTTCACAGTCTATTGAGGAAGAATTTTTTCAAGAGGATGAAGTGTTGAAGGATGTGACAAGAGAGGGTGGTGACGACGAAGATTTTGAAGAAATTCTCGACAATACGATTTCGCAAGAACTGGATACATCGAACCAGCCTTCCTCATTAAAACGAGCATTCATTGATCACTCAGACGCTAATCATGAAGAAGAGCTCGAGCAAGTTGGGCGAGAACTGGATTTGGAGGCGGAGGATGCTAAAACAGCGGATACTGAGGAGGAGCAGTACGATCATCAAGGAGTGAAAGATAAAATTACCGAGTTGCTAGGCGATGACGAAATTTTGCTTGGAGAAGTCGTGGGGCCTGAATTGGAGGAAGATGAGAAACTAAAATCCCAAGACCTGAGACTCTCACGAAGAATTGGCACTGCCCGCAGGTTAATCGATGAGGGTAAGAGTCACGCGCAAGTTGCCAGGGAATTGAAAACAACAAGGGAGGAAGTTACTTTGATGCTAGCTATCGACAAAAGAAGCTAGCGGGAGGTCAGACCCTACGGTCTATACGCCTAGCCATACTTGATGCTCTAAAGCTATAACGTTGACGCTTCATACTTGAAATAAATCGGGATCTTCCTGATCCGCTCCTTCGGGTATTTAAATGCCTACCTGCTTTAAATGACCTCATACCTGTGGTCGAACTCCTGCTCAAAACGCCTGACGCTTTTCCTGCGATTCTACCAAGTGCCACTCCAACCTCCTCTTTTTACACAATACCAGCCAAGAGTAACATGAAGGTATACGCTCGTCAAGCATTTTTTTTGATTGAGCAAATTGTCAAAAGTGTAAATCTAGTTGGGTAGGATTGATAAGCCTACACTTTTAGTGAATGGGTGATGTATAATCCAAGTTGTCTATACTATCTCAAGCAAAGTATTGATTTGATTGCCAAAAAACCACGTTAGATTAAGAAAATTCTTAGATATGTTCAAAGGAACTTAGCCAGTTATGAGAAGATACCGAGAAACCCACCCAGTTTTGGAATCGAGAATGAGTTCTGTCAGACGTAGGATGAGGTACAATCGCCGGTGGCTTGAAAGGCGAACTGATCAGGCAATCATACCGCTAGAAATTCAGGAACATATTGGTATTTCCAATATTCGGGGAGAGGTGTTGATTGTTAGTAGAGATTCTCGTCAGCAACGTCGAATTAAAGAATTGCTGCGTTCAGAAAATCATCGATTTGACGTTGCATGGGATAGTGATGAAGCAATCGGTTTTCTTAAATTGAGTAAATACCGGTTGGTGATTCTAGATCGAATAAATGAAAGACGGAGACGTGTTTTTTACTATTTACGACGATATCTCAAGCACATCAAAGTGATTTCCATCGTTAATGAAAATCGGCTGGCAAACAACTCGATGAAATATGGAGGGTACAGTTTCTTACTCCACAGAGATTTCGATTTGGAGCAACTACGGACTTGTCTTATCAGCTCACTACGATTGCATCATCCAGTTTGTCGGTTGCTTAAAAATGGTGAAACCTGCAATCGTTCTTGTATTAATAGTTACATGACTGAGGAAAATTACACTGAATTAGAAGCGCTTGATCCAAATGCTGCTATGCCGGAACCAACTGATACTGAAGTTCCACTTGATACAATGGCCCCACCCCCGGAAGATTTCTTTCAAGGTGTAGAGTGAACACATTACTTTGGCTTAGTAGAATCTGCGAGAAGGGGGAAAGCCGATTCGAGAATCGGAAAAAGGTGGGTAGTTGATATTGAAAGAGTTGGGATACCAAATGGATAAAAATGTGAAAAACCGGTTGTAATGTCTACAGATACGATATTCTACAGTGATGGGAATGATGTGATGATTACTAATATGAGTTTCGTTGTTGGACCTAAGACGTTTCTCCTTAAAATTATTAATTCATTTTACTTTCAGAAGGATATTGCTGTTCGAGGATGCTGCTCAGGTGGTATCGTTGTTGTTGCAGGGGCAGGGCTTACTGTCTTCAGCATATTGCAACCAGTTAATGTCCCTAGCTTCTTACTCGGATGCCTGGTTAGTGTCATAGGGGGATTTCTACTGATTGACAAAAAGGAGTATACCAGAAATCCTTATTTCTATTCGGCAATAATGCTTATTTCCGCAGGAATTGTTATAGGGGTCTTGGGCCAGATAACTAATTCCGCCTTCCCGCTCATCATCTTAGGTCTTTTGGTCACATTGTTTGGAATATCCATGTTGATTGTCAGTAAACAGTATGTGCTAATCATTCGTACCCAGATTGAAAATTCAGAGGAACTTGAAGAATACGATGTATTATATGGCTCCCTGTCTTATATTGAAGAAGTTGCAACTGCGTTGCAGCGAGCGATAGAAGAACAAGCTTAGTAACAGGTTAGCCGTTGGCGTAAATTAATCTACTTCGTTCATGACAGGGGACTTCAATCGTTTGGCCAGTTAGGCCACTTTCAATAGTAGCAAATCCAATTTCATTGACAGCTATGTAGTTCTCTTGTGAACAATGGGGAAGATCACCTCCTTCTAAATAATTGACAATTTGTTGATATGCAACCTTAAATACACTTTGGTTTGGTGGTAGATCCAATGTTTCATTGTTAACTAGTTTGCCATCTTTATCGTATAGAGTGGTTACTGATCGAGAGTACCCAGTTCGTAGTTGTCCCTCCGTTCCAAGCACATCGACTGAAAATGCGCCTTTGGTACCGTGTTCACCTACATGGAACCCCTGTATACCGCTTTTAAAATGGATAATTGATCCGATGATTGATGGCTCTGGTTCGTAGCCTTCGGGAACTTGACCATTGTTTTGATTGATGTGGGCACTTACAGACATAGGATCGTAACCTGCAAACTGACAGATCATATCCGTATTGTGAATTGCAAAAGATAGAATTGTGGCTGGGCAATAACCGATTACGGACTTAACTTGGCCAACCAGTCCTTCTGCTACAAGTTCCTGTAATCTTAAAAGGTGCGGTGCCCAATGTCGTGAATAATCGACGATAATTGGAATGCCCTTTTCATTGGCAGTAGTTGTCATCTTATCAATTTCCTCCAACGAACAACCTGCCGGTTTTTCGAGAAAGATCGCTTTAACACCTGTTTTTAGCACATTCTGCATAACAGCAAAATGGTACGGGCCACGGACACAAACAGAAATAATATCCAGATCCTCATTTTCGAGCATCTCTATATCAGTATCGTAATAATTGATACTGGTATCTGGAAACCCGGGGCCCCATGTTTCTTTGAACTCTGTTTTTCGGTCTTCTGATAGGTCTGCTACAGCGACGAGATCTGTAGCTTCACATTGCCTAATGCCACCAGCGTGGCAGTATGGATGAGGGTCAGATGGATTAGAGTAGCGAGCTGCTATGCTTCCTAATCCAATAATTCCGACACGATACATAACTATCTCCATTTGAATTGAATATTAAAATGGATAACATTGAACTAGATTTATGTTATTTTTTCAAGAGAATTATTGTTGTTGAAAGATTAGCATGAGTTTGCTATTATTGCCCCGTTTATCAAGTTTACCAGTTAAGAGATAAGAAAAAGAGGCAGAAATGAAACTTGTAAAGACGCTTTTACTAACAGGAGAAAATAACCATGATTGGAAAAGGTCAGCCCCATATTGCAAAAATTTACTAGAAGAATCCAAAAAGTTTGAGGTTGATCTAACGACAGATCCATCTGTTAGTTTGACTGATAAAGATAAACTTAGCGACTACAATCTCTTTTTTGTTGATTATAATGGCCCACAATGGGTCGATCCAGCGAAAGAAAATTTTATCAATGCCATTAGGAATGGTACGAACGTTTGTATTCTGCACGCTTCCAATAATGCTTTTGACGGTTGGGTTGAATATGAGGAGATTTGCGCTTTAATGTGGAGAACGGGAGCAGGCCATGGCAAGTATCACAAATTTGATGTCGAAGTTACGGATCCGGATCATCCCATTACAAAGGGGTTACCATTGGTATTTAAAGATCATCCTGATGAACTATATCATGGGCTGTCACACATGCACAATACGGATTATCATGTACTAGCTACAGCTTTCTCTTCGATTGATTCTGGTGGTACTGGGCAAGAAGAACCAATGGTACTAGTGAAGAATTATGGTGACGGGCGAATATTCCACCTCATACTTGGGCATGTCGGTGGAGGCGGTGGGATGGATACGTTTGAAAATCGCGATTTTCAGACGTTGTTACTACGTGGTTGTGAGTGGGCTGCAACGGGAGATTGTGCACTGAACTGATGTTTTTAGGTGATATTGTCTAGCTGTTTAATTTCATCTTTTGATAATTCCCAACTGAACAGATCCAGGTTGTCTTTCAAGTGGTCGATTGAACTTGCTTTGGGGATAACAATCATATCTTTCTGAATTAACCACAATAAAGCAACTTTTGCGGTTGACTTATTGTGACGCTCAGCAATCTTGGTTAAAAGTGGTTCTTTCAGGATTTGGGTCCTTCCAAGCGGACAGTACGCAGTCACGGCGACATTCGACTCCTGGCAGTGATTTAGCAAGTCCGGTGTTTGATGGTGAATATGGTACGGTACTTGATTAACGTTGATTGGTGTTTTCGAGAGCAGTTTGGCTTGATCAATTAGGTTTGTGCTGAAGTTACTGACACCAATGCTTATTGCTTTGCCTTGACTTTGAACATAGTTGAATGCTTCGATTGTTTCTCTCAAGGGGACATCGTCACTAGGCCAATGAATCAGGAGTAAATCGACGTAATCCATCTGTAATTGGCCCAGAATCTCATCGCACTGAGCCAGAACCTGATCGTAGCTTAATTCAGTTCTCCATATCTTCGAGGTAATAAATAAATTGTCGCGTTTAATATCAGATTCAGCTATTGCTTGGCTTATCTCGCGTTGATTCTGATATAACCAGGCAGTGTCAATATGCGTGTAACCAAGATTAATGGCATTTTTGACGGCGGATTTGCAAGCATCACCACGTAATTCCCACGTTCCAAGCCCGATCATGGGCATCAAATTCCCATCTGCTAAGCTGACATTTCTCACGTCTTTTTTCCTTTTAACCAGATTTTCAAGTTTTGTTTGAAATTTAAATAGCATATCATAGCGGAGGAATCAATCATATTTATTTGATGGTATAAGTTGGATTTGCTAAAATTACTTGGCATAGGATATCTTGTTTGTCGTTATTTGTTTTTTCGTTTCAATAATTAATTCAATATTCAGTGTTGGAGAGTGCTGTGAGAGATGCTTTTTCAATCTTGCCTTTAATTTTACTAATCATTCTTAGTAGCCTTGGTTGCAAATCGGAAAGAGAAGTTTCAGGTGGAGATAAACCTTCTGTGCCAAATCAAGTGCTAAAACAGGTAAAAACCGCTCAGGAGCCGGTATCACGTGGTGAAATGAGCTACGCTGTGCCAGAGGGATGGGTTCGCCAAAAGCCGTCAAGCCCAATGCGGCACGATCAATTTTTGCTGCCGGGAGCTGGAGATAAGCCATCTGCTGAACTTGCCGTGTTCTCTGGTATTGGTGGGTCAGTAGAAGCAAATCTAGATCGTTGGTATAAACAATTCAAACAACCTGATGGACAAGAGACAAAAGACTTAATTGAACGGAAAAAAATCCAAGTTACTGATTTGACAGTTACGGTCGTTTCCTTGACTGGGACTTTTATGAAGTCACGTGCTCCTATGATGATGGGAGCACCTGTTGATGAATTGGGAGGTTATGCTCTTTTAGCGGCGATTGCCGAAACAAAACAAGGATTATGGTTCTTTAAGGCAACGGGGCCAAAAGACACCATAAATCGTTGGCAAAAAAGTTTTGATGAGTTTGTCCAATCTTTTCGGGTGAACTAAAACCTCGAGTGCTGTTGACTGTACCCGATTTTTATTTGTTTTCTACTGCGTAATAATATAGTTTTTGAAGTTTTCCAAATCTATTTAAGAACCCTACACAAGGAGAAAATTGTGGAATATAAATTTCCTTTCTTTTTAGTTATGACAGTGATCGTAGCGGGCCTAATGGCGTGTTCTGATAGCAGTGAAAAAAGTTCACCAATAAAACCGAAGGTGTCATCTCAATCTTCAGAAGATGACGTAGCTATTAAGCAGGCAGAAATTAATTTTGTTGCAGAGGAAAATGCTCTTAAAGAGGTTTTTACAAAACATGCTGAAGGTATTAGTAAAAAGGATCTCGATGAGATCATGATCTATTGGCTGAAAAGTGGTAGTGAGGATGTGTTCACTGCTTGGACCTTTTGGGCTGGTGCATTCGAGAAAAACGTTGGATGGGACGATATTAAGAAGGGATGGGTCGGAATTTTTCGTCTTCGTGGTGGAGATATGACAATTGAATTCTTGAGTGTGGCAATTGACTCAAGAGCCAAAAATGCAACCTTGCGTGCGAAGTATAAGTGGGCTGCCAGTGGCGATCTAATTGCTGATATGGGAAAAGATAAGAAAGATAAATGGAAAATTCGAGCCATTGATTACACAAATGGGAGGTTCGGAAAGCAGGTTAAAGAATTAAGGAATCCTGCTTATAAAAACCCCTAAACCTTATACAATGTTAGCAAATTGGAGTTCCTCTAGTTTCATTTCTTGAGCGTTGACATGATTATGGATACTCAAAACATAATCTCTGGTGTATTTTAATCGAGTCTAGTAGAAGGTAACTGTGTTTTCCCTGAGAAGTTAGACACAGGAATGGAGAGTTTTGAGATCTTCAATTCCTGATTTTTTAAGGGGCTATGTAGATATGAAACAGGGAAGTTTTCTAGATTTTGTGAGCTAGTTCGGGGTAAGGCGTGGAACTGTATGAAATGTTTGATAAGTTTTGGTGTGTCTATTCGAATTTGAACCCAGATGCCAAAAAGATCCGAGATGTTTTATGCGAAGGACGAGAACAGACTAACGATCACATAGCATTTAGAACCCTTAATCTAGAAAATTTCGAAATAAGTAGATTAGCTGAACCTTTTATTTCTAGAGGTTATTCTCTAAAGGGAAGATATCATTTTCAGACTAAAAGGCTATTTGCGTGTCACTATGAACACACTGATCCATTGGTACCTAAAATATTCATTAGTGAATTGTTAGTGGAGGAATTTTCTGATTTTCTGCAGGAAACCATGCGATTTATGGTCAAAAACGCACGGCCCTCTGCAGATTTATTCCTCGCGACAGGCCGTAAATGGGATGTTAATTATAAAATATATAGTGAGTTACTTCGTGAGAGTGAGTATGCTGCATGGTTGTACATTTTTGGATTTGTTCCTAATCACTTTACAATTTATATTAATCCATTGAATCACTTTGATAGTTTGGTAGAGGTGAATCAAGTTCTTAAGGAACGCGGTTACAAAGTTAATTCTAGTGGTGGAGAGGTTAAAGGTAGTCCTGCATTAGGTTTGGAACAATCTTCCACTCTAGCCTATAAAACAGAAATTCAATTTGAGGATCTCACTACAGCCAAGAAAATTCCCGCTTGTTACTATGAGTTTGTCAAAAGATACGATTCGTTTAATGGATTTATTGTGGATTCAGCAGACAAGATTTTTGAAAGTACAAATGTTAAGCAAGTGTTCAATGCAGAAGGGTAATTTTGTGTGATCAATTGGATTCTAATTGCTGTGTGGCTTCTAAAAGAGCATTGGCCAAAAATTTTGGGTTAACTTCTTCTTTGCCACGAAATGTTTTGACCTTTTGCCCATTAATTTTTAGTATTGCTAGATCCTTTCCACCTAAGTGAATACCTACTTTTGCGTTCCGCGTTTCTCCAGGACCATTTACTTCACAACCCATTATGGCGACAGGGATTGTGACCCCATGTTTCTCCAGAAGTTCCTCCGCCGCATCAACAATTTCTTCATAACCGACGGAAGCATCACCGCGTCCGCAAAAAGGGCAGGAAATGATGTCGAGCATCTGATCTGACAAACCGAGTGTTCGTAGAAGTTCCTTCCCTGTCAATACCTCTTCAACTGGATCACCTGTAATTGAGATTCGAATTGTATCGCCAATACCTTCCATTAAAAGCGTTCCGATACCAATTGATGATTTGACGTGGGATCTCCGTGGTGGACCGGCTTCAGTGACACCTAAATGGAGTGGGTATTGAACTTTCTCTGAGAAAATTCGATTGGCTTGAATCATGCGAAATGGATCGCTTGATTTGATCGAAACTGCAATATCGGTGAAATCATGATCTTCACAAATTTTGACGTGCCTCATTGCGCTTTCAACAAGCGCTTCAGCAGTGGGAAACGGATATTTATCCAGTAAATCTTTCTCAAGAGATCCCTCGTTAATACCAATTCGGATGGGAATGTTTGCTTTCCTCGCTGAAGATAAGACTTGGGAAATCCGGTCTTGATTGCCTATATTACCGGGATTAATTCGAACTTTTGCAACTCCAGCATCGATTGCCTCAAGTGCAAATTTATAGTTGAAGTGAATGTCGGAAACAATTGGTACCGGGGATCGTTTGACAATCGCTTTAAGTGCATCAGCATCACGTTGCTCGGGAACAGCGACTCGAACAATCTGCGCTCCAGCTTCGGCACAGCGGTCAATTTGGTGCATGGTTTCGTCCACTTGACATGTTAAAGTTGTGGTCATGGTCTGTATTGAAACTGGGTTTTGGTTGCCAATAGTTACACCACCAACGTTAATCTGTTTCGTCGGACGTCGATTTTCAAATTTTACCAGATCTTGCATCAAACTTCCTTTAGCTCCATTCTGGGGATTTCTAGTTTCCCGTTTTAAAAAACGGGTTGTGGTTTATCTCTTCTTCAACTGTTGTGGCCGGTCCGTGTCCGGGGAAGAGAACAGTATGTTTTGGCAGGGAAAGTAAATTTTCTTGTACGCTGAAAAGTAAATTTTCGTATGATATGGATGCATTTCCAATAGATCCAGCAAATAATGCGTCACCAACGATGACGGTTGACCGAACGTAGAAAGAACATCCTCCAGCTGTATGTCCGGGAGTATCAAGTGTTGTGATTTCCAAGTTGCCAACCGAAACAGCATCGCCATGTTTTAGAAATTTAAGATCATTTTTACTTCTCGGTTTAGGTTCATTTTCATGAATCCATGTTGGGCAGCTAAAAGCGTCTTCTAAATCCTGCAGTCCGTTTGCGTGATCACCGTGTGCGTGTGTTAAGAGTATTAGCTTTGGGTCCATATTAATCTTGTTGATTCTTTCTATAATTGCCTTGGGATTTGCTGCAGTGTCGATGATAGCAGCTTCACGTGTCTCCGCACAGATCAACAAATAAGCATGTACAGGATAGCCACCTACCTTCGCGGTTATTGTTATAACTTCAAGTGCTGGATCATATTTAGTTGCAATCGTATTCGGTGACCAACTCTCTGTTGCAATCGCGTTTAGTTTATTGCTATCGAGTTGCAACGTGGAGGCGATCTTATCAACCTCATCACGGTTCGGTTTTTTGGTATAGTTTTCCATTTGTGAGATATTTTTTGCCATGACGCCAGATTCAGCAGCAACTCGACCGACGGTGAATCCAAGTCCTCGCCGTGCTTTAGCGATGATATCCCCAAACTCATCCTCAAGTATGAATGCCATTGTCTTTCCCTGGTTTATGCGTTTAATGGATTTTTAGTAGTCACATTTATTTGATTATGGAAATTTTCTAGATTAGATAACGCTTCATCCCTATTCCATCCCATATTGGAAGTGCGTTCCCTGCTCCTTCAATCCAGTTAGGGGTAAGGACAACATGGTCGATTGTAACGCGGTTATTGGTGAAAGTGACATGAATCAACCCATCGCGACTTTGGATAATGGCAGGATAGTGGAAACTTCCTTCACCAGTAATAATATCGCGTTTGTATTTCCAAGTTTCCCCTCCATCTTCACTTATCCCAATAGTTAAAGGATTTCGCTTTTCCGGGTTATCGTTCCAAATCATAACAATTCGACCGTCTTCAAGTTTGACAGCGTCAAGAGCTGCATAAGGGCAGTGGTTTTGCGTAACTTCGGCTTCTGACCACGTTCGGCCGTAGTCATGAGAAACACTCTTGAGAACATTCGGATTTTTCCCAGATGGTCGTATAAGTGCTAAGATTGAACCATCGTCCCGCTGAATGAGCGACGGGTGTTGATTTTGTTCGCCTGGAATGCTGCCACAGACATTCCAAGTTTCTCCTCCATCTGCGCTTTTCCAGATTTGTGAATGCCATGATGTGAATTCTGTGCCAAACAGGATTTCTCCATTATCAAGTAGGGTTGGCTTGCACCTTGGAACATGTCCCCAATCTGCCTCGATCATCTCAACTTCTGACCACGTTTCACCATTATCGTACGATCGCTTCATTCGCAAATCGCAAGTTACCCAACGTACACCAGGTCCATGCTTGCCTTCAAGCTTGCCATGCATAGTGCCGTAGATTAGCAATACGGTACCATCGTCGACTTGAAATAAGATGCCGTTTCCTTCAGGTTTGCTGGGAGAGTCAGCGACACTAATCAACGGATCGAAGCTGCCAACATCGCGTTGATGGCGTGCTAAAACCCAAGCAGTATCGGGACGCGCTTCGCCCTCGCCTGCATAATATCCAACAATGAGATCCTCATTTGATAATTCGAGTATTACCGAACAATGGCATTCAGGGTATCGATTTGTTGGTTCTGCAACCGGTTCCCAAACTAAGATTGACACGACACACGCTCATCTTTGTTGTATAATTTTTATGTCTCGGAATCCTTAATAGGCTAAGAATAGCTATTTATTATATCAAATTTAGTGGAACTATTCAAATGCGACTTCTAATGACCAAAGAAAATGATGCTGCTACTAATATGGCAATAGATGAAGCTATATTTTCGAGTCAGAAGTCTGATTCTCGCCCGACGCTGCGATTTTATGATTGGTCATCAACCGCTTTTTCGTTTGGATATTTCCAGCGGATTTTTGAGGAGATTAACCCCTCAGAATGTGATGACCTTGGAATCGATCTGGTTCGTCGTATTACTGGGGGAGGTACGGTAATTCATGGTTGGGATGTTACCTTTTCAGCTATATTTCCTAAAACCGAATTGGATGTTGGATTGCCAAGTGGTATCTCAGCTGGATACCAAGTGATCAGCGACAGTATAACTAGAGGGTTGCGAGAAATTGGTATTGAAGTTAATCAGTATGGTCGATCTTTGGATTCGTCACTTCCGAATATTTGTATTACTAATCCTGCTAAATATGATGTGATGATTAATGGTAGTAAAATTGCTGGTATTGCACAACGTCGAAACTCGGTTGGACTGCTGTTCCAAGCTTACGTTGCGCTTGATATCCCATCCCATGATATCTTGGCTATGATCTCAAAAAAACATGACTGTGAACAAGTGGTACAGATGAAGGCAACCAGTATTAATCAACACCAGTCACGAAGGTTTTTACGGACCGAAATTGAAGAAACAATTCAACGTGGTTTCGAAAAAATATTAGGTCTTGGCCTTGCCGAAGATAAGTTGGTACCTAAGGAAATGGAAATGGCCGAGCAACTGTTCAAAACAAAGTATTCTACTGAAAGCTGGAATTTTCGAAGGTAATGAAAAGACGGAATAAATTCTTGGTTTTTGTCTTAGTTTTTGTTGTTTGTATATTCGTCAGTGGATTTTACTTTCTGGGGTCAAGTTACGTACATCAGAAAATCCGTTTGCAGCTTGAAGAGCAAGTTGCTAATCAGATCAGCAAAACCGTCTCAATTGAACAGATTTCTGGTAACGTCCTCAGTGGACTTAAAATCAGTAAGGTAGTGATTTACGACCTTACACCAGAAAAAACTCGTTTTTTTTCAACGGATTCAGTAGAAGTTACATATAGACTTTACGGATTGTTGTTTGGCAAGTTTCTGGTTACCAGACTAGACATCAAAAGGCCTGAATTCAATGTTCAAGTTAATGAGAAAGGGGAAGTTAATCTAACTAAATTGTTTCCAGCGCCAAATCCTGATGTTTCAAGTGGCATATTTCAACCGCTTATCTCTCATGTTAGGATTGAGAATGGTATCTTCAATCTGGAAGACAAAATGCGTCGTTTGAAAATTTCTGTCAACGGAATTTCTAGCAGTATCCAAGGCCCTTTAGGGCAATGGGAGCATACAGGTAAACTTAATGTCCAAGATGGCTTTTTCGAAGTTAATGGAGTTCGTACACAAATTGAGGAAATTCAAACTCAATTTTCTCTAGTTAAGGATTTAAGAGAACTCAAACAGATGCGAATTGGTTTTGGAGGTTCAACGCTAACTATTTCAGGTCAAGCTAATGATTTGAATGACTTGGATGCAGAAGTGAATTTGGATCTCGACTTTCAAGATCTTGCCAAATTTTACACGAATCAGATCATTGAGGGTAAAGCACAGATACATCTTAGCATCAGTAGTTTGGCTGAGAAAATCAATGGCCAGCTATCAGCTACTTTTCCCTTTTTGCGAACAAATGGAGTAGAAATCCGAAATGTCTCCACACGAGCCGAGTTTACGCGACACCGTTTCCGTATAACTGAGATTGTTGGAGAATTAGCTGGTGGTAAGATTTCTGGTTATGCAGAAGTAACCCAAAGTAATGAGGGTATCAAATACCATGGTTTGATTGATCTCGTTGATAGTCAAGCCACTGATTTTTTCCCAATGATACATGATCTGAGGTCATTTCTACGATCGAATGGGAAAGTAGATATTCATGTACTGTTTGAAGGGAATGGTCTTGATCCAAACGATTTTCAGTTGACTGGTGGGTTGGTCTATGATGAAGCTGACCTAAACGATATCGGAATTAAGGTGTCTCAAGCCAATTGGGACATTAAATCAGGGTTTTTGGTAGCTACGGCTAATCTTGACGAAGCACTAATCCGGTTAGATGGTCCTCTTGGCTTAGCGGATGATCGTGATATCGATCTGCAAATCACCAAAATCGATGTTGATAAGTTATCAAGAATTGTCAGGATTCCTGATCTTGGTGGCGAAGGTAAGCTTAATGGCAAAATTTCTCCTTCAGATTTGACAGCTATGTTCGAAATCCCTAAGGCGTCACTTTTCAATGTTCCGATTGGAATACTAACCGTCCAGTTCCAATATCGAGACGAATATGTATACATAAATCAAGGACTTTTGGTGAAGAATAACAGCCAGTTAGTATTAAAAGGTAAAGCTCATCCGATTGGGAAGATCCCTGTTGATCTAGTTCTATCTATTGAGCCGCTCCA
>Ga0207984_1000303_pt1 | contig 31269 bp, 20 predicted proteins | sample ETNtaG_30_FD_185760 | JGI IMG/M metagenome (GOLD analysis project Ga0207984, IMG submission 185760) | Marine microbial and viral communities from oxygen minimum zone, Eastern Pacific Ocean - ETNP201306PF43B (SPAdes) (version 2) | ecosystem: Environmental > Aquatic > Marine > Oceanic ...
ACTCCTTGAAGAAGATCTGCCCGGGCTTGGGTTCACGCTGTTCTATTCCACGGACGAGGCATACGGCGCGCCTCAGTACCCGAAACCGGAACTGGTCTACCGGTATTTCAAAAGCCTGGGGATGGCGCAAGCGTTCTACATCTGCCCAACGACGCTGTACATCGATAACAAGAACGCACTTTACCGAGGCTATGACGATATCTGGTGGAGCAGCGTTTTTGACAAATATCCTTATGCGGCCGCGGCCGCGGCCTGCGATCCGGATGGGAAGAGGAAGACGGCGTACAGCGGGTTTTGGACTCGCAACGTGAGCTCGCGCGCATCGGACAAATGGGCTGCGCACATCTCATCGGTCATGAAATGGATGTCCGGGGACTTCGCCTCTGTGAAGAACGAACATCTCAGGAAAACGCTGCGGTCACTTTCCACTGCGGGGCTCTGCGATGCCTTTTACCTGGACAACCCCGGCCTGATTGTTTCGTACGACGCACTGAGCCTGGAGAAGTTTCGGGCCTATACGACAGAAATGCTTGGCAGGCATGAAGACCCTCGAAAGTCGCAAGACGCGGCGATTCGAATCGCATGGCAGAATTTCCAATTCCGGACGCATGCGGATTACTTCAAGAAGCTCAAGGTGGCCGCTCATTCACTCGAACCGCCGCGAGTGATCTGGACAAACTACGCGGCCGGCGCCGAGCGTGAGATATCTGACGCTCGCGCCATCGACATTGTCTATTCGGAAAACACTCTGAATGCCCCGCCCAACCACTGGAATCTCTACGATTTCAAGAAGCTGCTTGCGCTGCAAAAGGGAGGGCCTGTCGGGATCTCTTATTACGCGTACCCATCGTGGACCAAATTGGATCCCCAAAACGAGTACCGAATACTGAGCTGGAGCGCTCGACCGGAATTCGTCTGCCTGGGAATTGCTGAGGGGATGTCCTCCGGTGGATCGCACATCCTGCATCCCGGGTCCATCCTCTATCACAGGGACTGGGCTGCTCAGATCAAAACCTATCTGCTCTTCCAGAAAAGAAACGAACGCCTGTTCAGCCTCGCGAAGATGGGATCGACGATTGCCATGGTCTATCCATCGGCGTCGGCCGGACGTGGAAGCCCGGATCTCATGCCGGCAGCAAGACACATCGCCTCACTGGGCTATCCCTTTGAAATCATTCTCGAAACGGACCTCACCCGTGAGATTCTGGCGCGAAATGATTTTAAACTGCTCATTGTGCCCCACGCACATTGCCTGGATGCCCCTCGTGTTGATGCACTGAAGTGGTTTGCCGAGCAAGGCGGAACAGTGCTCGTCTCACAACACTTTGCTGAACGGAATGAGCTGGGCTATCCACAGTCTCCCGAGATTGCAGCCAATCTCCTGGGACGGGCCAACAGTGGAAGATTCCTCTACAACCTGCCGCTCGATGCTGAGCTTGAGGGATTCGTGCCCGGACACAGCGGGCGCATCACTCTTCCGGTCGGTAACGCAAAAGAAGGCCGGGCATGGGTCACCTTCCAGGGCGCCGACGGGGATTACGAGGTCGGTGTTCAGTACTACGATGAGTGGGACGGGGAATCGACGGGCGCACTGCTCGTAAATGACAAGGAAGTCGATCGCTGGAAGTATGACGGTGAAGACAAACTCACCTGGCGAGTGGTCAAAGATGTTCCACTCAGGAAAGGCGATCGAATCGGCATCTATGGCAAGCAGGACATGGGCGAATGGTGCCGCATCTATAACCTTCGGGTGAGCCCCGCAGCTTTTCAGGTTTCGCTCTCTGAGACCCCAACCGGGAAAGGCAGGATCGTCCACAGTCCTGAAGCGATCGAGAGTTGGAACGAAGAGAGGCTCCGCAGACTTCTTAGCTCTGCCTCAAACGTCAGAGCTGATTTCGGAGCCGGCGAGAGAGTCACCGTGAACGCCCTCCGGACAAAGGACCGCAGGGCTCTGACGCTTCACCTCCTCAATCACACCATCCAGTCCGGCGAGTCCTACACCGCATTTTTGAATGAGAAAGCTGTGGCCCGCATTCAACTGCCTGCTCCGGAGCCGAGTGAGAAAGACGATCTGTATTTTGGAGTGATTGGCTATCACGAGCATAGCTCCGGTGTGAAGGTGAGCGTCAATGGTCGTGAACCAATCGCTCTGCAAACCAAGGCGAGAGGAAAGAGAGCCTGGATGTTCAAGGTTTCGCGAAAATGGATTCAGCCTATGAACACCATCGAGGTAAGAGGCGGTAACAGGAATTCTCACTCCGGAAGTTTCTTCTGCCTCTACATCGATCCAGAGAAGGAGTTACCGGCATCCGAATGGTCACCGGATGGAGAAAACTTCAGCAGCACAGACCTCTCTCACTTGAAAGGACAGCAGATGGGAGCGTACAGAGCTTTCTGGATTGCGAGCGGCGAGAAGCGGCCCAGTGCGACCTTTCACGTCAGGCTGAAGCCCGTTGAGAATGTCCGTTTGACGATTGAGGGAGATGAGGTGCGGAAGGGATCGAAGGCACTTCTGATTTCGCCCGACCATGCCCCAATGGTGCTCCCCCTGTCTCAGGCCAATGGAAAGGCCAACGTTACCATCCCGAGCTTGACGATCTACAGCGCGCTTGTTCTTTCTGCGGATGCTGAGTTTCTCAATGAAATCGAAAAGCGAAACCATCCGCCCTATTACAAAGGCATGCTTCCAAGAAGCCGAGCCTGGGTGGAACTGTCGAAGGACGGAATCGTCGGGAATCGCCTGCGCCATGGCGATATCGAGGGGGACCTGCACGTCTCAAATCTCGAAGGCTTGAAGCCTGAATCCCTCAAAGGCAGATCGCACAAAACCCGCGGCGCAAGCTGGGTGAAGAAATTCGAACGCGGCCGGGACTGGGACATTGTCGATGGCCATCTCGTACGGATTTCTTCAACCCGGAAATTCCATAACGACAGTTGGTGGGACTATACAAGCAATGCCGGCGCGACCGTGTCGGAGCATCGAAAGCTCTGGACCAAATTCCGCGGCAACATGATTGCCCCCCCGGGCTTTTTTCCCATGGTCTATCCCAAGCCAGAGATAAAGCCCTGCATTGGCGCCGATCCCAAATCACACGGCGTCAGCGTTACCGGACTCCCCGGTGGCGGCCTCAGAATCGCTGCCGAAGTTCTGGACACAGGGCGGGATTATGCGATTCAGGCATGGACCAAGGTGAACAGAGGCGAGATGACCTTCCGCATCACCGGCCTCCCCGACGGCGAGCAAACGCGTAAATTCAGTAACCGGGAATGGCAGCAATCCGAGCACAAATTCCAGTCCGATGGAAAACAGATCCATCTCCTCTTCCAGATCAGCGGCCCTGAGAAAGGCAGCTTCCACCTGGACAAAGTCTCTGTGAGAGAAGTGGTGGCTGCGACGTTTGATGCTCGGTGATCGTGCGTCTTTCTTTCGAATGCAGTGCATAGTGCGGCAAAGCAAGCGGATCAGGTACTCTGCGACACAGTTATCTTGGTGAGGAAGTACGACTACCGCCGCGCAGAGGCCCTGACGGATACAGCGAGGGAGATTTAGGCTCAGAATAAGGTTATGCTTTCCTCTGAGTGCTGTGCCTCAATTCCATAGACAAAGGGAGAATACCTTATGGTAATGGAGATTGATCTGGCTCCTGAAACTCTGGACGAACTGAAAGAACTCACGCAACAGCAAGATCCATCTCTTGCGGTAAAAGAGGCCATGGATGCCTACATCAGACAGGAGAAGAGGCTGAGACTTATCGAATTGTCTGAAGAAGTCGAAATGGCGAACAACTGGCAAGCACTGGAAGATGCAGAAATGAAAGAGATTCAGGATGGCTCTTGAGTTAATTCTGATTGATACCTGCATCTGGGCTGAGTTCTTCTCGAAAAGCAAATCCTCGAGGAAACAGGCGACCTCGGAATTAATACGTAGAAACCGGGCAGCCATGATAGGCCCGGTGCTGGCAGAAATCCTGATGGGACTCCGCCGCGACGAACATGCCGATTGGGTGGCAAGCTCATTGGAAGGCTTGCATTTCTTTGAGCTGACATGGTCGGACTGGCGTGAGGCGGCCCGTCTCCATCGCGAACTCGCGGTCCTTGGTCATCAACTCCCACTGACAGATGTCACGCTGGCCCACGTAGCCATGCGCAACGACTGCGCTGTGTACACAACCGATCCGCATTTTGACGTCATATCGGATCTGAAAAGGTACTCTCCTTAAGCCTCCGGGTTCAGAACACAGGCTTGACTTGGCACGTCGCGAGTTCTCTCTTTTTCAGAAATGAAACCCGGACAGGTAAGCATACCGGGCTGCTACGAGTCGTAGCCCTCCAGAGCAAGTGTGGCGACTTGGGGCGCCTGGACGCACAGAATCAAGATTGAAGACCTGCTGGCTGGCCAGTCCAGAGCACAGGCGTTATATGGGGTTTTCACCAAACCACAGAGAACAACATCATGGGAATCAGCATCGGACTGGTCGGGCTCGGGAGTTTTGGACGCAGCTTTGCCGACCTGTTTAAGAGTCATCCACTTGTTGATCGGGTTGGCTTGTGTGACGTCGAAGCGGATCGCGTGGCCCGCTTCGCAGACGATCCATTCTTCCAGGAAAAGTTTTCACCGAACGACGCTTTCAGTTCGCTCGACGAAATCTGCGCGGCAGATTTTGATGCGATTGCAGTGATCACTCAGCCGTGGCTTCACGCTCCGCAATGCCTTCAGGTGATGGAGTCCGGCAAACACGTTTACAGCGCGGTGCCGATCATTTCGATTCCGGACGACGATGCGATTCTCGACTGGTGCGACAAGCTCGTGGCCGCGTGTGAGCGCACCGGCCAATACTACATGCTTGGCGAGACCACCTACTACCGGCCGGAAGCCATGTTTTGCCGGCGCAAAGCCCGTGAAGGCGCGTTCGGGCGTTTTGTTTACGCAGAGGGTGAATACTTCCATGACGTCGATGCGCACTGCAACCTTCGCCAGGTCCAGCAGTCACGCACCTCCAGCAAGACAGGCGCGGGCTGGCCCGCGTTGCGTGACAAATATGCCGAACAGGGAATTCGGGGCGGGCCTATGCATTACCCGACGCACTCCACGAGCGGCCCGGTTTCAGTCATGGAAGCGCACGCCGTGAAGGTGACCTGTTACGGCTACCGCCATCAGGAAAACGATCCTTTCTTCTCCAGCAACGCTTTTACCAACGAGGTCGCCCTGTTTCAGATGAGCAATGGCTCAACGGTGCGCATTGCAGAAATGCGTGAGACCCCGGGCTGCCCGGGCAACGACTCCGAAACGTTCCGCGTCTTCGGCACTCTGGGCTCCTTTTCCGAAGGACGCTGGTGGGAGATCGCGCGCCCAGACTACGAGAACATCGATCTTTCCAATGTGCCAAGGCCGACGACCGTTCATGTCACGAAGGAGGAGATGTTCGACCCGCTGCCGCAGGAGGTGCAGGACGCGTTCAAGCGGGCCATGAACAAGACCATCGACGAAACGGATCTGCAGAACCTGGATTTCAATCCCCAGGGACACGGTGGCTCGCATCCGTACATGGTGCACGAGTTTGTGGAGTCCGTTGCCAACAATCGCCAGCCCGAGACGAACATCTGGGAATCTGCCCGATATATGGTCATGGGCGTCATGGCCCACAAATCCGCATTGCGTGACGGTGAGACACTGGAAATCCCCGACTGGGGCGATGCGCCGGAATAAAAGAAGCAACATCCACGAATGACTCCCGAACAGCTCAAAGCACTGGGCAGCCAATTTCGCGAGTTGTACGTGCATCCCGCCTGTCCCCGCTTCAATTGTTCTTGCTCTTGAATTCCGCAAAAGTACCCGGCGTGCGGGCAAGATGCTTTTTCAGTTCAGCCTTCATCTGATCCAGCACGGGTTTATATTTGGGGTTGGTTGCGAGGTTCTTCGTTTCGCCGGGATCGTTCTCCAGATCAAATAACTGATCCGGATCGTAGTAGACATTCCTGTAGCGCTTCATCGGGCCGTGTTGTTCGGTATTCTGGCCTCCGGGAATGCCCAGGTGAGAGAGGGGATCATCAGGCTTGTTGGTGATGGTTTTACCTTCACGCTTGAGCTTGCTGGCTGCATATTTCTCCAACATTTCCTTCCGCTGCTCTGGTGAAAGCTGCCTGCTTGGCGGAATGCGGAATGCGAGGTACTTCCATTTCTGAGTGCAGACAGCCCGAGTGTGGCCAATCTCCAGATAGAGCGAGTCCCGTACGGCTTTGGAGTCGCCGCGCAGTAGAGGCATCAGGCTCGTACCGTCCATCAGCATGTCTTCAGGCGGTTCGATACCGCAGGCATCGAAAATCGTCGGTGCCAGATCGATGCCCTGCACGAGCGCGGAAGTCCTGCCGGGTTGAATGCGGCCCTTCCACCGCACAAATGCAGGCGTGCGCACTCCTCCTTCGTAGCAACTCCCCTTGCCCTGCTCCATGCCCTGATCGTCGAAGAAAACGAAAAGCGTGTCGTTATCGAGACCCTGGTCAGCGATCTTCTTCATCACCGCGCCGATGCCGTCGTCGAGCCACGTCGCCGCCGCGAGAACATCCGGTAACTTCGCGGCACGTGTCCGCTCGAAAACATTCTTACGAGATGGCTGCACGTCGAGCGGCTTGTCAAGCATTCCCCCGTGGGTAATGCGCGGGTCAGCGTGAAGCGATTTTGTGGGAGGCGGGCCGTGCATGAGTGACGTTGCCATGTAGAGGAAGAACGGCCGGTCTTTATTCCGGTCGATGAAGTCGAGGGCGCCCTTGGTGATCCACTCCTGGTTGTGATAGCGCATGGAACGGATGGGGTATGACCCGAAGTTGCCCATGTTGATCGAGGCCGCGTAGTCGAACCCTTGCTGGCGGATGAACTCATGAATGGCTTCCTGCGTTTCGGCCAGGACCTTCGCCACTCTCGGTTCGTTCGGATCATCGCTTGGCTTGATCTTGTCTCGAATACGCGACCAGGCCCGAGGCGCGCCGTTATGCCATTTGCCCACCATGCCGGTTACGTAACCCGCAGCACGCATTACCTTGGGCAGCGTGTGCTTCTCGTAGTTCAGCTCTGTGTTCCATTGCACGTTCGTCTGGCCTTCCGTGGTGTAGGATTTGAGGAACGACGGCGAAGAGCAACGGCTAGCGTAGGAGCCCGTGAAGCAGGAGAAACGGCTTGGAGTGCATACGCTCGTCGAGGTATAGGCTCGGGAGAAGAACATCCCTTCGGCCGCGAGCCGATCCATGTTTGGCGTGAGCGCCTTCTTCCGAAGGAAGCCGAGGTGGTCGAGTTTCTGGTCGTCGGTAACAATCAGCACCACGTTCGGTCTGCGGCGCGCGCCTTCCTCAGCATGCAGCAGCGCCGGACATGTCACCGCGGCGCCTGCCGCGGCCATGCTGTGACTGACGAAGTCTCGCCGTGAGATGGTTGAGCGATCCATTATTCCCTTTCTGCAACAGCTTCTATTTCAGATCAATTTTCATACAGCAGCACCAACACGCCATGCCAGAGGTATTCTGCTCCAATGGTTGTGTTAGACCACCAAGTGCCATGCTGAAATCCACGACAGGCCGGGCGCTGAGTTGTTAACATGCGATGCGAACCAGTTGGAGTTTGGTTCATCCCATGTGTAGCGGCCACCAACTTGTGGCCGATGAGTGGGAAGGCCGTCCGCAATTCTGGAGACCATTCTCGTCCAGACTCCCTCATCGATGACCAGGTCTGTAAACAGTTCAATTCATCCGAGGCATTGGGTGATGATCGTTCTGATGATTGCGTCCGGCTCTGCCTTGGCGGAAGAAGGCGGCGAATCTGAGGGGGAGCGCGAGAAAGAGCCTGCGTGGACAAAGCTATCGAAACTGCCTTCGGATGCGGAGGTGGACCGATGGATTCGGAACGCCAGCCAGGCGAGAGAACGAAAGGACTGGGTGAACTTTGCGTCCATCTGCCAACAGATTCTCGAATCGGACCGGGAGTCATTTTTGGTCTCCTCCCAGCAAAGTAAGACCTCCGCTCGTCAGCAGGTAATCGAGTGGATCTCTGCCCTCCCGCCGGATGCCAGGCGCATTTACGAGAACCAGGTCGATGGCAAAGCACAAAGCCTTTTTCGCAAGGCTAAGAGCGAAGGCGATATGGGTCTGATTGCGCAGGTCGCTCGCGTTTATCCTTTGACACACGCAGGGCGACGCGCTGCCAGCTATCTGGGTGCATCGCTGCTCGAGAATGGGATGTCCGGGCTTGCGGCCACAACCCTTCTTGAATTATCCGGACGCAAGAATTTGCCGGAGAATCAGATGCCATCAGTTCTGGCCCAACTGCTTGTGGCAGCGCGGCAGAGCGGTGCCGAAAGTCTTGTTTCTATGACCCGGCAACGCCTCGACAAACTCCCCGCTGTTGATTCGCTCAAACTTGGCAAGGAAACGGTTCGGCCTCAGGATTTTTATCAACGATTCGTTCAGAATTGGGGCGAGATCCCGCCTGCTGAAAACAAGGGATATTCCTCTTTTCCGGGGAGCTCATTTTCTGAAAGGGAATTGCACGGGATGCCGTATCTGGTGCCTCTGTGGTCGGTGCCCATTTTCAGACAGAAAGAATTCGATTCAGAAAAATGGCGTCAAGTGACTGCTGCCAGGCCGAGGTACACTCGGCAACTGATACCAAGCCTCTATCCTGTTTCGGTGAGCGGGAAGGTCATTCTCAAAACATTTGATGGCATCATGGCATTGGACGGCCGGTCTGGGCGACAGCTCTGGCGTGCCTCGGCGGCTGACCGAAGACTGGGGGAGTTCATCGGACGCCTGCTCTCATTTGAATCGAAAGACCAGAGGCTGCAGGCCCAGGCGATCGCCAACGCATACCAGGCAGCTCTCAGCCACGCTTTCGAGGACACCGTTCAGTTCACCCTCGCCGTCGGGGGCGGCAGAGTTTATTCGGTCGACACGGTTTACCCTGGAGAGGAGGCGTTCGAGGCCCGGCGCGTCCCCGGTCCTGCACCGTGGGTGAATCAGCAGATCCGAATGAAAAATTCTCTTCGCGCTTTCGAGCTCAACGGTGGCAAGCTGCTCTGGGAGATCAACGGAGTCGTCAGAGCTTCTGACGAAGCAACCACTGCAGAGGAAGGCATGTTTCTGGGCGCTCCTGTCTTCGCAGAAGATTCGCTTCTTGTTCTGGTGGACCGGCTCAGCGCGGTTTACCTGCTCTTTCTCGATCCGGCGACGGGCAAAAAGCGTGGCGAGATTCCGCTCTGTATGACGAGTAAGCCGGCCAGGTCTTTTCACTACAGAATCAAGGATGCCTGCCCCATCACAGTGGTCGGGGGAATAGCATACTGCTCTACCCAGGTGGGGCGTTTCTTTGCGATCGATCTGGTGTCGCGGCGAGTGATCTGGCGATTCGAATATGAGCATTCGCTGACGGATCTGAAGATCGGAAATCGAAACTACTACGCTTCCGGTACCGTCAGGCGCCAGCCCGTATCCGCTCCCGCCGTCTGGGGAGGACGGCTGTTGTTCATTCCGTCTGACAGCCCTGACGCTTTCTGTCTGGATCGGATCACCGGCTCAAAGATCTGGGAAGTCCCGATTAGACCGGGGAGTTTTCTGGCCGGAATTCGTAGAGGCAGGGCAATCATCGCTGGACGGAGGATCATCGCTCTGGACATGGTCGATGGAAAACAGGTCTGGGAACGAGTCGCCGGCGAGCCGACCGGCCGCGGTTGGCTTGGGGCTGATGCCTATCTTGCACCCATGGCAGATCAGCGGCTGGTGCAGGTCAATCTTGAAACCGGCACGATTGAATCGCAGATAGAGCTTTCACTCTTTGACTCCATCATCACCACTGGGCCGGCCATCTCTGAATTGGGCAACATTGTCGTGACTCCTCACAACATTCTGATATCCGGCCCTCTGGGTGTAACGGCGGTCCCGAGTGCACGAGAAGAGCTGACCAGAATCCAGCACGAGATCCGCACCAAAGGCAGAGACCGGCAATCCATGCTTAGGCAGGTTGTCGCGAATTTGTCTGCGGGAAATCCGTTGCCCGCAATCGAGAATCTCAAGACCTTGCTTGCCGAGAGCGAAGAACCTACGGACAGAGATTTATGCCGTTCTCTTCTTCTCAGAGTATTGCTCACCCGTGCAATCATCACTGAAGCGGATTCTGCGAAGCATCTGAAAGCTGCCGAAGCATTGACCAAATCCGACGATGATAAAGCCGCGCTTTTTGATGCCATGCGCCGAGTCCATCAACGGGAAGGGCGTCTGCTGCCGGCATTTGAGGCGGCCCGCCAGTTTGCCGCGGTAATGGCTGGTCGCCCAGTCAGGGAAGAGGAAACGCCGGGCCTCTATGTCAGGGCGGACCGCTGGCTCGCAGGCTGGCTTCTGGACCGGTGGAACGAAGCATCAGATAAGGAGCGGACCGCTCTTGCCGCGGAAGTCACCGAGCTGCTTTCTGAAATGCCTGAGACCAAAGAAGCTCTCCGAAGATTTCTCAACGCGTTTGGCGAGATTCCGCCGACCGGCCCTGCGTGGCTGGACCTCGCAGCGCGACTGGCTGAGGGAGATGCATGGCCCGAGGCAGAGATGATCTGTCTGCGTCTGGCAAATTCCTCTGATTCTACTATTGCCGTTGAAGCCACGTGGCTGCGAGCGCAGATTTGTGAGCGATCCGGCTTCGTGGAAGATGCGTCCTGGATCAGCCGGAACCTGTTGAAGCGGCTCGGCGATTCCAAAGTACCGGCCATTCAGAAAGTCCGTTCTCGCGTTTCTGAATTCGTAAAGAAGCGCCCTGAATCGCTGCGGCCTCAAGGGATGCCAACGGAAGTTCCAGAGCGCATCGAGTTTAAGAAAGAGACATCCAAGCGCAGGTATTCTTATCCCCGGCCATTCGATTTACTGTCCACAGAACTCCCTTCCCAACGAGAGTACAGCATCCAGCGCGGGTACGGCTCTTCAATTCTCTTTGAGCGCGGAGATGATGAATGGACTCTGACACATGAACGGAGCCGGATGAGCTACGAGCCCGGCCGCGTGTCCTTCAACGGTTATTCCGCCCGGCATGTTTACCCGCTGGGGCACCTCTATTTTCTCGCGGAGCAGAACTCGCTCTTCTGCGCGTCCCCAGCTCAGAAGAAAGTGAAATGGTCATTCGGAGCAAAGAACGACTGGCAGACCTGGTTCAGTTCGGAGTTTCAAGATTCTGCTGGCGTGAGGCCATACACTCAGGACAGGGGCGTCGCTGTCACCTTTGTCGGTGGAACCCATTACTACCGGCACACCGGGCTGATCCATGTGGACCCGCGCTGCCTTGTCCTCAACGATGCGAACACGTTATTGGCTCTGGATCCGATGACTGGGGAGCTGTTGTGGACCCGGTTTCTCGAGATGCCGAACTACTCTGCAATGACTTTCAATCACGACTCTCTTTACGAACACCACCGGCGTTCCCAGCTCAAGAGCTACCGACTGCTCGATGGCAAATTCACCGGGCAACGACCTCTTATCGACTTCATCAACTACAAGGGAATGTATACCCGCGCCGGCTATCTCGGAGCGAATATCGACGACAAAACTCTCACCGTTAGAGGGGTCGATCCCCTGACCGGAAAAGACATCTGGTCCCATCCGACGCCTACCGGCTGCAGCTTCCTGCATCCCACTCCTGGAGAATTCGGCATGCTCTATCCGTCGGGCGATGTGCATTTCATTTCACTGACTGATGGCGCAGAGACGTTCAGGGGCAAGTTCGCTGTACCCGAAAAGCCCTGGGCTTCTGCATCGGCCTGGTCCCGCGACTCAAACGTTTACCTGCTGCTGGGTGGTGCGAGCCAGAACAGGGAGACGGCAAGGCAGATCCATTTCAACCAGCCCGTTCGTTTCGAAGTCAAGGGGGCCCTTCATTGCTTCGATCGGAAGACGGGAAAGCACCGGTGGCAGCGCGACCTGACAAAACCGGAAGGAAGATGGTATCTCTGGAACACCAGCAGGGCGAGCTCTCCATTCCTGTTTTTCGTCCGAGATGTGCGCAAGGAAGTGGAGCAGAACGGCCGAAAGTCTCAGCGGGTCGTCGGCTACCACCTTCTGATCTTGTCTGCCCTTACTGGAAAAGTCTTACTGGATCGAGAACTGGCAAACAACGAACGTCCCCTTTTCATCAGAGAGTCAGAAGGCACAGTTCAGATTCACGTTCCAGGCGGATACCTGGTGGCCACGTACGGCAAGTGAATGAGGCGAGGATAGGATTCCTCCTCGGCCACAAGATTTTGAGTCTGCCTGAGACAGAGGATCGCGCCGGCACTGCCTCAGATTGAGGCAGCTCATGTATGTTGCCCACATCATCGGTGGCTGCGAGCTTTACTCCGCCCGAGACAAATTCGATACATGAACGCAAGACCATGTTGGATGAATTGTCCTGCTGAACCGACTGACGATGAGATCGTCCGCATCGATGCCATGGAAGATGCACTTTCGCCTCTCACCGCAGATCTCAAGGCAACACGCCAGCTCATCACGAGCCTTGAGATGTGCCATCACAAAGCTGACCGCTGGGTCACTCTGATCATCGAAGCAATTGCGGCGGGAAAGACAAGCAAGGGACCGGGCTCTCGCCCGGAGGGAACACGGCATCCGGCCGAAATGGCCTGGCAGAATTGCGTTCAGGTCCTTTCCGCATGGCGTGACGGCATGGCCGTTACGGGCGTTCAGATTGGCGGGATCTCCGCGCAGGAGCTTACATCAGTGTTGGGCGAGCCAACTGCCTTGCGCAAGTGGCAGGTGCAGCAGGTCATCGTCAAGGTCCAGTCCTACACTGAACGCGACGTCCGTTACGTGGAAATCATGGAGAACGAAGATCATTTCCTTAAAGATGTGGAGTTCCGGGAAGCGACTATGTTGGCCATCATTCGAGACAACGTGGGCGGACAACCTGCTGAGATTTCACTCGCGGCTGCAATCGACCATTTGGAGGCGTGTCATTGGGACTTCATCGGGAACCTGATGATCGTGCTCAATGCCATCGGAGGAGATCTGTCGCCATCTCGGCCATATGCCGCGTGTGGTCGCAACATAAATCTAAGCCCGATCCGCCCGCGAATGAAAGAGATCGCAGGTACTCTCAGGTCATTCTGGGACGAATCTTCCAAGACAGCGATTACAGATGCCTCAATGCTCGAACTTCTTGGGGACAGAACTCTCAAGAAGCGTTGGCTTGCTGCATCCCTCGACAAGACGATTCGACTGCAGTTTGGACTGTAATAATGTGACGCCCAACAGAACGGATGAAAGCGACGCTTGACGGCGCGCCCGATTAGCGATGTTAAGCCTGCTTCAGAAGGAACCGATGAATTACTCGGAGCGCCTTGGACAGATCCGGAATGAATCGTTTCAACACGCACTCGACAGGTTCGGGCTCGGCGACTTCGTTTCCGCCCAGGCCATTCCCCACGGCCTGTTCGGGCAAAATGTTTTCCTCACCAGTACGAAGGGCGAATACGTGTTCCGCGGAAATCCGCTCTATCGCGGACAGTTCGAGACGGAGCGTTTCATGGCGGAGCGCCTGCACAAAGAGACAGACGCCCCCGTTCCCTGGCCGTACCTGGTGGATGGTTCGGACGACATCTTCGGATGGGCATACACGATGATGCCCAGGCTCCGCGGCCTGCAACTCGCAAGTCGTGATGTCGTTTCGAAGCTGAGCGAACGAGATCGTCTGGAAATAGCTCAGGCGATGGGCGCGAATCTCGCACAGATGCACGAGTTTCGATGGGAGCACTGCGGGGTCTATGATCACGCAACAGACTCCGTTCCCCCGCTGGACGGCGCTTTCTGGCCACGATGGAAGGAAAGGTCTGAAGAATGCAATGAATTGACCGGTGGGCCCACGTCTTCAGAGGAAGTGTTCTATCGTTGGGTCTGTACAAGGATTCGCTTCTTCCTCGACAGGGCGGTGGAATCAAGTGAAGCGTCGACCGGCAGGATTACTGCGCCATCTGACGTGGACTGGGTCGCAGGTATCCTCGACGATTCCAAAGCGGCGCTTCTGGAACCGTTTCAGCCTTGCTTCGTTATGAATGACTACAAGGAGGGAAACGCAGTCGCCGAGAAGACTGACGGCCGATGGCGAATAACCGGAGTATTCGATCTGATGGAGGCGTACTTCGGTGACGGAGAAGCCGATCTGTCGCGCTCTCTCGCGGCATATGGAATCGGAGATGAGAGCGGTAACGAACGGGCTTACGCCTTTCTCAATGCCTATCTCCGAAATCGTAAAGAACAGATAGTTCGTCCAGGATTCATTGAGCGTTTTGCCGTTTACATGGTCATGGACCGGATGATCATGTGGGCGTACGGTCGAAAAGAAGGATGGTTCGATGGGCTCGCGGATTTTCGGTCTTACTGCGAGCCGTTTCTGTCCCTGAGCCCTGGAAAACTCTCCGCTATACTTTCCCACAACAAGACGGATGCAGGCGACGGCAAATAGCTGGGCGAGTTCCGCATCGTAGGCCATGAAAGGGAGAAACGATGAAGGACGTCGGTTACTTCACCGATGGCCTACTGCTCCAGCGTGATGCTTCGATCTCGATCCATCCGGACAACTTGCTCCTTGTCGCCGGCTCGGACTTTGTAGCGGGACACATCGGTGCGCTGGATCTTGACGCGGCGCTTCCCGGACTCGAGGTGCTGGCCCTGCCCCTGAGCTTTGTATTGGATCAGCCTCATCTTCAGCAGACCTGCGCCGTCCGCATTCTGTTTGTGGACCTTTTGCCCCTCAGCATTCAGAATTGAGACTTCAGCATTCGCCGTGGTCTTGACTGTCAGAGTCCAACCGACATCAAAGACGGAGCTGAAACCGGACGAGTAGTCGTTGATCCTGACGCCAAACTCGATTCCCTCGAATTTATTTGAGAAGAACCGAACGTTTTCTGACCGGTTTCTCCACCAGCCCAGCCGAAACGGAACGAACGGAGGAGCGTCGGGGGCCTTGATGAATGCGTTTTCGTAGAAAGTCACGTTCTTGCCGGGGCCATACATGCTGGCGATCCAGACTGGCGTTACGTTCGAGGTGATGGTGTTGCGATAGTACGTCCCGCCGTTGTTTGAGCCGCCGATGTAGAAGGCGTATGCGCCATGCTTCTCGCTGTTCGGCGGGTCTTTCTGATCGACGAAGACCTTGTTGTCGTGGATGTAGTTCTGATCCCCTCCCACGCTCATGAAAATGCCATACGCCATTGGTTTGTAGCCCTGATGGGCCTGAGGATACCGCCGGCCGACCAGGCGGATGCTGTTGTGATGTATGTAATTGTTACCGCACCAGCCGCGCTTGTTTCCACGGTTTGCGTTGTAGTCCGTAAGCCTAATAGCGCTCACACTGTAGTCGGTGTTGTGGTATTCGTTGACCGGAGGAGAAGCAGTGATCTGGAACTCGTTCTCGAAGATATCCAGGCCCTGTTCCCTTCCTATCAGGATGCCCGATCCCTGTTCTGGAAGGAAGCGATTGCGAAAGACCCGTGTGCCGCGGCCTCCCACGCCAAGGCTGTAATGATTAACCACCGTCTGTTTGTTGACGAACAGGCAGTCATGGATGCGTGACTTTGCACCACGCACGGCAAGCTGGCCCTGTCCGCCAATGAACTCGCACTGGGAGACCTTGGATGGCGCGGTCCGGCTTTGGACAAGACTGATTGCATAATCCGCCTGGCGATGACGGTCAATAATCCAGGGCGTGTCGATTTCGGCCCGGCAGTTCTTCATCGTTGCGTAGTGGGCATAAATTGCGTTCGTATTTATCCCCGCCGCTTCGAACTTCACATTCTCGATATCAAGCCGGACGTTCCTTGCAGTGGACTGAATGCCCCATGACCGAATGCCGCGAAAGCCGCTCCGAATGATGCCGTTCCGGATCCTGATCGTGCCACTGCCTGAGACTTTCGGCACTGACCCAACAGGTGTGCGTGGTGCATCACGTTTCGCGTAATCGAAGAAAGCGCACCCGTCTCCATCGAGAATACATTTGTAGTAAGCCCAGGGCATGGTCTGCTCCACAACGCTTACACCCACGTCCATGGCGGGTCGGATGTCCACAGCGTCGATGATGCAGTCTCTCTGCACGGCCTTAATGCGGATGCGGTATTTGCCCGCGGGCTTCCCGAACATCAGGGCAAACACAGTTCCCCCACCAAGCTTCGGTCCGCGGCGTTTTTCCGGGCAGCACGGCCGCGAGTTGTTACCCCACTGGAAGGTGCACTCTACGTTCCGGCCCCGCTCGTCCTCAACGTAGATACCCACATGCATCTGGTGGTGTGCTACCGCGGCCATGGCGTAATAGGCACGGTCCGAGACAGGGAGTTTGACGTACTCGGAAACGATCTCCTCGCCCTGCGGCAAAACGCAGACTTTCTCGCCCACGAGGGGATGTGACCAGCGCATGTCCTTGACGATTGCACCAGGCGCTTTCGAAGTATCCCAGTGCTCCAATCCCTTCTCGAAGCTCCAGTTCGGGACGTGCTCGTAGCCGCCATCCGCGTATGTAATCGAATGACCATTGAGATCGAGTGTCACATCCTTGCCGAGGAATATCGCGCTGCGCGGCGAGGAGATGTCACCGGTCAAAACGTAGGTGGTACCGGCCCTGGCGTAAGACCCCGGTTCGGTAACGGCAACTTCATCATCCTTCGGCACTCGTGGCTCCACCGGTTTGTATTCGGCCATGAGGGGCGGAGTCAGCAGCGCGAGAATGAACCAGGAGCAGACGTTCACATACTGCATACAGCCCGCCAGACTGGCCTTTGATTGCCCAGTGCCGGCGGTCCCCATGACAGGCGTTGTCGCAACTAGTAAAGTCGAGGCCATCGCGATTGCTCTTGGATTCCTGAGTCTGAACTGAAACTCTACTTCAATCAGAAGTACCTGACAAAGAGCGACTGCTCACTCTAACGTCACGGCGGCATACAAGTCCCGATTCGGAATCGGGCAAACGCGGAGATCGGGAGCTGATTCTCTTGCTGCCGGGAGCTGCTGACAAGCTCGGAGGGGCGAAAGAATGGTCGATGGTTGGACGGCTGAAAGAATGGTTGATGGTTGGATGGTTGAAAGAATGGTTGATGGTTGGATGGTTAATGGTTAATGAATACGGCGTCTTCGAGAGACATTCTTCCAGAACGTGGTCTTGGCGCTCCGCGACAAGATTCTCCAGAACGTGGTCTTGGCGCTCCGCGACAAGATTCTTCCATCAACCATTAACCATTAACCATCAACCATCCATCCAACCATGGCTCTGCAGACAGTGACACTTACGGGCGACCCCAGCCGGTGGGACAAGAGCCACTTTGCGCCGGACTCCTTTGACGTCATCGTTGCCGCCCCCCCATTCCGTGCGGCTGACATCGGCCTGCCGGTGTGTCTGGATGATGTGCCACATCGAGCGAAGGGGTATCTGCGCTGGGTCAAGACTTGGCTGACGAAGGCGATGAAGAGTCTGAAGCCTGCCGGTCATTTTTATGTCTATGGCCTGCCGAACTGGCTGCCGCATTTTCTGAACCCACTCCAGGAAGTGTTGGAATTCAAGTATTGGATTGGGATACGCAGCCAGGGGAAGCGGCGCACCAAAAGTCTGGTCGCCGAGCACATGGCGCTGGCGTTCTTTGCGAAGCCGGCATCCCGGTTTGCCTGCAACAAAGTCAGGTATCCCCATCCCATCTGCCCCGTATGCGAACGCACGGTCAAAGACTACGGGGGCCGCGCCCATCTGCTCAACCCGGAAGGCTGTCTCATTTCGGATGTGTGGAAGGACTTCAATCCGGACGGCCTTCGAGGGCGTCTGCCAGCACCGGTAATTGAGCGGGTCCAGGAGCTCTCCGATGCTTTCGGGAAGGGCCGGGCCCTTATACTGAAACCGACGGGCAAAGAGCCGCCGGCTTTGGAAGCGCAGACTCAACTGGAGTTCTCTTACAGCGGCCCGAAGGTCGACAGAGACCTGCTGGATCAGATCCACCAGGATGACTCGTTGGAGTTCATGAGTCGCCTGCCGGGTGGATGTACCGATCTCGTCTTCGCCGATCCGCCATACAATCTTCAGAAGGACTATTCGAACTACTCGGACGATCAGGAAGACGAACGCTATCTCCTCTGGTGCAGAGAATGGCTTGCAGAATACGAGCGGATTCTCAAGCCCGGCGGAGCGATGATGGTCCTCAATCTTCCTAAGTGGGGCATCTACCATGCACGTGAGCTGAGCCAGCACCTCCACTTGAGGAACTGGATCGTCTGGGATGCACATTCAGAGCCCAAGGGAAGGATCAACCCCGCCCATTACACACTGCTGTACTTCACCAAGGGACCGGCGCCGAGAGTGTTCAATTATGCCAGCCCGGGTGGGAAGAAGGAATTCGACATCCCACCGCCGGTCGCACACATCTATTGCCGCAGGCCGCAATGTCGAAACAAGAGAAAGAGAAACCAATTTGATGATACCGCGCCGCTGACAGACATCTGGACAGACATCCATCGCCTGCGCCACCGCCGGGACCGGGATCAGCACCCGTGCCAACTGCCGGAGGCCCTGATGGATCGCATCATCGAGTTGACAACCATGCCGGGTGATATCGTCCTGGATGCTTTTGGCGGCGCCGGCACGACCGCCCTCTCGGCCCGGAAACTCGGTAGACGTTTTATATGTATAGAGATTGATGAGGAATATGTGGGGCTCGCCCGGCAAAAGATGGTACAGGTTAATCTATTCGGGGAAGTCGTTCGGAAGACGGTCAAGAAAGGCAAACGTCTGGAGGTGATGAAGAAAGACCTCCAACTCGAGCTTGTCAGGCTGGCAAGAGTGTTGGAGCGTCCCCCCACGAGAGAGGATGTTATCGAACACGGCAAATATCCCATCGAGCTCTACGATGATGCCTTCACCACCTGGAGTAAAGCGCTTGGGGCTGTCAGAGTCATGGCGCGGAGCGAGTAAACGATGCTTTTCAAGAGAGTTACGATCATCGGCCCTGGCCTGATCGGCGCATCCATGGGGATGGCCCTCCGCGAAAAGGGTCTGTCTGAAGAGGTCATTGGCGTTGGGCGACGAGAATCTTCCCTTGACATGGCCATACAGGCCGGTGCCATAGATCGAGCCACCCTCGACCTGAGAGAGGGAGTCACCAATGCCGATATGGTTGTGCTGGCCACGGGAATCACTACCTCATTGAGGCTGGGCCTGCAGGCCTTTCCTCATCTTAAAGAAGGCTGCATTCTGACCGATGTAGCGAGTACTAAATCATTTCTAATTAATGGTTTGGAAGGTGAAGTGCCTGCCGGGGTGAGTTACGTGAGTGCGCATCCCATGGCTGGATCTGAGCAAAAGGGCGCTTCAGCAGCAAAGGCCGATCTATTCCAACGGGCCCTCTGCCTGTTGACCCGGACGAAAGCGACCCGGGGCGATGCCTTTCTGAAGATCGAGCAACTTTGGCGTGAGATCGGTTGCAGGACCAGAGAGATCGATGCCGAAGAGCACGATATCTTGTTAGCGCAGATCAGCCATCTGCCACATATAGTTGCATCCTGTCTGGTAAACCTCGTTTCAGAGGAGGGGATGGAGCTTTCGGCGGGCGGTTTCAGGGACACGACGCGAATTGCTTCAGGCGACCCCGAGATATGGCGGGATATCTGCCTGACAAACAGTGAGTGCCTGAGTAAGACCATCAGGTCGTATGTATCCTATCTGGAAGACTTTGAGGCCAAGTTGTTAGAAGGAGATTCGGCAGGAATGGAGGCATTATTGGAAGAGGCCAAGAGGAAGCGGGACCTATTCTATTCCGGGTGATTGGGCTGATCTGTTCCATCTGCCCATTTGGCGAAACGTAACAATACGTGACAGAGAATTCTGTAATGGATCGTGACGATGCACCAGTCTGATCACTGCTTCAGAGGCCCGACAGACAGCTCGATCACCGTTTTCCGACGACGTAAGTCATTTCATTGCAGCACTTGACTCGACCTTTAGGGCGTTCTGAGGGTTTTGGCACGAACTTTGTTTTATATAGCATCGGTCACGGAGTGGCATGACGCCAACTTTGACTTTCTATCTAGGGTGAGCACTTCGCCCAGGAGCTTTGGTAATTTTTCGGGTTTCGTTCACTTTTTTCTCGGCAAACGGGTCGGGAGAAGGAGAGGTTATGAGACGTTTTCTCTTTACGCTCGCTGGCTTGAGCTTGATGTTCGCGCCAGTGCAAGCCCAGGATATTGAAATCGGTGGGCTTTTGGATGTTGGTTTTCTTCACAACTTTAATGACCCTGGAAGGGCGACCGGCGAAGGAATCGCCAACGGTTTCGCCGGTGGAAATGAAGATTCCTTCCAGGTCACTCTTGCTCAGCTTTCCGTGAGCAAAGAAGCAGATCCTGTCGGGTTCAACCTGACACTCGATTTCTTCCAGACTGCAGGCAGCGCCCAGTTGGCTGGAAACGCCGCCGATGACATCGCCCTGCAGGCCGCAAATGTCGTCTGGAATACAGATTATGGAAACGGCCTTTCGGTCACCGCAGGTAAGATGGAAACTCTCGTCGGCTTCGACGTCATTGAGTCAGCCAGCAACCCGCACATGACTCATGGTCTTCTGTTCGCCCTCGTCCCGCTGACCCACACCGGTGTCCGTTTCGGCTATCCCATCATGGATAACGCGAATCTGACCCTCGGTTTCAACAACGGTGCAGATGACGATGTCGATGACAATCAAGGTAAGTCCATAGAAGCCCAGTTGGCTGTCAGCCCGAGCGAAAGCTGGTTCGCCAGCCTCACGTTCACCTACGGTGCAGAGTTTGGTTCGGTTGCCGGTAACACGGATCCCGAATCTGATAAGCAGCTTATCATCAACTTCGTGACTACCTATGACTTCACCGAAGAACTGTCCGCTTATGCAGAACTCACCTACCTGGATAACGAAGATCAGGGCGCTGCTGGTGCAGATTCTACCGGCTTAGGCTATGGTCTTGGTGTCACCTACTGGGCAACCGATGTCTACGGCGTCTCCCTCCGCTGGGAATACGTCGACAATGACGGCGCCAACAACGGTGGTGGCCTCGGTGCTACCGTCGACAGCATGTGGGACATCACCCTCACTGGCCATGCCAAGCTGACTGATGACCTCACCTTCCGTCTCGAGTTCCGTCACGATAACGCTGATATGGTCGGAGCGGCCGTCGGTACCTTCGGTGACGAAGGTGCTGCTCTGGAAGACAGCGTCAACACCCTCGGAGTTCAGCTCCTCTACTCCTTCTAAGAGTTAACAAAACACTACTCCTGGAGAGTTAAACGAAACACCTCCTGGCGAAAGCCCTTTGCTGGTAAGGACAAGACTGTCTGACCCAGTGAAGGGCTTTCTTATTTTTAAAGGAGCTCTGACGCTCCGCTGCAGCAGGAACAAGGCAAATGGTTGATGGTTGATGGTTGATGGTTTACAACCCCTTGGTGCTCTGAGTCTTAACCATCAACCATTAACCATTAACCACTGGAGATCCGAGGATGGCCAAAATCATGGCCGTGGATGATGAGCATGACCTGATTGAGCAGCTTCAGGAACTGGTTGAATCCGAGGGGCACATATTTGTCAGCGTGACTACCGGCAGGGATGCAATCGCTCAGTTCGAAAAGGAGGAGCCGGACCTGATTCTCCTCGACCTGATGCTCCCCGACATCAGCGGGATGCGCGTCTGCGATAAGCTTCGAGCGGTTTCGAACAGGCCCATCATAATTCTCTCGGCCCTGCGCGATAAGAGCCGGATTGTCGAATCCTACGAACGCGGTGCGAACGACTACCTGCCCAAACCCTTTGAGGCAGAGGAGCTGCTGGCCAAAATAAAGGTCCAACTCGAACGTTCCGCAGGGCCACACCAACTCGGCAGTCCGGGTCAAGCCAGGGCACTGGATTCGCCTCGCCCGTTCGGACATTTCGTGATTGAAGAGCTCCTTGGCCACGGCAGTGTGGGTACCGTTTACCGCGCCCACCCGGAAGGCAGACCGGAGCGCAAAATCGCCATCAAATGCCTTGCACCGGAATTAACCAGGAATCAGAAATACGTCACACGCTTTCTCAGGGAAGCTGAGTATGCCCATGCAGTGGATGACCCCTATATCGTAAAGGTGCTCGAAGCCGGCCATCACCACGGCACTTATTTTTATGCCATGGAGATGATCGAAGGCCCTTCTTTTTCGGATTACGTCAGAGAGGGTAAGGAGCGGGATATGCTGCGGGTGCTCCTGATCATCGGGGACATCCTGAACGCCCTTGCGGCCGTTCACGAGGCCGGCTACATCCATCGTGATGTCTCCGCAAAGAACATCATGCTTGATGAGAAAAACGGATGCGCAAAACTGGCCGATTTCGGGATTGCCAAACGATCTCAGGGGGATGAGACAACCACCACCAGCGTGATAGTGGGCACACCTCATTTCATGGCCCCGGAGGTCATTGAAGGTCGAGATCCTGACATTCGGTCTGACCTTTATTCATTAGGTATATGCCTGTTCTTCGGGATCGTTGGCGAATACCCTTTCAAAGGCGACAAGACGCAACTTATGTTTCAGCACACCAGCAAGCCCCTCGTCATTCCCGATTCAGCACCTGACGATATTGCCCAGTTCATCTCCATCTTGACCGATAAGGCCCCCGAAGGCAGGCCCAACCACCCAGGCATTGCCATGATGGAGCTGACAAAAGTTATCGAGAACCTCATCAGGGAACGGAGGGCCGATTAGAGGCACCATCGCTCATGTCTGGCAGGTGTGCCATTCCCCGCCTGTTGGTGGTAATCCGAGAGTTTTTTATCAAAATTCTCTCGCATTTGGATCACAAAGCAGGATAACTGCCCCGAACTCCATCAGATTCAGGTTTTACCTATGCCCTTAGGGCCTTTTCGAGAAGAAGACGTTGCCAAAATACTGGTAAGTCGCGTTATTCTGCCACAGCGAGGAGGCAAACAGCTACGCTGCAAAGTCGGCAGGAAGGAAATCCTTGTCGAGCTGTCGGTGGGTGATGTGCAGGAACTTGGGGAGATTCGGGCCGGAGAATCGGTCGAATTGATCCTCCATTCGCTTGTTGAGAACGCCCAAAAAGGCAAAGCGAACAAATACGAAGTCGAAACCGGCTGGGCGAACGGGCTCATACTGGGCAGCGTCGATCAACTGGTCGGCGGACGTTGGAATGGAAGGATTCTCGATCTTGGCAACGGGTTGAGGTCTTATCTGGATCTGGAGATAGGTTCGGATTTCGAATTTGAGAAACTTGGCAGTGATGAATGGTGGCGCATCGAATTCGCACTGCCGCATCAGTGCATGATGATTAGAAAAGCGCAGAACGGGGACAAGGAAGTTGAGTAACCTTGAAAGAACCGAGCTTTCGGTTCTCACGGAGCAGGCCATTCTGGTCGGTGTGCTCCTGCCGGATGATGACCGAAGCGATTACGAAGACCCTCTGGAAGAGCTGGCAAGGCTGTCGCGTACTGCAGGCGCTACCGTCGTTGGTGCCGTTACGCAAAAGCGACAGAAACCGGACGCCACCTACTTCCTCGGCAAAGGCAAAGCGGAAGAGGCCGGCGAACTGGCCAGTGCAAACGACGCCAACGTCATTGTCGCCGATAACAATCTCTCCCCAGCCCAGATCAGAAATCTGGAAAAAATGACGGACACGAAAGTCGTCGACCGTACTGAGCTGATCCTGGACATCTTTGCCACTCGCGCCCAGACCAGCCAGGCCCGCATGCAGGTGGAACTGGCGCAGATGCAGTATCTGCTTCCAAGACTGCGAAGGATGTGGACTCACCTCGATACTTATGAAGGCGGCATCGGCACACGCGGCCCCGGAGAAAAACAGCTCGAAATGGACCGCCGTCTGATTCGCAAACGGATCACTGATCTGCGTAAAGAACTCAAAGAGATCGAAGCACGCAAACAGCGTGAAGTCGCCAAGCGCAAAGAGGTCTTTCAGGTCTCACTTGTTGGCTACACTAACGCTGGTAAATCCACTTTGATGAACCGGCTGACCGAGTCGGACGTCTTCGTTGAAGACAGGCTCTTCTCCACCCTCGACACCCGCACTCGTGTATGGCCGATTGCCAAAGGTAAGACGATTCTTCTGAGCGATACCGTCGGTTTCATTCAGCGTCTCCCGCACAACCTGGTCGCCTCGTTCCACGCCACTCTCGAAGAGGCCGCCAATGCCGATCTGTTGCTGCACGTGGTGGACGCGGCACATCCTCAGTTCGAGCGGCAGATCAGTTCCGTTAATGAAGTGCTCGAAGAGCTCGAAATCTCACACAAGCCGCAGTTGATGGTCTTTAATAAATCCGACGATGTCCAGGACGTCGTTTACGTGAAGGCCGCGCAAAAGCAATACGAGAACAGCGTCTTCCTCTCTGCGGCAACAGGAGAGGGCATCGACGATCTTCGCCAGACCGTCCTGACCATTTACGACGAATTCGTCGTCGAAGCCGAGTTGGTCCTCAGCGCAGCCAACGGCAAACTGCTCTCAACCCTCGCCCACCGAAGCGACATCCTGCAGCAGGAATTCGAAGGCAGCCACGTCCGCATGCGCACCCGTATCGATCGACGCCTCCTGGAGCAACTCCTGAACGAACAGCGCGGCTCTGAATTCGAGGTGGCCTCCGTCAGCGCAGCAACGTAAGCGAGGGGGAGGAATCGGGAATCAGTGGAATCAGGATTCAAGATTCACAGTTCCAACACTCCAACACCCCATAATTTGAAACTCGTCTTCATAGGCACGCCTGATTTCTCTGTGCCATCTCTCAAAGCAATGGCTGCCTCTTCCCACGAGGTCGCCCTCGCGATCTGCCAACCCGACCGCCAGAGTGGGCGCGGCAAAAAGACTACGCCTCCGCCGGTAAAAGAAGCAGCGTCTGCGCTGGGCATCCCCGTCTTTCAGCCCGTCAAGGTCAGTGCCCCTGAGAGTATCGAACATATTCGACAGCATGAGCCGGACGTCCTCGCCGTCGTTGCGTACGGTCAAAAGCTGTCCAATGAGCTTCTCGTTGTGCCACGGCTCGGCTCGTTCAACCTGCACGGATCCATCCTTCCAAAATACCGAGGGGCTGCCCCGATCACCTATGCCGTCTGGAACGGCGAGACTGAAACCGGGCTCACCATTTTCCGTATGGTCGAAAAGATGGACGCTGGTGAAATGGGCATCAAGGTCACCACTCAGATTGGCCCGGACGAAACTGCAGGAGAACTCCACGACCGGCTCTCTCTCATGGGTGCAGACCTGTTTGTAGAGTTCCTCGATAAGCTCGAGGCCGGCCAGATCCAGTTCGTGGCTCAGGACGAATCGCAGGCGACCATCGCACGCTCCCTCAAGAAAGAACAGGGCCTCATCGACTGGTCACAGCCCGGCGAGGCCATCTGCAGACACATCAGAGCCATGACGCCCTGGCCGGGCGCGTATACCTTTTATCCTGCTGAAAAACAGAGCCAGCGCCTCACCGTGCTGAAGGCATCTTTGGGTGCAACGCGATCAGTCGCGGCACCGGGCACCATCCTCGAGGCCGGAGGTGATACCCTCCTCATCGCGACGGGTGACGGAGACCTTCTCATTCACCGTCTTGTGCCGGCGGGGAAGAAGCAAATGGATATCGGCCCCTTCCTTCGGGGCCATCAGCTCGAGGCCGGTAATCAACTTGGGCCGGAATGATGACAGCTAAAGCGTCGACATATCGATTTACATATTCCTTACGGGCACAGCATGGGCAAGATTCCCATCCATCTTTTCGACAATCTTGAATACAGGGAATACGACCTGGTAATTCGTGCCCAGCCCACACAGATACGGCTGGACAACCATGTCTTTGGCCGGTTCGGGTATCTTTCCCGCACGTACATTCAGAAGCTCATCAAGTGGGGCGAGATTACAGTCAACGGCGAGGCCGTGCGGCCCTCAAAGAAAATCCATGTTGGCGACAGCATCCACATGCGTCTGCCGGAGTTGCCGGAGCGTGTGATTGAACCGGAAAAGATGAAGCTGGACATCCTTCACGAAGACGAGGACATCCTGGTCATTAACAAGCCCCGAGACCTCGCCTGCCACGCGGGCAAAAAATACTATGGAGGGACCCTGGCCAACGCGGTGATTTATCATCTGTTCGGCACAGACAAAGACGCCGGAAAAAACAACCCCGGCATCGTGCATCGCCTGGATAAAGATACGACCGGTGTCATGGTGTTGGCAAAGAACCCGGAAACGCATCGCTTGATATCACGCCAGTTCGCAAGCGGCACAACGCAGAAGGAATACCTCGCAGTCATCAAGGGCCAGCCCAGAAAAAGCAGAGGCATCATCGACAGCCCAATCGGCTATCACCCTTACCTGCGGCATACGATGAGCGTCCGCATGGATGCAAAAGGAAAGAAGGAGGCCGTGACCAGCTACACGGTTCTTGAGGAATTCGAAAGCGGTGCGGCCATCAGCCTGTTGCCGAAGACCGGCCGCACTCACCAACTTCGCGTGCATCTCGAATCCATCGGCCACCCCATGTATGGCGAAGATCGCTATTCCGGCCGGTACAAGAAGAACGAAATCGATCTCACCCTCGGCCGCCAGGCACTCCATGCCTGGAGACTGACAATCGAGCATCCGGCGACTCGCGAAGAGGTAACCTTCGAAGCGCCCATCCCGTCAGATCTGACGATACTGATAAACGAACTGAGAGCCGGGTGATCTCCGTCACGCCTTCTGAAAGGCGATTGGCCCAAGACGATTGAAGAGCTGGAGAATGCGAAGTAGGCGAAGAATCAGGCCACCCGAATTCGCACTGCAAACGCCGCGCTCTTTTGGCCCCACGGGCCCGGCGCAGCATCCCAACCATTGGCGAGGCGGTCGTAGCAGAGGATGGCCTCATCCGGGCTGATGGCTGCAAGCCCCGTGTAAGAAGTCGTTTGAGTAGGTTTGGCGCGGCCTTCTCCCGAACAGACCTCCTCCTCAAAATGGAATGCCGGGTCGTCAAAAAGCTCGTTGTGATGGGCAGCAAGACTGATGCGTTGCCAGTCTCCGCCGGTGCCATCCTCATTTGCCCACAGAAACAGTCCCGGACGGCCGCCAGCCAGCAGAATCGAATGATCACCAACAGATGCAAGCCGCGGCTGAACCGACCAGGCGCCTGCGATTGCCTCTGGTTTGGACCAGCTCTGGCCTTCATCGGCACTGACGGATTTATGAAACAGTTGGTCTCTTCCACTTCCGATCCTGTAGACACACATCAGGCGTCCATCAGTCAGGCGTACCGTGGCAGATTCGTCCGGGCCCTCTTTCGCTCCAGGTGTGTCTTTCCATGAAGCGATGAGACTGAGGAAGGTCCACGTGATCCCGTCTGGGCTGGACAGGCACCACGCCGAACACTTCTCTTCACCCGCGTAGTTCCCATATAAGGTGGTAAACAGAGAGCCGTCACTCAGTTTGAGGATGTTTCCGTTGTTCATAAGTGTGAGCTCGTTCTTGTGATAATCGGAGATGTCTTTGGGAAATCCGAGGAACTGCATCGCCACTCTGTCGGTTGAGACATCACCATCGTCCGTCATGCGGATTACCGTTCCCTTTGCTGAGCCGTTTCGCCTGTCCCCAGGCTCGAGGGGCCAAGTTTCGTAAGGCATCAGCACGAGTTCATGTTCCGCGCGCAGGAACGAAGTGTGCCCGTAGCTGTCGATATCTGTGGCGTGGGCCCAAGTGTTGCCACTGTCTCTTGACAAGTACAGAGATGCTGGCCATTCGCCCTGGGCCACATCGGCGCTCAGCACGACCTCGCAGATAATGTTTGAATCGTCCAGCGGATGAACGGTAGGAAACCAGAAATGTCCCTCGGCGCATCCCACAAGAAAGGGCGCGCTGATTTCGAGATTGATGCCTTCAAATCTGTAAGTCTTCATGTGGCTCTTTTGGGGTAAAAGAAAGACGAAATATCACCCCGATACTACGATGATGGAAAGCATGGCGACAGTGCTTCTCGAACCAGTTTTTACATCCCGGGATAAAGGGTGTTGTTGTAGAGAGTCGGGTTGGCGTGCGGGCTGGTGTTGGCATAGATGCATGCGCCGGTTGAGCCAAAAAGGATGACTTCCTCACGGCTGTCGCCCCAGAGGTCGGCGCGGGTGCAATAGAAATGTGCTTCACGTTCTTCACCGGTGCGTTCCGGTGTGTGCAGCATGTGAAAGGTCTCCAGAATCTCGCCTTCGCCGTTGATGATGGCTGCCGGCGCCTCCGGGCCACGGCTGTATGCCAGAACGCACAGCGGCGCGCCACCTCCAAGCCAGTCAATCTCGATGATGGCTGCGGCCCAGCTCCCGTCCGGCTGTTCCCTGCGATAGATTTCGTTGCCCTCGATATCATAAAGGTAAAGCATGGCACGGGAGGTGAACTCGCCCCGTGGGTGGCCGCGATCGAGGACCATGACCTGCACTTCTGAATCTTCCCGAAACTGACCGGCCAGAACGTGCTGAGCTTCCTTCAGCGGATGCTGCCAGAGTTCTCTACCTTCAGGCGAAAGGCAGTGGATGCCGTGATTCCCGAACAGCAGCCGCCACGAGCCGTCCGCGAGCCGAACCACGAACGCGGCGTCCTGATGTGCGCGGATCGTTCTCGAAAATCGGACGACCGTCATCATCGATGAGCGCGAACCCGACAAAGACCTCGTCTCGCCCGTCGCCATCGATGTCACCGATGGCTGGGAAGTGCCCCGGACTACCTTCCCAATGCCACATGACTTCCCCGGCATGCGAAAGACCCCACAGATTCCAGTAGCGGTCTTTAACCACCAGGTCTCGACGCCGGCCCTGACCAGTCAGGTCGGCGAAAAGGAAGCAGTCGTCCGCGGGCGCTGGAATGGGAAAGGCATCTTTCTCCATGCCGGTCTCGCCATCGAGGATGACCATGGTGGCCTCGCCTTCATAGCGCCTGGCACGCTGAATGGCCCAGCCTTCTTCGTAGAGTTCCGCATACTTTGCCTGGCGCACGTAGAGTACTTCGTTCCGCCCGTCGTCATCCCAATCGTAGATTTGCACGGGCAGGTCGCTGTAGATAGGCCCGTTCTCAGTCGCAGGCTCTCCTGTCTGCCAGAGGACATTCCCAAAGATATCGGTCGCGGTGAGGCAGGTAATCTCTCGTGTTCCATGGATGCTCTGCGTAAAGAGCAGGTCGGGCGCGCCGTTACCGTTCAGGTCACCGATACGTAGGGTTTCCGCACCAAAGTCTTTGACGTCGATTGTTGAGAGAGGGTGGCTGTATGTCATGTGGATGCGGGATGCTCGATACTCGATGCTCGATACTCGATGCTCGATACCGGATATTGGATACTCGATGCTTTCAGTCCTCTGCTTGCGTCTAATCTGAAACCGGGGTCATGAGCGAATCGGAATCGCGAGAATCCAGTATCCAGTATCCAGTATCAGATGGGGCAGACTGGTCTTTACTGACACACCTATGCTCGATGCTTTCAGTCCTCTGCTTGCGTCTAATCTGAAACCGGGGTCATGAGCGAATCGGAATCGCGAGAATCCAGTATTCAGTATCAGATGGGGCAGACAGGTCTTTGCAGAATCATTCGCTCCACCTGAATCCTAATCTGAATCGGTTTGCATTCACAGGGCTATGCTGTGGAATCCAATTGGTTGAAGAAGTCACCCGCGCCAGGAAAACGTTAAGACCATGAAAACAGAACGCACATCCTCCCTTCCCTTGTTTCATACTCACCCCATCGGCTCGCTGCCGCGGCCGAAAGTAGTTCTCGATCTTATTGCCAGGAGGGATGAGATGGACGCGGCCGATTACCAGCGCGCCATGGATTCGATGGTCCTGTTCGCCATCCAGATTCAGGAGCAGGCCGGGCTGGACGTCATCAGCGATGGCGAGTGGCGCCGAACCCAATACATCCAGGAATATCTGAATCGAGTCGGCGGTTTTGAAAAGTGCCGGCCATTCACTCATCAGGGCGAGCAGAAGTTTACGAGTGTCGTGGTGCGACGAATGGGGGCGAACGAGCCAGTGTTCGTCAACGATGCGCAGTTCCTGGTCGAGCACACAGAGCGTGTGACCAAGTTCGCGCTGCCGAGCCCATTCCTGATCGTGACCCGTTACTGGCACGAAGACTTCAGCACGGAAGCGTACCCGACCCGGCAGCATTTTATGGAACACCTGGTCGAGATCCTTTCTGCAGAGGCGCAGGCTCTGGCATCCGCGGGCATCGACATCGTCCAGCTCGATGATCCGGCGCTGACTTACTTTTGCGATCGGCAACTCATGGACAGAGGCGAGACACACGATGAACGCCTTCGCCAGGATTGGGATCCCGAACGACAGATCCCCGATGCCATAAATGCGATCAACCAGATCGCGAGCGGGCCCGAAGCAGAGGTCCACCTGCATTGCTGCCACAGCGTGTACAAACGAATGAGCGACGTTACCGGCGACTACAAACCCATCATGCCCTACCTGGAGAACGTGAAGATAGACCGAGTCAATCTCGAATTCGCTTACACCGGCACTGGCGATCCCAGCGACCTGTCTCTGTTGCCTGGCCATCTCGGCATCGGCATGGGAGTCGTGGATGTGCGAGGAGAGCGCGTGCAGGAAGTGGAAGAAATTGAGAGCCTGGCTGCAGCCGGAGCGGAGATCATCAGCCCTGAGCGCATCGCCCTGAATCCTGATTGTGGATTTGCACCTGACTCAGGCGAACCGCCGACCATCGATGAGGCATATGAAAAGCTCTCCCGCCTGACTGCGGCCGCAGGAAATCTGAGGGCGCGACCTTCTTGAGCGTGAGCGTCACTACATGAGCGTGGTCTGCGCTAGCCGGCAGTTCATTGCCAGGTCCTTTTCCTTCATCCATCGCCAGGCTGTCTGCCGAACGATCAGAAAAACATGACTGAACGACCAAACATTATCTGGATTTATTGCGACGAACTGCTGACGGACGCACTTGGATGTTACGGCCATGAACAGCTTCAGCTTCATACGCCACATATTGATCGGCTGGCCGCGGAAGGGACGGTCTTCACGAATCATTTCTGCAATTCGCCGGTCTGCGTGTCCTCGCGGGTTTGTGTGTTGACCGGCCTCCAACCGGAAGAGACGGGCGTCTATAACAATGAAGGTGCCTGGAAGGACTTCCAACTTCCGCGGCCGTTAGAGACGTTTCCCGAGGTATTCGCCCGTCATGGTTATTGCACGGCCAACTTTGGCAAGATTCATCTGCCGAGACAGATGATGCCCGAGTCTGATGCGAATCGGGAGGTCTTCCAGCACC
>Ga0207984_1000311_pt1 | contig 30761 bp, 16 predicted proteins | sample ETNtaG_30_FD_185760 | JGI IMG/M metagenome (GOLD analysis project Ga0207984, IMG submission 185760) | Marine microbial and viral communities from oxygen minimum zone, Eastern Pacific Ocean - ETNP201306PF43B (SPAdes) (version 2) | ecosystem: Environmental > Aquatic > Marine > Oceanic ...
TCTGCCGTGAAGGGGGTAGTCATCATCAGTGCAAAGGACGACATTTTTATCGCAGGCGCGGATATCGATGAAATTGCAGCCATCAGCACTTTCACAGAGGGAGAAGCAAAAGCCGCGGAGGGTCAACGAATATTCAGAAAACTCGAGCAGCTCAACGTTCCAGTGCTGGCAGCTATCAGGGGCGCATGTCTCGGAGGCGGCATGGAGCTCGTCCTTGCCTGCGACTACCGCATGGTGGCAGAACATCCAAAAACACAGCTCGGTCTGCCTGAAGTGAATCTTGGGATCTTCCCGGGGTTTGGCGGAACGCAGCGCCTGCCCAGAGTCGTTGGCTTATCCAGAGGACTCGAGATGATCCTCTCAGGTAAGGCAGTCGACGCGGAAAAAGCACTGCGGATTGGGCTCGCGGACTGGATGGTGCCTTCGGAGAAGCTTTTCGACAGTGCGCTGGAAACATTGCGCAGAATAGTTGATGGAGAAACAGCCCGTCCAAAACGCAGAAGATCTCTGCGGGACAAACTTATTGAAAGCAATCCCTTTGGTGTTGCCATCGCGTGCTCCATGGCGCGCAAACAGGTCGCCTCCAAGGCAGGTAGACATTATCCCGCCCCGCTTAAGGCAATTAATGTCATTGAAGAAACATATGGCCTTAAGCCACCTGGAGCAGGCGACGCCATCGAGGCAAGAGAAGTCGGCGAGTTGCTCTGTTCGGAAACCTCCAAGAACCTGATCCGCGTTTTCCGCCTCTCCGAACGTGGAAGAAAGGTAAGGGGGCTTCCAGGAGCAACCGCCGAAATTAAACAAATAAACCGGGTCTCAGTTCTAGGCGCTGGCACCATGGGCGCGGGGATTGCTCAAATTACTGCTTACCGTGACATCCCCGTACGTCTGCGCGATGTCACTGAAGAAGCGGTCGCCAGAGGCATGAAAGCCGCCGGCAAACTCTTTAGCGATGCAGTGAAGAAGAGGAAGATGTCCGCTCGTGAATCAATCCAGAAGATGTCCCTTATCTCTCCTTCGACCGAACTGAAAGGGCTCAAGATCTGTGACCTTGTCATCGAGGCTGTTATCGAAGAAATCAAGATCAAGAAAATAGTCTTCGAGGAGATCGAGCAGCAGGTTTCATCGGATGCAATCATCGCATCCAACACCTCCGCCCTCAGCATCAATAAGATGGCGGCGGACCTGACGCATCCTGAACGCTTCATCGGCATGCATTTCTTTAATCCACCACACCGGATGCCCCTCGTCGAAATCATACCAGGAGAGGCTACGTCAGCGGAGACTGTCGCAACTGCTGTTGCATTTGTGAAGCGTCTCGGCAAAACGCCGGTCGTCTGTGCAGACAGGCCGGGGTTTGTAGTAAACCGAATTCTGCTGCCATATCTGAACGAAGCTGGTCTGCTGCTCCAGGAAGGCGCAACTGTTCGCGAAATTGATTATGTGATGACCGATTTCGGCATGCCTATGGGCCCGCTGGAACTCCTCGATGAAGTGGGAATTGATGTCGGTTACAAGGCTGCGGCTGCCATGTTCAAGGGATTGAAGAAGATCCATGACCCGGCAGCAGTTTTCTCAGAATTCATGAATGCAGGACGCCTGGGCAAAAAGGCGAATCTGGGCTTTTATACCCACGACGGAAAAATGAGAGAGCCTGATACGGAAGGAATTAGAGAACTGCTGCAGTCCGTCCGAGAGTCCGAGGGCACACAGGTCAGGAACGATATTTCTGCAGGGGAAATCCAAGATCGTCTTTTGCTTTCCATGGTTAATGAAGCCGCTGCATGCCTGCGCGAAAAGGTAGTTTCAGACCCCGACGATCTGGACCTCGCGATGATATTTGGCACTGGTTTCCCACCATTTAGAGGCGGATTGCTTCAATTCGCTGACTCTATGAGCCCATCGGCAATAGTAGATGCACTCGAGACTTTGCAGGTTAAGCACGGCGATCGATTCGCTCCCGATTCCCACCTCATCTCACTTGCTCAGTCAGGCAAGACATTTCTAGGGTAGGTGAATCCTGTAATTCTTCAGCATTCCTCTGAAGTGGCGACAGCAAATCGGACCAGAGAATAAATGGGTTGACTAATACCACGAGGGCTATAAACAGGCGTTCCCGCGTTCTGTTAATCTCCCGAATAAACCGTATTCAACAGACTATGAAGTATCTACTAAGTGCTGACGAAGCATCAGAAAAGCAGATGGATTGGGGAAGCCTTACCTGGTTCACATCCGCAGCCCAAGGCAACTCTGACTCCCTCACTACCGGCCTCTGCATCCTGAAGGCAAGGGAAGGCAACCCTCGTCACTATCACCCTAATTGCGATGAAGTGTTGCACGTGTTGGAAGGCACAATCATGCACTCCTTCGGGGACGATGAGTTTCCCATGGGCCCGGGAGACACCATAAATATTCCTCGGGAAGTCGTTCACAATGCTCGAAATACTGGGCAAACCGAGGCGCGATTGTTCATCTGTTTCTCATCATCAGATCGCCAGACTATAGAGGTATAACATCCAGCATTAGTCAAAAATCCGCTTGAATTAGTGGTCTCTTTCCTCGAATTCAGGCAATTGCGTTACATATATCTCTTGCTAAGATGCCTTACCTTGAGGGTGGCCAGCATATTCGAGTATGGGTTGTTTATATTACTTTCTGGAGTTGTTTACCCCATGAGTGTCAACATAGATACTTTGGCCGTTCAAATGTCCTTGGATGAAGTCAATGCTCTGCTGAAACAAAAAGAGAAAAATCTTGACAGAATCGCTACTCTCCAGGCAAGGAAAGCAGATCTTGAAGGACAGATTGCTGCAATAGATAGTGAAGTTGCTGCTCTGTCCGGCGACGCTGCAACCGTTGTGGCCGCTGCACCAGCATCCGAAGCAGCACCTAAGAAAAGGGGCCGTCGTGGTCGCCCCAAGAAAAGGGGGCGTCCCGCCATGAAGAAAGGACCTGCTAAAAAGACTGGCAAGAGGCGTGGCCGCCCACCCAAATCAGTCGCCGAGGCCCCCAAAAGAAGAGGCAGGCCGCCAAAGGCCGAATCCGCAAAGAAGGCTCCTGCCAAAAAGAAGAAAAGAGGCAAACGTTCAGGCCCTTCATATCGTGAAATGGCCGCTGCAGCTCTGACAACATTGGGCGGTGAAGCGCAATTGAAAGACATTGCATCCATCGTCTCCAAAAAGAAGACCGGCAATTCGAAGGCCACAGCAAGCCTCTATACGACTGTGAGCACGGCCATGAGGAATGCCTCGGAGTTCCGAAACGTCGGCCGGGGACGCTGGAAACTCGTCGGGTGATTTGAAACACATAATCCGCAAGAATAGCCTCTTCGATTCATCGGAGGGGCTTTTTTGTGCCCTCCGATCCCCCCTCCTTCGTCTTTTTCCGTAAGACGGTTTGCGACTCCGGCCTCAGCTGCAATTCTCTCCAAAGATTGCCACCCCTCTCACCAGAAATGCGCTCCCCTGCATTAAGCTTTCGATTCGCATTTTGCTGCCTGTGTTCCTGCAGCGTTGCTGAACTTATTCAGATCAACAAGCAGGATTTCGAGCTGGCACAGAGTGTTGAGCATGATGCGTACGACCTTAGCCTTGCTCTTGGCAAGGATTTGAAGGGCCAGAGGCCTTCGTCCCTGGGCATCTTATTTGGCTATCAGGATTCAAAGAACTACTACCACCTGAGTGGCAATCAGAACAGCCTGTCTCTATCTGTTTGCAGGAATGGCAAAATCAGAACATTAGGTGAACTGCAGAATTGGAAGCCTTCCGATTCTGATCAGATATATCTGCAGCGGCGCAGAGATTGTCTTTATATCGAGGTCGGAAAGCAGAGGATTCTCATCTCCCTTGATTCAGCGTTTCATAAGGGAGGCATCGCTCTCCTCGCCGCGGGTGGAGCACCCAAATCGCTCCGCGTTCAACCCCGCGAGGCCCTGCACTTCTCTGATGACTTCATGCGCAGGGAGAGCGAGCAGACACTGCCCCCCTGGGAATTGGTTGCCGGTGCCTGGCGATTTCATTCGGTGAAGGAAAAACACTCCGGCACGATTTCGACTCACAGCACCAACCCGTTTTCATTGGGAGGCAAACCCGACAAAGAAACTAAAACGGCCGTGGTCGTAACCGGTCAAAAGTATTGGTCTGATTATGAATTCTCCGTCTCTTTAAAATCACGACAGAGCAAGGGCGGAATCATCTTCGCCTATGCCGGCAATGATAACCACTACAGATTGAGTTGGGATCTGACCCACCGTCATCGAGTTCCGAGAAAGCTCGAGTTGCTCCAGGTTGTTACCGGCGAAGCTAAAGTGTTAGCCAGCGGATACGCCAAAGGCGGGTCGGAACAATGGTATCGAATTAAGATCCGTCTTCGCGGTCAGCGCGCGCAGGTTTATCTCGATGAGTCGCTCGTATTCGATGTGATCGCCGGAAAACTGCTTAAGGGCAAAGTGGGACTATTCAGCGAAGGCCCCAGGGAGATTGTCTTTGACGACATTTCCGTAACTGACAGCCACTCTTTTGAAATGAATTCGGAAGCGTCACTCAGACTGTTCGCGGACATAGATTCCTGGACGGTAACTCGGGATTCCAGTCAGCTATTCAGTGGCAACAATGAACTCGTGTCCCTCAGTTCCACCCCCGGGCAGTCAAATAGTATTGAATTCGGTCTGTCAGATTGGAATGCCTACGCTGTTTCATTCGAGGCAATGCCGAAAAGTCCAGGCGATCTGGTTTTCAAAGGAACTGGGGCCGAGACATCCATCAGAATGGGCACGCCATCGACGCCCGTTAATCAGTGGAGACGCATAGAGATTGATCTCTTCGACCCGAGCGTTCTCCGAATCTACGTTGACGGAGTTCTCGAGCATCGTGCGCCGTTCAAGACTGCGGCCGTCAGACCCAGCCTTGCCACCAGCTTAGCATTAACTATTCGAAACCTGTCGGTATCATTTCTGAAGCAGGAAGACCGCGAATTCACGACGGCAAAAAACCCATTGTTCGTCAAGGATCCTTTCATGATGCATTGGGCATCTCCAAAGGGGGCCTGGATCCCTGAAGGCTCGGATGGGCTGCTTTTCTGGCACAAAGGTGATTTCTTCGGCGATATGGCCATTACCGTACCACCAAAACCGGAAGTCGAAATGTTCTTCAGCATGGACCAGCCTATTGCCGGCAAACCTGATCCGACGAAAGGATATTGTGCGCATTTCAGGTTTGAATTGAAATCAAAGAAGACAGTCATAACGCTAAAGAGGAATGGCCAGGCGGTCGCTTCGGCGAATATTCCAACGGTGGATGCGGCGCAAATTCCGGCAGTACGTCTTTTCAAAGACGGAAAGTACATCTGGATGCGGCACGGCCCAAAAGAAATATTAACGTACCAGGATGCCACCCCACTTCCAGGCACGGCAGTCGCCATCCGGTCTTCGGTGGCTCTTGAAGCGGGTGATTTTGCAGCGATGAAATTGCAGCGCAATCACGTGCAGGACGAGACATTCGAACGCGCCTTTTGCGATTGGGTACGGGTCGGAACTTGGGAGGTAACTAACCGCTTTTCATGTACACCGACGTGGTCGCACTTAAATGGCCGCAGTAAGAACGGGGCAAGCCTGTGGAATAAATTCGAATACGAGGGCGATATCTCGATTGAGTACTACATCGGCTCGCGGATGCGCCAGCTTGCTGAGGAAGGTGCAAACATCCTGGGCTCCTATCCCAGGAATGGTGATTTTAATGTCTCATTCAATTGCTCGGATATGGATCCTACCACGGGTTATTCCTATCTGCTGGGTGCGTGGGACCGCCATTGGAATGGCGACAAGTCTGCATTGGTGCGCCTGGGGAAAGAAGTGAGGAAGACAACCCAACACCTGGTGCCAAGATCTCGCGGCGACCAGACACGCGCCGCGGTGGCCTGGGTTAGCAGCGGGAGGCCGGTCCACGGCGCGTGGTATTACGTTAAAGTCAGGAAACGCAAGAAGAACATTGAGTATTACTTTGACAACCGTCTGATCAAGGAATTGTGTTTTGAAGACTCCCAGCCGTTGAGTGGGAAGGAGTTTGCCCTCTGGACACTGGACCAGAGCATCATGATCGCCCGCGCTAAAATCTCCTATTCGAAAAAGACAGTGCCCCAGCGCTTCATCGCATCTTTGCCTCCAGTTACCAGCACTCCGACCCCCTCTATCAGGACGATCACCAGTTCAACGAATCCTGGCATCTATTGTGACTTCGAGGACGGCCTGCAGGGATGGCGAAGCCAGGATTCAGAATACGGAGCAGAACTGTCCCTTGACCCAATATCGCCAGCGGGCGGTAAGTACAGCCTGCGGATTTCGAATCCTTCACTTGGAGGAACATTCGGTTCAGCCATTCCGCTGCCGCAATTGGATCTGAGGAAAGTCTCGAATTTCAGCTTTACTTACAGAATAGGTAAAGAAACAAAAGTTGACTTCTACCTGACTCTGGGAGGCAGAAGCTATTTTCTCCGGTTTACCGGAGAAGGTTATTCGGATGAAAACTTCAAGAAACTCGGACAGATCCCGGATGTGAATCCAGACGGGAAGTGGCATCGCGCAGATGTGGATATCGCCGGTTTGATTCAGAAAGCGAAAGCGCCAACTACATGCACGTCACTGCGTATCGGCAGTTTTCATGAGGGCTACATCAAGGCCGGGCTCAGTGGTAATCCAGAAGGAGCTTCGTTCTCACTAGATGATTTTCAGGTGGTGACAGCCAGCCCGGAAAATACGCCTGCAGAATTCTCATGGCTGCCGCAATCTGCATCCGAAAAACCTGAGTACCTGGTTCACGTAGGAAAAACTCCATCAGCGAAGATACCTGGCCTGACGAAAACACAAACGGCTTCAACTTTCACTACCAAGCTGGCCGCGGGCATTCATTACTTGTACGTTAGGCAAAAGCAGGATTCTGTTACCAGGAAACATCCAGTTTATATCCAGCCTCCACTGTCTCTTTCGCTGGCATCACCGGCCAAGGGAGACGTATGGGGCGGCACATCCATTAAGATTGATGTTCAGCCCAAGGAAGGATCTCACATAGATCCGCTGTCACTGCAGCTCAGTGTTGGTGGGAAGCCGGTGATTGATGTCGTATCCAAGTGTGAATACTCGCATGAGCAACGGGCCCTGTTTATCAATCTGAGTGAGACGGAAATAAGTGCAAAAGCCGGCACAAAGATTCCCTTTAAGCTAAGCGCACAAACCGCGGCCGGCGAATCAGCGGATTCTTTGGAATGGAAACTAAAATACGATACCGGCCTGGACAAGACGCCTCCGTCAAAAGTGACTCTTGATTCATATCCTAAAAGAATTGACTTCGAAGGTTCGACACAGGCTGCTTTTACCAGTTCGAACAATATTGTCGCCCTCGATCATTCGACCGCTTCATCTGGTTCGCAGAGCCTGAAAGTATTTAAACCGCGGGTCAATCTAGTTCTTTCGGTGAGCGCAAAAGCGAACAGCGTCCGAACACATGTTGGGCGACATCCAATTCTTCAATTTGATTACAGGATACCCTCTCAGGTCGAGGTGGATCTGAGTGTTGGTATGGTCACGGACTTGTATTCGCGGCAGGTATCCTTGACCAGCGCGGGGGTCAGTTATCCGAATCTTGGCAGCTTCGATGCAATCACCGACGGCCAATGGCATCGTGCGGATATAGATCTTTTCTCCATGCTGAAGGGGCGGCCATTCCATCCAAAGATGTACTCCCTGAGCAGCCTCGGCCTCGGTGACTACGGCGGAGAGAGCATCGGCAAAGCGCACGCATTTCATTTGGACTCAGTCGGATATGTGCCGGCCGTGTCAACATCCAACGGGCATCTCCTCAAATGGGTGGCATCAGACAGTTCGGGCATTCAGGACTACAGTTACCACTGGAGCGCTAACCCCGCTGATGATGCAGACCAGACCCCTGAGACGACGAAAACGGAAGCAACCTTTACTGGAATTGCTGAAGGCACCCAGTTTTTCCATATCCGTGCGAGGGATCGAGCTGGCAACTGGGGCAGTACGAGCCACCACAAATTTATTGTAGACAACTCACCACCAGCCCTGACGCTTAATACAAAAACGCCCGCCGAAACTGCTCTCGCTTTCAGTTTCAAAGATGAGGTCTCCGGACTGGATGTCTCAAATCTCGAGATCGAGCTCAATGGAAAGGAATACACACTGGATGAAAATTATGCGCGTTGGGGAAAGGTCCCCGGCACACTGGAATGGGATTGGGTCGCGGCGACTGGCTCGTCCGGAAAAGTGACTGATGGCTCTGCTCTCAAATTCGCTCTTCGTCAGTTCAACGATCACGCTGGCAACGAGGCCGCGGCTCTGAAGTGGACGTGGAACGTCGATTTTGTACAGGACAAGACACCTCCCCAACCGCCTGCCATCACCAAGCTGCCGGCGAACATTCTTGCGTTCGACACGTTCACGAAAAATGCCGGTTCATGGCGCAACTGGAATTCACAGAACGGGTCCCTGGTGTCACGGTATTTTGATCCCGACAGGCAAGATTACTGCCTGAAAGTGGTTGATGAGATGACAAACGGTACGGGCGGCGTCTATATCACAACAAAAGCTTTCGACGCAAGAGAATTCACTCACCTAAGTTTCGACTACAGGATTCCTGCTTCGACCAGGATCCAGTTCATGTTCGTGGTGAACGGAGCCTGGAAGGGAATCACACTCACGGCACCTCTCAGTTATTCCAGCTACAAGAACATTGGAAGCGCAAACATCACCGCTGACAACAAGTGGCGCTCAGCAGTCGTCCCGCTGCGTAGAATCGTGGAGTCTGCGTTGCCTGGCGCCAAGCATTACAGGATTACTAACCTCGCCATCAGTGATTATTACGGCAGTTACACCCCAGCCGGTGTGCCTTATTACATCGATAATTTCTGCATCTCCGGACCCGCCAAAACCGGCATGGCGTTTAAATGCAAATCTTTCGATTCCTCCGGTATTGTGGGATTCACAAGCAAGAGTTCACCGATCAGCGATGCAGATCCCAAAACTGCCGAGCATTTTGAATCGGAGTTTGCTCTAACAGCCAAAACACCTGGCCAGCATTTCCTGGAACTGGCTGCAAGAGACGGCGCCGGTAATCTGAGCCGGCCGGCACGTGCCTATTACGAAGTGCCGTGGACACTGAATTCAGCCGAAGGAGTAGTAAAGGGCGCGCTGCTCTTCCGTGCCTGGCACGGCGCGCACGGTCTAATGAAGGTCGTGAAATCGCCGGAATCTGAAACCGCGCCGGATTCATTTTCTGTCTGGTCGAAGCCAATCGCGCTCTCGCCCAAACTGGTCGATTGGAATTTCCTCCCTCCCTTCATTCCCGCCTGGAAAAAGGCAGCCAAGAAGACGCCTAAGAATGCATGTTTCCGATGGGACGGAAGCCTGACATTCTCCAAGGCCGGCAACTGGCACCTCTTGGTTTCATCTGGAATTCCGACCATCCTCGGCCTCGAATCTGCAAAGCCGGCGAAGTTCACCGAGTTTTCCTCACCTTTGAAAGGGGCGGCCGGTAAGGTGCTGAAGTTGACTACAGTCAACGCGCCCAAGCCCGGTCATTCAACGGCGTTCTGGCTGCAGGTGTATCGCGGGACGGGAGGCTTCTCAGGACTGAATCTCTGGTGGAGTCAGGACAAGGCATGGGAAGCCGTCAAAGCGGGCGGGTTTGAGGAAGGCAGAGCTCCGAAGGAACTGGTACCTGCGGCAGCTTTCAGCTACCGGCCGTAGTCCGCGGTTTCGTTGAACATTCCACATGCGATTGGCTTAAGACAAGACGAAGTCAGCAATTTGCTATTCCGAGCATTCACGACTATAGGACCATGGCTCTATGAACCGGCCTTTCACCCGACAGGCGAACACACATGAGTGCAGACGAATACAGACTAAGTTCTCAGCAACTCTCATTCTTTGACACTTTTGGTTTTCTGGCGTTCCCCGGTTTGCTTGCCGATCGCATTGACGAAATTACCGAAGAATTCGAACGAATCTGGACCGAACGTGGCGGCGGACACGACGGCAAGCCGCACGATTTCGAACGGCGCTCGTGCATCGTTCCCTTCGTCGACAGCAGCGAAATCCTGTCAAGCCTGCTCGACGACCCACGAATCCTTGGTGTTACCACAAGCCTGCTGGGAGATGATTTCAACTACATGGGCAGTGATGGAAATCTCTATGCTGGAGTTACAGGCTGGCACTCAGACGGCCGGCACCCGCACGTCCTGCACATCAAGATTGCCTACTATCTCGATCCTGTGACTCGTGACACCGGCTGCCTCCGGGTCATCCCCGGCAGCCATCGCCTCGAGGACAAGTTTGAGCTGTCCCTGCAGGAGCAGTTGCGAGACAGCTCGGAGCATTGGGGCATTGACGGCTGTGATGTGCCGGCCACAGCGCTCGAGATTCAGCCCGGCGATATCGTCTGTTTCAATCACAACACAAAGCATGCAGCCTTCGGCGGCTCCGGACGAAGACGGATGTTTACCATGAATTGCTGTGAACGTTACCCCGAGGAACGACTCCAGGAACTTAGAGATTATATGTCCGGCGGCTCGCGTTTCTGGGTCACCCGTGCCTACGGTGAGGCCATGATCAACACCGCGTCCCCGGAGCGAATGGTCCATCTCGAACAGTGCCTGGCAAATGACGGGCATCTCGCAGAGCTGAGTGAGAAGGCCAAAGAGAAGATGGACGAGCCTTCGAGAGGATAGTACACCGGAATAGAATTACCTTGGCGAATTTCTGCTTGCTCCTGTTCAGTTATGAAAGTTTCAGATGCAATACCTGAAAGACATCCTCCACAAACCCATCCTGGATAATTCAAGAACCCGTCGCTACCAGGAGTCCATCGACCGGTCGATTGATTCGCTTAAGGAGACCTGGGATCTCGAGCGAGGACTTAACTGGGCCTCAGGCGTCGAGTTGCCCCACGAAACCGTTCCTGATTTCTGGTTGCTGGATGAGGACGTGCGCCTTGCTCAGACAGAAAGCAGAGCAGCGGAAATCTATGGTGCGAACGCGGGCAGAAACAGCACCTATACGCTCGGTGGGTGTGCCTTCGCATTTCATTCTCCACTCTCCCGGTTTCACAGAGACGACGAACTTGCGCGTTACTTTTCAAACGGTCTGAGCTTTCAGATTGAAACCGTCCGCGATGACGGTGTGCCGGCTCTCTACGGACTCAATGGATTGGAGTGGGCCCATGGCTGGGACATCGAGGGCCTCATCTACGGGCTGGTTCTGCTTTGGGATGAGTTGGACGAGCCGCTTCGAAACCGCGCGCTCGAGCAGTTCCGCAAATCGGCGATCAGGTTCCTGAGGAATGGGGATTCCGGCACTCACGGGAACCAGGGCTGCGTGCAGGCTCTCGGGCTCTTCCTCTACGGAAAGCTGCTGGACCTGCCCGAGCTCGTCGAGGCATCGGACGCCCGTTTCGCTGAGCTGGTTGCCAAGACACTCGATGACGATGGCCAGGTCATCGAACAATACGGGCCCTGCATGCATTATTCGTACACCTGTTTTGCCTACGCCTGGCTCAACATTTATCTCCGCCACGGGGACGGCCAGGAAGCGAGAGTGGAGAAGTGTCTACGCTGGTTTCGCAACAAACACACGGAGAGCATGTACCCGTTTCCCGGGCCTTCCTCTCGCTCTTACTCCGAGGATTTGAAGACCACCGCCGTCGACATACTTGGTGCTTGCGAACACGTGGCCCCCCAGTGTCCGATGCTCCAGCAGTTCGCAGATAAAATCTGGGACAAGATCGGGGAACAGGCGGGAGGCTTCGGGCACGGCGCCTCGCCACTGATGTGGGCGATTCTGGCCTGCACTGGTGAGCACGAGCCGACAGTCGCGCAGCGTGATGAATGGAATGCTCCCTTCGAGGCAAACTACGAACGCATCAATCTTCTCGGCCGATCCCCTCTCAAGTATTACCAGGCGCGGCGCGAGTATCAGACCAGCTTTGACGTCTCTGACTTCTTGCCTTTCGGCGGCATCCAGACCTGGGCCTGGGGTGATGAGCCTCCGATCATCCACCCAACAATTCTGAACCCGTCAACAACGCAGGCATGGGGCATGGACACGGCCCGAAACTGCGCGAGCTACAACTGGGGACTTTTCGGCGCGGGAGCAATGGTGCCGGATTTCAAATTCAGGACCGGGCTTGACGCGGGTGGGGCCTCGTTCATGTTTGCTCGCTACGACCAGCTCTGGCGATTCATCGTGTTGACGGATGCGAGCACGTTCATCCTCGAGTTCGGCAATCAGGGCGAAAGAGTCACCACCTGGACACTCAACTGGTTCGAGCCCACCGAGGTCCGGATCGGCGAAGGGGAAGTCTCGTTTCAGAATCGAACTGCTCGCATCTATTCGACGGCGACCGCTCCGGAACTGAAGACTGTTCCCGATAAGTATGAGGAAGCCGACGTGCAAATCCTCGAATACAAATGCGGTGATGGACCTGTCGCGTTTGTTTTCTCTGATGGGTCATTCGAGTTTCTCGATGATCTCGATTTGCAGAATGGCCAGTTCAGATTCAGTGATTCGTCGGGCACATACCGGGCCGAGATCGATGGGAGATTCTTCGGCGAGAATCAAGGCTCGATATCTCTGAGCCGTGGGGAACTGTTCGAGGCTTCAAGAGTGGTGCGGGAATGAGGTTGGTGGCCTTGCCGTTCCCCCAAGAGATGAGGCATCGCAGAGCACTTGCGTCACCGGACGCTCAAGACCCAAAGGTTGCTGAAAGAGCTTGCAGTTCGGCGCAAGATCACCATTGACGCCTTCACGGAACATACACTTCCACCAGACACCCTTTCGGTGGATCGGTACCCCTGAAATCTATCAGCAGGATCAGATGCGAGATCCCTTTTGGAAGGGCCAGATCCGCCCTGGCTTTCTTATCGTCCTCCAGGACCTCTACCGGAAAACCGTTGAGCAGGACGGTTGTCTTGCCTTCGGTACGGCACTCCATCTGAACAACTCGGCCGGTCCTTGATTCGAGCAGGGTTCCGGCCATGCCGATCTTTGTCTGGGGTAACCAGATCAGTGAGCCTTCGGATGCCACCTGCTTACGCCAGCCATGCTTGGATTTCAGGCGGTCGTCGATCTGGGTCGTCGATTCTGCGGTGGAGGTGAGCCATTCGGCAGGGATGACTCTCTTGCGCCGCCGGCGATATTCCTCAACGCGACCACGAATCTCCATGAGGTCGATGTTGCGGATCACCCTGGTAATGTGATCGTCATCCATCAGATTCTTGATTGCCGGTTCCTCGCCGAGCTTATAGACCGCCGATATCGATCCCTCTGCCACTTCTTCGATGAGACCTAATACTCGGTCGTTATCCATGATGGCAACCATGGAAGGGTGATTCAAGAGCTGCATCAGTTCGGGGGAAGTGCTGATGACCCAGTGCTTCTCTGAATCAGAAAGATGGATGAGCTCGCGCACAGCCTTGAAACGACGGATGGCTTCCTTCGTGCCTGTTTTTTCTGCGATGTAATCCCGTGATTTCCTGAGCGCTCCCTCCAGATTTCGGAAGAGCCTGCTCTGGTTCTCAATCGCCTCGTCGACACTTTCGGGGCCATCGAGATCGGGAGGCAGCTCGCCGAAATCGGCCAACTCCTGCTCACTGATTGTGGGCGTTGCCTGTTCAGGATCGGTGGGCCCTTGTTCGCCAATCGGCGACAGCATGTGTTTGAACAAGAACGAGTGTTGCTTAAGCCCTTCCTGGCCAGCGGAGATCCCAGCCAGGTTCACCAGCAGGTCTGACAGCACGAATATCAGCCCATAAACGAGCAGCAGCGTTGCCGTGGAAAGGCTGCGATCGAGCCAGCCGGGCAGCCGGAGCCTGGCGTCCAGTCTTTCAACGAGCTCTGCTTCGTCGCGCTGGATGCGCCTGTTGAGCAGCCGCATTGACACAAAGTAACTTCCGATGCTAAGCACAGCATTCAGGCCGAGTACCAGGACCAGGTTGTCAAAAAGTAGAGGCAGGATAGCCGCCAGCAGAAGGAACAGCAGCGTGCTTGAAAGAACCGCAACGATGATGGCAACGACAGCGAGGATGTTGCGGGCGAGGTTCGCCTTTAGAATCCTCCAGGCCAACCATCCGAGGTAGAAAATGAAAAGCCCCTCAAACAGATACATCATGGCACGGCCTTGCCAGCAGTTGGGTTGTGCACCCATTCACGTGATGCACAATGAATTCTGATTCTAACCACCATTAATCATTCTCATGGCAAAAAAGAAAATCAAACTCGCCCTTATCGGCTGCGGCGGGAACATGCGCAACGCGCACGTCCCCCGCATACAGGCAGATGGTAAAGTTGATCTCGTCGGCGTTGCCGATCCGGTCGAAGGCCAGGCACGTCTGTTGATGGAAAAATGGGGAAGTGAAATTCCCTGGTTCACCGATTTCAGAAAAATGATACGTGAGGCCGCGCCGGATGCGATTGCGATCAGTTCACCGCACTCCATGCATTACGAACAGGCGAGCCATTGCCTCAGAAAGGGACTGCACGTCTTGATAGAAAAACCACTGACGACGACATCAAGGCATGCCCGCTCGCTCATCAGCCTTTCAGAAAAACACAAACGACTGCTGGTCGTCAGCTATCAGCGGCACTTCCTCGCGCCGCACATGTTCGCAAGGGAACTCGTTCGTAAGGGAGAACTGGGCGAAATCCGCGGCATCGTTTCGTATGTCACCCAGAACTGGGAAGGGGTCAAAGGCTGGCGGCTCGTACCTGAGCTGTCTGGCGGAGGGATGTTCATGGATACCGGCAGCCACCTGGTCGCTGCCACGCTCTGGATCACCGGCCTGCAGCCGTCGGAAGTTTCAGCGCTCCTGGACAATGCAGGTCAAGACGTCGACATCAACACCGTGGTCAGCATCCGTTTCAAGAACGGCGCGGTCGGCACCCTCAACACTTTCGGCAATGCCAGCCGGCACGACGAGCGCGTCGCTATCCACGGCAATAAAGGCTGCCTGGTCTTCCACCTGCACCAGTGGGGGATCAGATCAGTCCTCCTCAACGATGAACCGATCGAGATCCCCAAACGCATCAGGGAATCGAGTCCGGATGCCGAATTCTTCAAGTGGATTCGCAACGGAGGCAAAGGCTACGAGCCGCCCGACTTTGCTCTGCAGGTCTCTCGTCTGACCGAGGCGGTCTACAAATCTGTTGCGGGGAAGAGGCCGGTGAAGGTGAGGTAGCAGGAGACGGATGGTAATGGCAGTGTGATGGTGGGCTGCAGGAGTGGCACCACAGAGGATTACGCACCCGGTATAGCCCGAACCGGGATTCTGGTACGACCCATCCAGCGTACGCCATTCCGCAACTGAAGAGCGATGAGATTCCACAAAAAAAGGCTGCGACGAAGCGCAGCCTTTTCTTATCTCATGCGTTTCTTCTCAAGTGCCGGGCGGAATCATCACTTCAAAGCCTTCCGGGGTCTCAGGCTCTTGCCAGAGGCCAGGAAGCTCCACGGCTGTCTCGCCGGCTTCAATCTTGGTTCGGACCCCATTCGAGTCGATTACGGTAATCTGGCCAGTGACAACCGTGACTGTGGTGCCCATTGCAGACTGAACAAAATCCACTCCATCGCCCTTCTCCATAAGGACTTGTGTACCGCGAGTGGTTCGGGTCTGGGCGACTCCACTTACAACTCCCAACGTGACCTTATCTGAAGACTTGTCGACCTGTGACGCCACTTCCACATCCTGTTTCAGGGAGGTGGTGAGATTCTTGGTTCTTACATCAATCATGCCGACGAGGCTTTTGGTGGAGACGGTGTTCGAGGCTTTCTCGAATCCAATCGAGAGCTTTTTACCTTTCTCGATATCGGCAGATGTCTCCGTCTCACCAATCTGATGTGTAAGAAGGCCAAGGTCAGCCGAGATCTCGATTCTACTATCGGATTTCACATCAAGGTCGACAAGAGTGCCCTTGACGGCGGCAACACCAGCCGGAGTCCGAAACATGGTACGCTGGCCCGGGAGTTTCTTGATATCGCTCTTGAGCGAGCCCTGGGAGACAGCGATTTCACGCTGGCGGCCGTTGAAAACAATCGCCATTGCCGTGGCCGGCGCCATGTCCACGCGGCTGCCGTCGGCGAACAGGATGGTGGCTTTGCCATTCTTGGCGGTTTTTATTTTGTCATTCTCAAAAAGCGGTGTGCGCTTGCGCTTTATGAGCTCAACTTTCCCGGTTTCCGCCCGCTTGACAGCGACGCCACCGGAGAATGTGGCAATTGATGCAACACGCCGTGCAGCCTCGACAGTGAAGATTGAACACAACGACACGGCGACTGTGAGAGCTGTAAACCTATACAAATTAGACATTTGAAATGCTCGTCCCTGAGGAAACTTGACACCAGACTTTTGGAAGCGACCGACTTATAGCCCTGAAATGACGGATGGCAAAAGGTCATTTGAAGTTCTTTTTATCCTACAGCCATCTCCATGATCTCCTCTTTGGTGGCATTAGACAAGTCCGTAATCTCACCTGAGATACGCCCTTCGCGCATGACAAGAATGCGATCCGCCATCCCCAGCACCTCGGGCAACTCTGAGCTAATCATGAGGACGGCTTTTCCCTGCGCAACGAGTTCATTCATCAGAAGATAGATTTCATACTTGGCACCGACATCAATGCCCCGTGTGGGCTCATCAAAGATGACGACTTCGGAGTTGGCTTCAAGCCATTTTGCCAGGACGACCTTCTGCTGGTTTCCACCTGAGAGGTTCTTGGCAATCTGTTCCTGGTGAGGGATCTTTATCTTGAGTTGCTCCACATAAGTGCCAAATGCCTGGCGTTCCTGCCGGGTATTCACGAAGCCAAAAGTGGAGAGCTTGAGCAGGTTGGGCAGACCAAAATTCGTCCGAACGGATTGGCCAAGAATCAGCCCCTGGCTCTTCCGGTCTTCCGTGAGCAGACAGATCCCAGCTCGAATGGCGTCACTCGGCTTGCCGATACGAAGCTCTTTGCCGTCCAGTTTGATGCTCCCCGAATCTAAAGGATCGGCGCCAAATATGAGACGAGCGGCCTCAGTTCGACCCGCCCCGACGAGACCGGTAAGCGCCAGGATCTCACCGCTCCGGATTTCGAATGAGACATCCCTCACCACTTGACCTCGTACAAGTCCCTGCACGGCCAACCGGACATCACCAGGCTCAGCCTGTTCCTTGGGAAACTCTTCTTCAAGAGCCCGGCCGACCATCATCTCAATCAGGCTGGAGCGAGTGACGTCGTTCACAGGCTTCGAGCCGACGAAATGCCCGTCGAGCATCACCATGACTCGATCTGCGATTTCGAAAATCTCATCCAGTCTGTGACTTATATAGATGACCCCGATGCCCTGGGATTTCAGGTCACGAATGATGGCAAACAGCGACTCGACCTCCTGCAGGGTCAGCGTCGCACTCGGCTCGTCCATAACTATGATTCGAGCATCTAATGAGAGCGCCTTTGCGATTTCGACCGCCTGCTGTTGAGCCACTGAGAGTCGATTGCACGGGGTTTCGGGATTTACCTTGACGCCCACGCGATCAAACAGAGCGGCCGCGTTCCGGTTTTCTTCTCTACGATTGAAAAATCCGCCTTTGGATTTCTCCCGGCCTAGAAAAATATTTTCACGCGCGCTGAGATACGGGACCAGATTGAACTCCTGATAGATGACAGCCACCCCCGCATTCTGAGCATCGACTGGGTCATGAATCGTGATGCTCTTGCCATCGATGCGGATATTTCCGGAATCTGGAATGACCGCTCCGCTCAACGCCTTTATCAGCGTGCTCTTGCCCGCGCCGTTCTCGCCAAGTAGCGCCAGAACTTCTCCTCTTTCCAGACGTAGATTTACTTTGTCCAAAGCCCTGACTCCAGGGAAGGACTTACAGATCTGATTCATTTCGAGAAGCACGGATTCTTCCATTTTACTCGCTACACATAGTAAACCTGCCATCGCAACGCCTCTTCTGCAGGTTAATTTGCAGAGGCGTTTCTGATCTCTGTCTTGCGGACCGATTCGAGCAACCTCCGTGCTTCGTCATTCTGATCGTCAGTAAGCGCCCGGCCAGAGTAACGCGCTCCATAGTAAATGTCGGTCAGTCGCTGCACACTTTCACCCACCTCTGTCCGATGGTCAACATCTGACGCAAACTCAGCAGGCGTCTGTGATGATATACGGACGTAACCGCGCTTTTTAAGGTAGGCCAGTAATTCGCGATAAAAGTCAACTGTCGGAGATCCATCTGCATATCCAGGCCCTGAAGATGAGAACCGAAACAAACGGAACTTTAATTTAGGTAAGAATGTAATGATGACATACAAGCTCGCAGCCGCAGCAATGGCGAATGCAAGTTTGGCGAAAAAAGCCTGAACAGAATCCATGCCCTGCAATGAACTGCCGCCGCCCACACCTCCAAGTCGGCTGCGCAGTTCGAAGGCGAGGTTTTCGAAATAATGACTGGACGAAAAGCCGAGTTTCTTTGGCGTATAGCCAACAATGAAACGGTCCCATAGATTCTGGCCCCAATCAAAATACTGGCCGAGACCAGCTCCAGCGATTCGGTTTTCTTCCGACAAATCAGAGCCGGACGGATCCAACGGATACCAGCCCACTTCTGGCAGATATACCTCCGCCCAGGAATGCGCATGGTTTTGCCTGACCTGATAAAACTTGCCGACCTGATTCCAATCACCTCCTCTGAAACCGTTTACTATTCTTGCGGGGACTTCCAGGGAGCGGCATAGCAAAACCTGAGCGGAAGCGAAATACTCACAATGCCCTTTCTTTGACTTAAAGAGAAAGTGTAACACCGGGTCGTTGCGTCTGGGGTTTTCGATCACTCCGGGCAGGCGAGTGTATTTGCAGTTAATCTCAAGCCAGTCCTTTACAGCCACCGATTTCTGGTAAGATGTTTCCGCATTCGCACTGAGAGCAATATTTTCAGCAAGTCTTAGTAACTTGGGTGATTTCTGAGGATTCCTGATGAAATAGGTCCGCATCAGTGACGGCAGCCGCTGTCCGGGCCGCAGTTCTTGATTCAACTGCTCCTGCGTGTATTCCTGTGGTCTGGAGTGCACCACATAATATCTGGGCGGGCGACCAATGAACCTCGCGTTCCAGTGCTGGACGTCCAACTTCATCCCTTCCGCCTGATCGCCAAGATCGATTCTGATCGGCGGATAAAGAGAGAAGATTCTATTGGTGCCTGTATTTTCAAGGGAGATTTCCTGTCTCAAGTCAGACGTCTCCAACTCAACCGAGTTAGGCAGTACGGGCCACTTTCGATCGTTGAACGGAAATATCTTGTCATCCTGAAGAACCCAGCCTGCCCGGTATTCTTTCCAGCCGCTCTCGTGATCGAACCAGGAAAGCCAATAATTTCGCAGAACCGTTTCCCGCCAACTCCCATACACATAAGAATCCGCAGACATGCCACGCCAATAAAGCTGTGCTTCAGGCAGTTCAATGGCTTTCCCATTTCTACTCAGCTTGACACGCATCACCAGCTCATCGTTATCCTTTATCTGGCCTATCTGTCCCAGGCGGACCTGCTCGCTGAATCCAACCAGGCCTGTCTGTCGCCCGCGGGGGGTGGGAACACTTAATACGCGAATCTGGTACCTTGGCAGAATAGCAAAAACACCCAGCATCGAAATCAGAAGAAATGCCAGCATAACAGGAATCGCGCTGCCCAAGGCCCCGCGAATCTGTGAAGACTGGATGCCCTGTAAAGCAACGATCTTGCCACCAAGGAGAATTCCGGTTTCTTCGCTAGCCACTCTCTTTATGTAGAACAGTATAAGCGTCCAGAATGCAAGAAAGAGGTAAATGAAGAACATCAGACCGAATTGGATATCGAGGGAGATAGATGCGCCGCAGGCAATCTGAATCAGACTGACTACAAACAGATTGGAATACTCACGATCATTCTTTTTCTGCCAGAGCCTCATACATTGAGCAAAGGATAGAAAGTGCAGGAACGGCAAGAGCACACTCAACCACGACAGAACTACTCCGAGGGACACAAAGAACGCAATCGTGGCGAGGCCTGACGCCACCATACTTGGCAAATAAAAACTACGTCTGTGCTCTGTAAAATAGTAGGCCCCACCCACCAAAGGCGCGGTGACAAGAAACATGATGACCGCCAATGGCGTGGGATCAGCAACACAGGAGCTTGTTATGCCGATACTCACCAATGTGAAGGTAAGTTGATTGAATCGACGTTCGAATATTGAACGATTCATATTGAATTAACCACGAAAACCGATCAGCCCGCCCTCACATGCACAGCTTCATTTGAGACCACTTCGGACTCTCCGGCATTCCAGATATCCGGTAGAGCGGGCAAGGTGAAATCTCTCTCCAAATCACCTGAAATTGCATCCAGGTGGGTTACGGAATGGTTCATTGAGTTTAGATGTTTTACTATCGTACGAGAGGATTCCATACTGCTGCCGTGCGTAATCAGAATGACTCTGTCGAATTCTCTGAAGGAAAACTCGCGCTGTTCAAGCAGGTCTGCCACCTCATCAGTTTCTGCGGGTGCGAGCAGAGCCAGGAGCCGCCAGATTCGGCTTATGCCCCGGCCGGTTGCCGGAGGGAGGTATACAAGGCCCTCTGCATCACAGGCAAAGGCAACCTGGAGACCATTCTGTGCGAAATCCCTGGCCATGGTTGCAATGAAGCTGGTCGTGATCTCTTCGTCCAGGAGTTCCCTTTCAATTCCATCCTGCATCACCCAGTGCAGGATGATGAGAGCCTTCTGCTCGTTTCTTGCTCCGTACTCACGCACGATCGGCTTCTGGGCTTTTGCGGATGTTTTCCAATGGATCCATCCTGGATTATCGCCGGCCCTGTATTCCCGCAGACCTAGGAATTCATCAATGCTGTTATGTGTGAACCGACGCGCAATAGAGCTGCCTTCTCCCTCTCCCTCAGATAGACGGCTTTCAAGGTGCCCTAATCGTGGTAATGCAATCAGTTCAAGCTTCTTTGTCATACAGATAACCCCCCGCTCAAAGAAGCCAAAGGGAAAGCTTGTCTCCGCCTCCACAATCGAGAAATCAAAGGCGCCGCGTCTCTTTGCCACAGCCTTGAACCTTATCTGAATTTCTTGTCCTGCGCAGATTCTGAATAAGAAATGCCGCTGATATTCACACAAGATGCCATCAGGAAGTTGCTGCTCAACTCTGAGACAGAAAGAGGGAATCCATGCACTTTCGTTTCTTATGGATATATCAATACTAAAAGGAATGCCGGCCTGAACTTCTGATGGCATTCTTCGTTCTATGCTCAGCGCCGCTCCGCAGAATGCGTTCATCAGCCAGGAAAGAATGAGAGAACTCAGTAGCACTGAAAAAGTGAGATAGATCAGATTCACTCCAGTGTGCAGTGCTGACAGCAGCACACAGAAAGTGAAAACGAAAAACAGCCAGCCGCCCTTCGTTGTTTTTCTGTATGACTTCTGTTCTGTTGCAGACCGCCTTCGTTTGTGTTCGAGATAACGAACGATATGGGAAACAACTAATAAAATAAGTACCAGTATGAGGAAACGTCGCAGCATTCCGACACCTGAGAATTCAGTTAGACCGGGACCGTAATTGTTTTCAGGATTTCCTGAATGGCATGGTTGCTACTGACGCCAGAGTATCTCCGATAGATCAGGCGGTGGCTGAGTACCGGCTCGGCCAATTGTTTTACGTCATCAGGAACACAATAATCCCGTCCCCGTATGAGGGCCATAGCCTGCGAGGCCCGGTACAGAGAAAGACACCCTCTCGGGCTTACTCCAATTTCAATTCCATCAAAGTCGCGGGTTGCCTGGCCGATTTGCAGAATGTAATCCAATAGGCTGTCATCAACTCTGACCTCCTTCACTTTCTCCTGAATGGCGAGAATCTTGTCGGAAGTCGTGACCGGGCCTAACTGGTCAATCGGCTCCTGTAGACGATGCGAAAGAAGTACTTGGCGCTCATCCGCCGGTCCAGGGTAGCCGATTGCCAGTCGCAGGGTGAACCGGTCAAGTTGTGACTCTGGCAGGGGGTATGTCCCTTCGTGTTCAAAGGGATTTTGCGTTGCGATGACAATGAACGGATTTGAAAGGGGGAACGTCTGACCATCCACCGAGATCTGCGATTCATTCATTGCTTCAAGCAGCGCGCTCTGGGTACGAGGTGTGGCGCGGTTAATTTCATCCGCGAGCACCACACTGGAGAAGATCGGACCCTGTTTGAACTCAAAAGAGTGGTCTTCGGGGTTGTAAATGGAGACGCCAAGAATGTCGGAAGGAAGCAAGTCAGGTGTAAACTGGATACGCCGGAAAGAGCCGTCGATGGACCTTGCAAGGCCCTTGGCTAGGGTCGTCTTCCCAACCCCCGGGACGTCTTCCAGGAGGACATGGCCCGCGGATAAGAGGCCAACGAGCAAGAGATCAATGGACTCATCCTTCCCAATCAGCACCTGACTGAGATTGCTCCGGAGCACATCAATACTTTCTGACAAGAAAGCCTCCTGTTTAGGTAAGATATGGTTCTTGCGCAGCAGGTTCCATTCTCTGTTGATACACAGTCATGGACCAGTCTGACCAACTGAAGCGATACTAGCACTGCGCCTTATACACCGCAAGAAACACATCTGAGACCACCACAAGGCATCCGGAGGGTCGTCGCGGGCAAGTTCTTGGAGAACAATTCCGGACTCAACGCGAAGTAGAATAACAATGAGCGAATCAGTAAAGAAAAGACCGAAACTGTTGGTGGCCGTCGTGGCTTTTGTCTTGGGAGCCGTGTTTCCAGTCTGTGTCTTACGTTGGGCAGGCCTGATCAGGTTCGAAAACAAGTTGGACAATACCACTTTGCCAACGGCAATCTTCACATTGAACAGGCCAGAGGTGCATGCAAACCGAGTGAAAGTAACGGGTGCGATACTCACCAGGGAAGACATCTTCCGGTTTGACTGGGATTGGGGTGATGGCCGCGTATTGAGTTCATTCTTCCCTGGCGTTCATCATTATTACACGAGGGGCGAATTCACAGTAAAAGTCACCGCATATTCAACCATTGGAAAGTACGCGCAGACCCGCCAAGTCTCGATCAAGGATGTTGCTGAGCCTCCTACACTTCTGCATCGGCATACTTTCATTCATCGGTTAAAAGCCCCAGAAGGTGAGGACGACTGGGCTGAAAGACTGAAAGGAACTTATAACGCAGGAACAAGAGCTATCTCTCTTATCGCTTCTGCAAATTCGCCTTACGAACTTGCTCAAAAAGAAATAATCAGGGCATGGATGGCCAAACAGGAAACTCTGGTTCTAGTCAGATTAGAATCAGAGAAATCAATCACCTCCTTGTCGAAGTTCCTCACTGCTGAAGATTTACCTTACCGGAGGATCATTCCAGAAGTCAGTCTTGAGATTGGTGCCAAAGCGAAAGAGATTCTTGACAGGTACCCATATCGCGTGATCGACATTAAGCGTGGACGAAACAGAAGGTCCGAAGCACTGGAACTCGCCATCAGAGATAAATTCACTGGGATAGCCATGCCAGTGACCAACTGCGACATCACGTTCGTCCGAGTGTTGAACGATAACGGCATTATTCCGATGGTTTATGCTGTGAACGAGAGCGAACCTATCCGGTCCCTGCTGCAAATGGGCGTCTCTTCATTCATCACTGAACTGTCCCATGACAGTGATGACCTTTCGTCCCTCGCCGCCTATGATGCATCGCGTTATTTCAGCGGGAACTGATTGGTGAACGCTAATTTCTGAAAGACAGAGTCCAGGATCGCTTCCAGTTTAAGCCAGGAGGTGTTGTTATGGGGAGCGAGGTTGTTCCTTTCCCTCGGATCCTCGACAAGATTGTAGACTGACAGCTCCTCTGTGTCGTAGTTCTTTATAATCTTTGTATCACCGTTACGAATGCAATAGATCATAGAATTGAAGGGATTGCAGTGATAGAGATAACTGTTGTCCAGGAAGCTGTAACTCCGTCGCAGTAACTGGGCCTGGAAGACCGCTGGTCCGTCCTTCAGGTAAGAAAGCAATAATGGCCCGATCATGGTGTGAACAGATGCCTCACTGATTCGAGCGGATTTCAATTGAGGAGCATACAAATAGAATGGCACTGCGAGCACTTCTTCGAAAAGAGTTCCGATGCGCGAGGCTGTATGGCCGTGGTCGCCGGCGGCCTTGCCGAAAGTCTCGCCGTGGTCCCCGGTGATGGCAATAATTGTATTCTCAAGCAGACCGGAGTCGCGCAGCCGAGATATAAACCTGCTCAGACAAGCATCCTGGTAACGCACGCAGATATCATAGTTTTTTACGCTCTGGTCTTTCCACGCCAGACTATTTGCCCAGCCAGCCATGGATGAGTCCTTCAAAGTAAACGGATGATGCATCGACATTAGAAAGCCAGTGATGAACTGTGGGCTCTCTTTTCGTTCGAGCGATTCCAGGATCTGATCCAGGACCTGTTCATCGTCCATTTTCCACGAATCGATTCGGGCTTCCTCAGGAAATTCGGACCAGTCGATAATCCGTTCGAATCCTGAGCGTTTTGTGAAGGCACCAAGGCGAGCGAAGGTCGCATCACCTGCCAGGTAGAAGCTCGTTTTATATCCCTGCCTTTTCAGGATTTCTGTGATGTGTGTTCTTGGCGTTTCGGTAAAGAGCCAGGAAAGCTCACCGGTTTCGTACGAGAAGGGATACTTCCCTGTAAGAATCGAAAAAAGCGCATTCTGGCTGGTTGGCGATGTACTGAAGTGGTTTTCAAATACGATGCATTCCTTCGAAAATGAATCGAGGAAAGGCGTCGTTTCCTTTGCATATCCCAGGTGGTGGATATGGTCTCGGCGTGCCGATTCAAGAACAAGCAAGAGAATGTTTGGCCTGTGTGAGAGCTTCCAATCCCTCTGTCCGGAATTCTCGATTGATGTAGCACAGAGCTCGGCTTGGATGGAATAATCATCCGCGGCAAGTCCCTCCGTCAGGCGGTACTGTTTTGAAGAGAAATCAAACAGCAGAAGAAAGCTGACCAGATAAGCGGCTCCCAACCTGTAGAGTGTGGGCTTTTTCAGTTTGATTCTCTTTTCAGAGAATGCCGCGCAGCCGATTACGCTTCCTACTGCTCCGGATCCTGATAAGAGCAGTAATATCGGCTCCGCCAGAGCAAAGATCGAGTCAGACAGCGCGCCAAGATTGGAGACACAGATCCTGATTAAGTGCCAGCGAACAGCTCCTTGATTCCAATAATTAGAGTAGAGCAGGACGGCATATGTGATGAAAACGGTGACCGCCGGTAGACAGAAAACTAGTTTACGTTTGGCGGATGCCAGGAGCAGAGAGAGAAGTAGCGCCTGAAACAGCAGTAGAAAATAGAGCTTAGAGGGGTACCAATAAGAACCTGCTACCAGCAGCGATCCCAGGATCAGAGGTATGCTCGAGTAAAGCATGCTGAATCACGCTTCTTGTTCCCTGAAAGCAACCATGAATTCTGCCAGGGCTGCGACTCCCTCCGAAGTCATGGCGTTGTAAATAGAAGCGCGGATGCCGCCCACCGAACGATGGCCCTTGAGCCCATGGAGGTCTGCCTTTCGGGCTTCTTCAATGAACTTCGTTTCAAGGCCTTCGTCCCGTAATCGCCAGGTGACGTTCATCCTGGATCGGCAATCATCGATGGCATGCCCCATGTAGAAACCTTCGCTGCGATCTATTGCGGAATAGAGCATAGCCGCTTGCTCTTCGTTGCTTGCAGCAATCCTTTCGAGGCCACCGAATTCTGAGAGAATCCAATCGGTTACCAGTTTTATTACATAGATGCTGAATACTGGTGGAGTGTTGTAGAGCGACCCTTTTTCAGCGTGGGTGCGATAGTCAAGCATGGTGTGGAGCCCGTCGGGCACGCGCTCCAGCAGATCCTCTCTGATAATAACGATGGTTGCGCCTGCCGGGCCGACGTTCTTTTGTGCACCGGCGTAAATCAGACCGAATCGCTCTACGGGCACTGGGCGGGAAATAAAGTCAGAGGACATGTCACACACCCAGGTTGCTTCCGTCTCAGGCATCTCTTGAAACTGGACCCCCTGGATGGTTTCGTTTGACGTAAAATGGATGTAGGCGGCGTCATCTTCCAGATCGAGGTTCTGCCAGTCAGGCAGGCCTGTGTAGTTCTCGTCCTTGCCGTCCCACAGGATTCTGGTTTCGCCCTCTTTCTGACTTTCCTTGACGGCCTTGTTTCCCCATGCACCGGTGACGATAAAACCCGCACGTCTGCCTGAATCCCGAAGGAGATTCATTGGGACCATTGAAAACTGCAGGTTTGCCCCGCCCTGGAGGAAGAGCACTTTATAGTTTTCTGGTACTGAGAGGAGTTTCCGCAGATTGGATTCGGCTCTTTCTATTATTTCCTCGAACGCAGGAGAACGATGGCTGATTTCCAGAACGGATGCGCCTGCCCCGGGCAGTTGAAGGAGCTGCTCCTGGGCCTGTTTCAAAACCGGCAAGGGCAGCGCGGCAGGGCCTGCAGAGAAATTATGGATGCGTTCTGTCATTTGGATTCGAGCTCTGACTTTCAGGGTTCAGCAATGAGTCGCAGCGCGGGTGGCAAACTCTCACCGAAGGCCTGGGCCTGTTCGTCAGCCTGTAATTCGGCTACTTCCTTCACCAACAGAAGATGATGTTTTGCAGCTTTGATGGATTTCAGTTTATCCAAAACTTTCATTCGTATATCGTCATCAATATCCCGGGCGCGGTCTCCGCTCATTCGAGCCAGTTGCACGAGTGCGAATTCCGAATCTTTATTGCTGAAATCACCTGCTTCCAGCATCTTTTCAATCCATGCCTCCGCTGTTTCTTTACTGACCACAGTATCAGTGGGGCCGTAAAAGGGGATTCGGGCTCCGATGCGTCCGAGGGCCCAGTAACGGAAAGCTGACTCCGGATCGGCTTCGATGCTTGCCATTAATGACTCGCCCAGTTTTCGTTTCTGTTTGGGTGGCAGTCGGTCCAGGCTGCCTGCGGCGCGCCACATTTCGATTTCTTCATGAGTGGGTTTGCGCTGCTTTTTTGATTTGGAGCTGCCCAACAATGGCAGCATGCGTTTGAGTAATTCTGCCTGCTGGCCTTTGTTCAGGCCGCCGGCAATGCGTCGCCAGAGAATCCAGAACTCGGCGCATGTCTGCATGTTCTTTTTGTTAATGATGCCGGCATTGAAGAGTCGCCAGACTTCTTTAATTCGCCATTCATCCATTGGGTATCCATAACCGGGTCGTAGCAGGAAGCCGGCCAGATTCAGCCATCGGGCCTCGTAAATCGGGTCTGCTTTTCGGCGCTCACGCTGCTCATAGTGAGCCGGCCACAGGCCGCGCAAGGCTCCGGGAGGCCAACTGTTCCGGGAACGCTTCCATTCAGCTTCGATGTTTTTCATCAGCTTTTCCGGTCTCAGGCTCTTACTTTGCGAGCCTGGGGGCGGTACAAATGTGGATGCCAGCAGGTGGGCAGCGGCTTCGATCTTCGCTTCTTCGATGACGTCCTCTTCGGCCACCTCGCCGGAAGTCTGCTCTGCCGCGATCTCCTGGTCAGGGTCATGCCTGACTTCAAACTGCAGGCGCCAGCGGCGGTCGCCTTCCACTGCCGCGCACCAGAGCTCCAAGGTACCGACTTCGGTAAGAATGGTATGGAGTCGTACCCGTACCTGTTCGGCTTTCGAGCGTCGGCCTGACTTCAAGACCGTGTAAATGGGAGGCAGCGCAGTGAGCCCACTGTTTTCGGTTTGGACTAAATCCCCAACCTCATCGAGAGGCCGAGTGCTCGAACTGAAAAACGGGAAGTGAACGGGCCGCCGAATAAGGAGCTCAAATTCCATATCCGATACCTCGACCTCCTGCCCTTCCTCGAGCCCTTGCGGGGTGACGCAGACGGCTTTCGATTCCGATTTGTCACCTGCGTTGAGGCCGACATAAAAACTTCTTGCGGTGCCGCCGGCGATCTTGACTCCGAGGCCGCGGCGGACCATGCCGTAATAGGCAGCCCCTCTCGAGACGGCCAGGTCGAGCGAATCCAGGTCTGCTTCGAGCACGGTGGGTGGCTCGGATTCCGGAAACCAATTGTCGAGCAACTGAAGCACTCGCTTTCTCAGAAGCTCCGGTTTGAACACGCCACCGTTGAAAAGAACGAGGTCCGGGCGTCGATGCCCTGCTGCCTGTCCGATTGGGTTGCGGAGGAATGCGGCCAGTTGTTTCGAGATCGCGGGATCGGCTGCGTAGGGGAGGCCGAACTCCTGGATGCCGGGCTTGCCGGTCCGCTCGGGCAGGTCGTCCAGCATGGTCTCCGGAAAGAAACCGGACAGGACAGTTTCCATGACCTGCTCGCGACCCACCTCTGCGCGCAGCGTTCCTCCGACCAGGCGGCTGCCTCGTCCCGGAACGGAAACCGAAGCAGCTTTGGCGTCACCCGACAGCAGTCTCTCTTTTGCCTGCCGGCAGGAATGGCTGAGAGCAGCCCACTGGGTGCTGTTGAGCTTTTTGCCGCGGCCAGCGAGTTGTTCTTCCATCTGGGCGGCGATGGCGAGATCCATGTTGTCGCCGCCGAGGAGAAGATGATCGCCGACGGCAATGCGCCTGAAGCCCAGCTCTTCTCCGCGGGCCTCGACTTGGATCAGACTGAAATCACTCGTTCCACCACCGACATCGCAGACGAGGATCAACTGATTCTTCTGCACCTTCTCTTCCCAATTCTGTCGATGATGAAAGAGCCACGCATAAAACGCTGCCTGGGGTTCTTCAATGAGCACGAGGCGTTCGAGGCCCGCGGCTTTGGAGGCTTCGACGGTGAGCTCGCGTGCCACTTCATCGAAGGAGGCCGGGACGGTGAGGATGACTTCCTGATTCTCCAGGCGCGCCCTATCCTCTTGCGCCATGACGTGATCCCATGCCTCCTTTATGTGAAGAAGGTAGCGGGTGGATGCTTCGACGGGCGAAAGGCGCTCGACTTCTTCTGACGCTCCCCACGGCAGAATCTCGGCAGTTCGATCCACTGCCGCATGGCTGAGCCAGGATTTCGCGGAGGACACCAGCCGGCCCGGAGCAAGTGCGCCGCGGTTGCGGGCGAATTCGCCCACTGCGAACAGGCGCTCGGCCCAGGGCAATTGCAGGCTGCCTTTCGGAAGCTCGTGCGGGTTCGGAAGAAAGAGAAACGAAGGCAGCTTGTTGCGGCCGGACACTTGGCCCTGCTCGACTACCTGCGGGATCTCGAGAACGGGCACGGAGTGGAGGTCCTGATCCGCAATACTCGTATCAATGAATGACACTACGCTGTTCGTCGTACCGAGATCGATGCCGACGATGTAACGACTCTTGGCCATGTGCTTGGGGCCGCCTCAGTCCGTTTCTCTTACACTGAATTCAAGCTTCCATTCACGTTCGCCCTCTTTCTCCACACACCAGAGCTCCAATGTGCCGAGTTCGGTGACACGAGCTTTGAGCTGCACTGGTATCCTTTCACCCTTCTTGCCTTTGGCCGTCAGCTTTGTTTCGAGCGGGGAAGATTCCTCGATGCCTTCGAGCTCCCAGTCTTCAATCATCAGCCCGACCTCATCTTCTTGCCGGTGAGTGGAACTGAGAAACCGAAATTCTGCGTTCTGTCCAACGACGAGGCCGAACTCGTGGCCGGGAATATCGCACTCTGTGCCTTCCTCCATCCCGAAGGGAACGACGCATAGCGCCTTAACAGGCGGCTTCATTCCGGGCACGGACGGCATGGAAGATTTGACGCCGATGTAGTAGCTCCGAGCGGTACCGCCACGAATCCGGATGCTCTGGCCGCGGCGGACGAGACCGTAATGAGCAGCGCCGCGCGCCACCGCAAGATCGAGATTGGCGCCCTCGAGCAACCGGGCGGGGGAAGCCTTGGCTTTTTTGAGCCACTTGTTGAGGAGGCCCATGATGCGTTCCTGAACCGGCGGAGATTTACTGACACCGCCGTTGAAAAGGATCGCAGTCGGCTCCACGAAATCGCCTGAGCTGCCTTTTGCAGCGCGCACATTATCGCAGAGGAATTTGGCCACGTGTTTCGGAATGACCGGGTCGGACGCGTAGTTCAGCCCGATTTCCTGCAGGCCCGCTTCCGTCTGATCGGCCGGATGGTCTTCGACCGTGCACTCCGCAAAAAAACCATCGAGAATGCTGGCCATGACCTCGTCACGAGTTAGGTCGGTCTGAATGGTCCCACCGATCAACTTGCTGCCGCGGCCGACGACGGTGATGGGAATGCTTTCACAATCTTCCTCGGAAAGAAGCCGCTCTTTGCCCAGCCGGCACGAATGCCAGAGCGCGAGCATTTGAGCACTGTCGATACGATTGCCCTCCTCTTTGAATTTGGCAGCCACAAAATGAGCCAGCGCCAGATCCATGTTGTCGCCGCCGATGAGGAGATGTTCGCCGACCGCGAGCCGCTCGAGGACGAGGTCCCCATCTTCATCCTTTACGGAAATCAAAGTGAAGTCGGTCGTACCACCGCCGATATCGCAGACGAGAATGTGGTCACCGACGGAGACACTCTCACGCCAGTCGTCCCCCATCGACTGAAGCCAGGAATAAAACGCCGCCTGGGGTTCTTCGATCAAAGTCACGTTCTTGAGACCTGCGGCGGCCGCGGCCTGTGCAGTCAAATCTCTGGCCGCAGCATCGAATGACGCGGGTACCGTGAGGTAGACTTCCTGGTTCTCCAAC
>Ga0207984_1000313_pt1 | contig 30655 bp, 21 predicted proteins | sample ETNtaG_30_FD_185760 | JGI IMG/M metagenome (GOLD analysis project Ga0207984, IMG submission 185760) | Marine microbial and viral communities from oxygen minimum zone, Eastern Pacific Ocean - ETNP201306PF43B (SPAdes) (version 2) | ecosystem: Environmental > Aquatic > Marine > Oceanic ...
CGTGATCATAATCCGTTTGGTTTTTCAATGTGGCTTGCTGGTGCAGGCATCAAAGGTGGAACCGTCTATGGTGCCACAGATGATTACGGTTATAAAGCTGTCAAGAATGTGGTTACGGTCCATGACTTGCATGCCACGGTTCTCCATCTGTTGGGGATTGACCATAAGCAACTTACTTATCGATTCAGTGGTCGCGATATACGTTTAACTGACGTTTATGGAGATGTGATCACCAAAATTCTAACCTAAATCAACTTACGAAAAAGGAGTTCTTCATGTACAGAAAAGCAGTATGTTTATTATACTCATTCTTGTTGATCACAATTTTGGTTAGTGGGTGTGCGGACCAATCAACGAAGAAAGCATCCACCGAACAAAACCAGGATAATGAGTTGCACCTTGCATTTGTGGTCAATTTGCCAGATCCATTTTGGAGTTACGCTCGAGCAGGTTGCTATACAGCAGAACAGGAATTTAACGTCAAATGTGATTTTAAAATCCCATTTGATGGTTCGTCTGCTGAACAGAACCGGATTTTGGAGACGCTAATTCAGCAGGATACCATCAAAGGAATCGCTGTCAGTCCTTTAGATCCAAAGAATCAGACTGAAATCTTGAACGAGGTGGCAGCAAAGGTCAAGTTAGTTTGTCACGATAGCGACGCACCTGACAGTAACCGTCTGTTTTATCTTGGTACCAACAATTACTCTGGCGGACGTCAAGTTGGCCAATTGATCAAAGAAGTTCTTCCAGATGGAGGCCAGATCATGATCTACGTTGGCAAGATGGATGTCCTCAATGCCCAACAACGTCGGGAAGGAGTCATAGACGAATTGAAAGAGGGTGGCTCTGCCTCAGCAGCAAAGCCATCTAGGTTACCAGGTACGGCTATAATGGCTGGGAAATACATCATTCTTGATACTAGAACAGATCAAGGAGATCGAGCCACAGCCAAGAAAAATGCTGAAAACACGTTAAAGAAGTATCCTGATATTGACGCTATGGTCGGTTTATGGGCCTACAACGTGCCACAATGCCTTGAGGCATTGAAGGACGTCGGTATGGAAGGCAAAGTCGGATTAATATCCTTTGACGAAGATGAGTTGACGTTACAAGGTATCAAAGATGGATATGTACATGGTACTGTTGTTCAACAACCTTATGAATTTGGTTATCAATCGGTGAAGTATCTCAAAGCACTGGTTGGAGGCGATACTTCGATGATTCCAGAGAACAAACAGTTGGATATTCCAACCAAGGTGATTAAAAAGAATAATGTAGAGGAATTTTGGGCACATTTGAAGACACTTCAGCAACTAGGCGAAGAAGCCAAAAAATCTTCTAATTAAGGTGACATCTCCACTACTAGAAGCCAGAAAAATCCATAAGAGGTTTCCCGGTGTCCATGCCGTTAACGCTGTTGATATAACATTCCATGCGAGTGAAGTCATAGCGATTATTGGTGAAAATGGTGCCGGCAAAAGTACGCTAATGCGAATCATTGCTGGTGTGCATCAACCTGATGCTGGTGAAGTCTGTGTTGACGGAGAAGTAGTTACCATCCCTTCTGTTGCTCGGGCAACTGATCTCGGTATTGCTTTTATTCACCAAGAACTTAATCTAGCTAACAATCTTACCGTCTCCGCTAATATCTATCTGGGCCGAGAGCCGCGCAAATTTAAGCCTTTCAATTTTATCGATTCTCAACAGATCGCAACTCAGACCAAGGAGATACTTTCCCAACTTTCGCTTGATCTTTCACCTAACACATTGGTGGAGAACCTCTCAATCGGTCAGCAACAGATGGTTGAAATTGGAAAAGCATTATCGCAAAAGGCTCGGTTGATCATCATGGACGAACCAACGAGCAGCTTGACCCAGCATGAAACTAACCGCCTATTTGAATTAATCAGAACTCTGAAATCCAGTGGTGTCTGCATCGTTTATATTTCTCATCGCTTAGCGGAAGTCAGTCAGATCGCTGATCGTGTGCTTGTCTTGCGTGATGGCAAGAACAGTGGAGAATTAGCACGCGAAGAAATTACTCACAACCGGATGGTATCCCTGATGGTGGGCAGAGAATTGACACAGTATCAACAAAGACAGGTTCAACAAACCCATAAACCTATGCTGGAAGTCTGTGACCTCGTAATTCCAGAACTTACCACGGCCCCGATCAATTTCACTGTTCACTCAGGTGAAGTTGTTGGCATGTTTGGTTTGGTTGGCGCAGGCCGAACAGAACTGGCTGAGGCTATTTTTGGTATCAGAGAAATCATATCTGGTACAATCAAAGTTGACAGTAAGAAAGTAGATCTGAGTACACCTCGTCAGGCGATCGAGGCAGGCGTTGCCATGGTTCCCGAAGACCGCCGCATCCATGGATTAATTGTTGAATCTAACGTTTGCGACAACATTACGCTTCCCTCGTTAAATTGCTATCAATGGGCAAAATTTATACGTAAAAAAAAAGTCGAACGTGTTACAAAGCAAATGGTCGAGGATCTCAATGTTAGAACAACCAATATTTTCAACAACGTTGGGATGCTCTCCGGAGGCAACCAACAAAAGGTTGTACTAGCTAAATGGCTCTCACTTTCACCACAAGTCCTGCTGCTTGATGAACCCACACGTGGGGTTGATGTAATGTCAAAAAGCGAAATTTATCAATTGATTGAGAAGATGGTTTCTCAAGAGGTTGCTATTTTAACGATATCAAGCGATCTAGAAGAAATTTTGCGCATATCTGACCGTGTATTAGTTATGTATGAAGGCAAGTTGACCGGAGAACTCCAACGAGAAGAACTTAGCGAGGAAGCAATTATGCAATTGGCAACAGGAAAACAGTGAAGAAAACACTGGGAATTTTCCTTTTATTGACAGCTGTTTTTCTCATCACCGGTATTATTGAACCGCGTTTTATGAAGGTCGGAAACATGATCAATATGGCGCGATGGACAGGTTTATACGGCATTTTAGCCATCGGTGCCTGTTTTGTGATTATCACTGGCGGCATAGATCTATCCATTGGTTCACTTGTTGGCCTGACAGGGTCACTGTTTCCGCTATTGCTTGTTAGAGAAGGTGTTCCTGTTGTCATCGGATTTATTTTGGTGTTTGTGTGTGCCTTAGTCATTGGATTAATCCATGGGTTTCTGATCACAAAACTGAGATTGCAACCTTTTATTGTAACCCTCTGTGGACTCTTTATTTACCGAGGGATAGCTAGATACATTACCGGAGAAATTAACCAGGGGTTTGGCAATGGATTTGGGGGGGTACGGTTATTGGTTAAATACCGATTGTTTGATAAAATTCCGATGCCATTCATCATTCTTATCGGGTTTGGCATTGTGGCTGCTGTATTCCTAAACAAGACTGTATATGGTCGATATTTATTGGCCTTGGGCCGAAATCGGGATGCTGCGCGGTTCAGTGGAATTAACACCGATGCCATGGTCATCGGCGCTTATGTTATCTGTTCGGTTCTGGCCGGTTTTGGTGGTATGCTCTTTGCTCTAGATCAAAATTCTGTTCAGCCTTCGACATTCGGAAATTTTTATGAATTATACGCGATTGCCGGTGCGGTTCTTGGCGGTTGTAGCCTACGAGGCGGCGAAGGCGCTATTAGCGGTGTCATCTTTGGTACAGCTATGGTTGAAGTCATTAAAAATTCCGTATTTTTTCTCAATGTGCCAACCGAATCGGAGTTCACGGTAATTGGTTTTGTGATTCTAATTGGCGTAACATTTGATGAATTGATCAAACGTATGGCTATAGGTCGCAGAACACGTGTTGCAGTGGACGACACTTAACGTGTAATTGATGACAGGTTCAACGAGTTAAGGTGAAAACCAGTGGATAGACCCAAATGGATTGAGGTTTTGGACAATCAGATTCTTAACTTCAAGAAACTTCAGATATTCTTGATCCTGGTTCACCTCTTACCTATCTGGTTGTTTGCTTATTTCCCTACGCAGGATGGCCCTAGCCATATCTATAACTCACAAGTACTACGAGAGTACTGGAATCCAGAATATGGGTTCCAGATGTTTTACAATATTAATTGGCATCTCTTCCCCAATTGGCTATCCCATTTTGCCCTTGCCGTTTTGATGGGTGTTTTTTCTCCTATAATAGCGGAAAAGGTTTTTCTTAGTGCCTACGTTATTTTCTTTCCAATAGCAATACTTTATTTTCTGAACGCGATTGAACGTGGCAGAGAGAGAATTAGTTTGATCGTTTTCCCCTTCATTTATAACTATCTGTTCCTAATGGGGTTTTACAACTTTGCCTTTAGTGTGCCACTGTTTTTCTTTTCCATCGGTTATTGGTGGAAACATAAAGAAGAAACTCATATTCGTAGCATCGTGTTGTTAAATACCATGATCATCACCACCTACTTTGCCCATTTAATTTCTTACATGTTTCTACTTTTTTCTATAGGTCTTCTAGCTATAATTCATTTTCGTAAACGGTTGAAACAGGCAATTATCAATATTTGTATCTTGCTACCAGCTAGTATTCTACTGCTTATCTATTTACCATCTTCGGATCTGTTATCTGGTGGTGCCCCAAAATTCAGTCTTTCTCGTGTGCCAGAATTACTGGGAAAATTCCTGTCGATGGACATATTAATTTCGCTTGGAAAAAATCAGTCTATTGTTGCCTACATCGTGTTTGCCGTCTTAATTTACCTGTTGGTACATACACTATGGCAGGAGAAAATTATAGGATCTAAAAGTTCGACTGATCAGTTTACATCCCTTGACAGTTTCTTGCTTCTCTTTTTGGTGCTTTTCGGTTTATACCTGATACTTCCACGCTCGGTGGGGCCAGGTGGTTGGTTGAATGACCGAGTTTCCATCCTTGCTTCGATTTTGCTGTTAGCTTGGTTTCGGGAAGGAAATAGCCGTGCATGGAAACGCATGTTTATTTTGATCATTGTATTGATTTCATTAGTGAATACGGGTTACATTACTTACCAATTCCGTGTTTTGAATACTGAACTCCGTGAATTTACAGCGTTAACCCAATCAATTGGAAAGAAGAAAATTGTACTGCCCTTCTTTTTCAATGGTAATGGAAAAGCATTCAGAATTGGGATCTTCGTCAACGCTGCTAACTATTATTGTCTCAATAATGGTGGTATCAATCTAGGAAACTATGAAGTTCAGTTCGACTATTTCCCAATTAACTTTAAGGATGATTTTCAGCCGCCAATTGACCAGAAAGAGTGGGTACAGGCCGTCCATTGGAAAGCTAGGGAGATTGATATCTGCAGGTATGCTGAAAAAGTAGATTATATACTGATTTGGGGCGATGCTGACAAAATCACCGCTGAATCTCTAAAGGACTGTTATCAGCTCATTTCGTCAAAGGACAGATTGAAACTTTACAAGGGAAAAAGAGAGGGCACATCCTAATTTTCTTCTCTTACCATGGATGGTAGTGGCAGTTATACAACTAGTTCTATCTTCTTTTTTGTATCTGACCGTCGGTCAGTATAACTAAGACTCTGATTTTCCAAAATGTGCTGATATAGCTGATAAGTCAATCTTACATCCTGTTTGCAGTATTCAACTACTTCTTGAAAAAGATGTTTTGCGACGTTATGACAGAAGGTGTCACTGGATTGTTTGTCGGCATTTTTTCCTGACCACCCCCTCATCAGTTCAAGTCCCGCACGCCAAAATTCAACGGCTTGTTTTGCAGTAATAAACGTTTTGGAGCTTCCAAATTGCGTTTTTGCTAGATTTTCCAGGTTAATCCTATGCCCCGCTTTTTGTGTGAACTGTGTAAGGATATCAAACGATTTCCGTTTCCACCGTTGTACATCGAATTGTGCGCTTTCTAAAATTTGGAAATCAAAATTGTCAGCATTAAACGAAACAATCCGTTCGGCTTCGTTTAGCGTTGTTTCAATTGTTTTGCGATCTGAAAATTGCAGCTGTAAGCGGCTTAGATGGTCAGCATAATTGGGAGAACAAACCTGGAACTCTAGAGAATCGTTATTTGGTATGCCAATGACAAGTATAGTTAAGCCAAAAAAATCGACATTGTCCCACTTACCTGGAACTTCCTCTGACCAGCGTGTTGTTTCGGTATCGATAACGACAATTTTCATCGAGTTCTCACAGGTACGCGTTTGCGGTACTACCCTAAGCTCGAAAATAACATACCTGATCTTGATTGGCAACCTATTTCTATACCATGTTTCTTGATGGTTTACAGTTGTGTTCAGTCACTTTCAAAATCTAAAATGAATCCATGATAGATTCTTAAAATCGACTCTGTTATAATCGATCACCTACGCTGAATGTAATTTAGTACCAGTTAGTAAAGACCAATTAGGAAATTGATAATGAAGAAATCGCCAGTAAACGGGAAAACCTTATTGATCGATACTCCAAAACTACCTCCGTCTTGGGCGTTGTTGGAAAGGGAACTGATTCGAGTTCAAACTTTGGCTTGTCAAGAGTTCTTCAATCGATACTTTGACGAACGTGGCTATTTGTTATGCCTACCGCGTTGGGGAGGGAACGATGGGCCAGATGATGCCATTGAGAACCTAACTGGATGGCCTATTTTGCATATGTTGGGTGCGTCAGACACGATCCTACATATGTATAAGAAAGCTTGGGAAGGACATTTACGCCAATATACTGAGGCCAAGACAGTTGAAGTGCCTATTGCTCGTGATGGAATGTATTACAAGGAATTCCCAGTCATGTTTGATTGGTTTCATAATGCTGAGGGATTGACCGTGTTCAACCTACAAGGTTTATCTGATCCCGATGATCCAAATTTCCAGAGAAGAGTAAAGCGCTACGCTGGTTTCTACATGAATGAAGATAATCAAGCTAATAACTATGATCCAGAACATAAAATAATCCGCAGCATGTTCAACGGCAGTCGAGGGCCACTGTTACGAAAAGCCACAGCTCTCGATTGGGCAGGAGATCCTATCGAGGTTGGTGGACGTTTCGATCCTAAACATGGTGAGCGAAATTTCGATGAAATGCTGGCACATTTCAAAGACTACACTGATATCGTTGGAGATCATCCTCTCAACCTCGCAGCAACCAGTCTGGCCACTAACGCCTACATGCTAACCGGCGCATCGAAGTATAGAGAATGGCTCTTGGAATATGTGGATGCTTGGGTAGAACGAACCGACAGCAACGGTGGAATTATCCCTTCCAACATTGGTTTAGATGGTACGATTGGCGGAGAATGTCAAGGCAAATGGTACGGAGGTTGTTATGGTTGGGCTTTCACCGTAGCTGTTCCTCAGACAGGAAAATTAGCTGACCGAAATGCAGTCCATCGAGGTATTGCGGGTTTTGGAAACGCTTTACTTGTTACCGGCAATCAATCCTACGTCAATGTCTGGCGTAATATGCTGGATAAGATTAATAGTAATCGGAAGACGATAGACGATCAAGTCATGTATCCGCATATGCATGGGGATCAAGGATGGTATAGTTACAGACCGAGCCCCTATAACCATGGAGCTTTAGATGTCTATTACTGGTCCATGAGACAGGGTGATTTGAAGTATCTATCCATCGATGGATGGCTTAGTTTTCTGGAAGGTCAAAACCCAAACTATCCCATAGACGCATTACAACGAGATTTCGGTGCTGTTCGTCAGAGAATAGAAGGGATGCACAACGATTCTACTACTCTGGACACCCGCCTCTCAGATGATCCAATGCCGTTTAACCCAGCTACGGTTCGAACGTTGGTCGAATTGATGCTTGGTGGAATCCAACCTCGCCATGGTGAGCCATTACATTGCCGAGTTCGTTACTTTGATCCGGACAATCGGCGGGCAGGAATTCCGGAAGATGTTGCCGCACTCGTTGAGAAAATGACGGATGATGAGGTTACTCTTATATTGGTTAACATTAATCCAATTAAGTCTCGTACTGTTGTGGTACAAGGAGGTGCGTACGCAGAACATCAGGTTTTGGACGTCACCACTGACAGTCAGATATTGTCAGTCAATAGTTCCCATTTTAATGTTCGGCTAGCCCCTGGATCGGGAAGCCGCATTGTCGCCAAAATGAAGCGCTATGCCAATCAACCAACTTTCGTTTTCCCTTGGAATCGAGACTGACATTCATTTCTTAGTTAAAAGGAGATTTTGGTGAAAGTAACTGATATTGAACGTATTGTTGTTGATGTTCCATTTACGCCACGACAGCAAGAAATTACAACACAAAGCGTATCCACCGTATACAATTGGTCGATTCTAGAACTGTGCCGAGTGATGACTGACACTGGACACATGGGTTGGGGAGAAACCGTTATCCACTATACCTATGGCCGAGTGACTGACGAGAGCGTCAACCGGGTTTTAGGATCCAGTCCGGCAGAATTGATGAACGATGATTCTTTGGGCGCGGGACTGCAGATGGCGCTCTTTGATGTGGTTGGTAAAATCTTGGAAGTTCCTGTTTACGAGTTACTTGGTGCCAAGGTTCGCGATTATCCTCCGATTTCTTGGTGGTCGATTGACGCTTCTCCTGAAAATTGGGCAGCAGAAGCTGAAGACGCAGTGAAACACGGTTACACTAGTTTTAAAAACAAACCGAGACCATGGTGGGATATTGTCAATCAGGTCGATACGATTGCCAAGGTAGTCCCAACAGACTTTAAACTCGATCTAGACCCAAACGGATCCTTTCGAGATGCTGAAACAGCTATCCCGGTGATGTCGAAGTTAACACAGTACGATAATGTCGCCATGTTTGAAACCCCGATACCACAAGGAGACATCTCAGGTAACCAACAGATTCGGCGAGCTATTGATCGGCCAATCGCCATGCATTTTGGATCCCCGGCTTACCTAACTAGCATCAGCGATCAGGTCTGTGACGGATATGTGATTGGAGGAGGAAAATCCACCGTTATGAGACAGGGGTTGCTAAGTGCTGAGGCTGACATGCCTTTCTGGTTGCAGTTGGTAGGAAACGGTTTAACGACAACTTGGGCTGCACATCTTGGTGCTGTTCTTACCCATGCTAGTTGGCCGGCAATTACCTGTATCAATCTCTACAGTCATCATCTGTTGCAGGAGCCAATAGGGGTGACAGATGGTTCCCACAAAGTGCCAGATGCTCCCGGATTGGGGGTTGTGGTAAGTGAAGAAGCAGTTGAAAAGTATCGCATCCCATCGGAAACACTCAGAGAATTTCAGCAAAAGGATGAACATTATATTCATCCCAAACCAGAAATTATTCATACGATTGTTTATCCGAGTGGTAAACGCTTACACATGGCAGAACAGGGGTTGAGCAACTTCAACGTGGATCATGGCCCTGCTCAAGCAGAAGGTACCCGTTTAGAACTTTGGTTCAATGACGGGTCTAAGGAATGGCAGAACTTACATCGGCGGGCGCAGAAAAATCCCGTCTCTGATTGAGCTAGTTATGGAGCACATTGGTGCATGCCTAAGCTAAGGCATGTTAATATTTTCGTTAGATGATTGTTGACTGATTCATCTGCAGAAGACTCAATCAGGATCGAATTAAAAACTGCATGCCAAATTGCGCTACATTATTTAGATCGGTTCCCATCCTCGGCACGGTTGATAAATTCACCTGCGCCCGCAGCCAGCCAAGCTCCAGTTCCTGTTAACAGGAATCGAACACCAGCTTCAACATATCTAGCCACGTTTTCATTGTTAGCAAGCGTCCCAGGGATACGCCCAGCATTTTGAATGCGAGCCAGTGTCTCATCAATAGTTTTCTGAACTTCAGGATGTTGGAGGTTACCAATGTGTCCCATTGAAGTAGCTAGATCTGAGGGGGCAACGAAGAATACATCGATATGATCGACCGTCAGAATCTGATCTAAGTGACCTACAGCGACGATATCTTCAATTAACACTATCAAAAGTGTCTCGTTATTGGCGAGATCAAAATAGTTTGATACACCATATCCTTGACGGCTGGTGAACATCCCCCGACAACCGATCGGGGCGAATTTACCTCCATCAACCAAATTTTGGGCTTCTTCTTTAGTATTGACGTGTGGAACAACAATTCCCTGAGCTCCACGATCAAGCGTTCGGTAAACCAGTCCTTGGTCATTACGGTTAACACGAACAACTGAGGTCATGCCCCAAATATCGCAGGCGCGGGTGAGATTGCCAAGTTCGGCTGCGTCGACAGGCCCGTGTTCTCCCTCCAACCATATTCCATCAAATCCGACAGGTCCGAAAGCATCGATATCGTCAGAGTGAGTGAACCCGCTGACTACGTAAGCAATCTCACCTGTGGCGAGCTTTTGTTTGACTCGATTCGGCCTAATTTCCATTTATCTCCTACCTTTGGTTATGACAATAACAATAGCGGTTAAAAGAACTCAACACCTTATTTCTATCGGGTAATCGAAGTACTTTCCAGACCTTTTCAACAATTCTCCCCTTAATTCCACGATAACCATCCAGATAAGTGTAATAATAAATAACTCAAATCTGGCTATCTGACGACTCAATCGACCAGGGATAACCACTAGTCTGGGTACTGCGGATCGCTTCGGATTACCAAATCCAGTGCCTCATCCAAATTGCGATCTTCCGGGTCAAAGATTTCACTTTATTGCTGACAAAGATTGCCGTGCTAATTCTATCATAGTTCAGTTGCCTCAAATATTTAATTTTTATCTATTCTATAGAAGGGTTCCAGTTCCTTAGCGACGCGATCCACGTTCTGAGCAGCACATGTTGCTCGTTGACGAGAAGTCTGGTATGTGGCTCCAGCGATGTGGGGTGTCACCACCACGTTTGGCAGTTGGAAAACCGGCGCTTGAGGGTTAGGTGGTTCTTCAGTAAAGACGTCCAAACCAGAGCCTCCAAGTTTACCATTAACCAGTGCTTGGTACAATGCTTGTTCATCCACCAGTCCGCCACGCGCAACGTTAATCAAGTAAGCTGTTGGTTTCATCAACGCTATGCGGCGTGCATCAATGATATGACGGGTTTCCGGGTTCAAGTGTAAGTGCAGCGATAAAAAGTCAACTTCACTTATTATCTGGTCTATATCCGAAGGAGATCCCATGAAGTCCGGCTGAAGTTCGGCCAGAATCTGCGATTCTATAACTCGAACATCAATAACCAGTATCTTCATTCCAAACGCTTTGGCGCGACGCGCCAATTCTTGTCCACTGGCACCCAAGCCGATAATCCCCAAACTTTGATTGGCTAATTCAAAGCCAAGCGGTTGATACAAAACACCAGACGCGAAATTGTCAGCTGATTGTCTATATCGGCGAGCAAGCATCAGTATAAACATCATCGCACTTTCAGCCAGAGCTGCACTACTGAATTGTCCAGGACAGTTGGCCACTGGAATCTTCAAACTTCGAATGTATTCCAAGTCGAAATGATCAAAGCCTGTGCCCAAAATTTGCCACAACTTGGCGTTGACAGACGCATCCATCATCCGTCGTGTGCCAACACTTCCTCCATGATCAATAACCACATCAATACCATCAAATTGAGTTGAAATTGGCTTTGAAGGATCAAAAACTGAGAGTTGATGGCTATCTCCTATAGCTTGGATTACATCATCGCCCCAAGGTTGAAAGTGCCCTTTTAAAGGTAACAGCAAAACTCTCAGAGAACGCATTTTAATCTCCTGAATAAGAAATTACCAAATACAAGACGATTGAATACCGCTATAGAAATCTCACGCGCGTCATCTCGGATTAAGCGAGACATCAACCGTAAGTTTCAAAACCAGTTGGTTAATAGCCCCGCATGGGGACATCAAATTTCCTATGTTCCTTGTCGAAAAGACACCAGAGTACACTATGTCCAAGTTTGCGCGCACTATGTATTGACTGGGGGCCTAACTCCCATTTTGGGATTGACTTTAAATCTGCTGCTTACCAGATGGTAGTGTCTTGATATTTACCAACTGGAAATCCAAAGGCCTCGACGTGGGACAGGAGGATCAACTTTCATTCCACCTTTTAGGTGGGATTCGTAAAGACCGAACCCTATCTCTTGGCTGATCATCGTAACTCTCAGGTTGCTCCGCCCGGGCTTTCCAGTTTGGATTGCCTTCACCAGATCTTCTATTTTATGCACCGTACCGCTCCACTGCTGACTCGGCTCAACCGGCATGATATCAAAAGCACCTGATACAGCATCTCGGCGACGTACCTGCAAGGTTTCCCCATCGTTGCAGACGCGGATAGCCCCATCACTACAAACTAATTCGATCTCTCTACCCACACCTGTCTGGGCAACATATGCCGTTGTGCCATTGTCGAATTTAATTTGTGCTGACAACAGCGGGGTATCCGTGAATTTGGTCTCATCCTCACCCAGTGGCCTTAGATCTGAAATCATTCCCTGTATAGATACTGGCTCTGGGTCACCAAGCAGGTACAATAGTAAATCGATAAAGTGTCCTTCAAGCGCTTTACCTTCAAAGGCTAGAACTGACTTGATTTCCCCTAGTTCACCGCTTTCCGCAATAGTTCGTGCCTGCTCATAAATGGCCCAGTGACGGTAAATAGGGCCGTACTCTAAATGTGTACCGTTGCGCTCAAAAGCCTGACGGATAGCATCTGTCTCTTCAAGTGTCATACAAAGAGGTTTTTCCGCATAAACACCTTTGATTCCCTGATTGGAGGCAAAAATCATCTGTTCAGTGTGTTGCTCCGGACGGGTAGTCACGCTCACGATGTCAAGACGTTGCTCTTCTATCATTTGGCGATAGTTAGTGTAGCAAGCCGAAACATTCCAGCGTTGAGCGAATTCGTTCAAACGTTCTTGATGAATGTCGCAAGCGGCAACTATCTCTGTTTCTTTAACGGCAGTGTAACCTGCTGCATGGGAATAAGGAAGAGCTAACCCCCCACGATACGAATGTGTCTTTCTTCTGGAGATCTGCTCATCTTCGATCGTATCTGCCATTCGACCGCAGCCAATAATGCCAACCCGAAATGCCATTTTTGTCCTCCCATATCAACTGAACCCAAAAGTAAATTTAATCTCTCAGTAAGCCACTATTAGTGCACCTTTCCCCGTGCGATAATTTTCCATCTATCAATCATTTGATCGTCATTAACAATGGTATAAAAATCTGCCAAATTTGCAACTGCGCATGAATGATTGGGGTTGATACGAATCATGGAGCCTATTGGCAGATCAAAATTTCGCCGAGCGACAAAACCGTGTTCTTCTGAGAGTTTGAGGACTGTCATTTCATAGCTGAGATCGTCGAACCGGTCAACCGGGTAGGCAAGTCCATACCCTTCCATACCGGCAATGCCATGTGCACCTTGATCTGAGCTCAAGACCTTGGATCCTGCATCAATGATAAAATATTCTGGATTAATGCTGACCACCGTTGCTAAGACGCTTAGGGCTATATGTTGATGTTGAATCAAGCCGAGACGCAAAGGGGTACGATCCATAAAAACATAATTTCCTGGTCGAATCTCTGTGATACCATCATAGTTTTCATTAACTAGAATTGTCGGTGTTGATCCAACGGAGATTTCTTTGACTTCAATCTGGTTTTTTTCAAGTTTCTCTTGCACACGATTCAAAATTTGATATTCGTCTCGGGCAATCTGTCGAACTTGATCGGAAGTTGCCGCACCATATGCATGCCCGGCATGAGACAACAAACCTGCAAAATTTAAGCAAGATTCTTCTTGGATTGCTTTAACCAGTTCTAAGACAAGCGGATCATCTTCTGCGACCCCGCAACGATGCAAACCAACATCGATTTTTAAGAAAATGTTGATCTTTTTTCCATGCCTTTTCGCTACTCGGGTAATCATCTCCAAGCCGTAGGGACTGTCAAGTGTCAACCGAAGGTCAACTTGGCGAGAACTAGAAGTCGCTATAAGACGATCTAACTTTGAGTCAACGACTAAAGGATAAGCGACTGTAACAGATTGAACCCCGTTATTGATAAATGTTAATGCTTCATCCGTTTTTGAAGTAGTGATCCCCACAGCTCCCACTTCATCCTGCAATTGAAGGATTTCAAGGCACTTGTGAGTTTTGATATGCGGACGAACATTTACATGCTGAGCGTCAGCAATTTTCTGAATACGATGAATGTTATCTTGCAGTCTTGATTTGTCTAATAACACACAAGGTGTCTCAATTGACGAAATCGTGTTGATCGCCATTATTTTCTTCTTCCTCTAATCTAGAACTCAAGTCTAGATAAATCCTTCTTACCAATAAGATTCTATGTGAAATCTATCTTCTTGTAAAGATAAAGTCCTTTCACTACCAAAGCGTAGTTTTGCCAAAGTCGAAGCTTTGATATGGATATTGATGATACTTTGTGCTAAGATGCCCACCTAGGAATTGTGATCAAGAGGGCTATGATGAATGAATTCAGCTTAAGCAATCTCAATGAAATCAAAGAAGCCTATGACCACGACGGCTTTGTCATCGTTCGTGATGTACTGGACACTGATTTGGTTAGTGAACTGGATCGGCATATCGATTGGTTGATAGAACATCATCCAGATCTACGTCCCGAAAGATTGGGACACTGGTTGATAGCTGAGGACCCTTTCTGGATACGCTTCATCAGCGATCAACGTCTATTAGATGTGGCCAGTACGCTGATTGGACCAAACATCGCTTTTTTTGCCGCTGACTATATCGCTAAACCACCCCGAGACGGACAAGCAGTCTCTTGGCATCAAGACGCTAACTACTGGGGGTTAGAACCAATGGAGGTTATTACCGTTTGGTTTGCTGTTTCGCAATCGACTTGCGAGAATGGATGCGTTCGAGTTATTCCCGGCTCCCATCGGTTAGGCCCGGTAGACCACCGGTCACAAACGGACACAGTCAATCTACTCAATTCAGAAGTCGATCCAGCCGTGGTTGACGAGCGCCAAGCTGTAGATGTGCAGCTCAGTCCCGGTGATGTTTCCGTGCACCATCCGTTAATGTTGCATGGATCTAAAGCGAATACCAGTAGCCAGTGGCGACGTGGCGGTTCTATCCAGTATATGCCTGTTACAACCCGAATTACAGCTGATAGTTGGCCGTGCGCCTTTCTGCTTCGGGGAGATGACGCAGCTGGTGTCAACGATTACCGACCAATGCCCAAATATGTTGCTGGTCAACATATGTCATTCAAAGGATACGAGGCTTGGATATGAAAGAAGAGGATACCTTCAGTTCCCTATACCGACCGAAGAGGCATCAATTTCACCTTGAGTTATCGTAACAAACGAAATTTATCCGGCACATCAACATTTTACCTTTGGATGTCCTTCATCAGAATCAGCAGATCACGGCAATTAAATTTATGAGTTACCAAAGAGAATTTGAAAACAGACTGAATATTGGAATCGTTGGCGTAGGCTCACATGCTTACCGCAATATTTTGCCAACCATGAATTTCCTTCCTGTTACATTGAAAGCGATCTGTGATCTTGATATGGACCGTGCTCGCGTGACTGCCGACCAATACGGCGTGAAGAGATGTTACGAGAATACAACCCAGATGTATGAGAAAGAGGAACTTGACGCTGTTTTTCTTTGTGTGCCACCGCGTGTCCATCCACAATTGACATGTGAGGCCCTTGATGCTGGGTTGCACGTCTGGTTGGAGAAACCACCTGGAATGCGTGCATCCGAAGTCGAGGAAATGATTCGTCGGCGAAAAAGTCAAGTGGTAGTGGTTGGTTTTAAGAAAGCCTTTATGCCATCGACACAAAAGGTGACCGAGATTTTTTCAACAGGGGATTATGGTTCTTTGCGAACCATATTAGCGGTTTATCCAATGACTATCCCAAGTAACGGGGCGAAAATTCTTCAAGAACGAATCCATACCAATTGGTTGCAGAATGGCTGTCATCCGCTCTCATTGCTACTGGCAGTTGGCGGCAAGGTTGCAGCTGTAACCACCCATCGCGGGCAACGCGGTGGCGGTGTGTGTGTACTAGAATTTACTTCCGGTGTAATCGGTAATTTCCACCTTGCTGATGGCGGACAGCATGGTCAACCAACCGAGAATTATAGTTTCTTCGGTGATGGTTGTCACATGACCATTGACAACTGTTTGCGTGTAATGCTTCAACGAGGTATTCCATTGCAATATGGAATAACCACCGACTATATTCCTGAAGGTATTAATAGCGGTGCCGTGGTGTGGGAGCCGCAAAACAGCTTTGCCACACTAGAGAATAAGGCGCTTTTTACGCAGGGATTCTTTCATGAGATGTGGTACTTCTGTGAGCGGATCTTGATGGGAAAGCCAGTGGAACAAGGTTCATTGGAGTTCGCACTCCAAGTGATGAAGGCATATGAAGCTGGACTATTGTCAGAGGGCAACAGAATTGAAATAAATCAAACTGAAGAACAGAATCAGCTACCTGATTAATCAAACGCAGACCCCTAGCTGCCAACCATCAATATTGAAGACGCCCAGCGACTATAAAAAAACACCGCGATGTAACTGTTGTAGAACCTTTTTACTTGGTTAAAGGGGGAGTGTTTTTCACGTTTCTCGGTTTTCTGGATGTTTTTGTCAGGAATAACCATCAGAAATGACCACAGGCGTATGCCTAGGATAAAAAGATCGGATAAAAGGTGATGTGGGTCATAAAAAACTTCTTTTTGGCAGCCAAATTACCACGGTGTCAATCCACCATTGACGCACAATGTTTGTCCAGTCACGAAAGCAGATTCTTCACTTGCAAAATACAGTGCTGCATTGGCAACATCATCGGGGATGCCCCACCGCTGCATGGGCACCGTCGCCAAATACGCTTCTTTGACCGATTGGGGATCATCTTGGTGTCGTTCGCCAGGGATCCAGCCTGGAGCAATGATATTGACTGTAATTCCGAAAGGGGCGAGTTCTGTTGCCATACTCCGAGTCCAACCTACTTGACCACCTTTAGCTGCTACATAAGCACTGAAGTTACCAATCCCACACTGAAAAACTTCGCTCCCAATACTAATAATCCTCCCCCATTTTTTCGCTCTCATCTGCGATAAAGTAGATTGGGTCAGCAGAAACGGACTCTTGATGAAAAAGTCGATCATCAACTGGTAGCAGTCCCAATCGTAATCTTGAATCGGCTTCTGTGGTTGAAGAGGTGTCGCGTTTGCGACAATAATATCAATGATACCCAGTTTTTCCTCTGTCAATTCTACCATCTGTTGGATCTGACCGGCATCGGTTACGTCGGCCTGAATCAGGATTCCTTTACATTCTGCGGCTTCAAAATCGGCGAAAGCGGCTTCAGCAGCAGGCGTGTTTTTGTAGTAATTCATCACTACTTTGGCACCCGCTTTCCCTAAGCACATTGCGATTTGTCGACCTAGCCCTTTGCTGCTGCCGGTGACGAGGGCGACATGACCATTAAGTGAGATTCCCATTTTTTCCTTTTTTGTTTAGCTAGGCAATGATCTGGTGAATCGGTTCAGCTCCTTCAGGACCAACCAGTTTTTGATCCAGCCCACCGTGGAAGTAAGTCAACGCATTGGGATTCAAACCAAGTTGGTGCAGAACTGTGGCATGAAGGTGCCTAACATGGAAAGGGTCTTTTACAGCAGCACTACCAAGTTCATCCGTTTCTCCCACACTGATGCCATTTTTGATACCACCACCAGCCATCCACATGGTGAAACCAAGCGCATTGTGGTCTCGCCCTGTTCCTGTGGCATATTCGGCAGTTGGCTGACGTCCAAACTCACCGCCCCAGATCACCAGTGTTTCGTCCAGCATTCCGCGTTGTTTGAGATCTTTCAATAAACCGGCAATCGGTTTATCAGTATTGCCACAATGGCGTTCGTGGTTAACAATTAAATCGCCATGAGCATCCCAGTTATTATCGCCATGATGACCACCGGAATATATTTGGATAAAGCGGACACCCCGTTCGGCTAGCCTTCGTGCTAGTAAACATTTTCGACCGAAATTTACGGTTCGCTCTTGATCCAGCCCATAGAGTTCTTTTATGTAGCCTGGTTCTTGATCCAGATTGACAGCCTCTGGGGCAGTAGATTGCATTTTGAATGCCAGTTCATAGTTGGCAATCCGGGCCGACAGAGCACTATTATCCACTCGGTTGGCTAAGTGTCCAGAATTAAACTTGTATAGTGTGTCGAGGAGATGACGTTGTTGTTTGAAATTCATATTATCAACATGGTTTAGATCCCAAATTGGAGTTCCCGTAGGTCTGAAAACTGTGCCTTGATAAGTGGCCGGCATATAGCCACTGGTCCAATTCTTAGCTCCACTAATTGGTCCACCGGTTTCGTCCAGCATTACAACGTAACCTGGCAGATTCTGATTGACACTGCCGAGTCCGTAGTTAACCCATGATCCTAACGATGGACGACCACTCAAAACATGGCCGGAATTCATCATCAACATAGCTGATCCATGTCGAGGGGAATCAGCAGTCATTGACTTAATAAAGGCAATGTCATCAACACAGGTAGCAATATGTGGGAATAGATCAGATACCCATTGGCCGGATTTCCCATATTTTTTGAATTTCCACTTAGGCTCAACAATACGCCCTTCATTCTTTTCGCCACCACGACCGCTGGTCTTGACTTTGACAGTTTTCCCATCCAGCCCATACATTTCGGGTTTGTGGTCAAAGGTGTCTATGTGACTGGGACCGCCATACATAAAGAGGAAAATGACCCTTTTAGCTTTCGTTGTATAATGCGGATCCTTAGGAGTAAGCGGGTTAATATAACTGGTAACGTCATCAGCGGCAACCGCTTGATTATTAAGAAACCCATCCCAAGAGAGCAAGCCTGTCAGTGCGAGTGAAGTGAAGCCACCACCTAGTGTATGGAGAAATTCACGTCGGGTACGGCCACAAAAATTTTGGCCAATTTCTTTTCTACTTTGTTTTTTTAGATCTTTCATTTTTGCGTTCCATTGAAATTAGTTGGAGTTAATCAAGGAAAATGAATTCGTTTAGATTAAGTGCTAACAAGGCAAATCGGTCTAATGCAACCTTTTTATCTATTTGTTCTTTTTTGGTCAGTGTTTCCACAAATTCAGTTGCCCATGCAATTTCTTCAATGCTAGGTTGACGAGATAGGACTAAGCGCAACCCAAACTGAATCTGATCGGTTAAGTTCGACCCTCCTTGCTGGCGAATTCGTTCAGCGAAAGCGACTGCTTGCTGGTTAATAAACTTACCGTTCAACATTGTTAATGACTGAGTGGGAACCATCGTCATAAATCGGACGGCACAAGTGGAATCTGTGTTGGCCATGTCGAATTGGTTGAGAATTGGAACCAATAAAGACCGCTTAACTTTGATATAAACACTACGTCGATTGGCTTCTTCTGGTGGAGACTTCCCCCAAACTCGTGTGGGTTGAGAAGATGTGGATAAAACCTCTTCTGGCAATTCAGGAAAGACACTTGGTCCACCCAGTTTTTCATTCAAGTTGCCGGAAACTGACAAAACCGAATCCCGGATCTCTTCGGCGGTCAGTCGACGGATATCGAACCGCCAAAATAGATCATTGAGTGGATCTACAACTAAGGCTTCTTCGTTGGCTTGGGCAGACATTTGGTAAGTATTGGACATCATAATCGTCTTATGCAAGGATTTGATTCGCCATTGATTACTGACAAACTCGTGTGCCAGCCAATCCAGTAATTTCGAATGTGTTGCTTGAGTTCCAAACTTACCAAAATCGTTACTTGACCTAACAATCCCACGACCAAAATGATGTTGCCAAATCCGATTGACCATTACCCTCGCAGTCATTGGATTCTCTGGGCTGGCGATCCATTCCGCTACTATACGCCGTTTAATTTTGTTTTGGCCTTTTTCCAACGGAGGTCCATATGGTGCAGAATGTCGTAAAGCCTCGGGGAAATCAGGTTCAACAGGGTCTCCTTGCAATCTTGGATTGCCACGTTTCAAAATATGAGCTTGCGAGGAGCCAACGTCTTCAATAGCTAATGCCATATGTGAGTAAGGAATTCCTCCTTTGCGACTATCGTCCCGCTCCTTTTTAAGCTGCCGATAAAGATCAGTCCGAGCTTGCAGATCTGGTGAAGCCTGGATCTGGTCAGCATGTTGTTTTAGTAGCTCATCGATATCAGTGACTAATGGATTTTCAACAATTCCAACATCAATATACTGACCTCCACCCGTTTGTGTGCAATTGACAGCAACCACATTTTGCCCGATTTTCAAGGCAGTTTTTTTTAAATCAACTGTTCGATAGCCAGTCAAATAACCCCGTCGATTAGTAACGCGTGTCCCATTAATAAAGACTTGTACATCTTCATCGTGATGGATATTTAAACCCACTCGAGTCGGAATATGATCCAACTCGAACATTTTACGTAACCAGATCTGTGGTGTGCTCCAAACTGTTCGTACTACCGCACCAGGTGTTCCACGTGTGCCAAACCCACCAATGCCTGTTTTCCATTCACTATCATCAAAGTCGAGTTTCATCCAATCTTCAATTGGTGGATCAAATGTATAAGACCAGGTTTGTCCAGTTGATCGGGAGTCGGACAGGATAGTAGTCGCATCCGAGAGATGACGCCTTTGACCTCTTTCTCCAGATAATGACCAGTGGACCTGTAAACTGGGAAAATCTGCGTTTTGGTTGAAATACTCCAGCCGGATTGGTCGATAACCAGCCATTAATGCAACAGTCCCTTGATGATATCCTCCTTTGGCCTTCACCAACTCCGTCACCTTCTGACCATTAATCCATAGACGTGATCCGCCAATGCTATTTATGTAAAAAGTGTAATCATCATCTGCAGGCACACGCAACTTGCCTTCAAAGACCAAACCAATAGATTTGTTTCGGCTAGCAGGTCGGAGTGTGAACCAGTTAGAAACTATCTGGCCTTCTGTTTCTTCTCGGAGTTGATCGAAATCATCTGGCAACTGATCCCATGTATCTCGGTGAAAGCGGTAGATTAGATCGACAAGATCTGTATCCGAATGATCGGGTGTATGGTTTGTGGGCTCTAGCAACGTTGCTTTCAGTTCCTCTTCCAATTTAAAGATCTGGTCTTGCAACTTTTCTTCTGCCAACTTCTTATGGTCGATTTTAATCTGGTGTTCTTGTTTCTGGGCAGGTGTGCCAATATCAACCAGAGGAGTATTGCTATGCGGTGTGATATCGTGAAAAAAGGCCAGAAAACTATAATAGTCTTTGATGGAAATCGGATCAGCTTTATGATCGTGACACCGCACACATCCCATCGATATCCCCAACATCACTTGTCCTGTCGTCGAAACAATATCATCCAGATAGTCGTAGCGGGCCAATTGGCGGTCAGCAGGTTCATCATCCCATATTCCAAGTCGATAGAAGCCGGTGGCGATAATAGTCTCTGGTGTTACTTCATCTAACAGATCCCCCGCCAGCTGCTCACGAATAAACTGATCATAGGGTTTATCTTTATTAAAAGCATCAATGACATAATCCCGATACCGCCAAGCATAAGCCTTATTGCCGTCGCGCTCATAGCCGTTGGTTTCTGCGTACCGGACCAAATCCAGCCAGTGTCGTCCCCATTTGATGCCATATTGCTCAGAAGCAAGCAATCTGTCAAGCAACTTAGAGTAAGCCATTGGATCCAGATCATTGACGAATGATGCAACTTCTTCTGGTGATGGAGGTAGACCGATTAGGTCGTAATAGACACGTCGAATCAAAGCCTGTTTCGTTGCCAGTATGGCTGGGAATAGTCCGTTTTTTTCTAACTGATTCAGGATGAAAGTATCAATTGGGTTTTTGGCCCATTCTTGGTTCTTTATGGATGGGATGTCTGGAATGGTGACAGGCTGGTACGCCCAATAGGCGGTTTCAGCCCCAATCATGGGTGCAACCACCCAATTCATCAGTAAAAAAACAGTCCAAAGAATAGCCTTTTGGGGCCTACTCACTCGCATTGTTGTTTGCCGTATCGATGGTCTCAGATGTTCGCTCAGTCCGAAAAAAACTTGTACAGATCAGTGTGGCTGTAGGTTTCACCCGGATGAAGAATCACCGAATACCACCCTTCAGTTTCTTCCTGATTGATTGAGTCGGGATATTTCTGGGTTTCTAAACAGAAGGCGGCGTGTTTTCCATAAACGGCTTCACCTTTTCCCTTGACAGTTCCATCCAGAAAATTACCAGTATAGAACTGAACACCAGGATCCGTAGTATGAATTTCCATTACTCGACCAGACTTGGGATCCTTCACTCTGGCTGCCAATTTCATTTCACCCAACTTGCCGTCTAGAACAAAGTTGATGTCGTATCCACCTGGATTGTCTTTGCCATCTCCAGTCAGTTCTCCGATGTCCGCTCCGATTGATTTGGTTTTGGTAAAGTCGAATGGCGTTTTTTTTACCGAGTCAATTGTGCCAGTTGGAATGAAGGTTGAATCGACCGGTGTATAGGCCGGTGCATTCAGCATCAGTTCATGGCTAAGAATATTACCCGAATCGTGACCTGCTAAATTCCAATAGGAGTGATTGACCAGATTAGCAATCGTCGTTGCATCTGTAGTAGCAGACATCTCTATTTGTAGCGTATTGTCATCGGAAAGAGAATAAACAACAGTAGCTGTTAATTGGCCAGGATAGTCTTCCTCTCCATCAGGACTGGTGTAGACCATCTTGATTGATTGCGAATCAGCTTCTTCAACTGTCCACACCTTTTTATCAAAGCCTTGATCCCCACCATGCAAATGATTGGGAGCATTGTTAATCGCCAAGGTATATTCCTGACCATCCAACGTAAACTTACCATTAGCAATCCGATTGGCGACTCGACCAACAGTGCAACCAAAGTAAGGGTGACCATCGAGATAGCCCTGCAAATTATCAAACCCAAGCACCACATCGGACAGTTTTCCGTCTCGGTCGGGTAAATATAAAGTAGTTAGCAATGCCCCATAATTGGTAATCTTGGCTGTTACCCCATTCTTATTTGTCAGAATGTAGAGGGAAACTGCTTGACCGTCGACGACCCCCCAATCCTCTTTCTGAGCTTGATGATGTGCTGCCTGAAGATTGATTGTGAAGCTAAGTATCAACAACAGTAACAATGATTGTATTGAAAAATCCATTTTGTTTCTTTCGCTCCTTCTTTGATCCAAAAATACCCCCTCTAGTTTAGCATAATTCCAAATCGTTCCAAACAAGATAATTGTACAATTTTGCCGGGTTGGACGATGAGTTTCCTCTAATTGGACCAGTTTTTTCCTCTCATAGTGGCAGCCTCAGCCGTCTTTAATCTATCAATTCTCAAAAATGAGAAAGCAGAAAGCAAATAAAATGATTTCTGCCTACCAAAAGGTATTAACCGTATTGGTCAAGGTTCCCCCGATATTCTAGCCCAAGAAGTTCACGGGATTTCCGTACATTACAGGTTGCCTCCGCCTCCAAAGTACCAACAGTATGAAAAATTTCGAAACCAATATCTTGATTTTCCGCGCTCAGCCGACAAGCCTCAGCCAGATCATGCCGACAGACCCAACTAATATCCCATTGAGTTCCCTCTTTTCCCAACGTGTTACGAGATTTGCCAATTCCCAACCTACTATCAACAATCGAGCATGGCCTTAAGACGATAATAGGAAGTTCGAATGCATCGTGGTACTGGCGACACATCTCCTCTTGGAGACGCTTGGTGATAGCATAGAGACTCCCATCAGGTCTTCTTATCTCTGCGTCAAAGAATACCCCGTCAGGATGCACTACCTGACAGGACCCAATATGCACTATACGCCTAAGGTTACGCTGTCGAGACGATTCCAACACATTTCGTAATCCCTTCAAATTCACCAAATAGGGTAAATCATCCTCAACTCCGTAAGCACCAAGTGCTTGAGAAGCATAGACCGCAGCATGAATTACAGCATCCATACCTTCAATGGCTTGATCGACAAACCTAAAATCTGCGATATTTCCATATACTTTCTCTCCTCCGTCCCATTCACCATCCAAATTGTTTCCGTGTTCCCAAACTTCGGGGGACAGGTCAAGCGCTCGAACTTCGTGCAGGCCGGTTAGATTGGACAGAATCGCCCGTCCCAACCATCCCGCGGCTCCAAATACAGCTATTCTCATGATTCTCTCACTTTTTTCGGTATTAATTTTGATATAATATCCTAGTCTTAATTCGCCCTGCTACTATCCGAGATCTTTAAAGTATAGTATTTATAAAATGTTAATTTAACAGATCTCCTGCAATAACATGACTACGACATAGATCCACATGATTCTATTCATTAGACTTCAAACAGTGAAAATTCCCTGCAGACAGTGCTTACACTTCTTTTTGACTTATTGATGCAATTCCCTTATAATTGGGGGGTTCCTCTAATTCGTTTCATTAATACTAATACAATCCGGTTTGAGATTGGACTCAAGTTTAACATCGGATACGGATACTAGAGGAGTATCAGTCACATCGCGAGCTCAACTTTCATCATTTACTTATCTAAAAGTAATTGTTAATTTCGGGAAGCAAAGTTGAACGCCCAAAGAACGCAGGATTAGCCAGTTAATTAATAAGGGGAAACAGGTAAAACTCCAGCATTTAAGAAAATCCAAACACTACAATCGACCTTGGAAGCATAAACCGAGGTCGATTTTGTTTTTTCTTTCTGATTTTCGCCCCACATAATTCTAGACAATCGGGGCTGAAGATAAACTGAAACTTAGTGCTAAATTCTAGGAGTTACTATTTTTGAACTTTAAGCATCTAGTCATGTATCTGATAGATCGGAAGTATGAGATCTCAATTCGAGATTGCTCCCTTTGCCTAACTCGATTTTGATTATTCATTCGTAAACCCAACATAAATTCTGAAGAAGGATCGGCGATGTTTTTCAAAATAAACTCCATACCATCAACTTCATTCTCTACCAAATTATAAAGTAAAAAATCGATAACTCTTATTAATATTGATATACATAACTAACAGAATATATACGAAGTTTTTTCTTTAGGCTAGGATCAGTCACATGAGTTAGTAATGTGGATTTCGCCTCTAAGCCTTTCAAACATGATTAAATAAGGAAACATTTTTTATAGATGACATCAGTTAAATACAAAACTGACTTATTGCCATTATGTATATTGGGAGTAACATTTTTGGTTGATTGTTATATGCTCTATACCTATCAGTTAGAGCGATGGTATATCCCTTTAATCTGGACAATTTTTTCTATCCCTTTTATCAAAGGGTTTTTATGTGCATTTAATCATCATCATCAACATGTTTCACCATTCAAGCACAAATCTCTGAATTACCTAATTGGAATATTTTATGCGAGTACAACAGGAGTAACATATAACACTTGGGTAATTCACCATAACATAGATCATCATACTACAGGACATTTAGGTCTTGCTTGGCCAGAAGAAGCTAGTACATGGGTAAGGCCCAGCGGAGCTACAATGAACCATTGGGAGTATTCTTTTAAAACATGGTTATTTAGTTATTATCTGGTATTTAGAAATTGTGCTATGAATAGAAGTAAAATCAAGGCAAAATGTAATGAATTTTTTCTGTTTTTTATTTTGCAATTTTTGATTACCATAGGAGCATTGTATTTTAACTGGTATACTGGTTTGCTTTTATGGGTTATACAACCTGCAATCTGCCTTTTTATTACAGGAGATGCAACTTGGCATCACCATAATGGTTTGAAAGATACAAGAATAACCTACGCATGTAGAAACAATTTGGATCCGGTCGGAAATATTCTGAAAGGAAATTTAGGTTATCATTCGGCACATCATAAAAAACAAGGTTTGCATTGGTCACTTCTGCCTGAATACCATCTAAAACTACTAGATTCCAAGTCTATGCCGTTAGATGTCAAAAATTATGTAGCCCCTAGTGATAAACACATGGCTTTTATCTATCCACTGATAAGAATCTTGTTTTCTAAAACAATTCAAGCACAAGAAAACATCATTAAAAAATATCCGGAGAACATTCGGAACATCTATCTAGCCAAAGATTGAATCCTATAGCTATCTAACCTAATGACTTCATTTGTACAGGCATATCTGCGTTCCCAATCCGTTGTCGTTTCCTTATTTCTCTTTCTTCAAACACCTTTGGCATGCGCCATGAATATCTCCTAATCCATCCAAGAGAGTATTTTCCAGACTTCCCAATTAATTTCTCCAAGTTTCTGTCAGCCGAATGCACCTCCGAAAAGGAGCAATTGTTTTAGCTAATACCAAACTGTATTCCAAACAGAACCATTGTTCCAAATTACCTAGGCCATAAACGTATCCATCTTCGCAGAGAACCACAATCTGCATGTTCCCATCTATTTCGGCAGTGAAGGGGCACCGATGTTTGCCGGAAATGATTTCTTCTAGAGGTTTTTTCCACTGTCGTTTCCACGGCACACTATCGTGGTTAAGGCGTTATTGGCAGCCACGATGAATTCGTCCTGTCCGTCACTGTTGATGTTAGCCGTAATCGGCTTGATTGTTCCTCCTATTCCGGGAAATGTCCATTCAATCGTACCCGTGGTCGCATTGACCACTCGTATACTGGCACTCGTTGTATTAACTCCAGAACTCCATTACCGCCAATGTCACCCACTCCATCGACAGGAACTACGTTTTTCCATGCTGTTCGATATGGGAAACAATTTCGAAGATGAAGATATCGATATTCTTATCTTAGCACACCATAAATCAAGGAGGACAAGCCCAAGTTCATCCTCCTTGATCAGATAGCTTAGAACCACCTTTTAATTGGAATTGAAGGAGAGCCTATACATATCCTAATTTTTCTTCTCTCAAAACGAGCTCTTTGGAGGATTACCAATATAATACTCGCCCAACGAAAGAATCTCACCATGGAAAAGCGTAGGAAGGCCTGTGGGCGAAACGCTTTGTAGTGATATCAAGCTTTATCTGCGACTGTGATGGCAAGTGAACTGTCAAGCGTGCTGCGTTAACAGGCAGCGAAGTTTCCCCTCCCGACTGAGGTAGGTACGTTGCAATGATAAACTGGTGTTCAGCATAGGTGCCAGCCTGAATAACCACGGCTCGTGAATGCGTTTGACTGAGGTTGACAAGGTGCAAGACGGTACGATCTGAGCCCAGTTCAGAAACCAAAGCCGCGACATCTGGGGGCAAACCTGGTCGTCTGTTCTCCGGGTCGAAATGGCGCACGCGTGCCATCATAAGTCCACCATTGTAGAACGGGAGTGGTGCCCCCATAGTCAGGTTAACCAAACCTTCGACGCTAATAGGATTGCGGTAGATTAGACTGAACCCATCGTGCTCCTCCGGTTGATGCTGGTAGATCTCATCCAAGCGACCGTTCACTTGACCAATATTGTATTTCAGTATTTCTTCCGGATATGTTGGGTATGTGCCGTTCAAATAAGCCTGCCATGCAGCTTCATGCCCACCATGGTCTTTAGACATAAAACGGCTGATCGATTCGACCCGCTCCCAATCGCGGGACCAACGTGCCTCAGGATCGTGATTGCGGATTTTCTTAGAACGCTCAAGATCAGCTGGATCCATCGACATATTCCAAAGATGTGCTGGACCAACCGGATCCATAGGCATAAATTTAAACCAACCGTCAACTTCTTTGCATGTACCATCGAGATTTCGCAGAACTGGAAGGAATGACATAGGGGTATTGACTACCTTTCCCTGAGGCCCATGCTTGTGAGGAACATAAACTGTATTATTCTTGACAATACCGAGTTCAAGGAGTAAATCGATCTGACTACGCAATAAGTCAAGGTAAGAAGAATCACCAGTTACCAGCAACGCATTTTCGGAGGCCATCCCCGTGGATTGAGCGTATCCACCCCATCCATGGTAAACAGTCCAGCCATAGTAGCCACCATACCATTCATTGTCAGTATACTCACCAATCTTTCCTGATAAGCCAACATTGTCGGGCAGGATCCCTCTGTTATCCCGTACTCTATTAATCCAAGCGTCGGTGTATTCCATAATCCATGCACGATACTTATCCTCACCTGTGGCTAGGAAAGCATTGAGCATCAAGCTAGTAACCGCCAAGTTGATAGGACCGTCTCCACGTCCCCACCGAACATGCGCTGTTGCTGCCATTTTCTTCATGTTATCATCTGTGTTCAAATCGGCGTAGCTGGCAATACCTGGCACATCATAGAACGGAAGTCCATAGTGCTCCATGGTCCAGACATATTCCCAAGGCTGTTCAGGTGTCCACAGTGGTGGACCATTGCTCCCAGTCCGGGTGTTAAGGATCAGTTTATGATCAGGATCGTAATTTTTCGCACCGGGATTTTCATTCAGGTAGAAACCAGCAAAACGCTGAGCACGTTCAATAAATTTCGGGTCGAAAGGATCAGCTAGACACAGCATATAGAATAGGTGGGAACCTTCACCGAGATGAAACCAATCGTCGCAGCGGTGGAACTCATTGTCCAACGTCTCATTGTCGGTAAAATGGCGAGTAATTGCCTCCCACTGCCGTTTAGCAAGCGACAGGAGACGAACATCGCCGCCAAGTGTATAGAACGTTGGCCAATTGTGAAATGTCTCGTAAGAATCATCCAGTTTTCCCCAACAGTTGTAGCGAAAGGAACCATCATCCTCCAGATACTTCTCAATGAACACATCTGCTGATGTGTTCATCTGATCAATAAGCTGACGTTGCAACACAGCCCATTCTGGAGGATGATCGAACTTTACAGTGGCATCAATGTGTGGGATGTCACGATCATTAGCCGCCCAACACAAACTTGAACAAACAAACACGAGGATCGCTGCTAAAATGCACCCAACTGTTTGTCGAAATTGGAGTCTGCTATTTTTAGTTCCCATTGTCTGCTCCTCACCAAACTCTGACTTAACGCCATTAGGAATTAATCGATTCACTTGAACTGGAAGTTGTACGAGGCGTTTCGAACGCCCCTGCGTGAGAGCTAAGTTTTCGGATCTTCTTATCCATCCTTGTTGTGCTAGTCGTATTATAGTGAAAGCAGGCAGAAGAAAAAGTATCGCGGTGGCTAGTATCAACAATCGTTTGAGTGTGTATGGCATAGTCAGTCTCCTTTCTAGCATCTAAATCATGGCTTTTCAGAAACAACGTCTACACTACTTAATCTTCCGATTAACTCTGATCACTAATGCAAACACAATCCTATAAGACCAACCATACAACAGGCTACAGTAAATGTCAAAATTACTCAATTACCTTTAAACTAAATTACATTAATTCATCCAGATTATCTAACTCACACACTAAAGTAGGACAATCCCTTGGTTCGGAAAAACTAAATTGATCAGTACTTTGAACACCGTGGAGTTGATTGGAATATGAACCATAAATTAGATTCTTCATCTAATCCCTCTGCCAATTTTCCGAACAAAAACCAACTCTCCTTGTCTAATAGAACGAAAACATTAAATACGATAGGAGAAATAACATGTTAAAAATAAAACGTAAACGCTATCCAATATCACGTAGAAACAACGGAAGAAAAACCATAGTTTGTGTTCTCGGCCAAAAACTAATGTAAAATAAACATCTATTTATTCCTAACGAAGACAAAAGTTTGGTTTTTGTTAGAATACTCACCTTGTATGCATAGCACAACAACTACAGACAGACCCACTTATTTTCTCATGATTCCATACTTTGGGTAAATGGTGGGAAGCAGGGTAGACGGTTACTCGTAATTAAGTTTTCAGAATCTGAATGGCTAAAGCTTGAAGGAGTCAGTTATTTTAACAAGTGAATCAAGTATAAGAGAGGAAAAGCTAAGTGAATGAAGAGAAGTAAAAGGGTACCAACAGGTGCTGATCCCCGCTTGATTACCCCGTACGGGAGTTGAACCCGTGAAGACTGCTAAGCCCTTCTGTATTTAAGTTTAATTAAGTACAGGTCTGAATAATTGATGCGAATTTTATACACTCTACATATAATACGTAAAAACCTTTCAGTTTTTACGTCCCAACATATCTCTGGCAAACTAAATACCTCCAAAGTGACTGAATTAATACAAAGTTTACCCTTTTAGGCTGAGCATCGATGGGAAGTTGTTCCATTAGAAACATGGAGTCATCATTTAGATTATCTAACCAAATTAAAGGAACAGCTTGGATTGTAATCAACAAGAGATTGAAGGACTCCAAGTGTAGAATTGGTTTCACAACCTGTCAGTTTATCTTCTGGCAGGCTTTGTTATATTTGTTTGGATGGTCAATGTTATAACTTTCCCCTGTTTTTCATTAACGCATTGAAAGCAGTAGGGCAAGCTAGATTGACAAGATGAAAGCTTCCTTGATATGGACAAATACGGAGCGATTACGGCACATATCTTCAAGCTGCAGTTATATGATATAAGACAAGGACTGAGGAGGAGTTACAATGAATAACAACTTGATGAAATCCCGAACCGCAATCAGGCTTATGGTTCAGGGTGAGTGACTTCTGTACTTAAGTTTTAACTTAAGTACAACCTAACTCCCTCAAGACTTTGTCAGAAATATGGGTCCTGGCTGGCTAATTGATTATCTTCTCAGAACTAACTATTTTTATATAATTTGTCATTTCATAATTACTCTCTTTCTGATTTTGATTGATTTTCCAAAGCATCCAATCGTTTTTCGATTTCATTGAGTTTGTGAAGAA
>Ga0207984_1000317_pt1 | contig 30522 bp, 22 predicted proteins | sample ETNtaG_30_FD_185760 | JGI IMG/M metagenome (GOLD analysis project Ga0207984, IMG submission 185760) | Marine microbial and viral communities from oxygen minimum zone, Eastern Pacific Ocean - ETNP201306PF43B (SPAdes) (version 2) | ecosystem: Environmental > Aquatic > Marine > Oceanic ...
AAGTCGAATGGGTGAACCGGCAGTACCTGCCCTGATAGAAGCCTTAAATCATCAAGATGTAGGAGTGCGTTGGAACGCGGTTGTCGCTCTAAACATGATGGGTAAACCTGCTAAGCAGGCGGTATCTGCCTTGATAAAATCATTAGAAGATGAACACAAGGAAATTCGGGCTACAGCCGCTGGCGCACTGGCAAAGATAGGTACACCAAAAGCCAAAGAGGCTCTAGTTGAATTTGTACCGACACTGATACAGTCATTAAGCGATGAAAATGCGGGTGTTCGTGTTTCCGCTGCCCGTTCTTTAGGAGAAATAGGAGTAACAGCCAAGCAGGCAGTACCCGACCTGATAAAGGTATTAGATGACAAAGATGTGGGAGTTCGACGAAATGCTGTTGCCGCTTTGGGTCGGATAGGAATAGAAGCGCGAGAAGCTGTACCAGCCTTGATCAAGGTCCTGAATAATGATATTGAAGCAGTTAGTTCTCTGGTTACTGGCGCTTTGGAAAAGATAGGAACCCCTGAAGCCAAACAAGCTCTACAAGAATACAGGGCGAAAAGCCAGTAATTTTGCAAGGGTAAAAAATATCATTCCCGACATTTCCAACAACGGCCTATCCAGAAACAGATCGTAAAATGCCGGTGCATCCTCAGGCTCTCGCTTTTCGCCAGAAGAATGTCAAGCTGATAGATATAGAACCTGAAGATTAATTACACGTATATTGAACTAAAACGGCTTTAGAAATAAACTAAGGACGAAGTAACTATTAGTCCCACAACCGCAATTCAATAGTTTTCCGGAAAAATCATGCGTTCAGCTGCTTCGATCAGAATATGCAAAACCATGATATGAATTTCCTGAATGCGGTCGGATGTTTGACCGGGAGCAATTAACCAGAAATCAGCCATCGTCTTCATCTTTCCGCCATCTTTACCCAGCAAGGCGAAGGTTTTCATGTCGGCAGATTTAGCAGCTTCAATGGCACGAACCACGTTCTGCGAGTTTCCACTGGTCGAGATAGCAATTAATAGATCTCCTGGACGCCCGAAAGCGGTAATCGACCTGGCAAAAACCTCATCAAATCCAAAATCATTGGCCACACAAGTCAGGTGTGCAGGATCACTCAATGCCATCGCTGGTAATGGTTGCCGATCTGCCCTAAACCGACCCGTCCATTCCTCTGCAAAATGCATGGCATCACACATACTTCCACCATTTCCACAGGTAAATATGCGGCCGCGATCACGAAAAACTTCACAGATCATCTGCGTTGTCTGATTCATCACCTTTATCGTCTGTGGGTCATGAATAAATTGATGAAGTACACTTTGTGCGTCATCAAGTGAAGCACGAATAATAGATTCGACATTCATATCCAAATTAAACCTTAAAAATTTCTCCCATTCGTCCACCAAGAGCCTTACCTGCCACAACCAAGCAAACTGTCAAAATCAACATCCCAATCACACCTAAGGCACTGGCGACATAATCGCCACCTTCGAGCCATTGAGCAACGGTAAAGATTGCTTTAGTGATCGGATAATGTTCTGACCGCATAGCTAGGATGAGACTTTCACTCACTTCAAGCATCGAAAACGAAAAAACCAAAATAGATCCAGCCATGATATTAGCGACCACTAATGGTAGAGTAATTTTCACCAACGTTTGGACGGGAGTCGCACCTAAATTTTGTGACGCTTCCTCGTAGGTAACAGATGTTTGCTGTAACCCAGCATAAATTGATCTTAACATGTATGGTAGACGTCTAACCGAATAACCGACAATCAGGAGAAACGTTGGGTTTTTGCGAGGGTCAATGACATTAATCAACGACTCCGGTAAATACTTCAACAGCAAAGTTGTATCCGAAAAGCTGCCGACATACCCGAAAGCAATAGCTACTCCCGGTATCGCTAGAGGTAACATCGCTACTGCATCAAGCAGATTGCCAAATGGCAGATTCTTTCGCGTCAACAGGTATGATATAACCAGCCCAGCAGTCAAGGCAATGATGGTGCTGAATATACTGTAAAACAGGCTATTTTTAATGCTCGACCACGTATCGCTATGTGTAAAAACAGTACTGTAATGGCTTAAAGTATAACTTTTGGGCAAAACATCGACAGTGGGTTCAAGTTGACTACTGTCGGGTGTGACAGAGATCATGATGATGCTCAGATGTGGTAGTAAGGCCAAGAAACTTACCGCACCAATGACGAGATAAATCAGTATTGTCATTTTCCTATCGGCATCCACTTCACGTGACCCAACATGCCCACGTCCTACCATGGCATACTGACGTTTAGCCGTTAACCTCTTCGCAAAATAGAAGGAAAGAGCGGTTAAGACGATAATAACCACTACCAACGCGTAGCCCATTGGGTTGACATTAGCATCGGTAATCTGTCGAAATATCTGGACGGCAATCACTTCATTGTAATTAAAAATCAGTGGTGTCCCAAGATCGGTAAATGCCCAGATAAAAACTAGGATGGCGCCAGCGAAGTAACCAGGCAACATCAAAGGAACCGTTATTGTCCAGAACAGCCTGAACTTACTGGCACCCATATTTTCAGCTGCTTCTTCCAAACTAGGATCTACGTTAGCCAAAGAGGCCGAAACATTGAGGTACATGATTGGGTACAAGTGCAACGTAGACAGAAAAATCACGCCGGCAAAACCGCTTCCGAACCAGTCAATAGGATCCATAATATCAATCAGGCCAAGCTTGGCTAATAGCGTATTGATGCTCCCGTATAGTCCGAAGAACTGCTTCATCCCAACTGCCCCCACGAACGGTGGCATTATCATGGGAATCAATATTATTCCCTGCAAAATGCCGCGCCCCTTGAAATTGTAACGTACCAGCAGATAGGCTATCGGCAAGCTGAAAATCGTTGTCATAATGGTAACCGAAATCCCCATCTTAAAGCTGTTAAACAACATCTCCCGGTAGGTCTCGTTAGTAATGATCAACTCAAAATACTCTAGACTAAAACCGCTATTAATCCAAAAGGCTTCTTTAAAAGTGTAAAGGAGTGGATAGATTAAAAAAATGAGGAAAAAAAGGGCAATTGGCAGGAGAATCAATGAAGTTGAATGGGATAAAGTTCGTGTTTTCAAAATAGCAATATCAGTAAAAACAAATGCCACAAATTAATTTAACAGAGCGGACCATTTAGAAGCTCAGTCCAAACGTAACACGGTGAGTTTGCTGCAAACGGCCAAAATTAGTGAAAGCATAGTCAAAATTCATTTCTGTATCGTTTAGCCTCGTCTTATACCCTAAACCAAGGCTCACCCCTTCCTGATCCTCAACAGCTAAACTAACGGACTTTCCATTTTCATCTTTACGAGACCTCAGGCGCAATTTATAACCAGCACGAATTGATCCGCTATCTTTATAGACGTACTCCACACCTAAATGCATTCGCTCCGTATTGTCATTTGGATGATGACTGTCAACAGCAAAAGTCAGTACTTCTTTACTACTTTTAATCGCATCAAAAGCAATTCCAAATCGAAAACTTGCAGGTAGCGAAAATGCTAAGGTATCGAATTCAGCAGACCTTTTTGCCGTTGTGGCAGTCGGCTGACCTTTCGAACCTGGCACACTGCCGACAATGTTGATATCTGTTTGGAGTCCAGGCCCGGTGAAGTGCATATCCGGCCCAAAATTCGAGAAAGTTATACCAATGCGAAAATTTTCCCAACCGGTATGATAAAGAGTCCCAATATCTATTCCGATTCCCTTAGCCGATTCATGGTGAATTCTCTGGTGAATATACTTTGCATTTATTCCCAGAAACAATTTCTTATTGTCCGAATTCGTCTTAATCTTTCTGGAATAAGCGAGAGAAACAGCACTATCTCGCGCATCATAATACAAGCCCGTCCCATCCGGTTCCTGGTAAGTTGTAATCTGCATCTCAGGCATGGTAAGCACAGTCACGCTCAGTCCGAGGGTTCCACTCACCGAATCCACTGGTGCAGCTACAGCCAAGTAATTAAATCTAGTATCAGCAATCCAGTAAGTATGAGTATCAGAAAGGTTAAAGCCTTCAAGTTGTCCAATTCCCGCTGGATTCCAATAAACAGCCGTCACATCGTCGGCAATAGCACAAAAGGCACTTCCTATACCATCAACTCTTGCTCCAGGTCCAATCTTCAGGAATTGGGCACCAGCTGTCCCAACACCAGTACCAGCCTTAATGTCCAGAGAGAAAACGGACATGATCACGCATATGAATGAAAAAATATGGATTTTACTTACCATATCACCTGATAATGGCGAATCTGCCGATTTTATAACCTAGGTTCGAACCATCGGCGTTAAGCGACTCTACGTGGTACACGTACATGCCATTTGCCAAAGGCCGACCGTCATAAGTCATAAGATCAAACGCCTTCATCCCTCCGGATTGATCCGGCACACTTGTTTTGGTTAATAGGTCGCTCTGATGATTAAGTTCTCTGACCAACTCACCAGCGAGAGTATATATCTGAATCTTACATTTAGGCGGTAGATGCGAAAAGAAAATTTGATCCGTATCTAGTGAGGCAACCAATCGGTTTGTCACATAATAAGGATTGGGAAAAACGTTAATTCGATCAAGATTATGCTGATCAAAATTAAAGGATTGCGCTTGAGTCTCAATTAGGAACAGATCGCTAGTCGTATTGGGTTTTGTACTGTTGAAACGCCATATATCTCCCGGTTTGGGGACTGAGGTAAAATGAGTATAATACCGCCATTCATGTTCCACACGATAACTGGTTTCCGGGTTATTGATCAAATTAGGGTCATCACTTTCTTCTTTATTTTTATCAATTTGAGCAAAAAAATCATTAATAATTGGATTCCCGTCTCGGCCTGTTTGTGGAATACCAGATTTGTCCAATTGATAATAAGGAATGCTAGTAAAAATTATGCGCTCATCGAATCCCCAACTCCTGTTGCTATTCTGATCAGCATAAACCGGCCAGACCCGCATGTTATCCGTCATATCCCAAAGCTCAAAAGGTACCTTTGAATAAGCCAGAAGAGGTGGACGATTCGTAGCAGTAACCTCTTCTGAATTGGAAGAATCATAATTGATTCCCTTCTCCATCTTGTTGAGGAATCGAAGTTGATAATCATGGTGATTGGCATTTCGACCATCCGCAACCCTTCCTTGAGATCCAATCATCCCATGTCCAGACCCCCCGTTCATTTCCTCTCCCACGATATCAGGCTGCGGGCCATCCACCTTAATCATCAAACCATGTACTATAACTGTCCGATTTTTCTGGGGTTGATCCTCCAGGAGAATAATCCCTTCATCTCTATCAGTCAATGTCCATAAACCATCATAAAAAGTTATTTCATAAGTATGACCCGTTATTCGATTAGGCTCAATCGGTATTACCCGAACAACCCCATGGCTGGTACCAATATGAGTTACATTCGTTCTGGGCAATTGGTACCCTTCAGGATACGTGCGAGGAACCACCTTAACGGTTGCCTGATCCTTATGGCTTTCCAAAGGAGGTAACCCCAGTCTCGGCTCTCCAGAATCGTAAGCCGTCACGCAATAAAGGTACTCCATACCGTTAAAGAGATCCATATCAATATAATGGTATCTTAACCCCTGATTTTTTCCGATTGCTCCGGAAGGTGATGTGGTTATTTCAAAGATGTCATCTGGTTGAGGTGAACCTTCGATTTTAAAATACATGCCAGCAAAATGTATAATGGCTCCAGAAACATATAACCCATCCGGATACGGTGTAAAAGATGTCAGATCCTTTAAAAGGGTAAAACCATCATCGCCATGATACTGACCATACTTTAAAACTTGTGATTTGACCAGATCAATGATCTCAAACTGTTGTGTGGTCAGAAATTTGATCAGAAAGGTTGATTCCACAAGAGAATTTGACTGTTTCGGTTGATCCCGCAAGACGGTAATCGACACGTCATTACTAATTTTTCCCACATGGGCAGCCGAAACAAGGCTACGGGTAAAACTAATTTCATCGTATTCAGCTATAAGTTGCCAATCGCCTTCACCATCTTTATTCTGATTAGATACAGACAATTTCCGATACACACGGTATCCTTCAAAAACACGATTCGGATTGCCTGCATCAACATAGTCTTCAATGTTTCTCAATTTCCCCGATAGATCTATCCATCTGTTTGAACCATCCCACACAAGCGTGACAGACCTATCTGCGGGATAAGCACGTATCTGCGGCGATGGTATCGGAGAAACGCCTAATACTTCATCACCAGTCGCTGCTACTGCGACAAAAAATAGTATGGCCAATGTTACTAACTTGAGTCTTATGACATTCAGATTCATTCGATTACCAATCCATCATTACGCCGAGCATAACTTGGCGTGGTGGAGACCAAGCTCGTGGTGTGGTTCGTTTATTACTATACATCGGTCGGCCATAGATTTCATACATTTCTGCGTCAAGAACATTGTAAAGGTTCTTTGTATTGAATAAGTTACGAGTATCCAGAAAAAGAGACATCGGAACATCTAATAGGAGACTGAGTTTCCAATTCAATATGAGATCGAAATTGTAGGTTGATGGATAACGCTTAGAACTTCTATATGACCGGCGATTGGGTGTCTCAGGATAAGGTAACCCACTGGCCCATCTACCAATCCCATCGATATCAATACCAAAGGGAAATTTAACATTGAATAACATCGAGAACCTATGTCGTTGATCCCAGTTCAGCCATTGATATCCCGCAGTTCTAGATTCATGATCAACGTATTCACCGTCCCAATATAAGCGGCTCCCCTTTGCCATGGCACAACTATAGGTTAACATACCGGAGAAACGAGAAAACTCCGATTCCCGTTTCTGAAGCACAAACTCAACCCCTCTTGACCGCGCATAAGCAGTATTCACAAAATGGTAGTAACTATACTGACCAATGTCTATGAACCGAACATCAGTAAGATTATCCATATTTTTCATAAAACAGGTTACGCCAAACATGGTATCATTAGCTAGCTGACCAGTAATTCCAACCTCTGAAGCGACCGTCTTCTCTAACCCAAGATTGGGATTCCCCACCTGTCTGGTTCTCGCACGCAGATCAAATGCCGTACCTTGGTATAGATTATTCCCAGGCGGTATTTGAGAATAATGGCCATAAGAGAAATGCACCTTACCGTATTCCTCTATCGGATATGAGATTCTAAAACGAGGACTTAACACCGATTTTGCCATCGGCTTGATGGAATTCTTTTTTTTCGGAAAAAACGAGAATCTCTGTTCTTCTAAAAAAGCTTCCTGATTAACTAAATTATGGAGCGTATCTCGATAAACAAATCTCATAAAATCCGGGTCAAGTTCTACCGAACCATATTTGATTCCGCCATCGTCACTGCTTTCAAATGGATCTTCCCAATCAGCAGGATAGCGACTATCAAATCTATAAACATCAAGACGTAACCCAATATCAGCCATAAACTCAGCATACTCTATTTTATCCTGTACATATGCACTAATTTGTGATGGCTGAGCATCATAATAATCAATCCACAAATCAGCCTCACTATAAACTGCCGTTTCGAAAACTTGAATTCTCGTACCAGCATACTGACTACCAATTTTTAAGTGATGGTATCTATTCAATTGGCGCACGATATCCGCTTTAACCGTAAAAACAGAGGACTGCCGAGATTTCCATTCGTTATGATCACCAGCAATATAGTAGTTCGGATCATTGTAAGCGAGAACAGGAGCGTGGATCTTTCCCTGCTCTACATTTTCTTTGTGTGTCAGATCCACATTCCACGTGTTTCGATCAAATGCCTTTGTAAAAGGATCCCATGACCTTTCATCCTGCTTCTCCTGATAAGTGTTCTTAAAATAACCCAATCTTATCCTGTACATTGTCGCCAAATCTAGATGATGTGATAACAGTACACCAATGTTAAATCCATTATTTTTTCCGGTGGGATTCATACCTGGATTAAATCGATATTCACTGCTGGAAAACTCACTTCTGCTGGTATCAAACACAACGCTCGTTTTTAATAATATATTGGATGTTAACAATGACTTCAGGCTTCCCTGAATACCAGATTGTCCGGTAAAACTTCCAGGCAAATACCCCGGATATCTCTGCCGCTGGCCGGAAATGGTAAAAGTATTATATCCATACAGCGGCCCACTCAGAAAAAACTCACCAAGATGCGTACTACCCAAGTTATACCCGTTGGCTCCAAACTTACCCTGATCATTCTGTTTCAGAAGGTCGCTATATTGATGGAGATCTATTTCATAACCATCTGACAAGGTGACCTTTTTGGTTGCGTAATCAATTTGATGACCATCAGTAGTTTTGTAAGGTCGGCTTTCGGTCATATGATCACCGTTCGCATCTAGAATCGGCTCGCCTGTGACAGGATTGGTTAGAAGAAACTCAGGATTCTGTGTTCGATCAGCCCAAATCCCCGGCAAAATTGGCGTGTAGGTAATTGAATCCATTGCCTTCGTTCCGTATTCCGAAACTGTCTTGCGATCTCCTCGATAAGGAATCTGATATGGATAAGGTTTCCCTAGAAACACCCCTTCAAATAATTCCAAAGAGTGAGGTCGATAATTATTATCGGGATCCTGCCAGGAAACTAAATAAGGCTGAATATCATCATGCCGCGACCACATACCGTAACGGTATACCAGTTTTCCGGTAAAGTTCTGTTGTCCTTCTCTAGATACCAGATTGACAATACCTGAATGTGAATCTCCATATTCCGCATCCCAACTACCAGTGACGAGTTCAATTTGCTCTAACGTTCTCGGGTGAACATGCAAACCAATTCCTTTGAATATTGGGTCGGTAATCGGAAACCCATCCAGCATATACGCCATTCCCGTAGATCGCCCACCGCGAAAATGGATAGACCTATTCGCCCGATCGACTGTCGTTCCCACACTTTTAGCAACCATAATCTCGTCAATAGTATGATAAGGGATTTTCCATATCTCTGGAGCTTTGATCAACTTACGGCTTTGATTAAAACCATTATGAACACCAGATATATCAACCTTAATTACCGTTGGCAGGCTTTCAATCGACGTTGCTTCTAACCAAAAATCGACAATAGTTGTCAAACCGATATTAATCTGGATTCCCTCTTTGATTATAGAACGATAACCATTTAGATCAACCTCGATATCATACTTACCCGGATGCAGACCAACAAAAACATACTCACCATCCTGATTCGTTAATGTCACTCTTGGCGTACCTAAAAGTGCAACCCTAGCGTTGACTAGCGTTTTTCCTGTCTGTCCTTCTTTCACCAACCCAAAAAGCTTTCCCGTAATAGCTGTTTCTCCCTTTTTTGCTATTAACAACAGACAAAACAACATTGATAGCACAAAGACATTACAATTGATAAACTGCCTTTTATTGATCGGACTTTCCATAATTTAAGTTAGCAAGTAAAATTCTTTATGGAGAAATTTCTAGGAAAGAATAAAGACGTGCGATTGATATTTGCCGCGTTCAAGCAGATATTATTGAGTTTTTGTAGGTGATTGCACTATGTTCTGAGCGATTTGCTGATTTAAATTGTACATCAGCAGCTTACCTTCAAAATCACTAGTGAAATCCAATAAACCATATTGGAAAAGCCCATCATTCTCTACGAGCTTCTGCCCATTATTTGTGTCATAGGCAAGCGTTTTTATGTAATCATTTTTTTCGCCAATGCGCTGAGCCAATGTGTTTCGACGTTTTATAACATTTACCGCTTTTCGTAAAGGAGAACTAACCGATTTTTGGTTTGTTTTACACTCTAAAAAATTTCTCATTACAAACCATCGCTTAGGTCCGCCATTGTAGAATGTGTAATCCGTCCAGTGAAAAGGATTCAGTTTCTTTTCAAGATTTAGCGTTTGCTCAAACCAATCCGCATGAGTTGTATAAAAACGCATACATTTATTATAGATAGGATATTGTTGGTCACGCTTGATATGGAAAGCAGCCAATACAGCTCCCAAATGAGGTGCTTTTAGCATATTAACGTAGTATCTTCCAGTTGGATTATGCTGAGGATTGTACGATCCCGATAACTCTTTTTCCAATCTGACCAGATAATCCGGCCAAAGAAGCGGATCGCCAGTTTCAAAATCGACTCCAACCTCAAAGAACTCGAAATACGGACTATAAATTGGGCTGCTTGGATTAAGAATATCACGGATTAAACCTGGAATAAGGATCAGGTTATTTTGAGCAATACCAATGTCATCATTAATAGTCCTGTTAGTATTGCTGTAAACCACTGTCTCTGTAAAATTCGTCTCAATCTCAAAAATCTTCAGAATCCGCAATGGATCAATGTCAGCGATCTGACCGGCAATAAGTGCAAATGGGAAGTACCGTCTCGCTTGGTAGACCGAGCTTTTTAGTGTCATCGGCGCATACCCGTCAACGCGAAGACCTTTTTGATAAACTAACTCTTCAGCAGTGATACCATAGACATCACGCTCTGTTTGCGGCCCAAAATTATCATAAATCAGGTAAGCTTGCTTAATCGCCATCTGGATATACTGCTCGAAACCATGCTGATACCGTGTTCTGAGATTTTGATCGTGCACTACCAGCGAGTGTTTAGCCAAATCTTGTTTCTGATATCCGGAAATAGTAATTTCGAGTAGCTTTTCGTGAATGGTCTTATCAGGTTGAGAAAGCTGCGAAAGGACATCATCAATTACAATATCTTGAACTTCCTTTTGATTAGTTAGAGTAACAGCAATTGTCTTGTTATTCTTTAGATGATGCCAGAACGTATCGAAATCTCCAGCAGCTTTGTAACCGATGAAACCAATTGCCCCAAAAAACGCAAGTAAGATAACAGGGACGACAACCAAGAAAACCCCCCTGAAAACTCTCTTAAGTTTTTCTATCTTTGGTATCTCAGGGTCATAGGGAGGGATAATTTCACCAACCTGCTTACTCACCTGATGGTCAAAATCCTTTGACAGCTCGGGGTCAAGGAACTTTTCCTTCGAACTAAAAGGGCGCGTTTTCTCCTGCAAGAACTCTATTATCCTTCAATTTTGGACTTTTGCAATTAATAACCTCCACTGCCGGTTTGAACATAGATCCAGTCACTAACTAACACAAAGGTTAACAGCACGAACTAAGAACCTACATTTCTACTCTTACGCTGTACTAACGAAGAAATGTTCCAGTTGTTCAAACTGTCCCTGCAACTTCTGAGGCATTAATTCGTTCAGCAGAGACCTTAACTGTTGTTCACGACCAGGCACAGTATGAAGTTGTAAATTCTGTGAATTCAAATACTTCTGTAATTCTTGAACCAAGAAAGTCTGAAGCCCATCCCCCGATTCATGAAGTTGGGACGGTAAAAGTGCAGGAACATTGACACCACTAATAAATATATCTACCAGCTGAAATTGAGCATCAATCTGCTTGGATATTTCATCGTATCGCTCAAATGCTACCTGTTGTACTCGCTGGTTAAAGCCTGCAACCTCTTGATTGACAAAATCAGCATACCGAGGAGTCCATTCTTCACTAATATAACATTGATCATCAGCAACAATTTCTTCCATTCCTACCGCAATTTTTTGTAATCTTCCGGATAATTCATTATTGACCATACTGTGAATTTCACTTGACAGCAAGGTGATACTTTCGATTAACTCAAGCTCGAATTCCTGCGTTGCAGCGTTTAAATCTGCTCGCTTGATTAGATCCAGAAGATGCGTGGAAACGGATTCAAGATCTGGCACATCCTTTAGGAAATGCTGTAATAAAATATACGATGACTCCAACAGACTAGATGCAACATCATAGACTGACCAGCTCATCTGATTACGGATTGTGTCGACATTTTCACGAATTTCGATTAATTTATCGTAATAACTTAGCTGACCTTCCTCAACCTGAACATTATAAGAACGCGGATTCGGTAACTCGAAAGCTTGCTGTGTCAGGATTTCACGACGGTCGCTAATTTCACGTCGGCGTTGCATCATGTTTGCGTCTTCGAGCGCATTGGCTAAAGACTCAATCGGTGTCTGCAATTTATCGAGTTGATCCATAATAGGCGGATAAGCCTGATATCGATAATCATTGGCCAGATTACCAATATCCTCAATGAGATCAAGGAACATCCCTTCGTATGCTTCATCTTCTAAAACTGGATATTCTCTTTCCTCAGAATCATCCACATCTTGTTCTTCTACCAATGAAGTGACAAATGGATAAAAATTTTCGAGCCGCTGTTCTGCCAGAAATGCAATCTTCACATACTCATAAAGTTTATCTCTCAATATTGAACAGCTGTCAATCACAGCCGCCCGATCGAGCCCAAGAGAAGAGAGGCTAATATATAAGAGTTCCTCCTCAATCTCAGAAAAGTGAGAATTCATCACAACGGCAAGCCGTTCGAAACTTTCATCATCGATAACCTCATCTGGTGAAAATTCTATGATGTTCCTGCTAACCTGACTTCCCTGCTTTGATTCGGTAATAATAAGCGGTGCCGTTCCATTAGCTAAGTCTTTCGGTGAACGACGGAGTGAAGACTCTTGATTGTACACATTTAACGCAGATTGATAATGCCGGAGGAGGTCTGCACTCCCAAGTTCAATCAGCAAAGACTCAATGGCGTTCTTCGAATCAACCGAAACTCCCTCCTGCGCGAGCAACCGACTTGACAATGCAGAAAAACCTTCCGCCCCCAAATTACGAAAAGATCGTAACAGGTAACCTTTTTTACTATCGATGTAAATCTTTTGTTTTCCTAGAAAATGTAATTTTTCCACATATTGCGGACTGTCATCATACCAAATTTCTAACGGAAACAGCTTGTTATACACCTGAAACGCTACTTCGCCAGCTTCAATTTGATCAAACAACTCTCGATCGACATGCTGTAGGTCGTTCACATCAACCAAAATTTTCGATCCATTTACATCACTATAAATGGCAGCATCAATAATCTGCTCATATCCAACAAAATATCGTTTATTCGTCACGTTTGTCCCAGTCGCATTATCATTCGTAATTGCAATGCGTGGGATTTCAAAGCTATCGTAGTAATAATAAGATTTCCAACTCAGCGTTCGCCTTCTCATTTTTTCGAACAGTTGGTAACTCAAACTCTGTTTTACCTGCCGCTCGCGCCGCTTTGTTGGTCCTTCATAGAGGGTCAATTTACTGGACGGCTTATCCGATTCGATTGCAACCAGTTGTGGAAGTGCCTCTGCTTTCGCTGCACCTGAAAACTTCGTGAGCGTCTGATTAATAAACTCACCCCAATTTGCCATTCTTATCCCCTAAAATCTAAATGCGTTATTACTAAATTTATTAACGCTATACATTAAACAGAAAATCCAACAGGAAGGCAGCTAAATTCTTTGAAATACATGGCTTTTAAACGCCCAAACTTCTGTTTCTTTGACTTATACAAGAAGCCTATTATATAATTTTCCCATGTCTCCAAGTTACAGCCATTTATCGCGCAGCCAATTTTAAAACGCAGCCAATTTCAAATTATAGCATAGCATAAGCTTCAAAATAAAGCATAAAGTAAACATTTCGTATGGAACAAAAGTGGTTAATTAAGTCCGATTCATCCGAACCAAACAAGCCCTCCCAACAGATTATAAATATCAAATCGATGCTCAATTTGTCTGTAAGTGATCTAGAAAAAACAATTAGTGCACTTTGGGAATTGGATCGCCTTACTTCCGCCCCTCTTTACTTCGAGACGGCCGCGGATCGAAAAGAACACATCATTCGCAATATCAGATCTATCGTCGAAAGAACGATTGACAATGCTGATTTTCTGGCAGGAACATTGATTGACCAAATTTACGAAGATACCGTTCAGCTAGAAAATGCCATCAGTGAAACATACACAAGCATCAACGCTCGTTTTTCCTTCTGGTTCTACTCACTGCAAGAACCGCATAAACCTTGCCAAGAGATCCAAACTTTTACCGAATTTACCAATCTTTTTATTGAAGCGAATGTGGAACACGCGTATTTTCTGGTACCATTTGAATCATCACATTCCTTAGTCTGCCAGTATGCCCCTAATTCAAGTCAAATTGCTGACATCAAAATTCATACTTCAGATTGTTTTCAACCATTCGAGGGATCACTAAAGGGAGTCAAAAGAGTGTGGGCTAAATTATTGACACCTGCTAACACACGAATCTACCATATTTTCAAACATCACGCGAGGAACAATAACGTCGCCGAAAAAGAGAGTTCTTCTTTAATAGTAGAAAGATACCGTCCTTATAAAGACAACCAACTAAGCTCAATCCCCAAAATCCTATATGACTTTATTAATATGCACAGCAGTAAAAACCGCCGTCATGTTCATCTGATACGTCGCGATGATAAATCGGCTGTATTATTAACGCAAAGACCAATCGAACACGAAGACAATTACTTTAAGCTATCAAAAGAAGATGCTACCGATATTTGTCGCCCTGATGGGTTCACGAATCTTATGATCGAGTGATAACAATTAAAAATCAGGTTTTTCACACAAATGTAATCCACATCACATTAAAGTAGGATCAGCGATGAAAATTAGCGAGTTCCAGCAGTTGATTGAGGATATATATTTAGATCGCGATTCGCAACGCGGAATTGACCGTAACTTTGTCTGGTTTACGGAAGAGGTGGGTGAGCTCGCCAGAGAAATTCGGCAGGAACCGCGTAATAAAAAACGGCTGTTCGAGGAATTCGCCAATGTTTTTGCCTGGCTTTCAACGCTAGCTAGCCTATTGGATATAGACCTCGATAAAACAGTTGAAATGTACACAAACGGCTGTCCTAAGTGTGACTCAATCCCTTGCGCCTGTCAATACACGTGATTCAGTATCATAAAGAAGAACCAATGTTTCTGTCGATACTTTCATTCCCACATTGGATAAAATCGGTAAAAAAGATTGCTTCGTCCATCCCATTTTTTTGACTGTATCTCCTGTTTCCAAGTACCGCAGTACTCCTTCACTATTAATAATTTTCAAAAATTCCCCTCTAATGCCAACGGCGTGTTTGGCAAGCAACTTCATTTGATTTGTATTGAATTCGTTTTCCAGTTTCGGAGGATCTGCAAATTGCAAGTCAATGAAACTTTCAATTAAATATGAACTAACGAACCATGGACCAACGTTCATTGAATTCAGCCGCGTGGTGTTGTCCCAAATCAACTCAATCGGCGAAGAAGCTATGCCGGTTAATTGTTGAACAAAAGCATTTTTTCCAAAATCAACTGGCACCTTTATGTTGGTAGAGCCGATTAAACCAATATAACTCTGCAAATGGGCTCGATCTCTGTCTGGAAAGACTGATAGAACTGATAACTGGCGAACGGAAACCGCAGAGGGAACAAAAACATTCCAACAAATCACAGCACTTGAAAACAGACACGGCATCAACAAACTAATCAACCAGAAAAATTGAACATTATAATTTCCTCCCAAGAAAGTAACCCCTCCCACAACCAACAAGTACAACAACAAGAAAAAGATGATAAATTTGATTAATGGAAGATCTTTTGGCTTCAGTGTTTCAAGTTGTTTTAAAATCTTCTCGCTATACTTTCGAAATGGATCAAACCGGTATTCAGCATGTCGTGCTGATCTACCTTGGTCTGAAATCATAAATGACCAAAACTGATTGGTAAATGGCACATCAGAAAACGGGGGTGAAGCGTAATCAAAAGATAAGCTAATTATGGTTCCGCTACCATACATAGATTTCGCTACATGGATAGAACCTGCATCACCAATCAAAACTTCTCCACCTGGCCTCAACACAAAATTGATCTTATCAAACGGGATTACCGATGAAACATCAAAACGCTGGGAAATAGATTCAGGCATCTCATTCTCTATTTGTAGGCTGGACAAGCTGACCGGCAAATATGAATGCAAAAAACTCCCTTTTATCGTGTGAAAATTCCTCCCTCCTGAAAAAATTAGGATTCCACCATTTTGAATCCAATCGAGCATAGCAGCCTGTTGATCTTTGAGAAGATATTGATCAGACAATGGGACATTCCTGACAACCAATGTATCAATCGAATCGTAGCCTCTCCAGCTAGTCGGCAAATCGCCAGGAACCGTATACCCGATAAAGATATTACCGTTCGATTCTTGGTCAATCGACTGCTTATGAAGACGACGCAACCCATCACGATTAGGCGAAACAACCAGTACAAAGAGATCTGATAGCGGACGCGGAACTTCAGTCACTATCTGCCGAGAAATCCGCACTTGGTTTTGCAGGTTAATCAGCTGTAGTCTCAGGTTAGATCGCCCACTGGAAAGGAGGATAGGTATTAATCGTTTTTGCCGATCTGTATGCTGCAAGCTAAGCGGAACAGAATAGCTTTTAATCAATGTATCAGAAGAGATGCTATTAACTTCTACTTTGACATGTCCCTCAAACTCCTCGCCGCGGCTTGTAACTAGAATCCGAATAGGAACCCAGCGGTTACGTTTGTAAAGCTGGTCATAACCGAGTTCCAGCGATTCAATATCAATTGCGGTAAAACCGAGAAGACTAACTCCAAATAGGAAGAAAACAGAAAAGACTATCCAAAAGCCACTCCGCATCCTGTTCATTATGGACCTAGAAGTTCGTTTACCTTTAAGCCGATATCAGGACTTCGCATCAACGATTCACCGACGAGAATGGCGTCAACACCTATTTGGCGTAGCTGGGTGACATCTTCCTTAGAACTGATACCGCTTTCACTTATGACAATTTTACCCTCAGGAATCTGCTGAGTGAGGCGAAAAGTTGTAGCCAAATCGGTTTTAAAAACCTTTAAATCTCTGTTGTTGATTCCAATAATTTCCGCATCTGCCTGCAGTGCAACATCCAATTCTTCTGCTGTATGTACTTCAACTAGACACGCAAGGTCCAAACTTTGCGCAATCCGCATAAATTCCCTAAGTTGGTTCAAGGATAAAATTGCGACGATAAGTAAAATGGCATCTGCTCCGGCAACCCGCGCCTCATATATCTGGTAGGGATCTATAGTGAAATCTTTACGCAGAATTGGAAGAGGGACCATCGCGTGAATCTCGGAAAGATAGCTGAGTTGGCCTGCGAAAAACTGGCTATCTGTCAAAACAGATAGCGCTGAGGCACCATGCTCCAAATATATTTTAGCAATCTGGATGTGATCAAAATTTTGTCGAATAATCCCCTTGCTAGGCGATTTTTTTTTAACCTCGGCAATTAAGTCTATTTGACCTGGCGTACCAATAGCAGAACGAAAATCACGCGTCGGTGCCAAATGACTGACCTGCGCTTTCAGTTCTTGCAACGGAATATGTTCCCGAGCATATTCCAACTCCTTCAACTTATGCCCAACAATTTTGTCAAGAATCAAGTTCTTTCCTTCCTAATACACAACAACTTTAAACCCAGAAACCATAAGTTGGAATTTTGGCCAGAATCCCGAAGATCGTCCACAAACTACCAACCGTAAACTCACCAAGAATCAAGCCTAAAAAGAAAGGTGCGGCCTTACGGTGCACACCAATTCCACCATGTTTCAGTACAACCCATTTAATTAACCAACTCAGGAAAAGGCAACTCCACGTGACATTCATTCCCCAACTGGTGGAAATAGCAAAACCTGCGGGATGAAACGGCCACCATACAAACTTCATACGACAAGCCATCAACACCATGGTAACAAGAAATCCCAGTACCATGAACGAAGTATCAGGAATCAAGGTGTCAGTAGGAGAACTAAGCCATCCATCAAGGCGTCGATAGGGCTCGATGCCAAAAGCACTAAGCGACGGCCAATATGCTCGCACCTCCATACCAATCCGATACCCACGATCTATCAATGCCCAGAAACCAGACAAGGCTCCTACCACTGCCGAAATCATCAGCGCCAACACAATTCGACGAAGATTCATTCGAGTGCGCTCAGCAATCTTAAAGCCTTCAAGTTGATGCGGCATCGGATGACTTCGATAAGCACGGTTAATAAACCAAAACATCGAAAACATAGCTAGATTACCGCGTCCAAGGTTCCGAGTACCAATTGACTTAGTCAAAATTTGGTCTGGCCCGGAATAATGCAGATCATGAACCGGTGTCCCTAACTCAGCGCGCATACGCGTAATTGCTATTGAGATGACATAGTAAAAAGCAAAAAATATAAGAGTAATCCAAACCGTACCACCGCCTCGACGACAGAACAAAATCATAAAGACAAAGACAACAACTAAACCTAGAACAGCAGTTCGATAACGAATTGGTTCTTTGTGATCTATAAGCACATCCTCCCCTTTCAACGTCAATCTTAGCACATTAGCAAGATGAGCTCGACTCGCCCAGATAGCAATAACACAAAGCGCAATATACCCACCGGACGCCTGTTCATTGGTATATGGAAATCTTGGGAGCGCCTGTAAGCCTAGTGCTGATCCGAGCACACGCATCATACGCCAGAACCAGAAGAAAAACCAACAGGAAAAAGATAAATCTAACGGTATAAAAAAACCCAACCCGATAGCAAACGGATACGTCGAAATGGGAATTCCGCCCATGGCATTCCATGGAGGTTCTGTGAATAGCTGAAAACTCTGGATCCGTGTCCGTAACTGCGGCACAACCGGATAAATAAAATTAAGTCCGTTTACCAACGCAAGGCCACCCGCTATTGAGAAGCCGATCCACATGGCACGATTCCGAAAGAATCTTAGATGCTGTGTCTCAGTCATTTCAAGCGGGAGTTGGATAATCGGATAACTTAACTTCTCTTGTTCAATCCACCGCTTACGTAAAATTACATTGATGCACAGCATGCCGAACAGGAGGAAAAAAATAAAAGCAGTCCACCATAATACCGGCTCAGTCCAACCTATGAGATGATTTGCATCGTAAAGACTAATTTCACCTTCATAATACCCCTGAAGAAGCTTCGGATCACTGACCGTCAACCAACTCGGCAAGAACGGTATAATTAACTCCCGCCATTCATTTTCAGCGGTAGCAAATCTGAAGGCATGACCAAGCATCGGCACCAGAATTTCGAGCATATCATGGCCCGATATCCCAGACGCAATCGAAAGCATCAGGTATATAACAACCAATTCAGCTTGAGCTAATTGATGCTGAGGCCAAAAATGCTTTAGGATCTGATTGATACCGACTAGGAGGAATAAGCAAAAAATAACATTGAAAAAAAGCGAAATCGTTACCGGATGACCTGAGTAGCGTATAACTTCCATCTCAATTATCCAGTAACAATTAATAGGGATGAGAAGAACTGCAATGACGATAGACTTAACTGTCACTCCTTGCATGGAGCCATTCGACTTCATTGATTGACCTATCATCATTACGGATTATAACACGAATTAAAAAATCGGGTCAATGAATCAACCGAGATGAGGTTTAATCTGTATGCAGACTAGGTTGTTATGTTATAATGCAATATAATATACAGGATTTTGCAACCACGAAAGTTCAAGCAATTTTGCGACAGAAAATTAAATCGGCTCTGAAAAATTTTGTCTATTCTGCTTATCAAAAACGGCTCGAAACTCAATCCGAAAATTGGCAGATTCCATACCATATAGGAATTATTCTTGATGGCAACCGCCGATATGCAAAAGGTCAGGGGTTCTCACACATTATCAAAGGACATTATGACGGCGCAGACAAACTAGAGGAAGTTCTGAATTGGTGCGATGAATTTGGAATTAAAATTGTAACTATTTGGGTTTTTTCACTTGATAATTTTAAGCGCGAACAGTCAGAGGTTATAGATATCCTAACCCTGATCGAGAAAAAAATCCGTGAGATGATTGTTGATCATAAAGTACACAAAAACCAAATTAGAATTCGGTCAATGGGGCGCATCAATTTATTACCGCTCAGTCTTCAAAATGCAATCCATGACGCAGAAGAAGCAACTAAACACTATAGTCGATTCATTCTGAATATTGCCGTTGCATATGGAGGACGCGAGGAAATTATAGACGCTATCCAACAGCACCTTTACACAGAAGCAAAAGGCAAAAAAGGCATCCAGCAAATTGCGGACGAACTGACAACCGACCTAATATCACCACATCTTTATACATCCCAATTACCAGACCCAGATTTGATCATCCGTACAAGCGGAGAAATTCGCCTAAGCGGATTTCTCCTATGGCAGAGTGCCTATTCAGAATTCTACTTTTGTGAAACACATTGGCCAGCACTACGTAAAATTGATTTTCTGCGGGCAATCCGCGATTATAGCAATAGAAAAAGGAGATTTGGAACATAAATAAACCACGATCGAAATAGCATTATAATATTATGAACAACAAAATTGAAGGGAGAGTTATATCCGCCAGGACAAGTTTCTACGATGTCGACATTGGTGCAAGTGTGCTTAGATGCCAACTTCGTGGGGTCGTCAAAAAGAAACTCCGATCGGAGATCGGAAAACAGATTTATTCTGATCCGATTTCAGTCGGTGACAAGGTACTTGTTACACCAATCGATAATGAAGAGGGATCAATAGAAGACCTTTTACCACGTGACAACAAGCTTTCACGTCGGGACCCAAACCGACACCGCGAGATCGAACAGATTATCGTGTCTAATGTCGATCAAGCGATAATCGTGGGGTCTATACACTCACCTGATCTCAACTGCCGATTCATAGATCGTTTTCTGATTCTCGCTGCAGCAGGAAACATAAATGCCGTTATCTGCATTAATAAAGCTGATCTGCTAAACGAATATGAACAAAGCAAGTTCTATAAAACCTTTCAAGTTTACGAAGATCTGGGATATCAATTAATCTTAACTAGTATTCACTATCAAGAAACAATAGATCAATTCCGCTCAATTTTAAAAGGAAAGCTTAGTGTCATTGTCGGCACATCCGGAGTCGGAAAGTCAAGTTTGCTTAATGCGATCCAGCCCAACTTGGGATTGCGAACACATGAAGTCAGTTCTAAAACGAAAAAAGGACGGCATACCACCACACTAGTTGAACTTTTCGACCTTGAAATTGGCGGTAAAGTTGCAGATACTCCCGGAGTGCGTGAAGTCGGTTTGTGGGGAGTTAACCCGGATCATATAGACCACTACTTTCCGGAGATGGAAAGTCGGATAAGCGCCTGCAAATTCAGCGACTGTTCGCACCTTCGTGAACCAAATTGCGCTATAATTGAAGCAGTAAAACAAGGTGAGATTGCTGCTTTTCGTTACGAAAGCTATCTAGCTTTACTAGGAGAAAATAACTAATCGGAACGGTGGATGGGTACTCGCCTGTTTTCCTGCATAGCCTTTTCAGCAAGTAGACTTACACGAATCGCATCAAGCGCTTTGGTTGTGTCAGTCTGTGCAGAAACCAGATTATTATTTAAAACTTCGCTGAGCCAAAGATCCACAACCGATGAGTATTGAACTGAAGTTGGGGTAATTGATTCTATTCCTGATCTAGTTGAAATCTGCCATCCTCCACCACTATTAACCAGTGTCCCTCCATCTAAGACATAACGATGGTGCTGCTCCGCCGACTGAATTTCAATTCCCCCGGACCAAGTCCAATGACCGATTCCACCACCTTTGAATCCGACGGTGACGATGTTAACAAACTGATCATAGGATCCTGAATCGTTTAAATTACTGTAGATTGCATTTGCCTCTACCCATTCAGCCTGACCAAAAAGGTCAACAACAGGATAAATATGATAGATAAAAAAGTGGGCCGGCGGCCCAGAGATCTGCAAGTTAAATAAAACTTCTGGCCGACCTCCACGCCCAGGCGTAAGTCTCATAAAACTAGCAACCAAAAGCTGGCCTAAATGTTCTATTTTCTGTCGTATAGCTTGGTGCGTTTCCGATACCGGGTCACTATGCGAAACACGTAAAATCTTTCGCTTTGAAATAGCAATTTCTGCTGCGACTTCTCCCTCTTCAAGTGAACGTGCCAGCGGATATTCGGTAAAAACATGTTTGTCATGTTCAAGTGAAGCTATAACAATTTCACCGTGACTGTCGTTTGCAGTACAAACGATAATTCCATCTAGATCCTCTTGCTGAAGCATTTCGTGCCAATTTGGCATGAACCTAGCATTATATTTTCTCGCCAAGTCGGATCCAGTCTCCATGTTTCGCGAAGAAATAGCAACTAGTTCAACAACATCATTATGGGCCAAATTTCTTGCATGATTCCCAGCCATCCCACCGGACCCAACGATTCCAATTCTAATTTTTTCCCTCAACATTTGACTCTAAAAACTATGTGGAATTGCTGCCGAGCATAATTGAGATATCACCTTCGCTCGCCACTTCAGTCCCAACAAAAGTTTTGCCAGAGACCCTCACAAAGGAACGTCGCTTACGTATGACTTCAACTTCTAGCCGCAACTGATCACCTGGCACTACTGGTTTCCTAAATTTTGCCTCATTAATAGAGGCAAAATACCCGATATGATTCCCTTGACCAATCTCTTGCAATACCAACCAAGCTGCCAGTTGAGCTAAACCCTCTATCTGTAAAACACCTGGCATCACTGGCTCTTGCGGAAAATGCCCTTGGAAAAACTGTTCGTTAAACGACAGGTTCTTCACCCCAACAGCTCTTTTCCCATTTTCGTATTCAATAACTCGGTCGACCATACACATTGGAAAACGATGTGGCAGGATCTGATAAATATCCTTAGCTTCCACCGAGCAACGAACGACACTACTACTATCAATCAGCCTAGCCTCCGCAAGCGACATAACAAGTTCAGCATGAATTTCATGCCCTGATTTAATCGCAATTACATTTGCTTTTGGTAATTGGCCTGCCAAGTAAAAATCACCAATAAGATCTAAGATTTTATGTCGAACAAACTCATCGCTAAACCTTAATTCGCTGCTCACACTTCCATCATCCTCAATAACAACAACATTTTCATAACTAGCACCACGACCAATCCCTAATTCTTTAAGCATCTCTACTTCACTCGCCAAGCAGAAACTTCGTGACGGTGCAATCTCACTAATGTATGTCTCTGGCGTAATTGTAAAAGTTGCCATTTGTGTTGGTAACTGCGGATGATCATAAACAAAAGTTATTTGAAAATGACTTGAGGGTAAAAGTACAAGTTGTCGTTCACCATCGTCAACAGAAATAGGCGATTGCAGATTGATGAATTTCTTATCCGAATTTTGTTCAGCTACACCCACATCCATGATACGTTCGACATAGGGCAACGAACTTCCATCAAGCGACGGCAACTCAGGCCCTTCAACATCGATTTGGGCATTATCGATGCCTGTTCCACCAAGTGCTGAGAGTAAATGCTCGACGCTATTGACTTTTGTGTGTCCATCACCAATACTGGTGCAACGCGGCAAATCAGCTTGATAGTTTTCTGGACAGGCCTTTAAGGCTGGAGTTCCGTCCAAATCCATTCGCCGAAAAACAATACCGTAGTTTTCGGGAGCAGGCTTGATTGTAGTTGCTACAGGCTGACCAAGCATTAAACCCTTACCTGAAATGCTAATCTCTTTCGTTAGCGTTCTTTGTTTTGCCAAACTACCTCCTAAAACCTGGTTAGGTTTTTTTTACGCTTTATTTCTCCAATCATTCTCCGATGCTCCTGCAAACTCTTAGAAAAATAATGGCTGAAGTTCTTAATTGCTACAAAGAAAAAATAAGGAACATCTTCAGGGTAAAGGGCCGCAAGAATGCAAGACTCTCCCGGGTTACATATCGGCCCTGGAGGTAGTCCTCGATGCACATAAGTATTATAGGGTGTATCCTTTTTCAAATCAGATTTAGTGAGTGGGCGCTTTGGGCCACCTAAACCATAGATCACGGTGGGATCGGCGTCCAATCTCCAACCCAAGCGCAACCGATTGTGGAAAACACCAGATATGACGGCCCGTTCCTCGGAAAGTGTCGCCTCCATTTCAATTATTGAAGCTAGTGTGATAATATCGTGGCGTGACATACTAATAGCATCTGCGGCTTTTTTCATATTGTCAGTCCACTGCCGATCAAAGCGTTTCAACATGGTTTGAATCACAGTTTCAGCTGATACACCATCGCCAAAATAGTAGGTATCTGGAAAAAGATATCCCTCCAAAAAGTCACTCTCTATGTTATATGTAACCTGCCAGTTTGGATCTCGCGAAGCCCGTCGGAATTGGTCTGCGGAACCAAACCCTGACTGTTCATAGATTTGAGCAATTTCGTTTAACGTTTTACCCTCTGGGACAACAAGTTTTCGCATAATTGCTTTTCCATCGCGGAGGCAGTAGAAAATCTGAAGCGAATTCATCGCACCACTAAGGCGGTAGGTACCTGCCTTTAGATTTCGACTTGTACCGGTAAACCGGGTCAACAAATTGAAAGCTAATGGTGTTCGAATCAGATTCTTATGTGCTAAATCTTCAGCAATCAAACGAGAACTTCTACCCGATTTCACTTGAAAGATAATAGGTGTAGCGCTACTTTGCATTGGTCGAAAAACCAAAAATGCGACAGCGCTTGAAACTAAAATGACAAAGATAATCAAAATAAGCGAAACAGCGACTTTGTGCATTATCGGGCAAATTTTAGGGTAAGCGAAACTGGTTTAGGTATCCTTCAAGAATCAAAACTGCTGCGATTTGATCAATAACTTTCTTGCGCTTTTTCTTACGATTCGCAACCGTTGTTTGAAAGATACGTTCTGCTTCAACTGTTGTCAGCCTTTCATCCCAAAAAACGATTTTCGCTTTCGTCTTTTTCTCCAATTTCCTAGAAAATCCTTGTACCTTTTCAGCTTGGATGCCGATTTCACCGTTGAGCCGCTTTGGCAATCCAACAACTATAGTTTCAACATCTTTCTCCATAAAAATTCGGCACAAATGCTGAATGTCCTTTTTAAGCCCTATGCGTTCAATTGTTTTTAGAGGATGTGCAAACAAGAGATCTTCACTAATAGCTATACCTATTCTTACATCGCCTACATCTAGGCCCACTACACTCATACTTTTAAATCCAGATAAAATTAAAGATGAAAATCAAAATCTCACAGAGACAGCAGAAAGCTATCTAAATCAATACTAAGGTCAGTTAAGTTGGTCAAGCCAACTTTGGCGAGTATCTTTGGATACTTTTTCAAATACATATTAAAAAGATGGGGGATTGAGTCAATGAGAGATTACTGAGAATAGATATTGTTTTATGATCAAACAAAAAAACAGCGGCATCATATGCCGCTTAGCCCAACTTCAATAATAATAGCATCCACTCACATAAGTGTCAAGAGCAAACCCTACCGCAGCAATAGCTTAATTTTTACTTGAAATTATAAGCTGTACATGATATTATGGTATCCTCGTATAAGTAGATAGGGAAGGTTAGAGTAATGATTATTTCTTCAGTGTCAGCGGGCTTGGTGCAGGAAGCACGAAAGTTTTCGACAGAAAACCAGTCGCGATTAGAAAGAGCTACTGAGAGTCGTCTGAGAACTGAGCGCAAAGGTTCTGTCACAGAAACCAATCAGTCTGATGCCACAAAGGAACCGGGCCGCATCGTTTCGATTGCAGAATATCTCGCTCCCGATTCCCCTGAAGTTCAGGAGCAACTATCCTCGCTTGCACCAGCATTAAACTCACCAATCAACGAACAATTACGTGATGCTCTAAATCTTTCAGACCAATCAAATAAGAGGAACAATAATTACAGTAGTGTTCAGCCTTCAATTTCTGCCTACAGTACTACTTTAAACGGTAGTAATGGGACACGTCGAACCAATTCTGCTAAGTTCAGTTTGCAATCGATCAACAATCTGTTTGGAGCTGCCAACCTTATAAGCAGACAAGAATCGCTTTATGAAGCTGTTACCCCTTCCTTAATCTCAATTACTACAGGTATTACCACCAATGGGGCAACGGTTAATCGACGCCTCTAACCTTCCCTAAATAAAAACTTTTGAATAAACAAAGGAATAATGGTAAAGGTGTAACCCTCCGCTCCATCATACTTTCCGCTTTTATTATCCCCTTCAATGCATATTTCCTAATTAATAATCATGTCTACCTGAGTGGGCTTGCAACCACGATTTCGCTTTTTTATAACGTCATTATTATCCTTACCATCGTTATTGCCGTAAATTTCGGAGTTAAGTTAATAATCCCAGAAGGCGGGCTCAGCCGCGGAGAAATACTCACCATCTATGTCATGTTGTCAATTGCATCAGCGATGGCAGGTCATGATATGCTACAAACAGTTGTACCTGCCCTAACACATGCATTTTGGTATGCGACCCCTGAAAATGATTGGCAACAGCTTTTCTGGCGTCATCTGCCAAATTGGTTAACAATGGGAATTTCAGATGAGATCACTCCCTATTATCTTGGTGATTCTTCACTTTATACAGGTAAACGGCTTTATCATTGGCTCGAGCCAACTTTATGGTGGACGTTATTCTTTACTGCTTTGATCGTTACCTTGGTCTGTCTAAGCTTGTTTTTTCAGGAACAATGGATTCGATATGAACGGCTATCATATCCAATTGTCCACTTACCAATTGAATTGACTAATTTAGGAAACAGCCTTTTTAGCTCCCGATTGATGTGGATAGGGTTTTCAATATCAGCCGGTCTGGCAATTTTGAATGGCCTTCATTATCTTATTCCAACTGTTCCTATGTTTCCCAACCGACAGTATGAAATCGGTGCACTTTTCTTGCAAAAGCCATGGAATGCCATCGGCTGGACACCTATATATGTGTTGCCTTTTGCCATTGGTTTAGCCTTTTTCATGCCACTCGATCTCTCTTTTTCAGTCTGGTTTTTTTTCTGGTTTTGGAAAGGTGTTCGAATCTTTGGTAGTACTGCTGGGTTTCAAGGGTTACCAGGTTTTCCTTATGCTGATGAACAAACAACAGGAGCTTATATTGCCATTGCTATTTTTTCCGCTTGGAGCGCTCGCCACCATCTAAAACAGGTATTTTCATTAGATAAGCGAAAAAACAACTGGGCAATTCTTGGCTTTGTCGCTGGATTCAGTTTCCTGACTTTCTGGATGATGCGCGCTGGGATGTCGTTTGGAGTTATCTTAGCTTACTTATTAATTTATTTTACGATTGCCTTAGCCATTACACGCATACGAGCAGAATTAGGTCCTCCAACTCACGAAATGTACCAATCAACACCACACAACCTACTAGTACTCTCTATCGGCACTCGACGCCTAGGTCCAAGAAACCTGACCATAATGAGCTTGCTATGGGGGTTTAACCGTGGATATCGGGCGCATCCAATGCCTCACACTCTTGAAGGCTTCAAGCTCGCTGATATTGCCCAAATACATCGAGGTAAATTGGCATTCGCTATAGTATTAGCGGCAATTATCGGAACACTATCAGCCTATTGGGCTTTCATTGATATGTCGTATCGAAACGGGGCTGAAAACAATCCCGGCTGGGGAGGATTTAAGGACCTACAAAGCTGGCTTTATTATCCTAAACCAACTAATTTTGTTGCCTTAATTTTCATGGGAATTGGTGTGCTGATTACCTCTGTACTCCGGTTTATGCGGATAAACTTTCTATGGTGGACATTACATCCCGCTGGCTTTGCTCTCACAGGTAGTACCTGGACAGTTGGATGGTTATGGTTTTCAGTTTTTATCAGTTGGTTGGCTAAATGGATTTTGCTCAAGCAAGGAGGAATCGGTGCCTATCGTCGAGCAGTACCTTTCTTTATGGGCTTACTGTTTGGAGATTATCTTATCGGTGGCAGTTGGATAATCATAAGGCAAATATTTAACGTTGACACTTATGTATTTTGGCGTTAATTTGCATTTATAATAAAACAGGTTAACATTCGTCGGTATGTATCTTAAGCATAGATTTATATCGTGACCAGAGAAACAGGGCAAACACGATTATTCTTAAGTATTTGATCTAACCTTTAAAAAACCAGGGATGGAACGTTGAAAAAGAGCCCAATAAATCACCCTCATTTCGAATCACATCAGAGCTTCTTCCTCACTAACACGCCTCTGCCCACTTCCATGTAGCCCAGCAGATTCGATTATTGGCTCTGATTCTCCTGCCTCAACCATCCGTCGAATAAGACGTTCTCGCATGATATTTTGCACACCTGAATGCGAGTTTAAGCCAATTAGATTTCGCAATTCGTATGGATCTGCTTCCAGATCATAAAGATACTGCTCGATGTAACGATCTGACCCAGCGTCTTTACCTCCACTTTTATCAGGAGCATCTACCGCATATTTCCACCGGTGTGTTCGCACGGCACGCCCAACCTGTGCTTCGCTAATCTGTGTGAATATTTCTTGTGGCCAATTATTTCGCTCACCTCTGATTAAGGGTAGAATAGACGAACCTTGCATGTTATCAGGAACCGGGATCCCCGCAGCATCAAGCAGTGTTGGCGGTAGATCAATTAAACTTACCAGCTCAGAGATTTCACCGCCACTGGTAAACCCCCCTCCATGAAATGCAGTTGGAACACGTATAGAGCTTTCATGTGCCGATCTTTTATATTCCGAATTCCTGGTTTTGAAATGACACCCGTGATCAGATGTAAAAAGTATAATGGTATCATCCTGCATCCCCAAACTTTTGAGTGCATCAAGCAATCGCCCAAAGGCCTCGTCAAGCCGTTTGACCATCCCGTAATATCCAGCCAAGTGTTGGTGAGTTGAACCACCCAATGATGCCAGATCTGGTGGAGTCCACTTTCCCGCATACCGTTCCCGATAACCGTCCGGTGGAGGATAATCATCCAGATGATTTTGATGATGCGGCTCAATATACGATAAAAACAGGAAAAACGGATCAGTTTGATGATCGTTTACATAACGAATAGCCGCATCAGTAAGCGCATCAACTCGATATCCTGGCAACTTCACCGGATTATTATCATTATCATATACCTCCATATGGTAGGCATCCGAAGTAAATTCCAAGACATTGGATGCTAGCCAGAAGTCATAACCACCACGATTAGCTTCAGTTACCGGTTCTTCTGTCGCCAAGTGCCATTTGCCGATGTAACCCGTCTGATACCCGGAATCTTTAAAATAGTGTGCCAGTGTCTTCGATTCGGTTGGAAGGGGAATGCCATTTCGAAAGCAACCAGTTGTTGTAGCATACATGCCCGTTTGCAGACACGATCTTGCTGGACCACATACAGGTTGACATGTGAACGAATACCGCACATGGGTTCCACGCTGTGCAATTCGGTCAAAGTTTGGCATCAAATCTAACGGATTACCATGAAGACCTGAGGTATCCCATCGTTGCTGGTCTGTAAAGAAAACAATGACATTCGGTCTATTCTTTTTTGACATAAGTCCTTCCTATAACTCAGCGGTTCTGCCGAGGCATGATGTCTTTCATTTTGCGCCATCCAATAAGTTCAATACTAAGATCTTCGATTAGGTTTTTCAGTTCTGGATCAGTAAAAATACGAAATTCATCATAACGCTTCTGCCAAGCATTGGTGATGTTTTGAATTTCTGCATCATCTCCAGCTAGATGGACGATGATCTGGTTAACTCCAGGCTTAATATCTCGGATAGCTTGGTAATAAGCAGCTTTTCGAGTTTGGTAGGTTTTTTCATCTTCACCGGTATTCAAATGATTAAGCAGAGGAACTTTTGCCGCATATATTTCCTGAATGGTCGAGTCCGAATAAGATATGCCTCGTTCTTTCAGCAATTTCTTGACCTCAGGATCTGCAGGGTCCAACATCATGGGCGGAATCCCATATTCAGTTGCAACCTTCAAGTAAACACGCAGAAATTCCGAAGTGGCAAACAAAGTTCCCATATGCGAATCGATGTGGGTAGGATTGATCCCAAATGCAATTGCCCGATCAACCTGTGCCCGTATTTCTAACTCAACTTCCTCCACCGTGGCGTGACCCACAACCTCTTCTACGGATTTCCAAAAATATCCTTCTTCATCAATTAGACCTGGTACCTTGCTGGGATCAGCAACTGGCCGCCAACGATAGTGTTTCCATTCACTCGTTAGTGTCAGGTGCAAACCGAAATCCATTTCTGGATACTGGCGAGCAAATTCTGCTATTTCCAAAAACCATGGGCACGGCACCATAATCGCAGCAGACGAGACACTCCCTTTTTGCATGGCATCCAGAGTTGCTTCATTCACGGAATGAGACATACCTGCATCATCAGCATGAATAATCAACAACTTAGCATCTGATGGATAATTCAGTTGCTTCAAGGTTGCACTAACACTCACAGGCTGAATACTAAGTAAAGAACAAATAATTAGACGAGAGACAGCAATTTCAAGCACAAGCTAATCTGTCCCTTTAGATTCGCCTGAACTGCCCTTAGATTCGCCTGAACTGCCCTTAGATTCGCCTGAACTGCCCTTAGATTCGCCTGAACTGCCCTTAGATTCGCCTGAACTGCCTTTAGATTCGCCTGAACTGCCCTTAGATTCGCCTGAACTGCCCTTAGATTCGCCTG
>Ga0207984_1000318_pt1 | contig 30513 bp, 16 predicted proteins | sample ETNtaG_30_FD_185760 | JGI IMG/M metagenome (GOLD analysis project Ga0207984, IMG submission 185760) | Marine microbial and viral communities from oxygen minimum zone, Eastern Pacific Ocean - ETNP201306PF43B (SPAdes) (version 2) | ecosystem: Environmental > Aquatic > Marine > Oceanic ...
GCAAGGTTGTCCAGGGTGACGGTGGAAAGGGTGATGTCGTCGTCCGCATTCACTTCGAGCTCCGTCACTGCGGCGCTGTCAGTGATGGCCGTCAGGCTGATGTTGGCCCCGGCGGTGATCTCGTTTGTCCCGCCAGCGCCGCTCAGGTCGATGGAAGTCACATTGTTCGTTGCGGTCAGGCTGCCACTGGTTGCGGTAAGGTCGACATTGGCGGCGAGATCGACCAGGTTGAAATTCTGAATCGTCAGCGATGTCGCGGCGCTGAGATCGGCATCCACGTCCAAAGTGTCGCTGCTGCTGCCGAAGGACAATGCGCCGGTGTCGGTGGTGAGATTGCGGCTTACCACCACGCCGTCGTCAGCTTCGACACTGAGTGCGTTGAAGATGGAAGCATTATTGATAAACGTCACGTTACCGGTGGCATCTATCGACAACGTGCCGGCAACGTTGTCGCTGTTGGTTGCGCTGATGTTGTCAACCCTGACGTCTCCGGCAGTGGTAAGGTTCAGGCCGGTGGATGTGATGTTCTGAAGCTCAGTGTTCGAAATATTCAGACCGCCGGAAACGGTCGTTCCGCCGAGCCCGATGCCGTCGCCGTTAGACTCGTTCAGCGTAGTGGCGTTCGTGCCGCTGCTCAGGGAGGTGAAGCTGAGGTCTTCAGCGGTAATGACAAGCGTGCTGTTGGTTGTATTGATCGTGGTGGCCGTCAACATGCCGGTGCCGTCGAGGTCGGAATCGGCATTGATGTCCGTCGCGCCGCTGGTGATGAGATCGTTGTTGATGGTGATGCCGTCATCCGCATCGAGGTTGAGGGCGCCTGCGCCGGTGATGTTTGTGCCGGCAGCGCTGAAGGTCAGGGTGCTGTTCGATGAGAGCGTAATGCCGGCAGCAATCTGAATGTCGTCATCGCTGCCAGCCGCTGCGTCCGTATTACCGTCGAATGAAAGCGCACCGGTATCGGTCGTAATGTTGCGGCTGATGATGACCCCGTCGTCGGCCTGGACATCGAGCGCGTTGAAGGTGGAGTCCGCGGTCAGGAAAGAAACGTTGTTCCCGCTGTCGATGGTGAGCGTGCCGGAGACATTGTCGCTGTTTGTACCGAGGATACCGTCGACCACGACGTCTGCGCTGGTAGCCAGGGTGAGGCCGGTGGCGGTGATATTTTGAAGCTCGGTGCCGGTGATATCGAGTCCGACGCTCGTTCCGCCGAGGCCGATGCCATCGCCATTGGATTCGGTAATGGTGGTGGAGGCCGAGCCGCTGTCCAGAGCACCGGAGGTATTGAGGTTGATATCGTCGGCAGTGATGGTCAGGGCGTTATCCTGGGTATCCACCGTTGCGCTGTTTGCGACGACCAGTGTGCCGGTGCCGTCGGCATCGGAATCCGCGTTGATGTCGGTCGTGCCGCTGGTGAAGAGGTCGTTGTTGATGGTGATGCCGTTGTCCGCATCTAGATTGAGGGCGCCCGCACCGGTGATGTTTGTGCCGGCAGCGCTGAAGGTCAGGGTGCTGTTCGATGAGAGCGTAATACCGGCAGCGATCTGAATGTCGTCATCGCTGCCAGCCGCGGCGTCCGTATTGCCATCGAGAGCGAAAGAGCCGGTATCGGTGGTGATATTGCGGCTGACGATGATGCCGTCGTCGGCCTGGACATCGAGCGCGTTAAAGGTCGAATCCGCGGTCAGGAAGGAGACGTTGTTCCCGCTGTCGATGGTGACCGTGCCGGAGATGCTGTTGCTGTTGGCTGCGGTGATGTTGTCGACCGTGACATTGCCGGACGTGGTCAGGCTGAGACCGGCAGAGGTGATGTTCTGCAGCTCTGCGCCGGTCAGGTTAAGTCCGCCGGCAATCGTGGTATCGCCGAGGCCGATGCCGTCGCCGTTAGATTCGGTGATGGAAGCGCTGCCCGTCACGCTCAAGGCCCCACCGATGGCCAAGTCCTGAGCGCTCACATTCAACGCGCCGCTGATGGTCGAGGCGTTCAGTGTGATCAGGTTCGCATCAACCAGCGTCGCGTTGTTCGAGGAAGAAATCGTGACCGCGCTGAAGTCGTTGCTGCCGTCGTCCAGCGTGATGTTGTTGCCGGTCACGTTCAGACTCGTGGTGCCCGTCACCGCGACCGTGCCGCTGTCCGTCAGGTCGCCGTTCGCGGTGATGGTCAGGTCGCCAGAGACCGTCGAAGCGCCGAGGATCAACGCGTTCGTGTCCACAAGCGTCGCGTTGTTCGAAGAGATGATAGAAACCGTGCTGAAGGCGTTACTGCCGTCATCAAGCGTGATGTTGTTCGAGCCCGCAGTCAGGAACGTGTTGCCCGTCACCGCGACCGTACCGCTGTCGGTCAGCTCGCCGCCCACCGTCACGTTCAGGACGCCGCCAACGGTCGAGGCGCCGAGCACCAGCGCGTTCGTATCCACCAGCGTGACGTTGTTCGCCGGCTGAATGGTGACCGTGCTGAAGTTGTTGCTCCCGTCGTCCAGCGTGATGTTGTTACCGGTCACGTTCAGGCTCGTGGTGCCCGTCACCGCGACCGTGCCGCTATCGGTCAGGTCGCCGTTGGCGGTGATGGTCAGGTCGCCGGAGACCGTCGAAGCGCCGAGGATCAACGCGTTCGTGTCGACGAGCGTCGCGTTGTTCGAGGAAATAATCGAGACCGTGCTGAAGGCGTTGCTGCCGTCGTCAAGCGTGATGTTGTTGCCACCAGCGGTCAGGAACGTCGTGCCTGTCACAGCAAGTGTGCCGCTGTCCGTCAATTCCCCACCGACCGTGATGTTCAAAGCACCGGCTACTGTCGAGGCGCCGAGGATGAGGGCATTCGTATCTACCAGCGTCGCGTTGTTAGAGGAGATAACCGAAACCGTGCTGAAGTTGTTCGTCCCCGTATCAAGAGTGATGTTGTTGCCACCAGCGGTCAGGAACGTCGTGCCTGTCACAGCAAGTGTGCCGCTGTCCGTCAATTCCCCACCGGCAGTCACATTCAATGCGCCGGAGACGGTCGAGGCGCCGAGGATCAAAGCGTTAGTGTCCACGAGCGTCGCGTTATTCGCAGAGATGACCGAGACCGTGCTGAAAGCGTTGCTGCCGTCATCAAGCGTGATGTTGTTACCGGTCACGTTCAGGCTCGTGGTGCCCGTCACCGCGACCGTGCCGCTATCGGTCAGGTCGCCGTTCGCGGTGATGGTCAGGTCGCCGGACACGATGGAGGCGCCGAGGATCAACGCGTTCGTGTCGACGAGCGTCGCGTTGTTCGAGGATACGATCGACACCGTGCCGAAATTGTTGCTGGCGTCGTCCAGCGTGATGTTGTTCCCCGTCGCGTTCAGGCTCGCGGCGCCTGTCACCGCAAGTGTGCCGCTGTCGGTCAGCTCACCACTCGAGGTCGCATTCAGGTCACCGCCGATGGTCGAGGCCGAGAAATCGATCTCCTGCGCATTCACTATCGTTGCGTTGCCGGAAGCGCCGTTCGTGGTCAGGCCGATCGAGCCGGTCACGTTCAGGCTGCCGAGGTCGATGATGGCGTTCGAGGCGGAGGTCGTGAACGAGCCGTCCCCTCCGACGACCACGTTGCCGCTGTCGGACAGGTTGCCGGTGGTTACGGTGACCGTCAGGTCACCGGTAACGGAGGAGGCGCCGAGATCCAGGACGCTGCTATCTACAAGGGTGGAATTGTTTGCGGAAATAATCGCCACCGTACCGAAGTTGTTGGCTGCGGTATCCAGCGTAATGTTGTTCGAGCCGGCGGTCAGGAAGGTCGTGCCCGTTACGGCCACCGTGCCGCTGTCGGTCAGTTCGCCACTCGAAGTCGCATTCAGATCCCCGCCGATGGTGGAGGCGGCGAGGTCAATGCCCTGAGCGTTCACGATGGTCGCATTGCCGGAGGCGCCGTTCGTCGTCAGGCCAACCGAACCCGTCACGTTAAGGCTGCCAAGGTTGATGATGGCATTCGCCGCCGAGGAAGTGAACGTGGCGTCATCGCCGACCACAATGTTTCCGCTGTCGATCAGGTTACCCGTCGTGGCTGTCGCACTCAGGTCGCCGCCAATAGCAGCAGACAGGAGATCAACATCCTGGGCATTCACAATCGTCGCATTGCCCGAGCCGCCGCTCGTCGTCAGGCTTAACTGACCCGTCACGTTAAGGCTGCCGAGATTGATGATGCCGTTGGCAGCGGAGGTCGTGAAGTTTCCGCTGCCGCTTACTATCAGAGAGGCACTGTCGGTAATGTTGCCCGTGGTGGAGATCGCCTTTAGATTGCTGCCTATACTGGAATCATTACCGGAGAAGGCGATGTCACCGTTGGAAGTCAGCACCAGCGTGCCGCTGATGCCAACTGGACCGGTCACGTTATCCACGGTGATGCTGGCAGCGTCGTTCGCATCGCCGATCGTGACCGTGCCGGAGGAATTCAGCAGGTCAAGCTCGGAATCCGTCACCACAAAACCACGCCCATTATCATCCCCGAGATCCACATTGGTGGTGGAGCCAGGAATAAGGGAAAGGTCGCCCGAACCGACGTTCAATGCGGCGGAGATGGTCACATCGCTGGAAGTAAAAGAGGCATCGCCGTTGCTGGTCTGAATACTGCCTCCTGCCGTCACGGCACCTTCTGCGGTGACGGTGATGTTCCCTCCGGCAGTGGTAAGCGCGGAAAGAACGGCCGTCGCAGTGCCGGCATCACCGCCATCTGTGCCGGCAGCGATCGTAATGCTGCCGTCGCCCGAAGTAATGATGGAGGTATTGGTGCCGCCTGAAAGGTTGATGCCAAGTGAGCCGTCACCGTTGGCGTTCCGCGTGCGCAGGGTGATGTCAATGTTGTTGCCAAGCGCGATACCGGCATTAAATACCCCGCTGGCGCTGATGCCGTTGGTGGCCTCGAGAATGATGTCGCTGTTGGCGCCTTCGAGTTCGCTCTCGAAGACAAAGAATTCAGTCGGGGCATCGGCAAAGTTGACCTGATCATTGTTGCCCACTCCGTCGAAGGTGGCGGAGCCGGCATCGTCGTCGTTACCGTCACTCGTGCCGCCGGTGATGGTGATATTGGCCGGGTCGAGGAGAAGTGTGCCATGATGCCCGGCGGGACCGGACAGATTCACACTGCCTTCAAACACGAGCGACTTGCCGGAGACTTCTGCAAAACCGCCGTCGCCACCTTCGGGCCCGCCCTGCGCGCTTATGTCGCCATAGAAACGGGTAACCTCATCGGCCCAGACGATGACTTTTCCGCCGTCACCGCTGAGGGTGGCATCGGCCGTGATGGTGACATCGTCACCGACGAAAGTGCGCAACGCGTTACGGACATCCGGGTTGCTGCCCTGGAGGTCGCCGCCAACGAGGACCTCGCCTCCACCGTCACGGCCGGAGGCGTTAACGGTGGCGTCGAAGAGCCCGACCTTTTCGCCGAGGAATTTCAAGACGCCACCGATGCCTTCTTCATTGGAGGCATCGACGATACCGCTGATGATAGTGGTGCCGGTGGATTCGACGGTGGCCGCTCCCCCACCCTTCACTTCGATGGCACCCGCGCTGGTGACGTCTGTGCCCTGGATGTTGATCTTGCCGGCGTTGTTGGCGGTAAGGGTACCGTCGTTCTGCACCTTGCCGCCACCGGCGATGAGGATCTCGCCGCCTTCGCCGACCTCGACGGACGCAGCGACGTTACCGGTATTGGTGAATGCCTGACTGAACATGTCGCCCGCGCCGAAGACGATTTTGCTGCCGCGGATTTCGCCTTCGTTTTTGATGGCGGGGCCGTCTTCCGCATCGGGGTTGTTGGCGTTCTTCAAATCATTGAGGGCCTTGCCGTCGACCTCGACGTAGACCTTGCCGTCGGGATCGCTGATGAGCGCGCTTTCGCCGGCGAGCAGCATGACGAGGCCGTTTTCAGAGATAAGCGAGCCGGTGTTGACGACCTGGCGGCCGATGAGGCTGATGGCTTCGGCGCTGATGCGGCCCTCGTTGATGACGTCGCCATCGCCGCGGAAAAGCCAGTCGTTGCTCAGAAAACTCTGGTTGGAGATATCCATTCCAGCCGCGATGAAACGATTGACATCGACAGTAGCAGTGCTGCTGAAGTAGAGCCCGGACGGGTTGACCAGCACGACGCGTCCGTTGGCGGCCAGCGCGCCGCGGATCTCGGTGCGGCGGGCGCTGAGCACACGGTTGAGCACCCAGGCCGAGGAGTGCGGCTGTAAGAACCGGACACTCTCGTCCCGTGCGATGTCAAAGCCGGCATAATTGATGATGGCTTTATCGCTGGCAGTAATCTGGGTGTGTTTGCCCAATGCCTGGAGCTGTGCCTTTCCTTGCACAACCTGCGCTCCCTGCGGGGCGGCGAACAGGGCTGGGGGCATACCCATGAAAAGAGAGAGGAACGCGAGCCCTACTCGGCCAAGACGTTCCAGACGGGGGTGCATACGAGACGTGCTTCTATCCATAGAAGAGGAATGGTTTATGGGTGATGGTTAATGGTGGATGGAAGAGAAAACGAAAAAGACTTTAGACCTTAGACCGATGCGCAGGTCTGGATGCTGGATGCAAACTTGGATGCTGGATACTGGATGCTGGATAAGAACGCCGGTGTTGTTGGGGCGGCGGATGCAAGCTTGGATGCTGGATACTCGATACTGGATAAGAGTGCCGATGTGACTGTGGTCTGTAGTCTGTGGTCTTCCGCAAGGCCAAAATGGGTTTTTGACGCACTGCGCCCGATCCTTATTTGATCAACAAAAATCACTGGACAGCGGCGAAATGCGGTGGATGAACTCATCTTCAATTTAGTTCAAGAATTGGTTATCCCAAGAGATCCCGTAGTGCCGACGCTCTATTTAGAACCGAATTGTCACATCAAAGTGCACGGCGTTGTCCCCGGCCTGTGTGTCGTCTGCGGGATCGTCCCCGGCATCTCGCAGGGCGAAACCGCCGTAGAGGCTGGCGAAAAACATGCTTTTGAAAGACATGCGCGTGCCGAACCCGGTGCTGAGCAGGATGAGAGACTCCCTTTCGCTTGCGGAATGTTCGTTGTTGAAAACGACGCCGTAATCAAAGGAAAAAGGCACAATCTCAAAGCTCAGGTCATCGACCCACGTCTTTGCGACTTCGAGTTTGGCGCCGCCCAGCCGCTTGGCTTTGCGTTGAGCAAGAATCTCTGAGACGGAAAGGCGCAGCTCATTGGTGAGATAAAAGCCAAGGTCGCCGGAGGCTTCGCTCTGTTCGTACCCGCGCACGGTGGATGCGCCGCCGATGAAAATCTGCTTGGCGGAGGGCAGGCGGTCGGGCGAGTAAAGAGCTCGGAAGTTCTGGGAGAGAGACAGCCAGTTGCCCGGCGGAAGGCGATCCCGGAGACGCTGCCGTTTGGCGATGGGCGACAGACCCACGGCGCGGTCTTCCGCAGGCGCGTCCTCATCTTCGTCGCCGGCCTTGGGGGCCTCGGCACTGGCAAAGCTGAACTGGTAAGTATGGCCGCCGCTGAAGTTGACATAAACGTAGCTGGTCTCCGTGCCGGTCCGTGAACGGGCGAAATCCGAGTCGTCACTCATGCCAACGAACTCGGAAATGTTGTAGGCAATTTTGGTATCAAAACGGGGCTTCCATTTGCCCTTGGTTCGCGTGATGCGGCCGCCAAACACCACGTCGAAGAGGTTGACCTGCGTCTCCAGCCCGAACGGGGTCTGCACCGTCGAATTCTGAAAGTCCAGGCCCTGGTAAACATCAACAAACCAGTCCTCGATATGGTAGAGGTTGTAGGAGACCTCTTCGCCAAGAACCACGCCATCCCCGAGAAACGCCGTGCCCGGCCCGAGGAGGTCGATCGATTCGAACCGGCTGTAAGCGCCAAGCATCCGGACGCGCCAGTGCGGATCGCCGAGGGGGGTATCGTAGCTGGCGAAAATGGAGATGTTGTTGAGATCGAAATCGAGGGCCGAAGAAAAGTCGAATGAGAAGACGTCCCCGCGGCCGGTCACGTCGCTGTGAAGCATACCGGCCCGATAGCGGAATTTGTTGGTGGTCTCTGAACCGATGTCGCTGGATTCGATATAAAAAGTGAGCGGGTCATAAGCCCGGACTCTGAGCTGCACTTCGACATCGCCGCCCACTTCGGAGACGGGGCCGTCTTCTGTTTTCTGGATGACCGCGGCCACCGAGCCGGAACGGCGCTCGAGGAAATCGACGTAACGTTCGAGCTTGTCTTTCCGGATAGGGTCGCCCGGCTTGAAGGGCGCGTTCTTTTCGAAGAAACGGCTTCGCCAGCGCTCGATGAAGGAGCCTTTCTTTTCCCTGGCCTCGCCTTCTTCGGATTCGACCGCGGATTTTTCTTCCTTTGGTTTCTTTTTGCGCCAGAGCACCTTTGCCCAGGGGCGGGGGCGCTTGGTGACTTCATAGTCCGTGGTGACTCTTTTGATTCTGCCTTCGACAACCTTGATGTGGAGGTCGTCGTCTTTGAGCTTGAGGCGGAGCGGCTCGTTGCTGGGCTCGAAGCTATCCTGCGGCACGTACACATACACGCCCTGGTGGCCGAGGTTGGTGTAAAACTTGAGGACTTCTTCGAGGAACTTGCGCAGCACGTCGGGACTGATATTGAGGCCCTCGGGCGGGATGAGATCGTTGGCGCTGAGCAGGGTGGGTTTTTCGAGCCCGAGGATGTGGCGAATGAACATGGTCTCCAGCGCACGGAAGGTGATAAGCGCATACCCTTCGGCAGAAAAAGACCCAACCTTGATGAGCACGCCGCCCTTGCCTTCTTCGGCCTTTGCTCGCTCGGCCACCTGGGCCTGCAGCTTGGCGATGGCTTCCGACTGGGCGCGGGAGCGGGCCTGGGATTTGGCAAGCGTAATGGCCGCGGCCTCACGGCGGGAACGTTCGATGGCCTCCTGCCGGGCGATGCGCTCTTTTTCGGCTTCGGTTGCGCGGGCCTTGCGCATGGCTTCGGCCTCTTCAACAGCCTTGACCCGGGCGGCCGCGATGGCCTGCTTGTCCGAAAGCGGCGAACGGATAAACAGCCACGCAGGCGAAGCAATGGCCTGCTTGCCTTCACGGCTTTCTTCGACGTTGACCTTCAACGCGCCATCGGCGATTTCCTTTTCGATGAAGAGGAACGTGCCGCCCAGATTGCGCATGGAGTAAAAACCGCCGACGTCTTCAAGGTATTTTTTAAGCGTGCTCTGGGTGACGCTGATGCCGCCCTCGGGCAGGGGCCAGAATCCGAGGTTGCGTTCAAGGATGGCCGTGAACGCGGGTGCGCCGATCTGCTCGTTGCCTTCGACGGCAAAGGAAGTGACCTTGATGAGCGGCTCGTTCCTGGCGGCTTCCTGCTGATTGAATTTTGCGATGGCGGCAGCACGGGCCGCGGCAGCCGCGGCTTTGCGGGCCTCTTCGGCTTTGCGCGCGGCCTCGGCTTCGACGGCCGCGCGGGCCTTGGCCTCTTCTTCCAGGCGTTTGCGTTCGGCCTCGGCCAGGCGGCGGGCGTCATCCGTTACCTTGGCCTCTGTCTGCTTTTCATCGAGCGGGCCGCTGACGCCCAACCAGGCGGCGATGGGCTCGACCACTTCGCCACGCTTGCTCTCGATGATGCGGACCCGGAGGGTGTTCCACTTGAAGGACCGATCGTTCACCACATCCGCATTGGCAACATAGATGAACGGGCCGCCCCGCTCGCGCTGTTTGTAAAATTCGCCGATATCTTCGAGCAGGGTCTGGATCTGTTTTTTGGAAAGCTCGATGCCTTCGGCCGGCAGGGGCCAGAGGCCGACGCTGCGCTCGAACACGGCTTCCACCGCACGGGCCGAAACCTGGGCATTGCCGCGGGATTCGAAACGTTCGACCTTGTAGAAGGGGCCGCCGTCACGCTTGGCGCGGGCTTCGACCTCGGCCTTGCGTTTGTCCATCGCGGCCTGGACAGCCCGGCGGCGGTCATCGATCTGGGCACGGAGCTTGGCCTCGGCTTCGGCCCGGGCGCGCTTGATGGATTCTTCGCGGGCCTTGCGGGCCTCGTCCGCGACGGCCTTTTCCGCGGCCGCGCGGCGGGCGGCCCCTTCGCGGGCCGCGTTGACCGAGGCGAGGGCCTCCTGCCCGGGCGTCAACTGGGCCCGGGTAAAAATCCAGGCCGGGCCGGGAACCGGCAGCTCGCCCCTTTTGCTCTCCACAAACGAAATGACAAGGGTATCGCCCTTGAGTTTGGGCGGCTGGGCAGCTTCCAGCGCTGACTTCGGCACATAGATGAACGTGCCGCCCTTCCCGCGCTGATGGTAATACTGGCCGATGGCGACCAGCAGATTTTCGAGACGCTCCGGAGAGACTCGGATGCCGTCCTGCGGGATCGGCCAGACCTCCAGGGTACGCTCGAAGATGGCCTGGATCGCCAGATTGGAAACCTGTGTGTTCCCATCCGTCTCGAGTGCCTTGACCAGAACTGTTTGAGCCGCGTCTTCCGCGAAACCGACCATGCCGAGGGACAGTATCCCCACAAGAAATACCCCGGCAAAGGTGCCTTTAGGAATCAAGTTGTCCTCCCTCTGTGGAACTTTGCACTTAGCGAATTCTCTGTCCCGAAGACAGAAAAAGCTGTGCGTTTCAGGCTCTTTTCAAGGGGCAAAAGCGCCGAAGCAACACAGCAGATCAAAGTCGGCCCTATAAATCTCTCTTTATATAAGGGCAAAGCCCGAGGATGTTACTGCATCGGCATTCGAAGTCAACGAAACAATGCTTTACGGCGTAATGAGTAATGCACGTAATGAGTAATGCACGTAATGAGTAATGAGTAATGAGTAATGAGTAAGTGTGGACTTGGAAAACCGGTGTTGTCGAAACAACGGATGGCGAGCGCAAGATGCTGGATGCTGGATGCTGGATGCTCGATACTCGATGCTGGTAGTGCCGGTGTTGCTGTGATGACGGGGGGCACGAAAAAAACGTGCAAATGCTGGTAGAGCCGGCGTTAGGGTGATGCCGGTGGACTGGATTGGGATACGAAATACAAGGGAGAACGTTCAAGTTCAGAACCGCCATCACGGCAGCACCAGCATCCAGTATCCCTGCAACATCCGCCGCTTAAACAACACCGGCACTACTAGCATCCAGTATCCCTGCAACATCCGCCGCCCAAACAACATCGGCACTACCAGTATCAAGCATCCAGCATCAGCCAACTACCGCTGCGCCCGCAGCCGCAGCTCTTCCGGCGGGATGAGCCCCGCGGTCTGTATCGCCAGTATGCGCCGACGTTCTGTAATCTGGTTCTTGTCCTGGATGAGCTCTTCCAGAATTTTGGCGTTGTCCGTCACGTTCCGGGCATAACGCCGCCAGAATCCGGTGGCCCAGGTGGCCGCGCCGCTGGGGTCTTTGTCAAAACTGAGGAATTTACTGTCCAGTTGATCCACCGACTGTTCGCCGCGATCCCTGAAGTATTTATTGAGCTGTTCCCACCGATCGATGGCCTGCTTGGAGCGGCGGAGCAGCATCTGGCATTCGCCGATCTGGAAATCCGTCCAGGCACGGGACGCATCGGATGCAAGATCATCGAAATGCCGCTCGCGGATAATGTAATACTCGTTAAGCGCCTCACGGTAACGGCCGATGCTGAAAAAGAGATCCGCTTTGTTCAGATGGCTCCGCGGGGTGTCTTCCGCATAAAGCTCATGAACCGCAGGGTGCACCTTTTGTATCTCTTCTTTGGCCTCTCTGATCCTGGCCTCGAGCTCCTCAATGGTGGCCGATTTCAGTGGCTTTTCCTGGCCATATTTTTTCCGGCCCTTCTGCATCTGTTCGATAACTGTCTGGATACGGTTGTGGGACTGTTCGATGAGCTTGATCAAATCCTTCCGGTCTTTGCCGGCATACTTGTCTTTAGGGGCATCCAGGTCCGTGCGAGCCCGGGTCACCGTGCCTTTCAGATTCTCATCGGGATGGATCGAGCTGCCATCTTCTTTGCCACCGCCCACCTTGGGAATGAATTCCGGATAGAGAGCGCGCCTTGGATCTTTGACCCCGCCCTCGGATTCCGTGACTGCGCCAGTAGGGATGGTGACGACGGTCTTGTCTGACGGTTCAAACGTTCTGATGGTCTTACTCGTCTTCTCCGCCGGATTAACAAGCACCGGCCCGGCCGATTGGGTGGGCGCATCTTTCACAATCGGAGCACGCGGCACGACCGGCTCACGGCGAGAGCCGGCCTCCTGAGCGTATGTGATGGAAGAGGCGAGGAAGAAAAACGTAATGAGTAAGGAGTAATGAGTAAGGTGTGCGGGCCTGCCTGATTCCATGTCTGTGGTCTGTAGTCTGTAGTCTGTGGTCATGGTTTTCATTATCGGGTTATTTGAATCCAAAGAGAATGTTGCGTTCGACCTTACTGACGTTGCCCGAATAACTCTGAATGGCGTCGTCTTCCGTTTCGTAGGCCTCCACAACGTTGTCCCCTTTCACGGGATCTTGCGGCAGGCGGCCAGGCCCCAGCGGCCTCATCACCGGCGTCGCCAACCCGCAGGCCACCGCGGCCGCTATTCTCGATATCATCAACGACGACACTCTCTACATGGAAATGTCGCACGCAGGCCAGGAGCGGGTGAAGCGGTATTACCAGGAGGAGGATCTGTTCGCGAGTTATCTGGAGCTTTATGAGCAGTATTTGTGATGCTGGATACTGGATGCTGGATACTGGTAAGGCCGGTCTTGCTGGAACGACGGTTATTGCAGGGATACTGGATGCTGGATACTCGATACTGGTAAGGCCGGTGCTGGAGAAACACCGGTTGTTACAAGGATACTCGATACTCGATACTGGTAGGGTCGACTTTGCTGAGACTGCGATTGCTACAGGGATACTGGATACTCGATACTGGTAGGGCAGTGCTGGAGAAGCGACGGTTGATTTGGTGAATGGGTTTTCAGGATCTATACGTCTTGTACTGAAGCTGGAACGGCATCTCATAGCCAGACCGGTTTATCAGTTCCAGTATCGAGCATCCAGTATCCCTGCAACGACCGCCGCACCTTTAACCGCCGACGCTTCAGCAAAACCGGCCTCACCAGTATCCAGCATCCAGCATCCCTGCAACGACCGCCGCACCTTTAACCACCGACGCTTCAGCAAAACCGGCCTTACCAGCATCGAGTATCGAGTATCGAGCATCCCATGAGCCAATCTTTCCACGGCATTTACCCCATCCTTTACGCCTTTTTCGATTCCGATGGCCGCCTCGAACGCGAGGCCACCCGCCGGCAGATTGATTGCAGCATCCAGGCCGGGTGCCATGGGCTGGCCGCACTGGGTCTGGCGACGGAGGTGAACAAGCTCACCGAGTCCGAGCGTTTCCAGCTTATGGAATGGGTGGCCGAAGATGTGGGCGGGCGGGTGCCGCTGGCGTTCACGGTGAATGGGAATTCGGTCGAGCAGCAGGTCGAGTATGCCCAGGCCGCGGCCGGGCTCGGTGCGAGCTGGGTGATCCTGCAGCCGCCGCCGGTGAAGGGGCTGCCGGAGATCGAATACATCCGGTTCTTCGGCGCGGTCGCCGATCAGACGTCTATCCCCGTGGCCATTCAGAATGCGCCGGAATACATCGGCATCGGTTTGTCTGTCGAGGGGATCAAGTCGCTCAACAAGAACCATCCAAACTTTTCACTGCTCAAAGGCGAAGGCATCGTCCTCGAAGTGCAGGAAACAATCGAAGCCCTCGACGGCGCGGTCGGCGTCTTCAACGGCCGCGGCGGGCTCGAGCTGCCGGACAACCTCCGCGCCGGCTGCGCGGGTATGGTGCCGGCCACGGACACCGTCGATTACCAATCAAAAATCTACGATCTCATGCAGAGCGGCGATGAAGAGGAAGCCGAGCGACTCTACCAGCAGATCCTTCCCGTCCTCACCTACATCATGCAGTCCCTGGACATGCTCCTCTGCTATGGCAAACGCATCGCGGCCATCCGCATGGGCATCGAAGAAGTGCACGACCGCGCTCCAAGCCTGGCACCGACGGAGTTCGGGATGGAAAGGGCGAGGGCCTATGCGAAGGCGTTGGGGAAGCTGTGATGCTGGATGCTGGATACTCGATACTGGTAAGGCCGACTTGCTGAGACGGCGATTGCTGCAGGGATACTGGATGCTGGTAAGGCCGACTTGCTGAGACGGCGATTGCTGCTGTGATGCTGGATGCTCGATACTGGTAAGGCTGGTGTTGTAGGAATACCGATTGTTACAGTTCCAGTATCCCTGCAACGACCGCCGCACCTTCAACCACCGACGCTTCAGCAAAACCGGCCTTGCCAGCATCGAGTATCGAGTATCGACCATTCACCATTCACCATTCACCATCCACCTCCCCTACCCTGCCACATCCACCAATGCCAGGACGCTCTCCGCTGGCAGCATATCGACCGCGCCGTTGTGGCTGTAAACCGGGTCTTCCGGGGTCTGGAAAATAGAGCGGCGCATTTCGTTGAGAAGACGCAGAGAGGTGTCCGCCAGGTGGGCGTTCATGTCGGTGACTTTTTTGAGCTCTTCGACGACGGCCTTCAGGCGGCCGTGCGCGTCTTCGAGGCGTGAGGTGTCGTGGAATGTCCAGGCCTGGATGAGCTTTTCGACGTTCAAGTCGGCGATGCGGACGCCCATCTGGGTAGAGATGGCGTGATGAATGCGCTGCCGGACGTTCTCGATGCGCTGGGCGTCCTGGATAAGGTACGCCTCTTCCCTCACCGCATGTTCCAGCTCTTCGATGTCGGCACACAGGATAGATTCCTGTTTGCGCCGGGCCACGATGACCATGTCTTCATAGACGTCTGCGGCCTGGGTAAAGTTTTCTTCGAGCTGGTGGATGAGGAGTTCCATCGTAATGAGTAATTAAGTAATGAGTAATGAGTAATGAGTAAGTTTGGATGTGAGGGTCGACATTGTTGGCTTCGTTTCTATTGAGTGGGACGCATCATCTGGTCACTTGTTTGGCTCTTTTTGCTTATTACTTATTACTTATTACCTGCCTTTGTCTTTTCTTGTATCTGCTGATACTGCGCGACGCGTTCGGCGAGCTTCTGCTGAATTTCTGGTGAGTCGGGGTCGAAGGTGGTCATCGCCTGTTCCTTGAGGAAATCTTTCACCATCTTGCCGATGCCGAGCCCTTCCTTGCCCATGACTTCGGCCAGGTGGTCGTCCATCATGTCTTCATACATCTGGCTGGCGCTGCTGTCTTCGCCCATGAAACCGGCCTTATCGACGGTCTTCTTCATCTCTTTGAGCATCAGGCTAAAAAAGATGCCTTCGAATCCTTTGGCGACTTCTTCGATCTCTTCGTCGGTTCTGTTCTTCTGCTGGCCGCCAGTAATGCTGTTGGCGCGATTGATCGCGTCATCGACTTTGGATTGCAGGTTACTGGCCTGAGCGCGTTGAGTGATGTTGTCGAGGTCGGGCATGGTAGAAGAGATGGTTGATGGTTAATGGTTAATGGTTGATGACTACATGATGATGAGGTCGGCCTGGAGGGCGCCGGCCTTCTTGATGGCTTGAAGGATGGCGATGATGTCCCTCGAAGTCGTGCCGAGTGAATTCAGCGCTTTGGCCAGTTCTGAGACGGTGATGCCGCCCTGGAGGAGGTTCGTCTGGCCGCCGCCTTCCTGCACGTCGACGGCTGTGCGGTCTACGGTTTCGGTCTCGCCGGCTTCGGCAAAGGGGCCCGGCTGCGAAACCTGCTGGTTTTCCGTGACAGAGACGCTCAGCGCTCCATGAGAAATGGCAACGGTGGAGATGCGGACGTACTCGCCGACGACGATCGTGCCGGTGCGCTCGTTCACCACGATGCGGGCGGTCTGATCCGGCTCGACGATCATGTTTTCAATTTTGTGGATGATGCGGACGAGCTGCGGTTGCCCGTTACGCTTATCGGGACGGGAGGAATTCTTGGCCTGATCCCGCAGCTTTTCGGGCAGTTCAATGCGTATGGTCGCGGCATCAATGGGAGAGGCGGGCTCATCGATGAGATGTTCCTTGAACAACTTCATCGTGTTGATGGCGTCGGCCATGCGCACCGCGGTGGTGAAATCCGGATTCTTAAGACTGAGATAGATGTACTGGTTGCGCACCATGCTCACGGGGATCTCTTCTTCGACGATAGCCCCCAACGGTATCTGGGCGACGGTGCCGGATGTGCCGCCCCGCCGCACTTTCGATGCAGGCGGACGAGGCGCTCGAAGTGCGGCATGGCGAGGTCGTACTGTTCTTTATCCGCATAGTGGTAGGCGAGGAGAGCGATGGCGTCTTCGTCTTTGGGGTTGCGGTTGATGTCTTCTTCGAGGACGGGGATGAGCTTGTCCCAGCGTTTGGCACTGCTGAGTGCGGTACGGTAACGCTCACGATAATCCTCGTTTTTCGGGTCGTGCTGGATGAGGGCGTATCCGGTGGCGATGGCGTTATCCCAATCGCGTTTGTTGATGAATGCTGCGTTGGCTCGGAGGAGGACGTTGGGTTCTTCAGGGTGCCTGGCGTAGAGATCGGTGAGCAGCGCGTCGGCATCTTCGGTGTGGCGGAGGGCCTGGTGCGCGTCAAAGAGGGCAAGCCGGATGGGAAGGGTGGGCGGCTGCTCTTCGAGGGCGGTAATGATGGAGTCGAGGACGGTGGTCGTGGAGATGGCGGATAAAGAGAGTGGGGATGCTCGATGCTGGATACTCGATGCTCGATGCTGGATGCTCGATGCTGGTGTCCTGCTTGTGGATGACTCATCTCGCCGCGAAACGTCGTGACCACGTCCTGTTACCTGCGCTATGAGGGCGTATACGGCGTCTGTGGCGAGGGTGGTGTCGTTTGGGAAATCCTGGAGGGCGGCTATCAGCTCCGTCTCGTATTGTTTGTGAGCGCCGGATTGGGCGAGAGAGACCAGGCGATTTTTGCGGTAGTCGATGCTGTCGGGGTGGCGCTTGACGAGGCCGGCCCAGAGGTCGGCGGCGGCGCCCCACTTTTTGAGGTCGTGGGCTACGTAGGCGGCGTTGATCTGGAATGGCTCGTGAGACGGAAACAGTTTGTGGGCCTGGGTGACGGCGGTGTAATAGCCTTCGATGGCGGGTGCGCCGTTCCAGTTTTTCTTTTGCTCGGTGAGCTCGTAGAGGCAGGCAAGGAAGCTCTCGTGATGCTCACGAGATGGTTGATGGTTGGTGGTTGATGGTTGATGGATGAGGAGATGCCACATGTCGGCGGCAGCGGCCCAGTTCTTTTTTTCCTGGAGGCGGGAGGCGTATTGGGTGCGGAGCCCGGGGTGGTTGAAGCGTCTGGTCACGCGTTCGAGGGTAGCGTCGGCTTTGTCGGTCTGGCCGGCCTGGTCGTAGCAGTAGATGAGGTTTTCGTAGTAGTCGGCGTTTTTTGGGCTGAGCTTGATGAGTTGTTCCCAGACGCGGGCGGCGTAGGGCCATTCTTTGGTGAGCTGCTTCTGGAAGGCGACTTCTTCCCGCATGGCGAGGTCGTCGGGATACTTTTCGGTGGCGATGGCGAGGGTGCGATCGAGCTCTTCGGCCTGGCCGGTGTGGACGAGGCAGATCATCAGGTTGCGGTAGTAATCGGCCTCATCGTCGGTCTTGAGGAGGTCACGCCAGATGCCAGCAGAGAAATCCCATTGTTTGACCAACTGCCCGTTGTATGCGGTGTCGATCTTAATCCATTTTTCTTCAGGGAAGCGCTGGAGTGCCTCGGTGTAAAGCTCGAAGCGAGCCTTGTCGGTGAGCTGGGCGGCAGCGGCGTATTGATGAAGGAGAAGGGCCCACGAATCCAGGTCGGTGGGATGCTGGTCGATCCATTTCTCCACCGTCAGTCGGACGAGCTCGATCTGGTTGGCATCTTTGGCGAATGCGATGGCGTTGGCGGTATTGATCGGGTAGCCGAGGTTCTTGGATGCCTCGAGGGTGCGGGCTATGAGGCGCTGGGTATTTGCTTCGGTCTGGGGTTGGGCCTGGATGGCGACGAACAGATACGACCAGAAGCTGCGATCTGCCGGATGCTTCCGTAAAAATGTGGCGGCGTGTTGTTCAGCCTCGACAAACTTGCGCTGGCGGAGGGCGTGCGAGACGCGCAGCTCGTGCAGCGTGCGATCGTCGGAATGATCGATGAGGGACTGAGCCAGTGCGGTTTCGAATTCTTTGAACTGCCGGCCGCGGGCGAGCGCATTCAGATACTCAAAGCGCTGATACTTGACCTCAGGCACGAGAGTAATGAGCCGCTGGAGCACATGAATCTCTCCGCCAATGCGCTGACGAGCACGGTAAAGGCTGACGAGCCGCCGGTATTCATTAATCAGATTGGTCTTGGTGGGCTCGATGGGCGTCTTTTCGAGGAGGCGGGCGAAGTCTTCTCGCTCGGCGATAAGCTCGTCGAAGCGCTGGCTGTCTTCGTAGATATGGATGAGAGCGTTGCGGAGTTTCCTGTCGAGTGGATGCAGGGCCTTGCGACGGTTGAGGGCCTGGATGGCGAGGTCGGTCTGGTCGAGGCGGAGCGCGGTCCGAGTGAGATTCTGAAGAATGTCTTCGTTGTCGGGATCGGCGTCAGCAAGTTGCTCGAAGACGAGGAGGGATTGCTCCTGCCGCTTGGTGCTGCCGTCCGCGTGGAAATTCATCTTGGCGAGGAGCTGCGGGTGGCGAGGGTGCTCCATGAGCCCGCGGGCTGACTGACGGAATGCCATCTCCTCGTTGCGAAGCGTTTCGTAAGCGTAAACAAGCGCCAGATGAAGCTCCGGCGCAGCGGACGGAAGCTCACGCAGGTAGCTCACGAGGAGAGTGAGCTTCTCATGCTTACCATTATTGATGAACTTATAGAGAGCATCGAAAGCGAGACGATTTTCAGAGGGGAACATGCGTATGGCCTGAAGGAGCGCCTGCTCGTAACCGATGGCATCGCCGCTCTTCTGGATGCAATACATGCGGTTCTTGTAATAGAGCAGGTGGTTCGGCTTCTTATCGATAAGGCGAACCCACTGGCGGATAGCGTCGTTCCAATCGCCAGCGTTCTGGGCGTGGTAGGCCCGCTCTTCCTGCATGCGAATTTGAAGTTCGCTGTCATCGAATTTACCAATGGCCTCCGCGAGGCGGGCCTGGTAGGCGGCCTTATCAAACTGTGCCAGGCTGTGGAGGTAGCCCTGCCAGACGTCAAGTTTGTCGGGCTTGGATTTGAGAAGGAGTTCCCAGTATTGGGCGGCGAGCGGCCAGCGCTGGAGCTTATGAGCGAGGCCGGCGATGTTCTGGACGATGTCGATCTGCCCGGGGAAACGCTTGCGCGCGGCGAGGAAGATCTCGAGCCGGGACGCGGCGTCAAGCCCGGACTCTGGGGCATAGCGGTAGAGATCGATCTGCCACGGCGCGTAGGTGTCTGGCGCTTTCTTCTTCCAGAGCGCGATGGCTCTTTTGGCGAAATCGAATTTCTGCTTTTTCAGGGCAAGGTCGATGGTGTCGTAGATGCGGAATTTGTCGCCAAATCGCTGCCACGCAGCGAGGCTGGTATCGAGGTATTGCTGAAGCTTGGCAGGGTTGTCTTGTTGGAGTCTGAGGGCGTGGGTGAGGTGGATGTGGAGGGATACTGGATGCTGGATACTCGATGCTCGATGCTCGATGCTCGATGCTCGATGCTCGATACTGGACACTGGATGCTGGATGCGGGCTTGCGATGAGATCCTGGTTCCTGATTCATGATTTCTGATTCCCGTCCTGGCAAAACGCTCGGCGCGGGCTGGGTCGCCCTGCTTGAAGGCAGCGCCAATGGCAACGTCGATGATCCATTTATCGTTGGGGAAGTTTTCAACCGCGGCATCAAGCAGCGGGAGGAGATCCGGCGGGCTCTGGTAGGCCAGGAGGAGATTGATGTAGTTGACCGTGAGAGTCTTTTCCCTGGGCATGACCTTCATGGCCCGCTTGTAGAGATCGGCCTGCTTGTAGGGACGCTCGAGGGATGAGTAAAGGGCGGCAAGGTCGTGGTATTCGCGCAGAAGACGCTTTTTGATTTCGACGAATTCGGAATCAGATAGCTGCCGCTGAACATCAGCACTACGCTTTTTTTCCAGCGCAGCAATGAGCCGCTCACGCTCATCAAGCATGAGGCGGGTCTGTTTGGTTTCGTAGTAAAACGAGATGAGCGTTTCGTAGTGTTCGGGATTTTCCGGCTCGAGATCGCGGAGCTTTTGCATGAGCCGGATGGCGTCTTCGGTCTTGCCGGTGGAGCGACACAGGCGGGCGAGCCCGGCGATGACCTCGGGGTCGCGTGGGCTTTGTTGATACAGACCTTCGAGTATCTCTTTAGCTTTTACCGCATCTCCGCTGAGCTCGTGCATCCTGACGAGGTCGTGCGTGTTGGGCCGCATCATAAAAATGGCAGCGCCCACCCCGAGGAAGAAGGCTATTACGTAGTATTTATTAACGCGCATCTAGGATGTGTACAGATCGCGGGCGGATATGGGCAGAGTTTGCGGCTGTGGGGAGGTGGGATAGCACAGGGGGAGCCAAGTGGCGGATACTCGATACTGGATGCTGGATACTGGGCAGCGCCGGTGTTGTTGTGATGACGGTCTTGGCTTGGGCGGATACTGGATACTCGATGCTCGATGCTGGGTAGTTCCGGTGTTGTTGTGATGACGGTCTTGGCCTGGCGGATACTGGATACTCGATGCTCGATGCTGGGTAGTTCCGGTGTTGTTGTGATGACGGTCTTGGCTTGGGCGGATACTGGATACTCGATGCTCGATACTGGGTGGTGCCGGTGTTGTTGTGATGACGGTCTTGGCTTGGGCGGATACTGGATACTCGATGACGCCGAAGCGGCGACCTCTATTCGATCGGCAGCCTTGGAGCGCGGTGACTTGTCACCGCTTTCACTTTAGTACGCCTTGAAGGTTCAACCGTCATCACAACAACACCGGAACTACCCAGCATCGAGCATCGAGCATCGAGTATCCGTATCCGCCAGGCCAAGACCGTCATCACAACAACACCGCACTCCCGATACCTGCTACCATAGGCCCCACTGTGCTGAAGCCTCGCGCCATCATTTTTATCATCGTTGTGACGGTGCTGATCTATTTCATCAGCCCGGCGAGCCGGAAAAAGAAGATCGTAGAGAAGATCAAGCTCATCTGGACGGCCCTGGTAATCTCGCTTGTCATTTTCTGGATCTTCATGCTCGGCGGTAAGGCGATTGAATGGTGGAAGTGAGAAAGACCTTAGACTTTAGACTTTAGACCTTAGACCGCAGACCAAGACTTCAGACCACAGACCACAGACCGCAGACTTCAGACCGCCTAACATTCCAGCTTCCATCATTCCAAGCCCAAACCGGCACCGACAACAACATCGTCGAATGGGAGGGAAGAGCCCGAGCCCAGTATCAGAAGCCGGACGGCTTTTCAGTCATCGCTCGACTACAAAACAGCCAGGACCGACGAGATCTGCGCCCGCGCTATCAAGAAGCAGGGCTGGTCAGCCTACGTCGCAGACGTGCAGCTCTCAGACAAGATTTGGATGGAGGCGCGGGAGTGGGCGAAAAGGGTGAAGCCGAAAGCGGTGAGTAATCCGTAACCTAATCAACGGCAGGCAGCTTTACACCCAGGCACACAAACCACCGATCAATTTGAACAATTTCCTGGATGTCCAGGACGGCACTGTATCTCCGAGTGACAGAATCCTTGGCGAGAAAAAACCGGACATGCGCGGGATCATCAGAAGACGGCACGCTCAGAATAACGGCGGCGCCTTCATGAATGTTAGAAAGGATTCCGAGATCGTCGTCCACATGCTCAAGCACTTCGAGGCAGATGACCACGTTGTAATTGTGGTTGAATGTTTCAGGCGCCCTTGCATCGGCCACGCAAAAAGATTGGGGCACTCTTTGACTGGCTATCCGCACGGCTTCTTCGCTAAAGTCGAACCCGTGGTAATGACGGAATCCTTCGTCATACAGGTAATGAGCCAGTTGCCCGGTACCGCATCCAATCTCCAAAACTCTGGGCTCCTGAACCATTCGCAGTAACTGCAGCACCTGCGTCCACATCTCGTAGTAATGCGAGACCTTGTAGTCAGAGTGGTACTGCTCTGAATCCTCATAAATCCGGTCGTAATAGGCATCGCCTTTAGCCCCCCTTCCCGTCTTGACTTCCCCGTCTTCCTTACTAAATGCCTCTGACTCTTTTGCCATTTCTTCTTTCCCTAATTCCTCCATTAACTCCATCGCCCGCTGCCTGGAAACTCGCTGGGTTACCTGACCGATACATTTCTGGACCTCTTCCCCATCCTTCCATTTTCCAATCGCATTCGCGGCCTTCAGGTAGGAGACAGCCTCGGCTTCGTTTTCGGGCCTGGAGCCCCACCCCGCGTCAGGAAACAAGCTTTTCAAAGGATAAAGACTCAGCATTCCATACGTAGTTTGAGCTTCGTACGATCTGTCCCTCTCCTGGTCGTATCCGGTAATATTTCCATCGTGCCATCGCCACTTGTAATAGCATCCGCCGATGTGTTTAAAATTGATTTTTCCACAGACTCGCGACCACCATTGATAATCATGCGCCCTCAAAAAAGATTCATCGTAAACACCAAATTCGTCATAACACGATGTCCGAATGAGTGAACCGCCATCGGGCACACGATTTCCTAAGACCTGAAAAGAGATTAAGTCCTCACTTTTTCCATACGTGTCCGTCCACCGGCCGCCATGGGGCGCCTTCGGCGCAAGAATGAGTACGTGATGGCTAAAAAGCCTCCTTCAATGAGCTCTGAGTTTGGGTGAGCTCTGAGTCCCATGAAGCATGAGTCCTGAATCTTGAGGAGTGAGAGACGCGACACACCAGCCTGTTAACGCTTTTGAATAAAAGACCTTAAATACGTAATAGAAGGCATTTGAAGACCGTCTTTAAGCTAATACAGAATTAAGTTTTCTGTATATTTGAGAGAGAAAGGATCGGGTGGTAGTTCATGGTGAGGAATGCTGTTAATGGGTGGATGGAGTGCAGAAATCTTGGATTCATCACAGTCACCAGACCGCTGCGCTGACAGCCGGTGCTGAACGAGCCGAACCCGTTTCCCCGTCATTGCGTCCCACAGAGGAAAAGATGGTTATGGTTGATGGTTAATGGTTAATGAACGATCCTTGCCATCAACCATCAACCATCGACCATCTCTTCAATGCGCCTGACCCCATACGCCAGACTCAGCCAGCGGCTCATTGAAACGCACGTCAAACGGCCGCCGCACCCGTTCAAGCTGACGTATGTGACGACCTTCTGGTGCAACTACAAGTGCAAGACGTGCAACATCTGGCACATGAAGCCGAAGAACGAGCTCTCGACCGAAGAGATCGAAAAATTCTTCAAAAAGAATCCGAATTTCCTCTGGGTCGACCTCACCGGCGGCGAGCCCTGGCTGCGGAAGGATTTTGTAGACGTCTGCAAGATCGTCATCGACAACTGCCCCGACCTGCTGCTCCTCCACTTCCCCACCAACGGCTACCTGACCAGGCAGATCGTCGAAGGCGCCAAAGAGATCGTAAAGAGCCGGCCCGAACGGCTCATCATCACCATCAGCACCGATGGCAACGAAGAGATAAACGATTACGTCCGCGGCATCGAAGGTGGCTGGAAACGGCAGATCGAAACCTACAAGCAACTCCACGAAATCGAGGGCGTCAAAGTCGTCCTCGGCATGACCCTCAGCGGGATGAACGTAGACGAATTCCCCCGCGCATTCGCCGCGGCAAAGGCCGAATGCCCCTGGCTGACTTACCGCGACTTCCACGTCAACATCATCCACACCTCCGACCACTTCTTCGGCAACACCGAGCTCGAGCTCAAAGAGAATGTGGAAAAGCAGAAACTCATCCACGCGGTCAACGAATACCGGGACCTGCGCGGCTTCCCCCTCGACCCGGTCTCATTCCTCGAACACGAATACCTGCGCCGTGTGGAGCGCTATCTCGAGACCGGCGTCACCCCCATGCGCTGCCACGCGCTGCGCTCCTCCGTCTTCATCGATTCATGGGGACAGGTCTTCCCCTGCTCCATCTACGACAAACAGATCGGCAGCCTCCGCGACACGGATTTCGATCTCACCCCCATCTGGGAAAGTGACCTCGCCAAACAGGTGCAGCAGGAGATCTGGGAATTCCAGTGCCCCCAGTGCTGGACTCCCTGCGAAGCCTACCAGACCATCCTCGGCAACTTCTTCCGTCCCGGCTCAAGGCCGAGCCTGCCGCTGGAAGATGGCCATCTGGCGCCGAGTCCGGAGGTAAAACCGGAAGAGAAATTGGTGCAGATAGAGGTGAAGGGCAAGTAGGGCTGGATGCTGGATACTGGATACTCGATACTCGATGCTCGATACTGGCTGTTCGGCCTCTTCCCGGGACCCACATCCGCTGTTACAGCAACATCGGCATCTCACGTTTGCATACCGCTTTTGAACGGCGGCCCATACCTCAGACCGCACTACCAGTATCCAGTATCCAGCATCCAGTATCCCCCCCAACAACATCGAGCATCCAGTATCGAGTATCCCAACCTACGCCGGCTGCCCCACCCCTACCGGCTGCTGCGCTGCCGGCTGCCCCATCTGCACCCTTACCGTATCGATAATCTCCGTGCTGATGCCGGCCGGGATCTCGTTGTAGGCCACGATGGCGAGGCGAGGGAGCGAGTTTTCAAGCAGCCTGCGAATCAGGCGTCGCATACTCGATGAGACCAGCAGCACCGGCTCGAAGCCCTTGGTCATCGCCTGCTGGCTGCTGTTGATGGTCGCCTCGATGAACTGCTGCGTGAATTGAGGCGACAGAATGATCTGCGGGCCCGTATCCGTCTGCTGCACCGCGCGGGAGAAAGATTGCTCGATATTCGGGTCGAGCGCGAGGACGCCCAGGCGGCCTTCCTGGTTCTGGTAGGTCGCGCAGACAGAGCGGCCCAGGGCCTGCCGGCAGTGCTCGGCGAGGAGCTCCGGGTCTTGCGTCTGGCGGGCGTGGTTGGCGAGAGTTTCGAGGATGAGGCTGAGGTCGACAATCGGGACGCGCTCCTTCAAGAGCTGCGTCAGTACCTGCTGCACGGAAGAGACCGGCATCAGATCGGGGATGAGCTCTTCGACCACCGACGGGCTCGCAGCCTGCGCGGTGCCGATGAGATGCTGCGCGTCCTCGCGGGTCAGGATTTCATGAGCGTGCGACTGCAGGATTTCCATGAGATGCGTCACCAGCACGCTGACCGGGTCGATGGTCGCGTAGCCGGCCGCGTCCGCGCGTTCCTTTTCCGACGCGGGAATCCAGATGGCGGGCAGGCCGAATGCGGGCTCGGTGGTCCGGACGCCTTCGAGCTGTTCGGTCACGCCGCCGGATTCCATGGCGAGGAAGTGATCGAGCATCAGTTCTCCTTTGGCGATCTCCTGGCCGCGAAGCAGGATGGAATACGTGCTCGGCGGAAGCTGCAGATTATCCTTGATGCGGATCGGCGGGATGATGTAGCCGAACCGGCCGGCCACCTGTTTACGCAGCGCGGTGATACGAGAGAGCAGATTGCCGTCCATGTTGGGGTCGACGACCGGGATGAGCTTGTAACCAATCTCGATACCCATGCGGTCGACGGCCAGGGCCTGCTCGGGCGTATCCTGCACCTGCGCCTGTTCATGCGCCTGTTGCTGCTCCATCGCCTGCTGGTGTTCCATCGCCTGTTGCTCCGCGATCACCTGATCCTCTTTTTCCTGCGATTGGAGAATGAACCACCCCACGCCGAAGACTGCGCTCATGGTCAGGAAGGCAAATGTCGGCAGCCCGGGCACGAGCCCCAGTCCCAAAAGCACAGTCGAACCGATCAGCAGCGATTTAGGTTTAAAGGCCACCTGCCCGATGAGGTCCGCACCCAGCGCGGCATCCGATGAAGTATTCGTCACCAGAATACCGGAGGCGATAGCGATGATCATCGACGGTATCTGGCTGACGAGACCGTCACCCACGGTCAGGATGGCGTATTTTTCCAGCGCGTCAGCCGCGCTGAGGCCGTGGCTGGTCATACCGATGATGATGCCGCCGACGATGTTGATGGCGGTAATGATCAGGCCGGCAATGGTGTCACCACGAACAAACTTGGCAGCACCGTCCATCGACCCTTGAAACTCGGCCTCTTTAGTAATGAGGTTTCGGCGATTGCGGGCGTCGTCTTCGTCGATCAGCCCGGCGCTCAGGTCGGCATCGACAGCCATCTGTTTACCGGGCATGGCGTCGAGAGTGAACCGGGCCGCGACTTCCGAAATACGGCTCGCGCCCTTCGTAATCACAATGAACTGAATGATCACCAGGATCGAAAAGATGATCATACCGACGACCATATTGCCACCAACGACGAACTGTCCAAACGCCTCGATGACCTCCCCCGCCTCGCCGTGCAGAAGGATCGCCCTTGTCGTACTGATATTCAGCCCCAGCCGGAACATGGTGGTAAACAGCAGCAGCGCCGGGAAGCTCGACATCTCCAGCGGGTGATTTATCTGGAGCGTGGCGAACAGCACCAGCAGCGCAATGGCCACACTGGTCGTCAGCAGCAGATCGATGACAACGCTCGGAACGGGAACGATTAGAACGGTCAGGATGCCGACAACACCCGCCGCGAGGATGTATTCGTTCTTACTGAGGATGCCCTCAATAATCGTGCGAGGCAGGCTTCTTCCCGGGGCGTTTTCCATGGAAGCGTAATGAGTAATAAGTAATGAGTAATTCTTTAATCCGGCAGCAAAGCCTGATCGAGAGATTCACTCAAAAGCTGGAGTACGGAATGAAGGCCCGGTGGTTTTCACCACAGGATGTCTGCAGACGGGCCTGTTTTACCGCTGTGAAGAGCGAAAGAGCGGTATTAGCAAGGTGGGATCCGATACTCGATGCTCGATGCTGGTAGTGCCGGTGTTCTTGGGATACTCGATGCTCGATGCTGGATGCTGGTAGTGCCGGTGTTCTTGAAAAGACGGTCTCGGCTTGGAGGGATGAGTCTGCCAGTATCCAGCATCCAGTATCCCTGCAGCATCCGACGCTCATACAGCACCGGCACTGCCAGCATCCAGTATCGAGCATCGAGTATCCCAAGAACGCACTACCAGTATCGACCTGATGATAATTCCTTCCTTCTACCGTCCATTTTTTCGCTACAGCCAGTAAGGCCGAGACCGACACAAACAAAGCAACCTCTTGTCTGCCAAAGAACTCCGGCACCGAACAGACCTTTTCCCAGCGCGCGGCATCGGCATTGCAATAGCGCCGCAGCATCCAGTTACCCTTGAGACTTTCAGTCTCCCAAGACGACCAGGAAATGGGATGCCGAAACAATCGGCATCCCATTTTCCCATTAACCATCAACAACCATATCTTCCTCCCATGGCATTCTCAGATCCTTCCATGAACGTCGTTGATTTCGTCCTCGAGCGAGTGCCCGAACCCGATCCGGAAGACCTCGATATGGAGGCATCGGAGCTCGTATTCAACGACGACCTTTTCGCCCGCTACGCGCTCGATCTGGGCCTTGCCAACGCCAAACAGTTACGTGCCGCCCAGCGGATGCAATACCGCCTCTTCAAATCCAGTGGCGGGCAGCTCAACCTCGCCGAAGTCCTCGTCATGACCGGCGCCATCGATCGGAAAAGCATCGACCTGCTCCAGGCAAATTTTCCGTTTGTTAATCCGGACGAGCCACCCAATGTTTAAGGGGAGAATCGGTGTTGTTTGAGGTGGCGGTTTGGACTTGTCAGGGTAAACGCCGAATGACGAAATACGATTTCGTAATACGTCATTCCACTTTCGGAATCGGCTGCGATGTAAACGTCAGATACACCAGCCTGCCGAAATTCTTCTCAGCCATCATCCAGCCTGTGGCCAGTGAAAGGAGCGCCGCCGTGGTGAAGCCGTAACCGATGTAGCTGTCGCCACCCCAGGCCACCGCAGCGCCGGAGAAGAGAAGGTTGCCCAAACAGAAGACAGCGGTCATCGTCAGCGCGGCCATGCGAAACTCAAAGTAGAGCATTGCGGTCATCAACAGTTGCACAAAGAGGATCAGCATCGCGCCGATCAGGCTGATGCGAAACATGCTCCACTGGATCGGGTTCAGGCCGAAGAACTCCATAATCGGCGTGCTGCAGATGAGGCAGAGCGCGGTGACCGTGAGCTGCAGCCAGAAGATGCGGCTGATACCGTTGCCGAGATCCTGGATGAGCTCGTCACGAGCTTTGTCGATATCGAAAAGCGAACCGCGGTTGGTCACGGTTCTGAAGAAATTTCGGTAGCGCAGGTAAAACGAAGTCTCGACCCGGATAAAGAAAACCGTCAGTGCGGGGATGACCGTGAGGTAGGCAATCAGGCCGACACTGTCGTAATAGCTGTAAGTCTTGAACTGCCCGAAGCGGGTGGCCTCGCCCTGGGTGAGCCAGAGCAGAATTTTATCGCCCCACCATCCGAGGTTGAACAGGAAGCCCGCCGCCAGCAGCTCTGGGAAGCGTTTTAAATAGCCGAAGAATTCGAAATCCAGCACCGCCTTGCAGGGAAACTCGCGAACGATAATCGCAATCAGCGCCATCAGAATAAACGCCTGCCCAATCGCACAGCCATCGAGATAGCCGAGGACCGCGCCGATGTTGAGTCCGGTCGTTTCCGACGCGGCATAGGCCTTACCCATCACATGCCCGATTCCAACGCTCAGCGCGCGGCCGATCAGAAACGTGCACGCGACGGCCAGAAAGTGCCGGGTCGCAGTAATGAAGATCATCGCCACCCAGATATTCGTCACCAGAACCAGCAGGCACACGGCCCGAAACACGTAAAGCGCTCCCAGCCCGCGCCCGGTAAAGCAGAACAGTCCCACGAACACGCTTGCGGCCGTCCCCAGCAGAAGCATACCGAGCATGTTCGGCAGCACCTTGGCGCTTTCATCGCCGAAGAGGCAATCCGCCACATACCTTGTCGCGGGCATCTGTATCAGCCCGATAAGCAGCAGCGAAATAGCGTACACATAAACCAGCGTCACCTGGAACAGCTCGAACTCGTCCGGCGTAAGCCTGGCCTGGCTGAGCAGCGTAAGCGTCCCGATACAAAGCGCGACCGTCAGCAGTGGCCCGGCCGCGACAAACGACCCGAGCAGGTAGCCCTGCAGCGCGGCAAAGTACGAATCACGCTCGAGGACTTTCTGGATTTTAAATCCGATGCCGGCCATGGAAGCGTAATACGTAATACGTAATGAGTAAGTGTGGGCTTGGAGGGCCGATGTGGTCCAAACGACGGCTGAAAGATGCTGGATACTCGATGCTGGGCAGCCCGGTTTTGGCAGGTAACGGCCGCTTCAACTGGACATATCTTTCCGTATCACAGCACTACAAGTATCGAAGATCCAACGTCTGCCTGCGACCGCCATCGCACGCGAGCCGAGCATCCCGTCTGTCACGAACCGACGCTCTAACAACACCGCCCTACCAGCATCGAATATCCTTGCCGCTGGTCGCCCAACCGCCGCCAGAACAACACCGGCCCTCCAAACCCACACTTACTCATTACTCATTACTCATTACTTCATTACGCTCACGCCATCACACTCGCGCCCATCATTTCCTGAATCGCGCCCAGAAACGCCTCTGCTGCCATGGGCTTCCTCAGGCACTGATCGGCGCCGGCGTCGAGGACAGCTTCCGGTGAGTGGAGCTGGGTGAGGGCGAGGATGTGGATCTGCGATTCGGTGAACATCTTTTTGATGTCGGCGCAGACGCTTGGGCCGCCGAGGTCTTCTATATCTATATTTAAAACAATTAAGTCCGGCTGAAATTGACCCAGGAGGATCAGGGTTTCACGGCCGGACTGGCAGGTGCGGAGCTCGTAATCGCCATCGCTGTCGTTCAATGTATTTACCAGGATGATACTGTCTTCGACGGGGCTGTCGGCGATGATGATGCGGTGGGGCACATCCTGAAAGAATTCGGAGTAGATGGGCTGCCCGTTCTGCTTCAGAAAGCGTCGAAAATCCTGTTTGGCGACCCGATAGTGGCCTCCGGGCGTGCGATAGGCGGGCATGAGCGCGTCTTTTACCCAACGTTGGACGGTCACCCTGTTTACATGAAGATATTCAGCAATCTCACCGAGCGTGAGCGGTTTGGGGGTGGGTTTCATGATGTTTCGCTTTCGTGCGGGAGCAGGCGGGAAGGGGGAGCAGCCGGGCGGGTTTTGCGAATGCATAGAATGCATCAAAAGCGGAGAAGCGGAATTATAGGGGGGGCGGGTACGCGATCAACATTATATTGGGGTAGGGAAGATAATGAGTAATAAATAATGAGTAAGTGGAGGCTTGGAGGGCCGGTGCTGTTTAGATGACGGTTGGGCAGTGAAGGATGCGGATGGAATACGTAATGAGTAATAAGTAATGAGTAAGTGTGGGCTTGGAGGCCGGTGCTGTTTAGATGACGGTTGGGCGTTGAATGTTGAACGCTATTCCCCTGCCAGCCGCCATCACAACAACACCGGCACTACCAGCCTTCGTCATTCGTCATTCGTCATTCCCCCAGCCGCCGCCCCAAACAACACCGGCACTACCAGTCTTA